>Ga0079998_117686_pt1 | contig 25347 bp, 28 predicted proteins | sample PerSpoBPS_BMetaG_FD_69201 | JGI IMG/M metagenome (GOLD analysis project Ga0079998, IMG submission 69201) | Thermal spring microbial communities from Yellowstone National Park, Wyoming, USA - Perpetual Spouter B (PS_B) MetaG (SPADES assembly)... | ecosystem: Environmental > Aquatic > Thermal... | reverse complement strand
CGGACGGCGGATTGCACCCAAACCGAGTGGAGATCCGGATGCTGCGCGCGCAGGGAAGGATAGAGGGCTTTGATGAGGGTGAAGGTGGCGGTTTTGCCGTTTTCCAGGGCGTAGTCGACGGTCTGCCGCTGGATGTCGGCGCAGGCCTCCATCAGGGCGTGGATTTTGGGGTGCTCTTCGAACCGGAATCGCAGGCAGACCGTCGGCATCGTTGCCGCCTCCATCATGATGATAGCCCCGTCCGCCGCGTGGGGAGAAGGACGGATCCAACTGCGTAACTCCTACAGATTTATACCCCCCGGGAGGCCCGATCGGCTCAGGATCCCAGCAGGGCCCTCCGGAACGCCGGCCGCTCCTCCCCCAGCCGCTCCGCCAGCCGCCGCTCCCGCTCCGCCGCCAGCCAGGCGGCAACCGCCGGCGGGTCGACCGGGACGCCCTCCGCCGCCAGCCGCCGGAGGATCTGCCCCGCCGTCTCCCGGGAGATCCCGGCGGCGGCCGCCAGCTCCCCGGCCGGATCCTCCCCCCGGATCGCCGCCAGGGCCGCGGCCAGCCGGGCGGGATCGGGCAGCCGGGAAAGCCCCTGGACGGCCCGCTCCACCGGATCCTCGGGGACCATTCCTTCCGGCAGCGCCGCCCCGGGCGGCGCCAGCCACAGCTCATGCGGCGGCCGCCGGACCAGCCGCCAGCCCGGCAGCAGCCCCGCCGCCAGGGCCGCCGCCGCCACGGCCGCCGCCCCGCCCGCCCGCCGCAGCCCCTCCTCCGCCGCCAGGGACGGGTAGGCCTCCATCAGCCGGGACAGCCGGAAGGCCCCGCCCGCCCGCCGGCCGAAGGCCGCCGCCGCCGCCGCCAGCCGCCGGGCCGCCCGCTCCAGCGGCCCCGGCGGGGGACCCTCCTCCTCCCCCGGCTCCAGCGCCTGCAGCTCATGCAGCCACAGGATCCGGGCGGCCAGCCGCCGCAGCCCCGCCGCCAGGGCCCCCAGGCCGGTCACCACCCACACCGTCCGCCCCTCCGCCACCAGGTCCTCCCCCAGGGGCGCCATGGCGCCATCCCCGGTCCCCAGGACGACCAGGCCCAGGTCCTGCCGCGCCGCCGCCCGAGCCACATCCAGGGCCATCCGCACCCGCAGGGCCTCCGCCCGCCGCCGTCCCCCCGGCGGCAGCGTCCGGACCGTCAGCCCCAGATGGGCCAGCAGATCCAGAAACCCCCGGCTCCCCGGATCGTCCGGGGCCGCCGAAAGGTACGCCGCCGCCACCGCCGCCTCCGCCCCCGCCGCCCCCAGGGCCTCCCGCAGGGCCGAAAGCAGCCGATCATACCGCACCCGATAGCGCCGGCCGTCCCACATCCCCGAGGCCGCCGCCGCCCCCAAATGGTCCAGATCCAGGAAGATCCCCGCTCGCACCGCTTCCCCTCCGTCCGATCGGATCCGCCTCCGCCGCCCGGATCCCCCCCGGCGCCGGCGCCGGCCACCGCCCGCCCCCCCGCCACGGCGCCAGCACCACCGCCGCCCCCGGGGGGATCGGGCCGGGGAAAGACCGCAGGGACCGCACCACCCACGGCGGCCCCAGCACCAGCGCCACCGCCCGCCCCCCCGCCGGCGTGGCCCGGACCGCCCGCTCCAGCAGCCGCCGCAGCCCCGCCGCCAGCTGCCGGTGGGAGCGGTGCCCGCTCTCCACCTCCACGAACACGAAGGCCTCCGCCCCGTCCGGCATCCGCCCCCAGGCCATCCCGTCCGGAAACCACGGCCGCCCCCGGACCGGCGCCAGGGGCTCCCGCCAGATCCCCCACCACGTCGCCTCCGGCCAGCCCGCCCGCAGCCGCTCCGCCAGCGTCTCCAGCACCCGCCGGTGGGCCGATCCGTCCGGCCGCCGCCGCGGCCACCAGATCCGCCGGTCGGCCCGACGGACCGGCAGCCCCGCCAGCCGCCCGAACAGGATCCGGGCCGCCCGGGTCGGGCGCCCCTCCGCCCAGAGGCCCCAGGCCGCCAGGGCCGCCTCCGCCTCCGGATCCCGCCGCGGATACGGCCGGGCCGCCACCCCCAGGGCCGCCCAGACCGCCGGCGGCAGCCGCTCCGGAACCCCCCGCGGCAGCCGGTCCGCCGGCGGGGGCGGCGGCGGCTGGACCGGCCGCGGGGGCGGCCACGGGAAGGCCGCCGGATCCGGCCGCTCCGTCCAGCCGGCCACCGCCGCCGGCACCCCCGTCCCCCACAGCCCCTCCCGGATCGCCGCCCCCATCAGCCGCCCCGGCCCGGCCACCGGCACCCAGAGGCATCCCGTGGGCCGAAGGCGCGAAAGCCGCCGCCCCAGCCCCCGCAGCATCCGGATCGCCTCCCCGGGCGCCAGCCCCATCTCCGGGCGGACCGGGACGACGAATAAGTCCAGGAAATCCCCCTCCGCCGTCGGCCAGGGGACCCACAGGGGGACCGGCCAGCCCCCCAGCCGCCGCCCCAGCCGGCCCCCGGCCGCCAGGGCCTCCGAAAGGAAGGGCCAGCCCGAAAGCCGCATCTCAGAAGCGGTCAAATTCATCGTCCCGCCCCGGCCGCAGATCCGTCTCCCCGAGATCGGCCGCCTCGTCCATCCCCATCTGCAGCAGCCGGGCGGCCTCCGGCGGCAGCATCTCCGCCAGCCCCCGCAGGACTTGATGGGGCATCCGGTCCATCGGCCGATACAGGCCCGGCTCCCGGGCGATGGCCCACGCCGCCAGGGCCTCCGCCGCCGCCGTCTCGGCCGGGGGCAGGGGATCCAGCCGGATCCGCACCGGCGGCTGCCAGCGCCCGCCCTGCCGGGCCCGCAGCATCGCCTCCAGGGCCGGCATGTCCCATGCCACCGCCCCGTAGCGGATCTCCTCCGCCAGCATGGCCTGGATGCGGGGCCGATCCTCCGGGGAAGGGGAGAAGAACAGCTGCACCCCCGTGTTGGCCAGAAGGGCCGGGACCGCCCCCCGCAGCGCCTCCTGCCGCTCCAGGATCGCCAGGGACTGCACCAGCACCGCCATCCGCAGCCCGTACTTGGCCAGGGCCGAAAGGGGGATCTCGATCATCATGCCCTCGCCGATCTGCTGGAACTCGTCGATGACCACATAAAGGGGCAGCTCCCCCCGCTCCTGGGCCTCCCGGGCGTAGACCGCCTCCAGCACGTTGTAGAGGATGGCGGCCATCAGACGGGCCGCCTCCAGCCCCATGCTCCCCACCGGCAGCAGCACCAGCACCCACCGCCGCTCCCGCAGCCAGTCCGCCACCGGCGCGAACTCCGGCGCCGTCATGGCCGCGAACAGCCACGGCGACAGCTCCAGGGCCATCACCTTGGAGAGGACGGGGGAGATCACCTCGGTCAGCCACGCCTGCCCCCAGCGCAGCTCCTCCCCCGCCATCTGCCCCAGCAGCGCGTCCAGGGCCAGGGCGTTGGCCCGCTCCATGGGCGGCAGAAGCCCGATGGCCATGTGGCGCCAGTCCCGGTTGTAGGCGGCGAAGACGGTGTGGAACAGCGACAGCCGCTCCTCCGGCCGGGCCCGCTGGTTCCAGGCATGGGCCAGCCGGGACAGGCCCAGCAGGGCCGCCTGCATCCGCGGGCCCCAGTAGTCCGACCAGATGCGGCGGCCGGCCTGGATCAGGGCGTTGCCCGCCCAGGCGAAGTCCGGCACCGCCAGAAGGTTCAGCGGCACCACCTCCGGCCGGCGGGGATCCAGCACCACCAGCCGCCGCCGCAGGGCCTCCCCGGCCTCCCCCTCCCGCCGGGCCAGCTCCGCCAGGACCGCGTAGGCCAGCGTCAGATGCGGATCGAACAGCCACAGCCCCGGCGGGTCCGGCTGGTCCATCAGGGAGCGGATCAGCCGGAAGGCCGCCGAAGATTTCCCGGTGCGGGTCCCCCCCACCACCAGCATGTGGGCGTCCGGGTCCACCCCCACCGGCTCCCCGGTGGCCACCGCCCGGCCCAGGATCAGGGCGCCCGGCCTCCCCGGGGCCGCCGGCGGGGCCGGCATGTCCAGCCGGGACGCCGGCGACAGCCAGGCCGCCAGCTCCGCCCGGGCCGGCGGCGTCAGCCAGGGCGCCAGCTCGAAGGTGGAAAACCACGCCGGCGGCGGCCAGCCCTCCCCCGTCGCCACCGCCGCCGCCGGGCCGTCGAAGGGCGGATCCGCCAGGGCCGCCGCCACCGCCGCCTCCGCCGCCTCCGGCTCCATCTCCCGGGCCACCGCCCGGAACGACACCCGCCGCAGCGTCCCGCTGACCTTCCGGCTCAACACCTCCGCCGGCACCGACCGCAGGGCCACCCACTCCCCCAGGGCCCGCCCCCCAAACCCGCCCAGGACCAGCCCCGCCAGGGCCATCAGCAGCCCCTCCGGCCGACCCCCGCCGGCCCCCAGGGCCAGCCCCAGCCCGGACAGCAGCGCCCCCATCCCCACCGCCGCCCCCCCGGCCGCCCGGGCGATCCCCCACGGGTTGAGCAGGCCCCGGGCGCCGGACTCCGTCCCGTAGGCGTAGGCCGCGAAGGCCCGCCAGCGGGCCTGCTGCGCCGGATCCGCCCGCCCCAGCCGGATCTGCAGCGCCACCTCCCCCCGGGGCGGGCGCCCCGCCGCCGCGTAGGCCGCCGAAAGCCGCGCCGCCGCCATGGCCAGGGGATCCCCCAGCCGGGTGCGGAGGGCCGGCGCCAGCCCCCGCAGCGCCCACCCCCCGGCCGCCGCCGGCGGCGGGGGCGGCGCCATCCGCTCGCCCGCCCCCCCATGCCGCAGCAGGCTCCCCCACGCCCGCACCAGCGCCGCCCCCTCCGCGCCCTCCGGAAAGCCCAGCCGCAGCTCCAGCCCCGATGCCCCCCAGGCCAGCTCCACCACCGTCCCCTCCGGCAGCCCCCCCAGCCACTCCGCCACGGGCGCCGGATCCAGCTCCCCCATCGGGATCCCCACCAGCTTCAGCCGCCAGAACTCCATCCCGCTCCTCCTCACGGCGCCGGATACGCGGCCAGAAACAGGCGGCCGCCGGGAGGCGGGGTCCAGACCGCCCAGGCCTGGCCGGGCTGGGGGCCCAGGGCCACGGAAACCCCCGGGGCGACCCGGACCGCGCCCCGGACGGCCGCCTCGGGATGGTCCACCGGCCAGACGAAGGCGAGGGCCCCGGCCGGATGCGCCTCGGCCTCCCCGCCCGCCCGATCCACCCCCACCAGCGCCGCCAGGCGCCAGCCGGAGGGAGGACGCGGCGTCAGCCCCTCCGGCCCCTCCGCCAGCCCTTCCCCGCCTCCCGTGTCCCCCCGGCAGGCCGCCGCCACCACCCCGAAGGCCGAAAGGGGATCCACCGGCCGGCGGTTCACCCGCACCTCCAGGTGCAGATGGGGCCCGGTGCTGCGGCCGGTGTTGCCGGAAAGCCCCACCACCTCCCCGGGAGCCACCACCTGCCCGACGGCCACGGCCGGCGCCGAGAGATGGGCCAGGATCACCCGGACCGGCCCGTTGGCCAGCACCACGGCGATGCCGTAGTCCCCCAGCCACCCCGCCCACTGCACCTCCCCCCCGATGGGGGCCCTCACCGGGGTGCCCACCGGCACCCCGATGTCCACGCCGGCGTGGCGGCCGGGGAGGAAGGGCTGGGTCAGATACCCGCCCGCCACCACCGGCCCCTCCCAGGCGCAGCCCGGGAAGCGGCCGCCCTCCCCGAAGGCCCATCCGACCACCTCGAAGGCCGGGTCGTCCGGCGGCTCCCCCCGGAACCACCGCCGCAGCCCCTCGTGCAGGGGCTCCGGGACCATGGAGAAGGAGGCCGCCGCCAGCAGCCCGCAGGCCAGGGGCAGCATCACCAGCGCCAGAAGCCCCAGCCCGACCGTGCTCAGCACGCTCAGGCACCCGATCCGCCGCGTCACCGGAGACCTCCCGAAGCCGGGGAAGGGGAGAGGGCGTCGAGAAACTCCTTCCACAGGGGCGGCAGCTCCACCCGGACGGGGATGGGGACGCCCCGCCCGCCGCCGGGGATCGCCAGGAAGTGATAGGGCGGCATCCGGGCGATCTCCTCCGCATGGGCGCGGGCCGTTGCGGGATCCAGCCCGGCCTCCCGCAGAAAGGCCTCGGCTTCCGAGCGGGGCAGCCGCCCGGCCAGCGCCAGGACGGCCAGGCGCAGGATCCCCGCCCCGGCCGTCTCGGCCGGCAGATGCGTGGCCACCCACACGGCCGCCCCCCGCTTGCGGGCCCGCCGGCCGATCTCGTCCAGCAGGGACCGGCCGGCCTCCTCCCGCAGCAGCCGCCACCCCTCATCGAAGAGGAGGTCCATCGGCCGCCAGGCCTGCACCAGGGCCCGGGCCAGCAGGAACGCCAGCACCCGGAACACCAGGTCCCGGTTCTCCTCCCGCAGCCCCGACAGGTCCAGGTCCACCCAGCCGGCCTCCCGCCCCAGGGTCGCCGGATCCAGCAAGGCCCGGGGGCGGTCGAAGAACCCCTCCAGGCTGCCCCCCCGAACATAGGGGGACAGAAGGTCCGCCAGCTCCTGGGCCGGGGCGAACCCCTCCTGGGCCCGCAGGGCCTCCGCCAGCCGGCTCAGGGGGATCCGGCCGGCCGGATCCCCCTGAGCCTCCCGCTCCAGCCAGGCCAGGGCCTGATCCAGAGCGGCCCGATACGCCGCCGTCTCCCCGATGCCCAGGGCCGACAGCAGCGCCCGGGCGGCCAGGAAGCGCTCCGCCCGGTCGGCCCCCTGCAGGGGGTGCACCAGGCAGACGTCGGGGTCCGGGGGCGGGACCGCCGGCATCACCACGCCCCCCAGGGCCCGCACCAGCCCGGCATGCTCCCCCTCCGGATCCAGGAAGACCACCGGCCGTCCCTGCAGCCGCCGCTGCAGGGCGATCAGCCGCAGCAGGGTGGACTTGCCGCTGCCGGGCTCCCCCAGGATCAGGAAGAGGGCGTGGGGATGCGGCCCCCCCGCCGGATCCAGCCCCCGTCGGGGCGAGAGGAACAGATCCACCCCCCGCCGGGCGTGGCGCCCCAGCCAGAGGGCGTCCTCCTCCGGCAAAGGCTGGGGGTTGGGCAGCGGGAACAGCCCCGCCGCCTCCTCGTCCGTCATCCCCAGGGCCCCCTCCGCCGTCGGGTGCAGGTCCCCCCCGGGCTGCACGAACCGGTAGGCCGCCTCGGGGATGAACTGGAACACCTGGGGCAGCAGCCCCCGGGCCCGCAGCACGCTGTCCAGGCTCCAGCGCGCCCGCCGGGCCGCCGTCGGGTCGGCCGCCGCCACCACCCCCACCGCCGAGACCCGCAGCAGCGGCACATGGAAGGCGGCGGCGCTCTCCCGCCGCTCCATCTCCGCCGCCGCCGCCACCTCCGCCGCCGAGGGGGAGCGCCCCAGGCGCTCCTGGGCCAGCATCATCACCGCCTCCAGCAGGGTGCGCCGGGCCCGCAGGGCCTGGGCCGCCCGGGCCGGGTCCAGGCGCTCGAAGGAGACGGCGTAGAGGCTGCTCCCCAGTCCCGCCAGGTCCTCCGGCGTCAGGGTCGCCGCCGGCCGCCGCCCCCCGCCGACCCCCACCTCCCGCACCGCCAGGGGCATGAAGAACACCCCCTCGGCGTTGCGCCAGCCGTCCTCCAGGAACTCCAGGGCCTCCGGGGCCACCCGCTCCCGGAAGGCCTCATCCGCCGGGATCTCCCCCGTCATGGGACTCCTCCATGGCGAACCGCGCCCACCGGGACAGCGACAGCTGGTGGAAGGCCCGCAGCCACTCCTCGGTCTCCGCCGCCGAAAGCCGCCGCAGCCGCAGGCCGTACGGCGCCAGGGCCGCCGCCATCCCGGCCAGCCAGGATTCCCCCTCCCCCTCCTGGCCCGCCGGGACGTCCAGCTCCACCAGCACCCGGCGGACCAGGGGCGGCGGGGCCGCCCGCAGAAACAGGGCCAGGGCCTCCCGCAGATCCCGCCAGGCGCCCTGTCCCTCCGGCAGCCCCGCCAGGAACCGCTCCCGGGCCGACACGTCCGGCCAGGTCATCGCCACCGCCCGCAGGGCCCAGCCGGGGTGCAGCCCCGCCAGCAGGACCCGCACCCCCTCCCGGGCCCGCTCCGCCGCCCCCTCCGCCAGCTGCAGCTCCGCCGGCAGCCGCCGCCGGCCGGGCAGCTCCAGGATGGCGCCGCCTTCTCCCTCCCGCAGCCGCCGGGGCACCACCAGCTCCACCGTCCGCCGCAGGGCCTCGCCGCGCCGCCGATCCCGCATCCCCCCTCCTCATCGGGGAAGCAGCCGGGCCCAGACCGCCGCGAACTCGGCCCAGCCGCCCCCGGCCAGATACGCCAGGAAATAGGCGGCCGCGACCAGCAGCCCGGCCCCCGCCACGGCCGCCCCGGTTTCCGGCCCCCAGGCCACGGCCACCGGGAGGGCCGGGGGCAGGGCCGGGGCCGGCTCCCGCGGCGGCCGGGCGGGCGGGGCAGGGGCCGGCTCCGGCGGCGGGGGGGCCGGCCGGGCGTAGACGTAGCGGCGCGGCCGGCGCCCGACCCACCACCGCCGCAGGAACTCCTCCGGCGGCACCCGGTCCGCCCCCAGGCGGATCACGGCGAGCGTGACGAACAGCACGAGCAGGAACACCGAGAGGAAGAAGCGCACCCCCAGGGGGGCGGGCAGGGCCAGGGCCCCGACAGCCAGGGCCGTTCCGATCCCCACCACCCGCAGGTCCCGTCCGGACATCCGGGCCTCCTTTCAGAACGGCGGGGCCGGCCGGATCCGCTGCAGCCAGTTGATGAGGGCGGGGATCAGCAGGAACCCGGAGGCCGCCGCCAGAAACATCAGCACGATGGCCACGATGGCATGCTGCACCAGGGTCCGCCCCCCGATGACCGCCCCGCCGCCCATGGCGGCGGTCTGGACCAGCATCCCCACCGCCACGATCACGATGAGGACGCCCACCAGGAACCACCAGATGTTCGTGAACAGCTGCTTGATGAACTCATACAGCCCCCCGAAGGGGCCGTAGTCCGCCCCGCCGGGCTGGGGATTCTGGGCGAAGGCGGGCCCCGCCGCCGCCAGGGCGATCCCCACCGCCGCCAGCACCAGCCCCGCCTTCCAGGCCAGAAGCCTCCGGTTGCGCATCGCGGACCTCCTGTTTACGTTTACGGATGTCGTCCCCCCCAGTCCAGGAAGAAGCGCTCCCCCCACAGGCCCGCCTCCAGCCGCCGGGGCGGGCCGGCCCGGTCCTTGACCACCCAGCCCCCCCCCCGCCGGCAGCCGCAGGGGGCGGGCGGCTGCCGGTCCAGCCAGATCACCATGTCCGCCTCGAAGGGGCCGGGCAGCAGGGCCATCAGGCCCTCAGGGTCCTCCTCCGGCGTCCCCCCGTCCATCCGCCAGCGCTGCAGGGCGCCCATGTCGGGGGCGGCGATGGCCGCCACCGTCCAGCCGAATCGCAGCGCCATCTCCTTGAGGGCCTCCGCCGTCCGGCGGGCCCGGGCGAAGGGGTCCGCCTCCACCCCCGGCCCGTAGAGGGGGACCAGCTGCAGGTAGTCCACCCCCACCAGGGCGGATCCGGGCTGGGGGAACCCCCAGCCCAGCAGCCTCCGGACCAGGGCGGACGGGGTGTCCAGCTTGCGGTCGGCCCGGACCCGGAACAGCCCCTGCCACCGGCCCAGGATCGCCCGGACCGCCGCCGGATCCGCCTCCCCGTGGGGGCCGGCGGCCAGGGCCCGGGCGGCGGAAAGAAGCCGCATGTCCATCTCCTCCACGGTGTGCTCGTAGTTGAAGGCGGCCGCCGGGATCCCTTCCCCCGCCCATGCGGCCAGGGCCTGCATCAAAAGGGCCGTCTTGCCCGCCCCCGGGGGGCCGGCGATCAGGATGAGGCTTCCGGGCCGCAAGGCGATGGGGCCGGCCAGGTTGTCCATCTCACCCTCCCAAGAGGCGCAGCGCCATCCAGAGGCTGAGCCCCAGGAAGGCGCCGGGCAGCAGCCGCCTCCCGGCCAGGGCGCCCAGCCCCATCCCGATCCCCGCCAGCGCCGCCGCTGCCCCGCCGCAGCCGCCGGCCACCATGGCCAGCATGGCCAGGTCCCCATCCCCGATCCGCCGGCGGGCGTTCAGCAGGGCCGGCGGCAGCAGCGGCCAGGCCGCCGGCCACCCGACGAAGGCCAGCAGCGCCTCGGGCCGGCGGGTGATCCAGGTCAGCGCCGGCAGGGCGCCGATCAGCCAGCCCTGCCACAGGTCATGGCGGGCCGCCTCCAGGGCCCCGAGGAGCACCCCGCCCACCCCCAGGGCCGCCGGGATCCGCCCCCGCCGCGCATCCAGGACGGCCGCCGAAAGCAGCAGCGCCCAGACGATCCACCCCATCCCGCTCATCCCAGCCTCTGCCCCCGCAATGGCCAGCGCGTCCGAGCCTGCTCCAGCACGTTCGGCCACTCGGCCGGATCCTCCAGGAAGGGGCGCAGGACCGCCAGCCACTCCCCGAAGGCCCGGACGCCGCCGTTCTCCTCCTGCCAGCGCCGGTAGTAGTCCCACAGAGCCTGATGCGGGGTGCCGCCCAGGCTCTGCAGGAGCGGCCGCATCTCCCAGGCGGCGGCCTCGATCCCCTCCGGCCGCAGCCCCTCGAAGACCGCCGCCCAGACGTCCTCCGGGTCCCGGAAGCCCAGGAGGCCCCGCAGCGCCTCCCAGCGGAAGGCCTCGCTCCCCGCCGCCTCCTGCAGGAAGGCCCCCGGGGAAACCGGGAGGCCGTGGGCGCGCAGGTGGTCCAGGAGGAGCTCGGCCTCCTCCAGGAAATCCCCGGCGGTGGGATCCAGCCGCCCGGGCGGCAGATACGCCCGCAGCGCGCCCGCCAGCGTCCGCAGCTCGGGCGCCCCCAGGGCCTCCAGGAGGTCCGCCAGGCGGGCGGCCGGCCACTCGGAAAGGGGAAGATCCGGCCGCTCCTGCCAGATCCGGATGGCCTCCGGCATCCGCTCCGGGAAGCGGGCCATCAGCTCCGCCGGCGTGGGCCGGGGGATCCAGGCCGGCAGGGCCGCCACCAGCCCCAGGGGGCCCTGCAGATCCAGGGGGCGCATGCCGGCGGCCTCCAGGACCGCGGCCAGGCGCTGGCGGGCGGCCGGCGGGAGCGCCCAGCCCGAAAGGCGCGCCATGGCCTCCAGCACGGCGGCCGTGTCGGATTCCGTCAGGCCCTCCATGCCGGGGATCCGGGCCAGGGAGGCCAGCAGCGCCGCCCGGTCGGCCGACGGCAGATCCGCCAGGGGCGGGGATCCCCGGGCGGCCCAGGCGGCGGCGGCGCGGACCACCCCCTCCGGATCCCGCCGCAGGGCCTCCGCGGGGGAAAGCGGCGGCAGCCCCCGGCCCTGGGCCCAGCGCCCGACCTGTTCCAGGAAAGCCCGGACGGTCGGCGGCGAGACCCCCAGGGTCCCGGCGACGGCGGCTCCTCGCCGCAGGACCTCTCCCTGCTCCCCGGCCGCCAGCTCCGGGAAGGCCTCCCGCCAGTCCGGCGGCCCGAGCAGGCGCTGGCGCAGGGCCTCCTCCCGGGCGGCCAGGCTCTGTCCGATCGCCAGGGTCGACAGGGCCCCGCCCAGGCCCCGATGCCCCGAAAGATGCGCCAGGGCGGCGGCGGCCTGCAGGGGGGAGATCCCGGCCGTCCCCGCGCCCGCCGCGCCCGCCGCGCCCGCGGCGCCCGCGCCGCCGGCGGCCCCGGCCGCCCCCGCGGCCGCCGCCGCCGCCCCGCCGGCGACGGCGACGGCCAGGCCGGTCACCTGAGCGACGGCCCGGACCGTCCCGGAAACAGCCTGGATGCCTCCCTCCAGGGTGACCCGGCCCAGCAGCCCGGTGAGGGTGCTGGTGAGGGTGAGGGCGCCCAGGGCCCAGAACAGGCTGCTGAAGCCGCCCATCAGCCCGCTCCAGGTCCCGCCCATGGTGCGGATCCCGGCCTCGGAGACGGCGGTCATCGCCATGCTCATCACCGCCGGCAGCAGGGCGATGAGCACCAGGGCCCGCAGCCACAGCCCGCGCGCCCAGCGCATGGGCGGGACGGCGGACAGCACGGCGACCGGCGGGCCCAGGTAGGCCAACAGCTGCACCCCCACCCCCCAGGCCATCACCCCGTAGGCCAGGATGCCCATCAGGGTGATGGCCACGAGGACCGCCCCGATCTGGGCCAGAACGTCCAGGAAGCCCAGGGGGTTGAAGGCCATAAACGGGGAGGCGAGAAACCGCCGGACCATGGCCTCGGCGATGTCCCGGCTGGCCTCCGCCAGGCTCTTGAGGCCCATCTGGGCCCCGATGGACAGCCCCAGGCCCGCCGCCAGCTGGACCAGGGGCCCGGCGGCCATCGCCAGCAGCACCGCCCCCACCCAGTCGGCGGCCACCCGGATCGGATCGTCGGGCTCGCCGACCAGGCGGTTCCAGTGGTGGATCAGAAGCCGCAAGAGGAAGGCCGGGACCAGCAGCAGTACCGCCAGGGTCAGGCCCTGCCGGACGCGCTCCTCCAGGACCGGCCGGCCGGTGAGATCCAGGGTGGCGTAGCTCACCACGCCCTGGACCCAGCCGGGCAGCTGCGACACGTCCCGGGCGCTCTCCCGGGCCTGCCGGCCGATGAGCTCGTCCAGGAAGGACGAAAGTGTTTCAGCCGGGATGGCGATGCGGAAGATCTGCTGCACCACAGTGGCGGCGGCGCCGGCCAGGGCGCCCTGGACCGCCTCGCCGGCCCGCTGCAGCAGGTTTTTGTTCTCCCCTTCCTGACGGGCCCGGAGGGCCCGCTCGATCTCCTCCCCCGTGGGGGTGGGGGTCGCCACGGGGCGGATCGCCGGCGTCGGCGTGGCCGCCAACGCCGGCCCGGATCCCCAAAGCAAGGAAAGCCCCGCCGCCGCCGCCAGAAGCGGCGGAAGCAGGAGGAAAGTCGCCGGGACTGGCCGCATCCTCACGCCTCCTGGGAGGCGGCCCGGCGGGCCGCCTCGGGGATCTTCAGCCGGCCGTCGGGCCAGCAGACCGGCCGGAAGGGACAGCGACGGCATCCGGCCGCGCCCATCACCAGGGCTCGGATCGGGGGATAGGGGCCGCGGGCCGCCGCCTCCGCGCAGGCCTCCAGCAACCCGACCGCCTCCGCCGCGCCGAAGGGGGGATCCGCCGGCCGGACCGTCCCGTCCGTGAAGGCATACCAGAGCTCGGTCCCGGCCCCGGCCTGCAGCAGGAAGTGGGCCAGCAGGGGGCTCTCCTCCCCCGGCGGGCGCACCAGGAACCAGACGACCCGGGCGTCCAGGCCTTCCCCATCGCGCATCTCCCAGACCGGATAGCGGGGATGCGGACGCCCGACGCCCGCCATGGGCAGCCGGACCTCCCGGCGGGCCACCCGGAGCTCCCTGGGATTCGCCATGTGGAAGCCCCGGGCCCAGTCCTCGGCCAGGAACACCATGGTCCGGGCGAACTGCTCCAGGCCCTCCCAGCCCCCGAAGGCCAGGGCCGCCTCGGTGCGGCCGTAGCGCACCGAAAGGGGGATGCCCTTCCAGACGGTCCAGAACAGCGGCGCGCTTTCCGCCGCCGGCGCCTCCCCGCCGGAGGGAAAGCCCGGATACAGGGACCGGAAGTCCCGGACGGCCCGCAGATACCGGGCCAGGGCTTCCTCCACCCCCTCCAGCCCATGCTCCCGCAGCACCTCCCGCACCCGCTGGCCCGCCGCCAGGGCCGCCAGCGCCCGCTCATACGGGTCCGGGACCGGCTGGGGCATCACGCCCCAGCGGCGCCAGTAGGCCGCCCGGGGACAGTAGGCGTAAAGCAGCGCCTCCAGCCCCGGGGAGGGATGCGGGTTCCGGCTCATGGCCTCCACCAGATCCGCCCACATTCCAATTCCGCTCTATCTATAGTCCGATTGGGAGGGGGGCGCCGAGGGCCAGCCAGAGGGCGGCCGGGAGCGCTTTCCAGGCCGCGGGGGCCGGGCGCGAGAGGGGAACGCCCCGCCAGCGCCGGCCGGCCGTCAGGGGGAGGGAGGCGAGGATCCAGGAGAGCAGCAGCGCCAGGGGGACCCAGAGGCCCCGGCCGGGCGGGGCCCAGACGGCCAGGGCCAGCCACAGCTTGGCGTCCCCGCCGCCGGTTATGCCGAGCTGCCAGAAGAGAAGGGCGATGGCCAGGGTGGTCAGCACGGCTTCCAGATCCGGCGGGAAGCGCAGCAGAAGCCCCGCCGCCATCGCCGGCAGGGTGAGGAGGTTGGGCACCCGGCCGGTCCGGAGATCCCAGACCCCCGCCGCCAGGGCCAGCAGCATGGGAAAGAGATTCGGGAAGCTCATGGGCCAGGCCATCCGATCTGCCCCTGTCCCTCGCGAACCCAGAGGGGGAACCCCCCGCCGGTGGCCAGCGCGAAGCCGTCGTCCGGCCGGCGGATCACGCTTTGGTAGTTCCAAAGCGCGTCCGCCTTGCCGTCCCCGTTGAGGTCCGCCCGATATTGCGGCGGCAAGCCCCGGATGGCGTCGGGGTCCACAATGCCCCCCTCGCTCTTCGGCTCCCACCACCGCCTGGTCTCCCAGCGCCACTTCTTATCCTTCACCCCATCCCCATTGCTGTCGCACTCGTTCCCCGCGGGAGACTTATCGTCGCAGTACTTGTTGGTCTCCTCCTTGTATTCCTCCCACTCAAAGGACCATCGGAGCACATACGGCGCCCGGACGCTCCCCCGGAAGGCGGGGAAGTCGCTTGGGAGGCCCACCCGGGCATTGAGGCCGGGGTCCAGGAAGGTGTTCCCGGCCGCCGGATGGGAGGGCACCTCCCAGTAGAGATGGATCGGGGCGCTTCCCGCCGTGAGCCAGAAATCCGTATGCAGGGGCAGGGGGCTGGGCGGCCGCTGCCGCGCCGTCATCGGCCCCCGGGCCTGGGGGAGGGTGATCCGGCAGAAGCCCACCGGGACCAGCTCCAGGCGCAGCCGCACGTTGCGCCAGTCGCCGGGCTTCGGGTCCTCAGGCTTCCCGCCGCCCAGGGGGACGTAGTCCAGGGTCCCCTCCCCGGCGGCCCGGCCCAGCTCCGAAAGCCGGATCGCCGTGGGCCAGCCCACCAGCGTGGCCGGGTAGGGCCGGACGTCGATCACATAGGGCGGGAAGCGCACCCGCGCCTCCACCCGCCAGCGCCCACCGTCCCGGCCGCACCAGATCCCGTCGGGGCCGATGGAGAAGAGCGGGTTGCCATTGGGATCCACGCACGGGTTGGAAGTCGTGGGCCTCGGACACGCCACCTCGCGGGTGAAGGGATCCCCCATGGGGGTGTTGGTGCAGAGATCAATGATCCGAACGACCACATAGCATACGCCCCGGTTCTCGTCCCGGTGGGGGCCGGAGACGATGATCTCCGTCGGGTTCGGGCACGGCGGGGGCGTCGGCTGGGGATGGGGACCCGGCCCAGGCGTCGGCGAGATGTCGCCCTCGCAGACTCGGCGAAACGTTGTGTTATCCTCTCCTGCGGACGTGATATGTTTCGCCCAGCATCGTTTCTGAGCCTGGGCGGCAGGCATCCCCAGCCAGCCCCCCGCCAGCAGCAGCGCCGCCCCGACGGCCAGAAGAACCCCCAGGCGCTTCACCGGCTCCATGCGGCCTTCACCTCCTCCAGCGAAAGGCGGTGGTATTTCTCCAGGAAGTCGCCGTAGAACTCCCGGATCCGGTCCGGCCAGGAGGCCCAATCCGGCGGCAGGGGCTTCGGCTTCAGGCCGGTGAAGGCCTCCAGCCAGGCCTGGTCCCAGACCGGCAGGCCGTGAGGAGCCGCCGTCTTCTCCAGCTCCTGCCGCCCCCGATCCCGGACCCGCTTGATGACCTGCGGGTCGTCCCGACCCGAATAGCCCAGGCCGCCGCCGATGCGGAGCCAGATCCGCAGGGATGGGTCATACCCGAAGAAGAGGTTCCCATCGCCCCAGACGTCGGGATAGACGTGCCGGAAGCGGTCTTCCGTTCCCTCCACCATCCCCGACCAGATGTAGGGATAGTCCATGCGACGCACCACGCAGACCACCGGATACGGCATGCCCCAGTCCACCACCCGTCCGGCGGAGAGGTGCCGGGGATAGAAGCAGCCCCGCAGGGCATACCGGACGGGGAAGGTCCCGTCCAGACCCACTGCCCACAGGCGGGGGCAGCGGTCGGGGGAGGCCTGCGGCGGGCACATCGCGGCGCTGGAGGGCAGGCCTTCCTGCTTGAGGACCGACGGCTCCCCCTGCAGGCGAAGGGTGTATTCCATCGTCACCGTGATCACCGGGTGATAGCGGACCGGGAAGCGCGGCAGCCCCAGGGCCTCCACGATCTCGGGCGGCTTCCAGCCCATGTCGGCCAGCATCAGAGCCGCCACGCTTTTGGCCAGCCCCTGGTAGACGCAGTCGGGCCGGATCCGGAAAAGATCCAGCGGCTTCGTCTCCGGAGGGATCACGATGGGCTCCAGGGTCCATTCCTTCGGGTCCGCAGGACACCCGGCCTCGTCCACGACCGGGGTGGGCGTGGGGGTGGGCGGCGGCGTGGGCGTGGGAGTCGGGAAGGGCGTCGGCGTGACGGCCGGGAAGGCGTTGAGCCGCCATGCCATGACGCTGCCTGCCAGCCCCAGCCCGAAAAGAACCAGCAGGGCCAGGAGGGAAAACACCACCCATCGGCGCGGCACGCGCCGTCCGGAAAGATCATGGTAGAACATCTGGACCTCCTGTGGATGGGGAATCTCCGGGAGACTCCTGCCTCCCCGCCATCTTTATACCCCCCGGGATCCCCAACCGTCACTGATCCCCCCGGGTCGCCCCCACCGCCAGATACCCCACGCCGGTCACCTCCGCCCGCTCCTGGATCCCCAGCCACCCCGCCGTCCGGATCCCGGCCCGGACGACGCAGCGGGGGCGGCCCGTCGCCATGTCGCAGCGGACGCTCTCCAGCCATGCTCCCGCCGGCGCGTTGGCCCAGAACACCCGCTCGGCGATGAGCGGGGCCTCCGGGGCCGGCGCCACCTGCCCGTCGAAGCGCACCACCACCGCCTGGGCCGCGGCGTGGGCGGCCAGATCGGCCGCCATGGCCGTGTCCAGAACCCGCCGGGCGGAGATGGCGTAGTCCGCCGCCCCCACCAGAAGCAGCACGAGGATGGGCAGCAGCAGGGCGAACCAGACCAGGATCTGCCCGCGCCTCATGGCCATCGTCCTTTCCACTGCTCCACGCGAGTGTAGGCCTCGATGAAATCCTCCCTGGGCCCAATCCCCAGCACCGCCGCCCCGAAGGGGGCGGGGAGGGTGTAGTCCACCCGGCAGCGGGCCAGCCCCCCGGGCGGCCCGGGGAAGACCGACACCCGGAAGGAGGCGTCCAGCATCCCCGACCAGGAGCCCTCCAGGGTCCGCCGGGCCGCCTCCCGGCCCATCCAGGCCGCCCGGGCCGGGTCGGCGGATTGCGAAAGATAGCTGGCGCAGGCGTAGGCCGCCGCCCGGGCCGCGGCGGTCACCCGGTGGGCCGTCAGGAAGGAAAGATACCCCAGGGCCAGCAGGATCATCAGGGCCAGCAGCAGGGCCAGCTCCGCGATGGCCTGCCCGCGCCCCCTAATGCCAGGGCCCCGCCGGCGGGCCGGGATAGAACCGCCACAGCCGGCTGAAGAACGCCGCATGATGAGCCTCCACGGCGGTGGTGTCCCAGATGAAGGGGAAGGCGCGCGTCCAGGCGATCCGCCCCCGCACCGCCCGCGCCCCCGGCTCGGCGACGGCCTGCGTCTCCCGGAAGAGATCCCGGAAAAGGGTCGGCGGCGGCTCCGCCGGAGCGGGATAGGCCGCCGCCGCCAGCGTCCGCTGGAAGAGGGCCACATCCGCGTCCACGCCGCGGATGGCGTAGAGGGCGGCCAGGTAGGCCGCGGCCATCAGGAACAGGAAGAAGGGGAGAGCCAGGGCAAACTCCGCCATGGCCTGCCCCCGCTGTCGGAAGACGAGATGCCGCTTCATCGCCAGACTCCCGCCAGGACGGCGCGGATCTCGTGCCGGAACAGGATCCCGAGGGCGATGGAGACCATCACGGCCGTCCACAGCAGCAGCGCGTATCCGGCGTATCCGATGGCATGGCCGCTCTGGTCCCGCCTCATCGTCCGCCCCGCGCCCGCCTCAGCAGGTCGATGGCAGCCTGGAACGTCGCCTGGATCTCGTTCCGCAGCATGATCCCCAGCAACACCAGCGCGCCCACGCCCAGGGCCAAAAGCAGGGCGTACTCCGGGATGTCCTGCCCGCGCTCGTCCGAAAGGAGACGCTTCAGAAGCTCCATGGGATCCTCCTGGAAAAAGGTTGGGATCAGGCCGGCGTCGGGACGCCGACGCTGGCCTCCGTCCACACCATGCCCTCCGCCCGCTCCTCGCCCAGGTCCGCCTCGGCGTAAGGCACCCGGTCCGGGAAGAGGCGATGCGCCTGGTTCAGGTAGTCCAGGTATTCCCGGAAGAGCCCGTCGATCCGGACGGCGGCGTCCTCCAGGACGATGGCCACGTCGCTGGACTGGAAGATCCCCCTTAACGCGATCTCCCGGATGCGCCCGGCGGCGGCCGCCCCCTGCCCGCCGGTCCAGACCGAGGCCAGATGGTCGGTCGCCTTGCGGATCAACTCATAGATCTCTTTGTTCTTCTCTATCATCATCCGGCTCCGGACTTTTGCGTTCTTGCCGTCATCTATGTGCCAGGTCAGAAGATTCGACATGATCGGCTGGACTAAAACCAGCTCGCCGGAGACCAGCTGGTAGAGGCGGTCGGCCACCTCGCTGTAAACCCCGTCGATCCGCTGCCGAAGGCTCCGGATCTGCTCGGCCCATCCCGCCAGATACCCGGCCCGGCCTTCCAGCGCCCCGGCGGCGGCCACGATGGCGTCCCCGGTCCCCCGGACCACCTCCTCCAGGCCCAGCTGGGCATATCCCGCCCAGCCCAGGGCGCCCGACAGGATGGCGGCGTAGTCCTTCTGCAGCCACCCGGCCAGGTCCCGATGCCACCGGGCCAGCCGGTCCAGATCCCCGGCGGTCTCCTCCGGCCGCTCCACCCGGATGAGATGGCCCTGCCACCGGCAAGCCCGCTCGCTGCGCAGCATGGGCATCAGGGAGCCCAGCTCCCCGCCCACCTCCATGGGCGGCGGGGAGATCCCTTCCCGCCGCAGCGCGTCGAGCTGGAAGGCCAGGGCGATGCGGGCCGCCTGGGCGACCCGCAGGGCCGCCCGCCCCATGCTCTGGTAGAACGGCATCCACCCCCCGAGCAGCTCGAAGCCGCAGGCCCTCCGCCCGACCTCCTCCATGTCGGGGATGGCCCGGGCCATCACCTGGGCCAGGCTCCAGGAAGCCTGGGACAGGCGGGCCGAGGCCTGAGCGCTCTCCACCGATACGGCCAGCGTCACGCTCATCGCTGCCCTCCTTTTGATGTCCCTTTCGGCATCGCCGCGCCCCGCAGGCGGGCCTGGGTCCGCAGGTCCTCCTCCCGCATGGCCTCCAGGGCGGCCCACGCCGCCCGGACCGCCTCCATGGCTTCCGCCGCCGTCTTTTGCAGCAGATGCCGCGCGAAGCGGAAGCCCTCAGGGTAGAGCCCCTGGATGGGATCCCCGGGCATGGGGTTGGGCCACGAAAGATGCTCGGCGTTCCCGGGCAGCTCGTTCAGCCACTTGCGGATGAGGTCCAGATCGCGGAAGGCCTCGTCGTAATTCAGGCGGAATCCGGACATGACGCCTCCTTTAGAAGAGGGTGAGGAAGACGGATCCGAGGAGGGTGATCACCAGGCCGCCCACCGCCAGGATCCCCCAGAGGCTGGCCTGCCGCTGCACCCGGGAGGCCCGGGCCTCCGCCTCGTAGAGGATGCGGCGGGCCGCCGCCTCGGCGGCCGAGGCCACCGCCGGCCGCAGGGGCGCCTGGCGCAGCAGGTGCGCCCGCAGGTCCCCGATGAAGATCTGCGTCTCCGGGTCATGGGGGTCCGGCAGATGCTCCTCCAGGCGGTCCAGGGCTGCGGCCACGCTGGGCTGGGCGTTCAGCTGGGCCAGCAGGAACTCCAGGAGGTTGGCGAAAGGCCCCCGCAGGGCCGCCGCCCGCCGCAGGGCCTCCGTGGTGCCCAGCCCGGCGTCCAGCATGGCCTCCAGCAGGGCCAGGGTCGGCAGCATGTTCTGGCGCGTCCGCTCCGTCCGCCGCCGGATCCGGGCCCGCAGCCGGGCGTAGGGCCGGCGCAGCCCGTAGAAGATCGCCAGGGCGGCCAGGACCACCCCGACCGGCGCCGCTCCGCCCAGGCCGGCCAGCCCGGCCAGCATCCCGCCGACCAGGGCCATCCCGGCCAGATCCCGGGCCGCCGCCGCGTAAAAGGCCGCCACGGACGGGTAGGGATACCCCGCCCGCCGCAGCAGGGCCACCACGTTCTCCCGGCCCCGCGCCCGGGAGGGGTCGAAGCGGGAAGGCCAGACGGCCATCAGCACCGCCGCCGCCAGCCCGGGGGCCGCTTCCTCCTCCGCCGTCCGCCGCCGGGCCCACCCGGCGCGGCGCGGCCCCGGCGCCCACCGCTGCAGCAGCTGGGCCAGCCCCAGCCCCAGGCCGGCCGCGGAAAGGAACGCCAGCGCCAGTTCCATCGGACCCTCCTTCGGTCTGAAGTCATCTTACCATTCCGGGGCCTCCCGCCGCGCCCCCAGGATGTTCTTTTCGCAATCTTTTCTGATCAAAGATCCGGAAGGCGGATCCACCGGCCGGCCTCCCGGCCGCCCTCCAGGAAGCACAGGGGGCCCTGGGAGAGGGGCCGGGGGGCTGGCGCGCCCGGGTCGGGGGCGGGGCGCAGCCGGACGGCTGGCCATGGCGCCAGCGGGGGGCCGGCGACCAGCAGCAGCCCGCCGGCCGGCCGGCGCAGCCCCGCCGGCGGGTCCCGGCGCCAGCCCCAGGCGCCAGCCCAGGCCTCCCCGTTGGGGACCAGCAGGGCCCAGGGGGGGTTGGCCGAGGCGGCGGCCTCCAGGGCGGCCTCGGGGGTGGGGAAAGCCTCCCCCGCCGCCAGCGTCTCCTCGGGATCCCAGCGCAGGATCCGGAACCCGGCCGCCTCCAGCCGGGCGGCCAGGAAGGCCAGCAGCGGCTCCGCCTGCTCCGGCGGCAGCTCCAGGGCCAGCTGGGGGCGGCGGGGGATGAGCCGCGGCCCATCCGGCCGGAGATCCTCGTCGGACAGGCCCAGGAACAGCCGCCAGCCCTCCCCCTCGGCCCGGGGGGGCGGCAGATCCGCCGGATCCACCCGCGCCGGCATGCGCGGGAGCGGCGGCGCGGGGGGCGGCGGGGAGGGCGGAAAGGCCCGGCGCAGCGCGAAAGATCGGGCGCGCTCGCCGTCCATCCAGATGCCCCGGAAGGGCGCCTCCGGCAACGGGCTGCGGGGCGCGTGGATCCGCCACTCCTCTGCCGGCATGGAAAGCAGCACCAGGTGGAACGGACGGCCCCGCAGCGGCCGCGGGAGGGACATCCGCCGGCCGGCCGTCCAGATCCACATGCCCGGCCGCGCCGCGGCCTCCCCGAGCAGCGCCTCCAGGGCCTCCAGCCCGGCCGGGTCCTCGACGGCATCCCGGCCGTCGACCACCAGGAGCCCTCCCTCCGCCTCGGCCAGCGCCCGGCGCAAACGGGCCCATCCCTCGGCGTCCCCGGCGCCCACCCGGGCCGCCCACGGAATCCCGGCCCACTCCCCGGAGAGATCGAGCACCCACACCCGGCGCCCCCGGGCGGCGGCCGCGGCCGCCGCCGCCTGCAGCGCCCGGGTTTTGCCGGTCCCTGCCTGGCCGGTCAGGTGCAGGTCCCCCACCCGGTCGTCGCACCACACCCACCGGATCTCCCCCTCCTCGGGGAAATCCGCCACCCCGACCCCGATCCGCCCGGCCTCCTCCCCCGCCGGAAGGCCCGGGTCCTCCGGCATGGGGGGCGGCGCCAGACGGGGCGCCGGGCGGTCCGTCTCCCGGATCCGGGCGGCCAGCCGGTCCAGCTCCCGGGGCGCGTCCGCCGGTCCCCCCTCCGTCCGGAGCCGCCGATCCGGGTCCGCCGGATCCATCCAGCGCCGCCCGCCGCCCGAGCGGCCCGAAAGGTACGCGAAGCGCAGCCGCCGGAACCGCTCGTTCTGGCCCACCTGCAGGAAGGCCCATCCCGGGCCCGGCAGATACGCCGCGTCCGGCCGCCCGATCACCGCGGCGGATTCGTCCGGGGTCTCGCAGCGCAGGGCGATCCGCACCCGAAGGTTCGCCCGCAGATCCGCCGGCACCGCGCTCCCCAGCCGCTGGGTGGCCAGCACCAGATGCATCCCGAGGCTGCGGCCCAGCCGGGCCAGGCGGATCATGCGGGCCATCCCGTCCGGGATCGCCTCCAGCATCTCCGCGAATTCATCCACCATCACCACCAGATGCGGCAGCCCGATCTGGTCGGCGTGATCCGCCCCCCGTTCCGCCAGGATCCGCTGCCGCCGGTCCAGCTCCCCCTCCAGGGTCTCCATGGCCCGGGCGGCCTCCCGGGCGTCCAGGTTGGAGAGCAGCCCCACGCAGTGGGGCAGCCCCTCCAGGGGCGCGAAGGCCCCGCCCCCTTTGAAGTCGATGAACAGCAGCTGCACCCGCTCCGGGGGGAAGTGATAGGCCAGGGCCAGGGCCAGGGTGCGCAGGGCCTCGCTTTTGCCGGACCCGGTGGCCCCGATCACCATCGCATGCGGGCCGTCCCCCCGCTCGTGCAGATCCAGCTCCACGGGGCGCCCGTCGTCCTCCCACCCGACGGGGACCGCCAGGCCGTCGCCCGCCGGCGGGCGGGGCGGGGAGGGAGGCCACAGGGCGGCCACGCTCCGATCCGTCCGGGGCGCTCCCCCCGGCGGCCGCAGCGCCTGCAGCCCCTGGGCCAGCGCCTCGGCCTCCGCCGGATCCAGGGCGGGCGGATCCGGAACGCCCTCCACCACGCTCGCGGCGGTCACCCGCACCAGATCCGGCAGCAGCCAGACCTCCGCCCGCAGGCCCGGCGGCGCCGGCGCCCATGGCGGCAGCAGCAACAGGGGATGGACGCCGACCGACGGCCCCTCCCGCGCCAGCCGGGGGATCCGGGGATCTTCCAGGGCGGAGGCGTCCAGCAGCACCAGGAGGTCCGGGCCCGACGCCCCGGCCTGACGGCGGTAGAACTCCTCCAGAACCCGCTCCCGCACCGCCCCCGGGCCGTCCGCCCATCCCTCCCGCTCCTCCCCCACATGGGGCAGCCAGCGCAGGAAGGACCACCCGGGATCCGAGAGGGCCGCGTAGATCCGCAGCCCTTCCGGGGAATGGGTCATGGCCAGCTCCAGCAGCATCCGCCGAACCACCCCCTCGGTCCCCGCCGCCATCCGCCAGGCCGCCCCGCCGGCGGGCGCCGCCAGGGGAACCGACCGGGGGCTTTCCACCACCGACCGGATCTCCGCCAGCATAGCCCGGAGCTCCTCCGGCCCCTCCTCCGGCGCCGGCCCCTCCGGCCCGGGCAGGGCCTCCAGCCGCGTCCCCGCCCGAACGGTCAGGTAGTCCGGATCCCCCGGCTGGCGGAACCACAGCCCCGTCCCCGTCCGCAAGCGGCGGACCAGGTCCGGCCAGGCCGGGTAGAGCAGGGCCTCCCGGGCCATCCGGGCGTTCCAGTACGCCAGGACCATCTGCTCCAGGCGCTGGAGGCGAGCCCGGAACTGGGCCTGACGGCGCGTCACCTCCCGACGATGACGCCGCAAGGCCTGCCGGTGGGACAGGACCATCCCGGCATAAGTGGCCAGGAATCCCATGGGCGCCAGCAGCAGCATCCAGGCCGACCGGAACCCGAAGGCGGCCCAGGACGCCAGGCTGTACATGGCCACCATGGCCATCCAGGGCAGGATGGCGAGCAGATCCGGCGGATCCGGCGGATCCGGCAGCGACGGCTGCTCCAGCGTCAGCCGGGGACGTTCCGGCTCCGGCGGCAGCCGCCGGGCCTCCGGCATCACCCGACGGACCGCCCCGGCTGGATCGTACACCTCCCGCCCCCCCTCGATGCGCCACATGGTCGCCTCCCCTCCCCCGCCGAACCGAGACAATCGCGCTCTATATAGATCCGGATTGGATGGGCCGTGCCTACGGCGCGTCCCACCACTCCAGGCGGCCGCCGGCCTCGGCCCGGAGGGGAACGACGGCGGGCAGGCCCAGCCATCCCAGGAGGGTGGGCGCCGAGAGGACCACGGACGCCGTCACCACGCCCCCCGGCTCGACGGCGACGGCCCAGGCGGCCGGCTGGCCGGCCAGGGCCGCGGCCAGGACTTCCTCCGCCCGTCCGCGGGCTTCCCCCACGTCCAGGCGGGGGCAGCCGCAGGCCTGGGCCGCCGCCCAGTCCCGGGCGGAAAGGGCCGCATATGCCGCCGCCTCCGCCGCCCCCCGGGCCCGGGCCCGGGCCTCCAGCAGGCGCCCGACGGAGACGGCCGCCAGCGTCAGGGCCAGCAGCGCGAAGAGGGCGAAGGCGTAGAGGGTCCCCACGGATCCGCGCCTCATGGCGGCCACGCCTCCACGAACCCGCAGCGGACGGCGGAAGCTGAAAGGCTCCGCGGGGGCAGAAGCCCCCCGCCCGCCGTCCAGGCGGCTGAGACCGAAAGACAGACCCGCGCCCCGAAGCGCCAGGCGGACGGGTCCGGCGGGTCGGCGGCCACCGCCACCGCCGGCCCGGAGGGGTCCAGGGGCAGAAGGGGCGTCCCGGAAAGGGCCGCCCGGGCCGCCCCCTCCGGGTCCGCCCCCGTCCCCCGCAGGCGGATCTCCAGCAGCGCCGCCTCCGCCGCCCGCTGGACCCCCCACACGACGGCCAGGGCCTGGGCCAGGGCGAAGGCCGCCGCGACCACCAGCACCAGGGCCGCCAGCCCCAGGATCGCCTCGGGGGTGGCCGTGCCGCGCCTCATCGGATGGCCTCCAGGAAGCGCAGCATCAGGTCCCGCACGGCCCCCAGCGCCTGCCAGAAGACCGGCAGAAGCAGCGCCGCCGCCACCCCCAGGGCGATGAGGTATCCGGCCATCCCCTCGCCGCGCTGCCGCATCGCGCCCTCCCCTCACGGCCCGGTGGAGAAGGCGAGAGAGTCCAGGAAGGCCTTGAGGCGGCCCCCGACCCCCCCGATGCCGCCGCTCAGCACCAGGCCCAGGATGGGCAGGAGGATCGAGGCCGCCACCCCCAGGGCGATGATGTAGGCGGCCGACCCCTCCCCGCGCTCCCGAAGGGGGAGCACATAGCGAACGTAGAGCGCCAGGATCCGATCGCGCATCGCACACCTCCGGAAGATGGGATGGATCCCCGGGGGTTCCCCGGGGAAAGGCCCGGGCCGGACTCGAACCGGCTTTCCGCGCCGGGCCGCGCTATGGAACAGGAACGTTCAGCCGGGGGGCGGAGGCGGCGATCAGCCGCAGGAGATACGCCGCCACCGGCAGCACCACCAGGCCCAGGATCGGGGCGAACAGCCCCAGCCCCACCACCGGCAGCAGCCGATCCGGAAGCGCTTTCAGCCGCCCGGCCAGCTCCTGGGCGATCCCCTCCGCCGCGTCG
>Ga0079998_133228_pt1 | contig 25535 bp, 20 predicted proteins | sample PerSpoBPS_BMetaG_FD_69201 | JGI IMG/M metagenome (GOLD analysis project Ga0079998, IMG submission 69201) | Thermal spring microbial communities from Yellowstone National Park, Wyoming, USA - Perpetual Spouter B (PS_B) MetaG (SPADES assembly)... | ecosystem: Environmental > Aquatic > Thermal... | reverse complement strand
GCCCGGGCCGTCTCCGCCGTCCGCGGGTCCTGCTCCGCTGCGACCAGCTCATTGAAGATCAGGAAGAGTTCGAAGGGATTGATGGACCCGACGATCAGGTCGTCGTCGGCGTATTTCCGATTGTTGAAATGGAAGCCCCCCAACCGGCCCTCATCCAACAAGAAGGCCACGATGTGCTCGATGTTGGTCCCCTGGGGATGGTGACCGGTGTCCACCAGGACCTGGGCCTGGGGCCCGAGGTGGGTTGCGATGACATAGGCCATCCCCCAGTCTGCCAAATCGGTGTGATAGAAGGCCGGCTCGAAGAACTTATATTCGATCAGCATCCGCATCCCCGGCGGCATCCGGCGGTAGACCTCCGAGAGAGCCTCCAGCATGCGATGTTTGCGCGCCCGGAAGTCGTCCTGACCGGGGTAGTTGGTGCCGTCGGCGAACCAGAGGCTCAGGATGGAGGAGCCGACCTTTTCGGCGATCTCGATGCACTCCAGCATGTGCTCCACCGCCCGACGCCGAACCCGGGGATCCGGATGGCAGACGCTGCCCAGCCGGTAATCGTCGTCCTGGAACAGGTTGGGGTTCACCGCCCCGATTTGAAGCCCCAGGCTGGCGGCGTATTGCCGCAGGCCTTCCCAATCTTCCACTTTATCCCACGGGATGTGGATGGCCACCGTGGGACACACGCCTGTGAATCGATGCACCACCGCCGCGTCCGCCAGCTTCTCGTAGATGTTCCGGGCTGCCCCCGGCCATGGAAACACCTTAAAACGAGTGCCGGAGTTGCCATAACCCCAGGAGGGCGTCTCGATCCGCTGCCGCTTCAGGGCAGCCTTCACCGCCTCCACATCCACGCCCCGGCGGGCCAGGGTTTCCGTCAGGGCCTCATATCCAGGCACCCCCGCCATGGCTTCCCCCCTCGTCTGAGCGAACGGAAAGCCCTATCGAGCCGGGGGAGGGCCTCTTCGGCCCTCCCCCATGCTCGCGCATTTAGAAGTTGAACTGATCGATGTTGTTCTTGTCGAACCGGAAGGGCGGGCCGAGCAGGATCACGTTGTCCGGGCCGACCTCACGCTCGCCCAGCCGGCCGGCCTTCACCGTCTTATCCGTGGGCTTGATCTCGCCGGTCAGCAGCCCGTGGGTCACATACATCGCCAGGTAACCCAGGTCCACCACGTTCCACAGGTAGAAGGCCTCCAGGGTGCCCCGCTTGACGTAGGCCCGCATCCCGTTGGGGGTGGCCAGACAGGTCATCTTGATCTGGCCCACCTTGCCGGCCGCCTCCAGGGCGTCAGCCACGCCGGGGCAGCCCACCGAGGTCGGGACGATCAGGAACTGCACCTCGGGGTGGGCGGCGATGAGGTCCGTGGCCTGCTGACGGCTCTTGGCCTGATCGTCCTCCCCGTAGCGGATGTCCACCAGCTGCATCTTGGGGTAGGCCTGGGCCATATACTTCTTCATCTCCTCCACCCAGCGGCTCTGGTTGGGGGCCGTGGGGAAGGTGGAGACGATGGCGATCTTGGCCTCCGGGCCGACCTGCTTGGCCGCCTCGTCGATCAGGGCCTTGCCGATGCCCTCGAAGGTGGCCTGGTTGACGAAGAAGATACGGGCCTCCGGCAGCACATCGGCATCATACGTGACCACCGTGATGCCGGCCTCGCGGGCCCGCTTGAGCACCGGCACCAGGGCCTGAGGATCGTTGGCGGAGACGATGAGGGCATCGGGCTTCTTGGTGATGATGTCCTCCAGCACCTTGATCTGCTCCTCGGCGCTGGCGTTGATGGAGCCCTCATAGTGGAGCTCGACGTCGCCGAACTCCTTCGCCGCCTCCTCCATGCCCTGGTTGGCTGACTTGAAGTAGTCGATGCCCACCGCCTTCGGCACATGGTAGATGACGAACTTCTTCGCAGGAGCCGCTGTAGGAGAAGGAGCCGCGGTGGGGGAAGGCGCCGCAGCGGGCGCGGTGGCGGGCGGCTGGGCCGCCGGCGTCGGCGAAGGCGTGGGAGCCGGCGCGCACTGGGCCAGGATCAGGGCCAGGACCAGACCGACGATCAGCAAAGGCAACGGACGACGCTTCATGGCAACCTCCCTCCTCCTGAGATTTGGGGTTCTGAATTACAGTCGCAACAAGGCGAAGAATTGGGCTTCTGGATGCTGCGGTCTCACCTCCTTTCATGGGGAGACGGGTTCGCCGCGGGTGCCGGCTCCGCCTCATGCGCGGGCACCGGCGTTGCCGGGCGCACCCATCCCCGGATGCGCACGCGCAGATTCTCGTTCACCAGCACCGTCAGGATCAGCAACGCGCCGATGATCATGGCCTGAATCGGGGAGGGCACTCCGATCAGGTTGAGGCCGTTCCGCAAGGCGGTGACCATCACCACGCCCAGGAAGCTGCCCCAGATGCTCCCTTCCCCGCCGGAGATCGCCGTCCCCCCCACGACCACCGCCGTGATGACCTCGAACTCCAAGCCCAGGCCGGCGGTCGCCCGCGCCGTCCCCAGGCGCCCGGCCATGAAGAGCGCGCTCACCCCGCTGGCCAGCCCGGAAAGGGTGTAAACCAGCAGGCGGATCCGGTCCACCCGTATCCCGGCGAAGCGCGCGGCCGTCTCGTTATGCCCGATGGCGTATAGCGACCTCCCCCAGGCGGTCCGGTCCAGCACCAGCCCGGCGATGAGCACCACCGGCAGGAACACCCATAGCCCTACCGGGATCCCCAGGATCTGTCCCTCCCCCAGAAAGCGCATGATCGGATCCTCATACAGGTAGACCCGCCCCCCACCCCCGAGGCCCTCGGCGATCCCCCGGTAGATCGCCAGGGTCGAAAGGGTCACCACCAAATCCGGAACCCGCAACCGGGTGATGGCCAACCCGTTCAGGAGGCCGCAAAGGGTCGCCACCGTCAGGGCCAGGGCGATCGCGGCGACCATGGGGATCCGATACACGCTCCACGAGAACCCCAGGACGATGGTGGCGAGGGCGACGATGGAGCCCACGGAGATGTCGATCCCACGGATCAGGATGATCATCGTCATCGGGATGGCCACCAGGCCCACCTCCACCAGATAGCGGGAGGTGATCTGCAAGTTGGTGGCCGTCAGGAACTTGGGCGTCAGCAGGGCGATGGCGATCAGCAATCCCGCCACGATCCCCAACAGGATCCCTTCCCGGGTCCATCCCCGGGCGATCGCTCCCGGCCGCCGGATCTCCCTCATGCCGTCCCCCCTCGCCACGCCCGCGCCCACGCCCGCGACCGGGCGATGTCCAGACCCACCGCGAAGAGCAGAAAGGCGCCGTAAACGGCCTGTTCCCAGAGCGCAGGGATACGGAAGTAAATCAGTGCCGAACGAACCAGCGCCAGGAACAGGACCCCCAGGAGAGTCCCTCCCACGCTCCCATAGCCGCCGAAGATGCTGGTCCCTCCGATGACCACTGCGGTGATGAGCAGCAGCTCAAATCCCTGCCCGATGTTGTTCTGGATCACCCCGAAGCGGGAGGCGTGGACGGCGCTGGCCAGCCCGATGGCAAATCCGTTGAAAAGAAGGACGGTGAACCAGATGCGGTGGGGGCGGATCCCCACGATGGCCGCGGCGTTCGGGTTGCTCCCCACGGCATAGACCTCCCGTCCCCAGCGCGTGTAACGGGCGGCCAGGGCCATCGCCAGGGCGAAGGCCGCAGCGATCCAGATTGAGGTGGAAACCCCCAGCGGCCGGGCCAGGCCCACCCCCTTGAAGGCATCGCTGGTCGCCACCCAGCCCGCCGGGACCAGGTGAACCACCAGGCCGCGCAGGAGGGTCATCATCCCCAGCGTCACCAGGATGGCGTGGATCCGCCCGTAGGCGACGATAGCGCCGTTGATCAGTCCGATGAGCGTCCCCACCAGGATCGGAGCCAGGAAAGCCAGGGGAACCGGCCATCCCATCTGGGAGACCTGGGCAGCGACCACCGCACACAAGGCCAGGGCGGAGCCCACCGAGAGGTCGATCTGGCCGGCCAGGATGACCAGCGTCATCCCCACCGCCCCGATGAACGTCGCCGCGTAGTTGTCCAGTAGCAGGCGCAACGCGCTCAGGTCCAGCACGCGGCCGCCCGCCGCGTCCGGCCGCACCATAAAGGGCGTGGTGGCCGCCAAGATCACGATCAGCAGCGCGTTAACGATCAACAGAAACGGCTCCCGTCCTTTCCACCCCATCGGGCTCCCCCCTCAGCGCGCCTCCGGGGCCTGGACCCCGCCATTGGAGGTCAGGCCCATGGCCAGCGCCATCACCTGCTCCGGCGTGGCCTCCTCCCGCCGCAACTCGCCCATCAGACGGCCGGCCCGCATCACCAGGATGCGATCCGACATCCCCAGGATCTCCGGCAACTCCGAGGAGATCATCAGGATCGCCATCCCCTGCCCCGCCAGCTCATCCATCAGCCGGTGGATCTCCGCCTTGGTCCCCACATCGATGCCCCGGGTGGGCTCGTCCAGGATCAGAACGCGGGGCTGGGTGGCCAGCCCACGAGCCACCACCACCTTTTGCTGGTTGCCACCGGAGAGGGTGCCCACGGGCTGCTCCGGATCCGCCACGCGGATCCGCAGGCGCTCCCGATAGGCGTCCACCAGCGCGTCCTCCGCGCGGCGATCAATCCAGCCGAAACGGGCCAGCCGGCGCAGGATCGCCAGGGTCAGGTTGGCCCGCACTGAGAGCGGCGCGACGATCCCCTGCCGGTGACGGTCCTCCGGGATGTAGAAAATCCCCGCGGCCATCGCCTCCCAGGGCGCCCGGGGGACCATCCGGCGTCCATCCACCTCGATCCAGCCCTCCTCCGGGGGGAGGATGCCGAAGATGGCCTGGGCAACCTCCGAACGACCGGCCCCCACCAGACCGGCCATCCCCACGATCTCCCCTGCCCGCAACTCAAAGGAGATCCCCTCGAAGAGGCCAGGGCGACCCAGAGCCTGGACCCGCAACCGGACCTCGCCGGGGGGATGGGGCGTATGGGGGAACATCTGGGTGAGCTCCCGGCCCACCATGCGGGCGATCAAGGCCTCCGGCGTGACCGCGGAGATCGGATAGGTCCCCACCCACTGGCCATCCCGCAGCACGGTCACCCGATCGGCCAGCGCGAACACCTCCTCCAGACGGTGGGAAATATAAAGAACGCCTACCCCACGCTGGCGCAGGCGCCCGATGATCCCGAAAAGGATCTCCACCTCTTTCTGGGAGAGGGACGAAGTGGGCTCGTCCATGATCAGGACCCGCGCGTCCTGAAGGAGGGAACGGGCGATCTGGAGCAGCTGCTGCTGGGCGGCGCTGAGCTCCCCTGCCGGGCGATCCAGCGGCAACGAGATCCCCAGCTCCCGGAACACGCCCTCCGCCCGCCGGGCCATCGCCCGCCAATCCACCAGGCCCAGCGGCCCCCTGCGCGGATGAAAACCCACGAACAGGTTCTCCAGCACCGAGAGGGTGGGGAAGAGATAGGGCTCCTGATGGATCACTGCGATGCCCAGGGCCGTCGCATGGCGGGGCCCCTGAAGCCGCACCGGCCGCCCTCCGATCAGGATCTCCCCGGCGTCCGGCTCATGAACCCCCGCGGCGATCTTGATCAGCGTCGATTTCCCCGCTCCGTTCTCCCCCACCAGGGCGTGCACCTCCCCCGCGTAGAGGTCCAGGGAAACCCCGGCCAGCGCCTGAACCCCCGGGAAAGCCTTATAGATGTTCCGAAGGGCGAGGAGAGGCGCATCCATCTCCCGCTCCTTCATTCCGCTGGATAGCCCATCGTGGTCATCAGGGCGAGGTTCGGCTGCGTCACATCCATGCGTGAGAGCTGCACCACGATGGGCACATCGCTCTCCACCTTCAACGCGTAGGGGACACCCCGGGGGATCACATGGCCGCCCAGCTGCTCCGGCCGATCCAGCCGGACATGCCAGGTGCGCTCGGGCGGCACCTTCAGGGAGATCCCGCGAAGGGGATCGCGATCCTCAAAGTAAACCGTGAGGGTGACGTGAGCTTCTTGCGGGGAAGGGTTCAGCAGACAGAGAGACTCATGACTGACCAGCTCGGATGGCCCGGAAGACAGCGGGGGCAGATAACCGTCCGGGATATACCAGATCCTCCGCCCATGGTTCTGACGAGAGCGCCGCCGCGCCATCGCTGCCCCTCCGTCACAAGGATCACGGGCTCAGACCTGCCAGACCTCCACTCCCCGTCGCCGAACGGCTTCGACCAGCTCGGGCGGTGCCTGCACATCCGTGATCACCAACCGGATTCGATCCAGAGGACAGAACGTCGCGAAAGCCACCCGGCCCCACTTGGTGTGATCCACAATGGCGATCACCTCCTTGGCCGCCTCCACAATCGCCTGCTTGAGGCGGACCTCCTCCGGATTCACATCGGTCAGCCCTTCCTCCAGAGTCAAGCCTTTGGCGCCGACGAAGGCCTTGTGGATGTGCATCCGCCGCAGGAGGTCCTCGCCCCACGTTCCAACCAGGGAGAAAGCTTCCCAGCGCAACATGCCCCCGGGCATCAGCACGGTGATCCCCGGCCGCCCGGCGAACTCCATCGCCACCCGGATGCCGTTGGTGAGCACGGTGAGCTCCCGACGATCCCGAAGGAACCGCGCCAGATACATGGCCGTCGTGCTGGCATCCAGGGCGATGCTGTCCCCATCCTGAACCAGAGACGCCGCCGCCTGCCCGATGCGGATCTTCTCCTCCCGGTTCAGGCGCTCCCGCACTTCAAAGGCCAGTTCGGCCGGGTTGCGATCCGCCGGCAGGGCTCCCCCATGCGTGCGGATCAGCAACCCCTGCGCCTCCAGCCACGCCAGGTCCTTCCGAATCGTCACCTCCGAGAGCGCAAACCGGCGGCTGAGATCCGCCACCGAGACCCGCCCCTCAGCCTCCAAAATCCGCAGGATCGCCTGCCGCCGCTCATACGGATACCGCATGGGGGTTTCGAATGGTTTCGAATTCTTTAGCTCCAATTGTATTCAAAATCAATCGCTTGTCAAGAGGGGCGGAGGGGGCTGGGCCTTCCGGCCTTGCCAGGCGTGGGATGGATCCGGACGCTGAATGGGTTCTGGATCTATGGGTCCGATACGGCCCCCGCCCTGAAAGAGCGAGAGAGCCCGAGGAAGAGCGGAGTTTTCCGGTCTTCAATAAGCGCCCTGGGCCTCGCGCTGGTCAGGCAACGGCTCGCAGCAGCCCGACCCCTCAGCCCCGGGGATCGGGATCCGGCGGGGACGTCTGGGGCTCCGGATCCCGGTGCAGGGGGAGTCGCAGGAGGACTTCGGTGCCGCGGGGGGTGCGGGGTCGGATGTGGAAGGCGCCGCCGTGGGCCTCGAGGATCGCCCGGACGGCGGCCAGGCCGATCCCCATCCCGCCGAAGCGGCGCGTGGTTCCCCCCTCCACCTGATAGAACGGTTGTCCCACCCGCGACAGATGTTCCGGCGGGATGCCGATCCCTTCATCCCACACCCGCAGGAGGATCTCCCCACCCTCCACCGTGAGGGCGATCCCAATCTGACCCCCCGCGGGGGAGAACTTTACCGCGTTATCCAGCACCTCCCCGAGGGCACGGGCCAGCCCCTCGGGATCCCCCACCATCCACACGGGTTCCTCAGGGATCTCCACCTGAAGCGCGTGGCGGGCCGGATCCAGGCGGGCCTGAAGGCGCCGCGCCGCCTCCCGGACCAGATCGGCCAGGTCCAGGGGCTGCCGACGCCCTTCCCCTGCCCGCGCCACCTGCATGGTCAGCAGCAGCTCCACATACCGGTGCAGCTCCTGCAGGCGCCCGCGGCTGACCTCCACAGCCTCCCGCTGGGCCGCGTTCAAGGGGCCCAGCGCCCCCTCCGCGAGCAACTCCAGATAGCCCATGGCCACCGTCAGCGGCGTGCGCAGCTCGTGGGAGACGTTCTGGATCATCTCCTCCCGCAACCGCAGCGCCTCCCCCAGGGCCCGGTTGAGGGCGGCCCGCTCCGTCGCCTCCCGACGCGCCCGCTCCAGCAGCTGGGCCCGATGGAGCCCCGTGGCCAGCAGATCCGCCAGGCTCTGCAGCAGATCCCGGATCTCCAGATCCAGCGCGCGGGGCCGGCGCCAGAACACGTTGAGCACCCCCAGGATCTCCCCCTGATGGCGCAAGGGCAGCGCGGCGTGGGTGCGGAACCCTTCCCGCTCGATCAGAGCCCGGGTCTCCGGCGGATACGGATATGCCGCGCAGTCCTCCACCCAGAGGGCCTCCCCGATCGCCCCGACACGGCCGGTGATCGTCCCGGCGTCCTCCTCCTGCTCCACCCAGGACATCGGGGAGAACCCTTGGGCGGCCATTCGCCGGAGCCCGGAGCCCGTCGCCTCCCTCCCATGGACGCTCACCGCATCGGCCCTGAGATGGACCCGGATCTCCCCCAAGATTCGGTCCAGCAGCTCGGACACCTCCTCCCCGTGGGCCAGCGCCCGGGCGGTTTGACACAGTATGTGGAGCCGCTCCGTCTGGGCGCGCAGCCGCTCCAGCAGCTGCAGCCGTTCCATCACGGCGCCGAGCTCCCGTCCCACCACCTCCATCAGCGCGATCTCCTCGGGCCTCCACACCCGGGGCTCCGGAACGGCCAGGCTGAGGCCGCCGAGGGGCGCCTCCGCCCGCCCGATCGGCACGGTCACCGAGGCCCGGATCCCCAATCGCGCCATCACCGGCCCCAGCGGCCGCGCCGGATGATCCGACGGGAGCGCCTGCCAGTCGCTCACCGCGATGGGCTCCCGAAGGGTCAGGCCCGCCGCCCGCGCCGCCTCGGCGAGGAGCCGCCTCGCCTCCATCGGGAGCCCGTGCACCACCGCGCGGCCGGGCAGATAGATCGCCCCCATCGGGGCCTCCAGGGCCCCGCGAAGCTGCGTGAGGGCCCGCTCCATCAGCGCGTTCAGATCCGGCGCGGCCGTCGCCTCCCGGAGCACCGCGTGCAGGACCTCCAAATGGGCCGCCCGACGCTGCGCCTCCGCGAGCAGCCGCGCGCGCTCCACCGCGCCCGCCACCTGGGCCGCGACGACCTGGGCCAGCTGCTGCTCCGCCTCCGTGAAGACACGAGGGCGCCCCACGCTGTCCACCCCGATGGTCCCGATGACCCGCTCTCCCACCACCAGGGGGACGATCAACAGCGAGCGGATCCCCATGGTCCCCAGAACCGGCCCGACCGGCCCCAGGATCGGATCCCGGACGTCCGGGATGGCCAGGGGCCGGCGCTCCCGCAGGATCCACGCCATCGAAGGGTTCCCCGCGATGGGGATCTTCACGCCCAACCCGGAGGGCGTGCCCGCCGGGTTGTGTTCGGCCACCACCACCAGGTGATCCCCTTCCTCCGCCATCAGGGCGATCGCCCCCCGATCGCCCCGGAGCAGCTCCACCAGCTCCCGGACGATGCGGACCAGCAGGGGCTCCAGGGCGATCTCCTCGTTGACCATGCGGGCCAGACGGTTCAGTCCGACCATCAGCGGCCCGGCCGCTCCAGCGGCGCCCGCCTGCAGGAGCCCGGCCAGCCGGCAGGCCAGCAGGAGCAACCGTTGCTGCGCCTCCGCCGTCCGCAAGGCGGGGGACCCCTCGGCGGTGAGCACGCCCATGGGCTCTCCGTCCTCCCGGGCGCGCAGGGGGAGATTCAGGCGGACGGCCGGCATAGCCGGCGCGTCAAACGTCTCGATCGAGGGCCGGCCGGAACGATAGGACCACACGGCCCCGCAGGAGGGCTCGCCGGAGAGCGGCCGCTCCAGGATCCCGGCGGCGGCCGCCAGCGCCCCCGTCCCGATCACCAGCCGGAGACGGGCTCCCTCCGGATCCGGGAGCCACAGCCCCAGGGCGACCGCATGCCCCGGGGAGCCCAGCGCCGCTGCCGCCTCCCGGAGCACCTCCTCGGGATCCGCCGACCGCAGGAGGCGGTCCACCCACTCCAGCAGGGGATCCCGGATCGTCGGAGGGATCTCCATCGGCTGAAACCCCCAGCTCGCCAGAGAAGGCTCCTGTATCACCATTCCCCCTCCCTAAGGTTTCCAGGATCGCCCCTTCGGCGCCCCCCTCCACCCGGATCCCCGACGTCGGGGGGCGGCACACCGCTCCCTCTGAGATACCGCCAGGGGATTCAGGAAGATGCCCCCTGCATTCCCGAAGGGGCTCGGAAAGCGCGGGGAAGCCCACCGGGATCGCCCGGGCAAGCAGGGACCGCCACACCTGACGAGGACGTCGGAGGGCACGAAGGGAGGGGGATTTACCCCCCCGGAGGAGGGGGTAAGTTTAAATCCGATCCGGCGGACGAGGCCTTCGCTCCAGGCAATCCGAAGCGAGGGGATCCGAAGGGCCTGCCCCTCCATTCTCAGGGGATGGATCCGGCTACGCAGCGCCACGCCTTCCATCGGGGTCCCTTCCTCACATCTCTCCTTCCGAAACCGCTAATGGTTATATTAATTCTTACCGATCGCGCGGTCAAGCGTTCAGCGATCGCCCCGTCTCCCGAATGGGAAAGCCCGGGGCGAGGCGATTCGCCGGGCGCGCCGGGTTGACGGAGCGGCCTCTTCCGGGTAGAATGAAAGCAGGCTGATCGGAATTTCCGCACGGGTCCCATGGGGTTGCGGAAGATCGTTCGGAAGGCGGACCGGAGGATCGCATACGGGGCCACCTCGCCCGGGGTGGCCCCGTATTATTTTCCGGGCCCCACGATCCCGGAGACCCCGTCCCATCCCCTATCTCCCAAAAGGAGCGATCGCCATGGCGGTGGAACAGATCAAGCAGGAGACCCTGAACCCCTTTGAGATCGTCCAGAAGCAGCTGGATGAGGTCGCCCAGGTGATCGGCCTGGAGCCCCACGTCCACGAGATGCTCCGCTGGCCCAAGCTGGAGATCCAGGTGACCTTCCCCGTCCGGATGGATGACGGCTCGATCCGCATCTTCCGGGGCTTCCGCGTGCAGTATAACGACGCCCGCGGCCCGGCCAAGGGCGGCATCCGCTATCACCCCCAGGAGACCCTCGACACCGTCCGGGCCCTGGCGGCGTGGATGACCTGGAAGACGGCGGTGATGGACCTGCCTCTGGGCGGCGGCAAAGGCGGCGTGGTGTGCGATCCCAAGCATCTCTCCCAGGGGGAGCTGGAGCGCATCAGCCGCGCCTACATCCGGGCCATCGCCCCCTTCATCGGGCCGGAGCGGGATGTGCCCGCGCCGGATGTCTACACCAACCCTCAGATCATGGCCTGGATGATGGATGAATACAGCACCATCGTCGGCCACAACGCGCCCGGCGTGATCACCGGCAAGCCCCTGCCCCTGGGCGGGAGCAAGGGCCGGGAGGACGCCACCGCCCGCGGCGGCATCTACGCCACCCGGGAGGCGGCGAAGGTCCTGGGCCTGGACCTGAACGGGGCCACCGCCGCCATCCAGGGCTACGGCAACGCCGGCCAGCACGCCCACCGCCTGGGGACCGAGCTCCTGGGCCTGAAGGTGGTGGCCGTCAGCGACTCCCAGGGCGGGGTCTACAACCCGAAGGGGCTGGACTTCGCCGCCCTGTCGGCCTGGAAGCGGGAGCATGGGACCGTGGTGGGCTTCCCCGGGGCGGAGGCCATCACCAACGAGGAGCTGCTGGAGCTGCCGGTGACGGTGCTCTTCCCGGCGGCCCTGGAGAACCAGATCACCGCCGAGAACGCGCCCCGCATCCGGGCCCGCATTGTGGCCGAGCTGGCCAACGGGCCGACCACCCCGGAGGCCGACCACATCCTCCACGACAAGGGGGTCTACGTCATCCCGGACTTCCTCTGCAACGCCGGCGGGGTGACGGTCTCCTACTTCGAGATGGTCCAGAACGCCTACGGGTATTACTGGAGCGAGGCGGAGGTGCACCAGCGCCTGGACGAGAAGATGACCGCGGCCTTCCACGCCGTGCACGAGACGGCCCGGCGCTACCGGGTGCACAACCGGCTGGGCGCCTACATCGTGGCCATCGAGCGGGTGGTGGAGGCCATGCGGTTGCGGGGCTGGGTGTAAACTTCCATCCCGAACCCGACGGTTCCCGGAGGGCCAGCCGGCTGGCCCTCCGGAATTTATGAGCATCCGCGCGCAAGGAGGGGTTATGGGAGGCGATCGCATGGAAGCGCCGATCTACAGCCCATCCCATTCTTACGCTTCCCCGGAGGCCATCCGAAAGGGGCTGCAGGCCTGGCAGGCCGCCCTGGCCCAGTTCGACAAGGCCGCCCACATCCTGGAAGCCTCCGGCCACCCCCTCAAGCGGGGGCTGATCGAGTTCCTGCGCCGCCCCAAACGGGAGCTGATCGTCAACTTCCCCGTCCAGATGGACGATGGCTCCATTCGCATGTTCACCGGCTACCGGGTGCACCACAACGCCGTCCGCGGCCCCACCAAGGGCGGCATCCGCTACCACCCGGATGTCACCCTGGAAGAGGTGCGGGCCCTGGCCATGTGGATGACCTGGAAGTGCGCCCTGGTGAACATCCCCTACGGGGGCGCCAAAGGCGGCGTGGCCGTGGACCCCAACTCCCTTTCCCCGCGGGAGCTGGAGCGCCTCACCCGCCGCTACGCCACCGAGATCAGCCTGCTGATGCACCCCGGCGGGGACGTCCCCGCGCCGGACGTGGGGACCAACCCCCAGGTCATGGCCTGGATCATGGACACCTACTCCATGCACACCGGCTTCACCCAGCCCGCCGTGGTCACCGGGAAACCCCTGGAGATCGGGGGGACGGTGGGACGGGTGGAGGCCACCGGCCGCGGGGTGATGATGGTGGTGGCCGAGGCCCTGAGGGTGAACCGCATCCCCATCGAGCAGGCGACGATCGCCATCCAGGGCTTCGGGAACGTGGGCTCCCACGCCGCCCTCACCGCCCACCAGATGGGAGCGAAGGTGGTGGCCGTCAGCGACGTCCACGGCGGCGTCTACCACCCGAAGGGGCTGGATATCCCCCGGCTGATGGAGCACGTCCGCCGGAACCGGACCGTGGTGGGGTTCCCCGAAGGGGAGCCTATCTCCAACGCGGAGCTGCTCACGCTGAAGGTGGATGTGCTCATCCCCGCCGCCCTGGAGAACCAGATCACCGCGGAGAACGCCCCCTCCGTCCAGGCCCGCATCCTGGCCGAGGGCGCCAACGGCCCCACCACCCCGGAGGCCGACGAGATCCTGATCGAGAAAGGGGTTTTCATCATCCCGGACATCCTGTGCAACGCCGGCGGGGTGATCGCTTCCTACTTCGAGTGGGTGCAGGACCTGCAGTCGTTCTTCTGGACGGAGGAGGAGATCAACAGCCGGATGGAGCGGATCCTGAAGCGGGCCTTCTACGAGGTGCTGGCCAAGGAGGAGGAGCTGCGCCCCTACGGCCTCCAGCGCGGCGACTACCGCACGGCGGCCCAGGCCCTGGCCATCTGGCGCGTCGCCCAGGCCACCCTCATCCGGGGGATCTACCCCTGAGGCCAACCCCACCGACACCCGTCCGGAGGACGGAACGGTCCCTAACCCCGCCCTCCGGGCGGGCACCGAAACCGCCCCACCCCTTCCCCCCGCCCGGAACCCCGAAATCGATGGTTGGATCCGTCCGCCTCAAAAGTAAAAATTCCATAACTTAGGTTATATAATCCATAACCGTATCCTTCGAGCGGCATCAAACGGTATTTCAGGCAGAAAACACCTCAGCAATGGAGAGGAGGTGACCCATGCGAAGCGGATGGTTGCGGCTGACCGTCGTGATCGGCGTGGCGGCCCTGGCCCTGGTGGCCTTCGGCACCGCGATGGCGGCGGCCGGAAGCTCCTCTGGCCTCGCCGCCGTGGTCTCCGGATGGACAGGAGGCCGGGAGATCGCCCCGCCCCGCGCGGACCCCCAGCAGGGCCAGGCCGGTACCTCGATTGAGGCCGACAAAACCGCGGAGGGCTTCTGGACCCGGATCATCACCTATGACTGGTCCCTCACCAAGTCGGTGTCTCCGGATTCCCTGACTCTCGCCCGCGGGGAGAGCGGCGAGGTGACGTATACCATCGCGGCAACCCGGCAGAAGGTCGGGGAGCACGAATCCGCCGGCGTGCGCGGCACCATCTGCGTCACCAACACGGGGGAGGTGGCCACTGAAGGCCTGGCGATCACCGACGTCGTGGAATACAAGACGCCTCCTGCGGTGACGGACTTCACTCCCTTCCTCACGGTGACGGTGGACGTCAGCGAAAAGCCGGTGCTCGGGCCCGGCGAGTCCCACTGTTATGCCTACGAGATCCCCTTCACCCCGATCCCGGGCGCCCTGTATCGCAACCACGCCATCGTCACCATCACCAATCACTCCGGGCACCTCGGCGAGCCCTTCGGGCCGGAGCCCAAGGCGGGCTTCTCCCTGCCGGATTCGCCCACGGTGGTCGAGGTGGACGAATCCGCCTCGGTGAGCGATGAGGAGCACTGCCCCGCCGGCTTCACCTGCGCGCCCAGCGAGACCGGGCCGTGGACCTTCCACGACTCCGGCTCCGTCTCCTTCCACAAGACCATCACCAACGAGAGCGTCTGCGACGCCACGGCGGAGCTCCACAACGTCGCCACCCTGACCGAAGGGGACACCCATGAAACCCGCACGGCGGAGGCGGTGGTGCACCTGACGGCCCCACCGTGCCCGGTCGGCTGCGTCCTCACCCAGGGCTTCTGGAAGACCCACCCGGATGCTTGGCCGGCGGGCCACTCCCCGAATGATCCCTTCTTCCTCAGCGGGAAGACCTGGCTGGAGGTCCTCTGGACGGCGCCTCGCGGGGACGCGTATTACATCCTGGCCCATCAATACATCGCGGCGGTGTTGAACGTGGCGAACGGGGCGACGCCGCCGGCGGAGGTATCCGCCGTGATCGATGCCGCCACGGCCTGGTTCGGGAGCCACGGCCCCGGCGTCCCGGCCTCGTCGCCGGAGGGCCAGACCCTGATCCATTGGGCGGAGGTCCTGACGGCCTTCAACGAGGGGATGATGGGCGTCCCGCATTGTGAAAACGTGGAGGCCGGGCCGGCGACGCCGCCGAAGAAGGGCCTCGGACGGCCCGAGACCCCGCCCGGGCTGGAGAAGCGGCCGGAGATGCCGCCCGGGCTGGAGAACCGGCCCGAGAACAAGCCCAACCAGGAGCAGCGGCCTGAGACCCCGCCCGGGCAGGAGAAGCGGCCGGAGACGCCACCCGGCCAGGAGAAGGGGAAGGGCAAGTGAGCCTCGCGAAACGCCGGCGGGGGCGCTGACCGGGCGCCCCCGCCGGTGAGGTTACCTGAACAGCCACGCGGGCAGCTCGGCCACGGAGCCCAGCACGGCGTCCGGGCGGATCGATCCCTCCAGGTCCGCCGGGCGGAACTTGCCGGTCCGCACCAGGAGGCCCCGCATCCCAACCCCCTGGGCCCCGCCGACGTCGATCTCGATGTCGTCCCCCACCATCGCCGCCCGCTCCGGCGGCACCCCCAGATCCTCCAGGATCATCCGGAAGAAGGCGGGATCCGGCTTCCCCAGGATGAGGGCCTTCCGCCCGGTGGCCTCCTCCAGGGCCGCGAGGAAAGGCCCCACGTCCAGCCGGAGCCCATCGGCCGCCCGCCAGTAGCGGGTCCGTCCCAGGCCGATGAGGCCGGCGCCCCCCTCCAGGATCAGCCGGAAGGCCCGGTTCAGGCGCTCGAAGGTCCAGTCCTCCCCCAGATCCCCCACCACCACGTAATCCGGCCGCTGGTCGTCCTCCGGGACGCCCGCGAAGTCCTCCCGCGCGCTCTCCGGCACCAGCAGGAAGGCCCGGGCGCCCCGGGCTCGCAGGAAACGGCCTGCCGCCCAGGGCGGGCTGTAGATCTCCTCCGGGGCGGCCGGGAAGCCCATGCGGTTCAGCCGCTCCGCCAGGGCGCGGCGGCTGCGGGTGGTGGTGTTGGTGACGAAACGGACGGCCACCCCGCGCGCCCGGAGGGCCCGCACCGCCTCGGCGGCGCCCGGGATCGGTCCCTCCGCGGTGTAGAGGGTGCCGTCGAGATCGAGGAGGACCGCCGCGATCTCCGGGGCCCGCGGCGCGGCGCTCATCCGTCGGCCTCCTCCGGGGCCAGGGCGGCGTGGGCCTCCAGGACGGCGGCCCGGAACCCGGCGAAGCGTCCTTCGAGGATAGCCTGCCGCATGTCCTCCATGAACCGGAACATCGTGTAGAGGTTGTGCAGGGTGGTGAGATACATCGCCAGGGGCTCCCCGACGTTGAACAGGTGGCGCAGGTAGGCCCGGGAGAAGCGCCCGCAGGTGGGGCAGCCGCACGCCTCATCGATGGGCCGGGGGTCCTCCGCGTAGAGGGCATTGCGCAGGTTCAGGCGCCCCGTTCGCGTGATCGCCGTCCCGTGGCGGGCCACCCGGGTGGGCATCACGCAATCGAAGAGGTCCACCCCCCGCGCCACCGCCTCCACGAAATCCAGAAGGGTCCCCACGCCCATCAGGTAACGGGGCTTCTCCTCCGGCAGCAGGGCGTCCATGAGCTCCAGGACCCGGTAGGTGAGGGCTTTGGGCTCGCCCACCGAGAGCCCGCCGATGGCGTAGCCCGGGAAATCCAGGCCGATCAGGAAGCGGGCGCTCCGGGCCCGCAGGTCCTCGAAGACCCCGCCCTGCACGATGCCGAAGAGGGCCTGATCCGGGCGGGTGTGGGCCGCCCGGCACCGCTCCGCCCACCGGTGGGTCCGCTCCAGAGCCCGCACGTTGTAATCGTAATCCATGGGAGGCGGGCACTCGTCCAGGCACATGATCAGATCCGCCCCCAGGTTCTCCTGGATGCGGATCGCCTTCTCCGGGGTGAAGCGGTGGAGGGAGCCGTCCAGGTGGGAGCGGAAGGTCACCCCGTCGTCGTCCACCTCCCGCAGCCCCTGGAGGCTGAAGATCTGGAAGCCGCCGCTGTCGGTGAGGATGGGGCCGTTCCAGCCCATGAAGCGGTGCAGGCCCCCCAGGCGGGCGATCCGCTCGTCCCCGGGCCGCAGGTAGAGGTGATAGGTGTTGGCCAGGATGAGCTTCGCCCCCAGGGCCTCTAGGTCCCACGCCGGCACCGTCTTGACCGCCCCCTGGGTGCCCACCGGGGCGAAGCACGGCGTCGGGATCCGGCCGTGAGGGGTGTCCAGGAAACCCGCCCTCGCCCGGCCGTCCCGGGCGAGGAGGGTGAACCGGATGGGCTCCACGCGCATCGTCGCGTCCCCCGAGCTCCGTCAGGTTTCCGGCTGGGTCGATCTCAGGCGCCCGGATCCTCCACCTTCGGCCCCAGGTAGGCCATGGCCTCTTCCTGATCGCCGTCCATCACCAGGTGGAGATACCGGCCGCTGGCCACGGCGGGGATGTCGATGACCTTCACCACCCCCGCATGGGAGGCCTCCTCCGGCAGCAGCGCGGCGAGGATGTTGGGCGCCCGGAGGAAGAAATCGGCCCGGAAGGCCGCCCGCTCGTCGTCCGGGATCAGGGCGAGGGGATAGATCTGCGCCTCGATGAGATCGCGGAAGAAATGCGTGCCGTAGGAGGGCTCGGGCGCCCCCTGAGCGCCCCGCAGCCCGATCTCCACCAGGGCCCGGGCGTTGTAGATGTCCGCGTAGCCCACCTTCACCCCCAGATACGGGTTCACGCTCCCCCAGCGCCCGGGGCCGATGAGGATGAACCGCTCCCCCGCCAGCCGACGGTTCAGCCGCCCGATCACCCGGGCGATCTCCAGACGCGCGCTCAGCTCCGGGATGCGGGTGTAGGCCATCGGGTCCACGTAGACGACGTAGCGGATGTTATACACCGCCCCGTGGGGCACCATCTGATACGAAGTGAACAGGACATCCTCCGCCGGGACGTCCCGGGGGATGCGGGGGCGGGCCGCCTGCTCCCGGTCGGTCTGCGGGCGGCACTGGAGCAGCCGCAGCATCGGCCGGGGCGGCCGGCCCTCCCCCAGAAGGACCGCGAACTCCACGTCCACCGGGCGGCCGTAGTAGCGCTCCAGCTTGCGCAGCACCGCCCGCATCAGCGGCGCGAAGTCCGTCTCCTGGAGCAGGCGATCGAAGGTGAGCACCAGGGCGCGGGGGTCCACGTTGCGGCCGATGAGGGGCTGGAGGTAGTCCCCCTTGTGGACCACGGCCAGGTAAGCCAGGCCGGGGTAATCCCCTGCCAGCACCTCGTGGACCGGCAGGGTGCGGAAGGTGTTCTCCTCCAGGTCGATGACGTCGATGAAGTGCTGGGCGTAGCGGGCGATGGCCTGGGGATCCTTCTCCGGGCGCAGGCCCGGGTGGCTGAGGGCGACCATGCGGGGGTAATCGTGGGCCACCCGCTCCACCGCCCGGGTGCCCAGGCCCACCACCATCCGCACGAAGCCATCCTCTCGCCGGATGCGCGGGCTCCAGCGGAAGGGGTTGCGGGAGTAGGCGACCCCCGCGACGGGCGGGAAGAAGTAGCGCCCGTAGCGCGTCCCCTCCACCTTCTGGAGCAGGATGGCCATCCGCTCGTCGTAATCCAGCAGCCCCACGTGCCGCCGGTAGATCAGGGGGTCCGGGTGGAAGACGCTGGCGTAAACCCGTTTGATGGCCGTCAGCAGCGCCTCCAGGTTCTCCTCCAGAGAGCCCTGGTTGGGGCAGAAGTGGCTCTCGTATTTGCCGGCGAAGGAAGCGCCGAAGTTGTCCTCCAGGAGGCTGGAGGACCGCACGATCAGAGGGTGTGGCCCGATCTCCCGGAGCAGGTCCCGCAGCCGCTGGACGAACCAGCCCGGGAAGCGGCCCTCCAGGAAGGCGTGCTGCACCTCGGGGAACTCCGCCCGGATCTCCTCCTCGGTTTTGTATTTCTGGTTGAGGTAGGGGAGCAGCCCGTTGCGCTCCATGAACTCGTAGAAGACGTCCGCGCCGATGAACCAGGAGTCCGGGATGCCCACCCGCTCGGCCAGGGGGAAGGGATCCTCCGGGTCAGGAGTCTGGAGCACCCGCCAGGCCAGCATCATCCCCGCCGCCTTGCCCCCGATCTTCCCCTGCCCGATGCGCCGCTCGTAGATGGCCCGCAGGTCCGCCGACGTGAAGTGCTCCCGGGCGATCCCCACGAAGGCCAGCTGATCGCTGATGATGCTCTTGATGAGCACCACGCGGATTTCCTTCAGATGGGGGAGCACGGCCTTGCGCTGCTCCGGGGGCGCGGCCTCGTAGGCCTCGGCCTGGGCGAAGAGGGCCTCCACCGGGGCCAGCTCCGGGTTGAAGGTCAGCACCGGGCGGTGCCCCGGCGCTCGCTCCTCCAGCACCGAGCGGACGATCTCCACGAACAGGCTGTGGGGGAGGTTGTAGGCGAAATAGAACTCCGTCAGCTGGTCCCGGATCTGAGCCAGCCGCTCCTCCCATTCCTCCGCCGACTCCTGGCCGAAGGGATCGGTGAGCCCCTCCAGGCGCTGGGAGATCAGGGCCTTCTCCCGGACCTCGGCCTCGAAGGCCTCGGGGGTGATGATGCCGCGGGCGAAGAGCTCCTGGCGCATCCGCTCCCGGATCCGGCGGGCCAGGATCGGGTAACGGAGGATCTCGAGATGCAGGGCCAGGGCCGGCGGCAGATGCCAGGGATACCCGCGCTCCCCATCCATCGCAGCGTCCCGAACCGAGGGGTTTTCGAAATAGGAGCATACCGCGGGGGCGGCGAACGGTCAAAGATGTAAGATGTAAGCCGAAATTCATTTCGGCCTGCCAGCAGCCTACCGGGGCCTCACCGGTCGCGGCGGGCTGTCCACAAATAGAGACACGAGCACACGAATGCGTCCGACCAAGGGCGAATTCCTTCGGCGTGCTCCGCGCCCCGCGTCGGCCTTTTCACGCCGATTGAAATCGGCCTCTCAAGGCGCTCACGCGCCAGGCGTCGGCCTCCGCCGACGCAAAGAACCCCCTCCCGGTCGGCGCAGGCCGACCGTCGGCCGAAGGCCCCTGGAGGCCGAATTCATTCGGCGCACAGGCCGACCGTCGGCCGAAGGCTTTTGTGCCGATTGAAATCGGCCCCTCAAGGCGCTTCGCGCCAGGCGTCGGCCTCCGCCGACGCAGGGAACCCCTTTCCGGTCGGCACAGGCCGACCGTCGGCCGAAGGCTTTTGTGCCGATTGAAATCGGCCCCTCAAGGCGCTCCGCGCCAGGCGTCGGCCTCCGCCGACGCAGGGAACTCTTTTCCGGTCGGCACAGGCCGACCGTCGGCCGAAGGCCCCTCGAGGCCGAATTCATTCGGCGCACAGGCCGACCGTTGGCCGAAGGCCTCCCGAGGTCGAATTCATTCGACCCCCCGGGATCGCAAAAACGAGGGGACTCCGTTTAAAATGAGAACACGCGCGGCGGGACGACCAGGCTCCCGGGATGTCACGCGCCGCAGGGATCTGCATCCAATCCGCATGGGATCAGGAGGGAACGAACCGATGGCGGTGCGGCCCATCGTGATGGCAGACCAGCCCATCCTGCGGCGGAAGGCCGAGCCGGTGACGCGGATCACCCCGGCCCTGCGCCGCCTCATCGCGGACATGGTCGAGACCATGCGGGCGGCGGAGGGGATCGGCCTGGCCGCCCCCCAGGTGGGAGAGCCCCTGCGGGTGATCATCGTCGAGGTCCCCGAGGACGAAGAGGTGCCGGGCAGCGGGGTGCTCTACGCGGTGATCAACCCGGAGATCGTCGAGGCCTCCCCGGAGATCGAGGAAGGGGTGGAGGGCTGCCTCTCCATCCCCGGATGGTATGGCTGGGTCCCCCGCGCCCGGTGGGTCATCGTGCGCGGCCTCAACCCGGAGGGGCGGCGGGTCCGCATCCGGGCCGAGGGGCTGGTGGCCCGGGTCTTCCAGCACGAGATCGACCACCTGGACGGCATCCTGTTCCCGGACCGCATCCAGGATCCCACCCGGATCTGGCGCGCCCAGCCCGTCCCGGAGCCGGTTTCCTGAAACCGAAAGGGGGAGAGAATGGCGCGCGCGGCCGTCGAGGGCCTGCGGTTCGAACGCTACGAGGACTTCCGACGGTGGACGGAGACTCAACCCGGCTACTGGATCCTCGTCCGGGGGGTGCCCATGCCGAGCCCATCGCCGTCCCGAAGGCATCAGGAGGTCTCCCTGCGATTGGAGCTCCTGCTCGTCGAGGCGGTGCGTCGAACCGGCATCGGATGGGTCTACGACGCGCCCCTGGACGTGAAGCTGCGGGAGGACACCGTCTACCAGCCCGACCTCCTGGTCGTCCTGAAGGAACACGCGGACCGCCTGCGGGAGACCCATATCGAGGGGGCGCCGGACCTCATTGTGGAGATCCTGTCCCCCTCGACCGCCCATCTGGACCTGCTGGAGAAGCGCTACGACTACGCCCAGGCCGGGGTGCAGGAGTATTGGGTGGTCGATCCCGACACCCGGCGGGTGGAGATCTACCGGCTGGAGGGAGATCGATTCGTGCTGGCCGATACCGCCCGGGAGAGGGGTCGGGTGCGCAGCGGCCTGATCCCGGGCCTGGAGGTCGACCTGGAGGACTTGTTCCGAGATCTATGAGAACGGAGGGACACGATGGAGAACCTGATCATCCTGGGCGCGGGGCCGGCGGGGCTGACGGCGGCCCTCTACGCGGCGCGGGCGAACCTCTCGCCGCTGGTGATCACCGGCAACAGCGTCGGCGGGCAGATCGCCACCACCGACATCATCGAGAACTTCCCCGGCTTCCCGGAGCCCATCGGGGGGGCGGAGCTGGCCGAGCGCATGAAGCAGCAGGCCGAGCGCTTCGGGGCCCGCTTCGAGTTCGACGAGGCCGTGGAGGTGGATTTCCGACGGCATCCCTTCCGGATCCGGACTTACGGAGGGGAATACGAGGCGAAGGCGGTGATCGTCGCCACCGGGGCCACCCCGCGCCGCCTGAACGTCCCCGGGGAGCAGGAGTTCTGGGGGCGCGGCGTCTCGGTGTGCGCCACCTGCGACGGCTTCTTCTTCACGGACAAAGACGTGGTGGTGGTGGGCGGGGGCGACAGCGCCTTCCAGGAAGGCCTCTTCCTCACCCGCTACGCCCGTCGGGTGACCATCATCCACCGGCGGGATCAGTTCCGCGCGCAGCCCATCCTGCAGGAGCGCGCGCGTCACAACCCGAAGATCGGGTTCATCACCGACACCATCGTCACCGCCATCCTGGGCGAGGGCCGGGTGCGGGCGGTGCGCCTGCGGAACGTGAAGACGGGGGAGGAGTGGGAGTTCCCCACCGACGGCGTGTTCATCTTCATCGGCTACGAGCCCAACACCGCCCTGTTCCGGGGGCAGCTCGAGCTGGACGAGGCGGGCTACATCCGGGTGAACGAGCGGCTGCACACCAGCGTCCCGGGGGTTTTCGCCGCCGGCGAGGTGCACGACCGCTGGTTCCGACAGGCCATCACCTCGGCCGGCTTCGGGGCCATGGCCGCCATGGAGGCGGAGAAGTTCCTGGCCGAGCTGGAGCACCGGGGGATCCCCACGGCGGCCACCCCCCGCTGAACGCAGCGCGCCCCCGTGGGGGCGGGGCGGATGAGCGGTCCGCCCCGCCCCCGCTTCCCCTCCACCCCTCCGATCTCCCCCCGAGTTCATCCGCAAGCCTCACCTTTAAGAGAGCGTCATGGATTCTCTTATAATCCATCTGGTTAAAGCGTCTTAACCTGGCATATTAGGACCAAAGTCCTATTCTCCGGAGCGGGTTTCGAGCGTATATTTAAGTGAGAATTCCGAATCAGGAGGTGTGCGATGGTCCGGTTGCTTCAAGCGTGGCTGTGGTTGCGGGAGAAGGGGCAGGGGCTGGTGGAGTATGCCCTGATTCTGGTGCTGATCGCCGTCGTGGTCATCGCCATCCTCACCGTCCTGGGCACCCAGGTCAGCACCGTGTTCTCCTCCATCGCCAGCGCCCTGGGCGTTGCGCGGTAGCGGTCAGTAAAGCGTCCTTTCTCCCCCCGAAAGCCGGGATCCTGTTCTCACGCGTGGAACAGGATCCCGGCTTTCGAAGGGCGCTGGAGGGGAAGCGTCCCCACGCTTCGATCGAGAGGAAGGTCCGGCAGGCCCGGCAGCCGCCGCCCGGTTCGAATTCCAGAGACCCCCAACGCATTCGTGGAGGATCCCGGCGCAGAGGCCAACAGGCTCCCAACCCCCCATGACCAAAGTCCTACTCCCCTCCGGGCGCAAACGGCTTACACTATGGGTCAGAAACCTTAAACCCAAGGAGGTGCGCGATGGTCCGGTTGCTTCAAGCGTGGCTGTGGCTGCGGGAGAAGGGGCAGGGGCTGGTGGAGTATGCCCTGATCCTGGTGCTGATCGCCATCGTGGTCATCGTCATCCTCAGCATCCTGGGCACCCAGGTCAGCACTGTGTTCTCCCAGATCACCAGCGGCCTGCGGGGTTCGTAAAGCGCCCTTTCTCCCCCCGAGGGCCGGGATCCTGTTCTCACCGCGAAACGGGATCCCGGCCTTTTTCTGAAGTCCTCCACGTCCACGCTCGCAGGTAGAATCAAAAAGGCACCCCACGAGTCATCAAGGCTTCCTGAGAGTAAGGACTTTTGCCGCGCGGGGAGCGGATGGGCACGCCGGGAGAGCCTTCGGCCCGAAACGCCCGGGCCTTCCTGACCCGATCCCAGAACCCGGACGGAGGATGGGGCTACCGGCCCGGATCCCCTTCGGCGACGGAGCCCACCGGGGCGGCCCTCGTGGCCCTGGGCCCGGACCCCGAGGCCGCGCCGGCCGTAGAACGGGCCCGGCGATGGCTGGAAGCGGCGCAACGCCCGGATGGGGGCTGGGGCCTGAGTCGCGAGGACCCCGAAAGCCACTGGATGACCGCATGGGGGATCCTCGGGCTGGCCCGTCTGAACCCCCACGCCCCCGAGGTCGCCCGGGGCGTCCGCTGGCTGATCGAGCTCCCCGTCATCCGAATCGAGGCCGCGGAGCTGACCGCCGAGGTGCGCCGGACGCTGCGGATCGATCCCAGGCTGCGGGGCTGGCCATGGCGGCCCGGGGAGGCCTCCTGGGTGGAACCCACCGCCCTGGCCCTGCTCGCCCTTGATGCCGCCTCCGTTGTGGAGACGCATCGGAATCGGATCGCGGAGGCGGTGGGCTATCTCGTGGACCGGCGGTGCGTCGGCGGCGGCTGGAACTTCGGCAACCCCTTCATGCTGGGAGCGAACCTGCCCCCCCGCCCCCATCCCACCGCCTGGGCGCTCCTCGCCCTCCGGATCCTCTCCCCCCAGGCGATCCGCCCGGAAGACGTCAGGGCGTTGCGCGCGGAGATGTATCGGGACGGCGGGGCCATGGCCCTGGCCCTGGGGCAGCTCGCCCTGACGGCCATGGGGATCGAGGAGCCGGAGGCCCGGGAGCGGCTGCAAAGGCAACAAGCGCCGGATGGAAGCTGGGAAAGCAGCCCTTACGTCACCGCCCTGTCGGCGCTGGCCCTGAACGGAGGCTGGCCATGGGCGCCCCGCGGCTGACCCGACGGGCCTTCCTGCGCCTGCTGCTCCTGGCCGGCATCGGGGGCGGGCTGGCCCTCGCCGAGCGCCGGACCCAGCCGGCGGGCCTGCGGCAGTTCCTGACCTGGCTGCTGCGGGGCTGGCGGCGGCGGGTGGAGCCGCCGGCGACGGTGGCCCTGGGCGCTTCCCTCTCCTACGACGAGGCCCTGCTCCGGGACGCCCTGATGGCGCTGTGGGATCAGGCCGGCATGCCCAATGTGGCCGGGAAGCGGGTGCTGGTGAAGCCGAACCTGATCGAGTGGATCGAAGGACGTCCCCTGGTCACCGCCCCCGAGGTGGTGGGAGCGATCCTCGATGTGCTGCGGGCCCGGGGGGCGGCGGAGATCGTCGTTGGGGAGGGCCCCGGGTTCCGACGGGACGCCGGGCCGGTGGTCGAGCACAGCGGCCTGGCCGCCGTCCTGGCCCGCCGGGGGATCCCCTTCATCGACCTCAACTACGATGATCCCCGGCCGGTCCCCGCGCGGGACGGCTGGTTCCCCGGGCAGCCGCGCCTGTGGCTCCCCCGTCACGTCGTCGAGGCCGATCTCATCGTCTCCGCCGCCAAGCTCAAGACCCATCACTGGGCCAGCGTCACCCTGAGCCTCAAGAACCTGTTCGGGGTGATCCCCGGGATCCGTTACGGATGGCCCAAGAACATGCTGCACGTCAACGGCCTCACGCCCAGCATCCTGGGCCTGCGCCAGAGCATGCCCCCCGTCGTCAGCGTCATCGACGGCATCGTGGGGATGGAGGGGGATGGGCCGCTGTTCGGGACGCCGGTGCCCCACGGGGTGCTGCTCGTGGGGGCTGATCCCCTGGCCGTCGACGTCATCGGCGCCCGGCTGATGGGCTTCGAGCCGGAGGAGATCGAACATCTGCATTGGGGGATCTGGACGGGGGTCGGCCAGGGGGTTCACATCGAGGTGCGAGGGGCCTCCCTCGAGGCCCTGCGCCGTCGGTATCAGCGTCCCCCGAAATAGAGGGGGGCCTTCCTCACGGATCGGATACGGATGATCGCGCTCGGGTTGCTGGTGCTGATCCTAACCCGCATCGAGGCGGCCTGGCTTTCGCCCCTGCGCCCGCTGACGGCGCTGGAGCGGGAGGTGCCCCTCTGGCCCCCGACGGTCCCCCTCCTCACCTGGCTGGAA
>Ga0079998_122205_pt2 | contig 25537 bp, 19 predicted proteins | sample PerSpoBPS_BMetaG_FD_69201 | JGI IMG/M metagenome (GOLD analysis project Ga0079998, IMG submission 69201) | Thermal spring microbial communities from Yellowstone National Park, Wyoming, USA - Perpetual Spouter B (PS_B) MetaG (SPADES assembly)... | ecosystem: Environmental > Aquatic > Thermal... | reverse complement strand
TCTTCCTTCGATGGAGAAGAACGAACGGTCTATGCGTGGGGTTCCGTTACGGGAGCTGGTGGAGACCACCCTGCCGCCGGGGACGCGGGTGCTCGGCGGCCGGGACGGGCTGGACCGCGAGGTGACGTGGGCCACCTTGCTCCGCACCCTCCCCGCGCGGACGGCGATCCAGCGCGGGGACCTCCTCCTCTTCTCGGTCGACCTGCTCTTCATGCGGGAGCCCCCCCTCTCGTTCCCCGCCCTCCTGGAGGTGGCCCTGGAGCGGGAGGCAGCCGGACTGGCGGTGGTCGGGCCGGCCCCGGAGGACTGGGGCCCGCTGGCCGATGAGGCCGGCCTTCCGCTCCTGGCGTTGCCGGAGGGGATCAGCCTGGCGGATCTGGCCAATCAGATCGCCCGCTTCATCACGGCCCGCCGGGAGGCCCTCTATGAGATCGAACGGGAGCTCCAGCGCCGGTTTCAGCAGGCGGCCCTGACCGGCGAGGGTCTCCCGGCCATCCTGCGGACGCTGGAGGAGGCGACGGGGAAGCCTGTATGGCTGGAGGACGCCCAGGGGAGCCCCTGGCCGGATCTCCCCGGACCTCCGGAACCTCCACCGGGCCAGATGGAGCGTCGGGCCTGGTTGCGGCGCCTGCCCCTGCGGGAGGAAGGGGGGGAGCCTCCGGTGGCCCTGTTCGGCCCGGACGCCGCGGGGCGGATCTGCCTGGCCGGGGCGGTGCTCCTGGAGCGGCGGCCGGTCGGTGCGGTTTGTCTGCTTGGGACCACCGGGAGGATCACCGAGCGGGACCGCTTGGCGGTGGCCCAGGCGGCCGCGGCCTGCGCTTTGGTGCTGATCCGGGAGCGCTCGCTGTGGTCGGCGGAGGCCCGGGTCCGGGGGGAGTTCCTGGCCCAGGTGTTGCGCGGGGAGCTCCCGGAGGCGGAGGCCCGCCGTCGGGCTCGCATCCTCAACGAGCCCATCGAGGAGCCCATGGCGGTGGCGGTGTTCCGGGCGCCGGAGGCGGAAGGGGACACGGAGCGCCTCGCCGAGGCCATCCGCCGCCTCACCGCCCGCTTTCCCCGCTGTCGGGTCCAGCCGATGGCCGAGGGGATCGCCTTCGTGTTCCCGCCTCCGGGCGGGGAGGCGGATCCGGAGACGGTGGTGGAGGGCCTGCGGGCAGAGCTGGTCCGCGCCCTGGGCCTCTCGCGCCTGGCGGCCGGGGTGGGCGGGGTCTACGCCGGCCCCGCCGGCCTGGCCCGTTCCTTCCGCGAGGCGGTCCAGTCCGTGCAGATGGTGGAGGCCCTGCTGGGAGGGAACCGCACCCTGGCCTACGCGCGGCTTGACGTCTACCGTATCCTTTACCCCCTGCGGGAGAGCGAGCTCCTGGAGGAGTTCTACGAGCAGGTCCTCGGCCCTCTGGAGCGATATGACCGGGAGCATCACGCCGAGCTGATCCCCACTTTGGAGGCCTTCTTCGCCTGCGATGGGAACCTGCAGCGCACGGCCGAGCGCCTGTTCCTGCACCGCAACTCCCTGGCCTATCGGCTCCGGCGGATCCAGGAGATCACCGGGATGGATTTGCGACGCTGGGAGGATTGTTTCCGGCTGCAGCTGGCCCTCAAAATCCGACCCATGTTGAGGAGGTCCCATGCACAGCCCGGCGGTGGATCCGAACCGCGTGCTTGAGGAAGCCCGCCAGGCGGGTGTCCGCTTCGTCATCCTGCGCTTCACGGACATCCTGGGGGCCCCTAAGGGGGTGACTATCCCCCTGGAGGATCTCCCGGAGGCCATCGAGACCGGGAAGTGGTTCGATGGATCGGCCATCGAGGGGTTCGCCCGCGTGGCGGAGTCGGATCTCTATCTCAAGCCCGATCTCAGCACGTTCACCGTCCTGCCGTGGACCCGGGGGCAGGGGACGACGGCCCACGTGATCTGCTGGGTGGTGAACCGGCGCGGGGAGCGCTTCGCCGGGGATCCCCGGGCGGTGCTGGCCCGGGTGATGGAGCGGGCGGCCCGCATGGGCTACACCTACGTGGTGAGCCCGGAGCTGGAGTTCTACCTCTTCCGCGCCGAAGGGGAGCGGTTCGCCCCGGCCCCCCACGACGAGATCGGCTACTTCGATCTGGCCACGGATCTGGCTTATCGGGTTCGCTGCGAGATGGTGGAGACCCTGCGGGCGCTGGGCATCCCGGCCGGGCCGGGCCATCACGAGATCTCCCCCGGCCAGCATGAGATCGACTTCCAGCCGGCGGACGCCCTGCGCATGGCCGATTACCTCGTCACCGCCCGGCTGGTCATCAAGCACATCGCTCAGGCCCATGGCCTCCATGCCACCTTCATGCCCAAGCCCCTGGAGGGGCGGGCGGGATCCGGGATGCACACCCATCAGAGCCTGCTCCGCCTGGAGGACGGGGGGAACGCCTTCGCGGATCCGGAGGACGATTACGGCCTTTCGCCCCTGGCCAAGGCCTTCCTGGCGGGGCAGATCGCCCACGCTCGGGGGATGTGCGCGGTGCTCTGCCCGCTGGTCAACTCCTACAAGCGGCTGCTGGGCGGCTTTGAGGCGCCGCCTTACGTCAGTTGGGCCCGCATCAACCGCTCCGCCCTCATCCGCATCCCGGCCATCAAGCCCGGGCGCTATCAATCCACCCGCATCGAGCTGCGGAGCGTCGATCCGGCCTGCAACCCTTACTTGGCTTTCGCGGCCATGCTGGCGGCCGGGCTGGATGGCATCGAGCGGCGGCTGCCGCTTCCGCCGCCGGTGGAGGAGGAGCTGTTCCCGATGGAGGCGGCGGAGCTGGAGGCGCGGGGGATCCAGCGCCTGCCGGCCACCCTGGGGGAGGCCCTGGAGGCCCTGGAGGCCGACGAGGTGATCCAGGAGGCCCTGGGCCCGCTGGCGGCGGAGCGCTTCCTCGAAGCCAAGCGGCTGGAATGGGAAGCCTACTGCCGCCACGTCAGCCCCTGGGAGATCGAGCGGTATTTCCACGTGTATTGAGACGGTTGGGGGTGGACGTCCCCATGTCCACCCCCTGGTTTGGACCCCTGTCCGGCGACGGATTTGTGCGCCCCGCCCAAAACCGGCCTCGCGGTTTTCATTCCTCCTGACCGTAGCGGAGCTTCCCCGGCTTTCCCTACAATCGGCGCAAACCGATAGCCGGAGGGAGATAGATGAGGGAACTCTCGGTGCTGCCCGGGCTGGCGCTCATCCTCCTCAGCGCCCGATTGGGGGGAGAGCTTTGCGCCCGCCTGGGATTGCCGCCGGTGTTCGGGGAGCTCCTGGCGGGGTTCCTCCTGGGCCCAGCCGGCGTGGGCTGGCTTCATCCCGGGGAGGAGCTCCGGGCAGCGGCCCTCCTCGGCGTGTTGCTCCTCATGTTCCTGACCGGTCTGGAGACGGATCCTCAGGATCTCCGGGAGACGGGGCGAGGGGCGCTGATGGCGGCCCTGGGCGGTGTGCTCTTGCCCTTCATCAGCGCTCTGGCCCTGGGGCTCCTCGCGGGGCTCTCCTGGCATGAAGGGCTCTTCCTCGGGGCCGCCCTCACGGCCACCAGCGTGGGCCTCTCCGTGCGGACCCTTCGCGATCTCGGGTGCGCGCAGAGCCGGGTGGGGATGACGATCCTGGGTGCCGCCGTCATGGATGACATCCTGGCGATGGGGCTGCTGGCCATCGTGACGGGGCTGGTCGGGCTGGGACAACCCCTGCCCTCGCTATTGCGGATGGTCGGTTTCCTGGTCTTCTCCTTCGGGATCGGCCGCTGGCTTCTCCCCCCGATCGCCCGCTGGATCGCCCGGCGTTATCCGAACGAAGGAGGGCTGGCCCTGGTGGTGGCGCTGGTCATGGGGATGAGCTGGGCCGCGGCGGCATGGGGTGGGGTGGCGGCGATCACCGGCGCTTACCTGACCGGACTGTGGATCGCCCGCACGCCCCTGCGGGAGCACATCCCCCAGGGGGTCCAGGCCCTCGGATACGGCCTGCTGATCCCCATCTTCTTTGTGGCCGTGGGCCTGGAAGCCCAACCTCCGGACCGGGGGATGCTGTCCCTCTTTGGGATGGCGCTGTTTCTTCTGGCGGTGCTGAGCAAGTGGCTGGGCAGCGGGTTCGGCGCATGGCTGGGCGGGCTGACGCCTCGGGAGGCGATCCAGACAGGCGCCGGGATGGTCTCCCGAGGGGAGGTGGCCCTGGTGATCGCAACGCTGGGCCGTCAGATAGGGATCCTGGAGCCGGGGCTTTATACGGATATCCTCCTGATGACGATGCTGACCACCGTGCTGACGCCTCTTCTGCTCCGTCTGACCTTCCTGAAGAGGCCCCGGCCTTTCTCGCTCCGGATTCGGAACCCCTGGGCCCCGGCGTCCCATGGGATGGGGGAGGACGCTGTTCGTCTGCAAGCATCCCGGCGTTGAACCAGGGCTTTCCAGTTTTTCCGCAGTAGGGCAACTGCGAGCAGTTGCCCTACATATCCTGTGGCCGAAAGGGATCACCTGCCCAGGAAATCTGGAAGGCCCCGGTGTTGAACGCGGTTGGAGGCAAAACCGGCGCGAAGGAGGTGCTCCAATGTATCGGCGGTGTCGACGGATCGCCATCGCATTGATCGCGGCCATCCTGATCGGAGCCGTGATGTCCTCTCCGGCGCTGGCGCAGGGGTCCGGCCCGGAGAGCGAGGCGGTGGAGGCGGCGAAGGAGGAGCTGGGCCGTGCGATCAACTTCGCCTGGACGCTGATCGCCGCTTTCCTGGTGTTCTTCATGCAGGCCGGGTTTGCGATGGTGGAAGCGGGGTTCTCCCGCGCGAAAAACGTCGTCGCGGTTCTGACTAAAAACTTCATGGATGCTTTGATCGGAGGGCTGGCGTTCTGGGCCTTCGGGTTCGCGCTGATGTTCGGAGGGTCGGGCCTGGCCCCCGGTCTGGAGCGCGGCACGCCGCTCATCGGCCTCTCCGGCTTCTTCCTCGCCGGATCCGCTTACCAGGATCAGACGGCCATGCTCTGGTTCTTCCAGATGGTCTTCGCTGCCACAGCGGCCACCATCGTCTCCGGCGCCATGGCGGAGCGGACCCGCACCACGGCCTACCTGGCCTACAGCTTCCTCATTTCCGCGCTGATCTATCCCATCTACGGCCACTGGGTATGGGGCGGGGGCTGGTTGGGAAACCTCTCCGCTTACCTGCCGTTCCTGGGGGAAGGGGTCGGGGCGCGGGATTTCGCTGGATCCGGGGTGGTGCATGCGGTGGGCGGGTTCGTGGCCCTGGTGGGAGCGGCCATGGTGGGCCCCCGCCTGGGCCGCTTCAATCGCGACGGCACGCCCAACGTGATCCCGGGGCACAGCCTGACCCTGGTGACCCTGGGCACCTTCATCCTGTTCTTCGGCTGGTTCGGATTCAATCCTGGCTCCACCCTGGCGGCGACGGATCTTCGGATCGCCATGATCGCGGTCAACACCTTCCTGGCCGGGGCCGCCGGGGCGGTGGTGGCGATTTACTTCGCTTTCTTCTGCACCGGCAAGCTGGACCTCGCCCTGGCGTGCAACGGGGCCCTCGCCGGCCTGGTGGGGATCACCGCCCCGTGCGCCTACGTGGCCCCATGGGCGGCGGTGCTCATCGGGGGGATCGCGGCCCTGGTGATGATCGGCGCCTCCGCCTTCGTCGAGCGCGTCCTCCGCGTGGATGACGTGGTCGGAGCTTCGGCGGTACACGGGTTCGCTGGCCTGTGGGGCCTGCTAACTGTCGGGATCTTCGCCGATGGGACCTATGGAGGGGTCCGGGGTCTGATCGTAGGGGAATGGGCGCAGCTGGTCGCCCAGCTCGTCAGCATCCTCACGGTGACCGCGTGGTCCCTGGGAACGGGCTTCCTGGTCTTCTGGCTGATCCGTTCGACCATCGGGTTGCGGGTGAGCCCGGAGGAGGAGCGCATCGGCCTGGATCTCACCGAGCACGGGGCCGAGGCCTACCCCTCCGGCCGCCGGCTTCCTGTTGAAGCGATGTGAAAGGAGGGCAAGCCATGGGATGGGAGATGGAGGTCATCCTCGGAGGCCTGGGGTTCGCCTTCTTCCTGCTCCTGTGGGGGATCCTCCCGCACCGGATCCATCAGGCCCGTCGATCGAACAGCGACGGATCCATCCTCTCCCCGCACCAGGTCGAAGCGTTACGCGTTGAGGCCGAGGGGGTGAAGGCCGAAGCAAACCGCGTCGTCCGCGTCCCATCCGTTCGATCGCCCGTCGGGTTATCGGTGGACGACCGGCTCTTCCATCTTCGCGTGCTTCCCAACTCCTCCCGGAACGGCGGGCCTTGGGGGGTGTTGGAGGGACAGATCGGCGGATGGGGGTTTCGGGTTCCGGTGTTCTTCGAGCAGGTTCGGATCAACGGGACGCTCCGGGAGCGCTATCGGGCGCGGATCTGGGGCTGCTGCTGCGAGGCGACCGCGATCCCCGATTTCCGTGAGCAGGCGGAGGACGTCTTCCGGGCGCTCGAATATGCAGGCCAGCTTCCTCCCTATGCCCTCCAGCGCTCCGAACCTCACGATCCCGCGCTGACCCCGATCTATCCCTGGGGAGAGGGATGGCGGGTCCACGAGCCGGACGGCCCGATCCTGGAGGCGATGGACCTGGGGACCCTGCGCCGGCGCGTGGCGGATGCGCACGGCCTGCCCGTGGAAGCCGTTCAGGTGCGGGTGCTATCGGAGGAGCTGGCATGGGTCCCGCCCGCCGCCGTCTTCCGGCCGGCCGTCGGATGGGGCCCCTGGATGCCGGTGGCCTGGAGCGGGACCAGCTGGCGCCTGCATCTGGCCGGTGTCCCGCTGTCGGCCCCCGGCGATGGAGCGGGGATCTGGTCGCTGTGGAAAGTCGTAGCCGCCCGGGGCCTGGAGCGGATGCCGGGCCGGTGCTGGCCCAGGCCGTCGTCCCCATCTTCCCCGACGATACCCTCGAGCGCTTCGAGGCCCGCATGCACGAGGCCGAGCATCGCATCCTCCTCGAGGGGATCCAGCGCGCCCTGGAGCGCATCCGGTCGCGCGGCTTCTGACATCGGGAAGCCTGCTCTTCATCAGGATCCCCCTTTCGGCAGGCCTTTGTGCATTGTGCACAAAACCAGGTGTCTCAGTTTTGGTCTCCCCGCCCGTAGCCAGGGCTCGTGCCTCTTTTTACAATCGGGGGGAATTTCCATGCCGTGTGAGGAGGTGGCGATGGCCCGGCAGACCCTTACCGAAGTCGCCCGGGAGGTCCTGGAGCGCAGCAACGGGAAGGCCCCGAAGCCCCTCACCAAACCGAAGGACGTCATCGAGTTCGCCCGCGCCCAGGGCGTGGTGATCGTCGATCTGAAGTTCGTGGATCTGCTGGGGACCTGGCAGCATTTCAGCATCCCCATCACGGCGCTCTCCGAGGAAGTCTTCCAGGAGGGGCTGGGCTTCGACGGCTCCAGCATCCGGGGCTTCCAGTCCATCGATGAGAGCGATATGATCCTGATCCCGGACCCCACGACCGCGGTGGTGGATCCGGTCTGCGAGGTGCCCACCCTCAGCCTGATCTGCGACGTCTACGACCCGGTGACCCGTGAGCCCTACACCCGGGACCCCCGTTACATCGCCCGGAAGGCGGAGGAATATCTGAAGCGGAGCGGGATCGCCGATGTCAGCTACTGGGGCCCGGAGGTGGAGTTCTTCATCTTCGACAACATCCGATTCGATCAGGGGGCGCATTACGGCTTCTACTTCATCGATTCGGAAGAGGGGATCTGGAACAGCGGCCGGGATGAGGGGCGGCCGAACCTGGGCCACCGCCCGCGGTGGAAGGAGGGTTACTTCCCGGTGCCCCCGGCGGACTCCCTCCAGGACCTGCGCTCGGAGATCGTGTTGCGGCTGATGCAGGCGGGCATCGAGGTGGAGACCCATCACCATGAGGTGGCCACCGGCGGACAGTGTGAGATCGATATGCGCTTCAAGACCCTCACCCGCATGGCCGATCAGGTGCTGATGTATAAATACATCATCAAGAACGTGGCCCGGGCCCACGGGAAGACGGCCACTTTCATGCCCAAGCCGCTCTTCGGGGACAACGGCTCGGGGATGCATGTGCACCAGAGCCTCTGGAAGGAAGGCCGCAACCTGTTCTGGGACGAGCGGGGCTACGCCGGCCTCTCGGAGCTGGCCCGCTATTACATCGGCGGGATCCTCTACCACACGCCGGCCCTCCTGGCCTTCTGCGCCCCCACCACCAACTCCTACCGCCGTCTGGTCCCCGGCTATGAGGCGCCGGTGAACCTGGTCTACTCCCGGCGCAACCGCAGCGCTGGCATCCGCATCCCGATGTATTCGGATTCCCCTGCGGCCAAGCGGATCGAGTATCGCTGCCCGGATCCTTCGGCGAACCCCTACCTGGCCTTCGCCGCCATCCTGATGGCCGGCCTGGATGGGATCCAGAACCGCATCGATCCGGGGGACCCGGTGGATGTGGATCTTTATGAGCTGCCGCCGGAGGAGGCTCGCAAGATCAAGCAGGTGCCGGGCTCCCTGGAGGAGGCCCTGCGGGCCCTGGAGCGGGACCACGAGTTCCTGTTGCGGGGCGGCGTCTTCACCCCGGACGTCATCGAGACATGGATCGAGCTGAAGCGGAAGGAGGTGGATGCCATCCGCCTCCGGCCGCACCCGTATGAGTTTTACCTCTACTACAGCGCGTAAGGGAGCGGCCTCATCGGACAGGGGGCGGAGGGGAAGCCCCTCGGCCCCCTGTCTGTTTCCGGGACTCTGTATGGAGGGCCGTATGATCGGGATTTTCCTTCGCGGTCTGCTGCTCAGCCTCTCCCTCTCGGTCCCTCTGGGGCCGGGGAACTTGGCCATCCTGCGGGCGGGCCTGCGCAGCGGGTGGAGAGGGGCGGTCCTCACCGGTCTGGGGACCGTGGCCGGGGATCTTACCTATTTCACCCTGAGCCTGGCGGGGGCGGCGACCCTGCTGGTGCGGTGGCCGGCGCTGGGGACGGCCATGGCGGCGGCGGGGGCCGTGTTGCTGATCGGGCTGGGGATGTTGACGTTGCGGGATGCGTGGCGAGGGATCTCTGTCTCCTGGGAGGCGGGAGCTTCCTCCTCTCGGCTGTTCCTGACCGGCCTGGCCATCACCCTGACCAACCCGATGGTCCTTCTCTGGTTCGCCGCCATCGCCTCCACCATGCTCCGCCTGGGGATCCCGGAGGTCACGCCGACCGCGGTGGCGGTGTTCTACGGCGGCTTCACTGCAGGGAGCCTCCTCTGGGTGGGTCTGCTGGGCCTGGTGGCCCACGGCGGGGTCCGACGGCTTTCGCCCCCGGTGTTGCGGGCGCTGACTCTCCTGTGCGGGCTGACGTTGCTGGCAATGGGTGGATGGAGCGGGCTGCGGTTGCTCGCATCGCTGGGGTGAACGGGGGGAACCGCCCCTCGCGGTCCCCGAGGCCACGGTCGCCCCGGCGATCGGAGACTTCAGATGCTCAGGGGCCTCACTCCCTCCGGGCCTCCGATGCGGCCTTCAAGCGCTGACGATAGAACAGAGTCCAGCACGTGGACAGGAATGCAGCCACCCCTGTATGGATCCCCAGCTCCAGCATGGAGAGACCGGCCGGAAGCAACCCGCGTCCGCTGGGATAGAAGGGCATGCCCGGGATCTCGCCGAGCCCGGCGATTCGCTGCAGCGCATAAAAAGGTCCCATCAGCCCCATCTCCATCAAGCCGGCGATCCCGAACAGCTTCATGGCGAAGGGAACCACTTGGCCGGCATATTGCTGGATGGCGTTCCAGCCATAGGCGATGCTCGCCCGGACCGAACGGCGGTTCAGGATGCATGCCCGATCCGCAAGGGCTTCGATCCAGCTGAAGAGGATCAAGGCGGGGATCCAGATCAATAACCCCACCCAGCAGCAAAACAGGCCCAGATCGATCTGGGGGCCCGGGATGGTCGATCGACCTTCAATCAGCGCCTGCCCGATTGGAATCGCCAGCGGGAGCACGGAGGCTCCCGCGAGTAAAAAGATGGGCAGCCGGAGCAGCCCGTGGATCAGGAAGATCCGCCAGCCGTAGCGCCGGATGGCCTCCCAGCCTGTGGAAAGCGTGGGCACCGCGCCTTCCTCCACGTGATTCACCAGGGCGATCAGCGCGGCATGGCCGAATGCGTTGATCAGAAGCCACACGGCCATGGCGAGGAGGGCCAGAAGGGAAATCCCTGCCCACACCCATGGAGAGGAATAGAGGAGAAGCCCCCGGAGCTCTTCAGGAGATTGGGGGAAAGCGATGAACGCGTTCCCACTGAACTGGAAGAGGGCCGTGGGAGGTCCGAAACCGGCGATGAACCCGAACAGCCACAGGGATCTGTGGCCGCTCACGATCCGCCAGGCTCGCGAAAACAGCGCGCGATCGCCCATCGCCCCTCTCCACGCTCGTGCCGGATGCTGGGGGCCGGGGTGTTGAGGATCTGCAGCGAACAGGGCTCCTGAATCATTTTACTCGATGCATCCGGATCCTGTGATTGAAAGGGGACCATGAAAAGCAAAGCACAGGGCCGGGATCTGCCCGCACCCTGTGCTTTCTCTTCGTCTCGATGTTTGAGGCGATCCTCCGTGTTCGGGGCGCCGGGTTAATGCACCAGCCAGCTCCGGAATCCCAACAACCACCAGTTCCGGAAGTAAACCAGGATGAAGAACGCCAGGAAGGCCAGCACGATCACGAAGGTCCCCCGGGGCTCCTCGTGAGCGGTTTCCGCTGCTTCGGGCGGATCCGCCGGGCTCACGGCCACCAGGCGGAGGGAGCGGGTTCAATTTCCCCCGGAGGAGGATGGATGGGATATGATCGCCGTCATATTTGGAAAAACATCACAAACCGAGCGTTCCCTTCGTGGAGGGGACGTCCCCTCGCCGGGGGTCCAGCCGCACGGCCATCTCCAGGGCGCGGCCCAGGGCTTTGAAGAGGGCCTCCGCCCGATGATGATCGTCCCGCCCGGAGAGCAGGCGGGCGTGCAGGTTCATGCGGGCGTGGACCGCCAGGCTTTCCAGGAAGTGGGAGATCAGGGAGGTGGGCAGGGCCCCCACCATCGGTCCGCCGAAGGGGAGATCCAGCACAGCGTAAGGCCGACCCGAGAGATCCACCGCCACGAAAGCCAGCGCCTCGTCCATCGGCACATACGCATGCCCCATCCGCACGATCCCTTTTCGATCCCCTAACGCCTCATCCAGAGCCTGTCCCAGCACGATGGCCACATCCTCCACCGTGTGATGAGGATCGATGTGCAGATCCCCCCGGGCCTGGACCTCCAGGTCGAAGAGCCCGTGGAAGGCGAACAGGTGCAGCATGTGGTCCAGGAAGCCGATGCCAGTCTCCACCCGGGCTTCTCCCCGCCCGTCCAGTCGGAGAAAGATCGTCACCTCGGTTTCCGCGGTGCGTCGCTGGCGTCGAGCCTCACGGGGCGCCATGGGGGATCTCCTCGGCGATCTCCGTCAGGGCCCGGAGCAGCGCCTCGCTGTGCTCCGGCCGCCCCACCGAGATGCGGATATGCTCCCGGAGCGCCGGCGCGGTGTAGCGACGGATCAGGATCCCGCGCCGCAGCAGCGCCTCCCACAGGCGATGGGCGTCCCACCCGATCACCCGGCACAGGATGAAATTGGTGTGGCTGGGGAACGGCCGGAGGAAGGGGAAGGCCTGCAGGGCCCGGTAAAGCCGCTCCCGCTCAGCCACCAGGCGGGCCACGTTCTCCATCAGATACGCTCGATCCTCCAAAGAAGCCAGAGCGGCCTGCTGCGCCGCCAGGTTGACGTTGAAGGGCGGGCGCACCTCGTCGTAGGCCCGGACCAGGTCCGGGTGCATCAGAGCGTAGCCCACGCGAAGGGCCGCCAGTCCCGCCCACTTGCTGAAGGTCCGCACGATGGCCAGGTTCGGATATCGGGGGAGCCAGCCGGCGAAGGTGCGGCCGGAGAACTCGAAGTAGGCTTCGTCCACGATGACCATCACGCCTTCCTCGAGGGCCGCCTGAAGGGTCTCCTCCGGGAGCAGCTGGCCGTCCGGGTTGTTGGGGGAGGCCAGGAAGACAGCGGCGGGTTGTAGTTGCCGGATCGCCTCGAGGAGCGTCTCGCGGGGAAGGCGGAACGCCTCATCCCGCTGGACGATGTGGACGCGGCCCCCGTGCCAGCGGATGGAGAGGGCATACATCTCGAACGTGGGCTCGGCGATGAGGGCCGCTCGACCGGGCCCGACCAGCAGCCGGGCCAGGAGATCGATCACATCGTCGGCCCCGTTGCCCAGGGCGATCCACTCCGGACCGAAGCCGGTGTATCCGGCCAGGGCCTGGCGCAGGGCGCGTCCCTGGGGATCCGGATAGCAATGCCATTCCCCGTTCCGCAGCGCCTCCCGAGCGCGCGGGGAGGGTCCATAAGGGTTCTCATTGGCGTGCAGGCGGATCAGCCGGTCCGGCCGGATGCCGTAAGCGGCGGCCAGCTCCTCCGGGGAGACCGCCATGCTATAGGTCAAGAGGTCCCGGAGATCCGGTCGGATCCATCGTTCCATGCGGATCGCTCCTGGTGTGCGGGTTTTAAAAGGGAGAGGCCTTCTCGGCCTCGCGCAGCTGGTCCAGCACCCGCTGCCAGCGGGGAGGTTCTTCCTCGAAGATGTAGGTCACCGGGGCCACCACCACGCCGCTTCCGCCGATGGCCCGCAGCTGCCGGATGGCCTCGTTCAGGCGATCCTTGCGCACGATGATGTGGATGGCGAACCAGCCGGGGTCCTCCTCGCGCACGTAGACGCGGGAGATCGTGGGGCCCTGGAGGCCGCCCAGATCCGTCTGGGCGAACAGGCGGCGGGCGATGGCCTCAGCGGACTCCCCGCGCATGTTGGCGAAGAGCATGTAGTGGCCTTCCGCCCGCAGGTGGGCCTCGAAGAACTCCACCAGCTGCCGCGCCACGGCCAGGACCTCCGGCCGGGAACGCAGGGCCTCGCGGTTGGCGATCAGGCAGGCCTGAGCGTGGAGGATGATGCCGTCCCGCAGGGGCTTCAAGCGGTTGTCGTGGAGCGTGGTCCCGGTGGTGGTGAGGTCGGCGATCAGGTCGGCATAGCCGATGCTGGGGGCAACCTCCAGGGTGCCCTCGGAGACCACCAGCTGGAAGGCGGGGATCCCCCGCTCCTGCAGGAAGCGGCCCACCAGGCGGGGGAAGCGGGTGGCGATGCGTAGAGGATGGCCCTCCCGAGCCCGGGATTGGGCGAGGGCAGCCAGCTCCTCCACCGTCTCCACGGGCCAGGATTCGGGCACAGCCAGGACCAGATCACAGTGGCCGTAGTGGAGAGCGTCGTGGAGGATGAGAACGCTGGGGTCGTGATCCAGGCGCTCCATCACCACATCGTAGCCGGTGATGCCGAAGTCGACCCCGCCGTCCCGGACGCTCAGGGGGATATCGCCGGCCCGCTGGAAGAGGACAGTGACGCCGGGCAGGGCGGGGATGCGGGCGACATACTGGCGGGGGTTGGTCTTCTCCACCGCCAGGCCGCATGCGGCCAGGAAGGCCAGCGTGGGCTCCTCCAGTCGCCCCTTGCTGGGCAGCGCGATCCGAATCTCCCCGGGGCGCCGCGCGCCCGGTTGCCACAGGCCATGCGCCTGCAACGCGTGCCTCCTTGCAGACCACTGGTTTTCCCCCATTTTATCGCAGGGGCAGCCCGCTGGATGGTCCCTGCCGGTGGTCAGATGTGGCGTTTTCGTGTTCCTCCGCCTCCCGTTATACTGGGGAAGTCGGATGATTGGTCCCGGGGATCGATGGATGGGTTCCCTGATCGAGATCCTGCAGAAAGTCCCTCTGTTCGCGGGCCTGGACGTAGACGCCTATCACGAGATCGGCCACTGGGCGGAGGTGCTCTCCTTTCCGGCGGAGCGTTATATTTTCCATCAGGGCGATGAGGCCGACGCAGTTTGGATCGTGGCCGAGGGACGGGTCCGGATGTTGCGTCAGGCCTCCCCGGGCAAGGAGGTGATCCTGGAGATCCTGGGGCCGGGGGAGGTGTTCGGCGGGGCAACCCTCCTGCTCAGCCGCAACCCTGCCACTGCTCAGGCCGCCACCCCCGTCACCGTCTTGCGGATCCCTCGGGCCGCCTATCTGGAGCTCCTGGAGCGCTACCCCCGTGTGGCGGTCCGGTTGCTCCAGATGCTGGGTCAGCGTCTGGAGCGGGCCATGGCCATTCGGACGCTGGTCCTGGAGCGGGTGGAGAACCGCATCGCCTATGTGCTGCTGACCCTGGCGGAGCGCGCCGGCCAGCCCGAAGCCGGGGGCTTTCGGATCACGATCCCCCTCTCCCGGGAAGATATCGCCCGTATGGCGGGCACCACCCTGGAGACGGCCATCCGGATCCTGAGCCGCTGGACCCGGGCCGGATGGATCCGCACGGAGCGGGGAGGATACATCTGGATCCGGGATCTGGATACGCTGCAGGAGCTGGCGCACAGCGAGGGGGAAGCGCACGGCGATCGCTGAGCGGTCACCCGGTTGTCGTCCTTCGGATGGCGATCCGCCACACGCGGCGGGAGTGGGGGCCGGGGCGGATGGTGGCCGCGGGCCGCACCCCCGCCACCCACAGGATCTCCTCCCGCTCGTTCACCAGCAGGGGCCAGCGATCCCGCCAGGGCTGAGGGATCTTCTGATTGATCAGGAAGGTCTTCAGGCGGACCGGCCCGGGCATCCCCGCCGGGTGGAAGCGATCCCCCGGGCGCCGGGTCCGGAAGCGCAGTGGCTCCCCCGCTTGCTCCGCATCCAGGTAGAGGGTCCACAGATCCGCATACTGGAGCCGGGCGGGATCCCATACGGGAAGCTCCTCCCAGATCACGACCCACCGGCCGTCCGGCCAGAGCGTCTCCCCCGGCTGTAAGCGGAGAGTTCCCGACAGCAGCGGCAGGTCCGGCTCCGGCCAGAGGGCGCCCTCCTGGGCGAGGATGAGGGTTCCATAGGCAACGGCGACCCGCAGGCCCTCCGGCCAGGTCAGCATCCCTCCGGTCATCCCCTCTTCCGCCATCCGGATTGCCTCTTCCACGTGCTCGAACCGCAGGTCCCGCAGGCGATGGGCCAGGCGGAAGGCGGCCTCCCGCAGGGCCATGCGCCGCAGGCTGAGGGGGAGCTCGCGCCAGCGGGCGAGATCGAAAACGATCCGCCCCGGCTCCTCGAGGGCCACGAAGGTGGGCCAGGCCTGGCGAAGGGTTTGTTCCAGGAACTCGTAGTCGGCCGCGAGGGTCTCCGCCATCCGCCACCAGATCTCCCGCAGGCGAGGATTGAGGCGTTCCAGGAACGGCAACACCTCATGGCGCAGCCGGTTGCGGAAGAAGGTGAGGTCCAGGTTCGAGCGGTCGAAACGCGGGGTCAGCCCCCGGGCCCGCAAGTAGGCCTCGATCTCGCTCCGCCAGACGCCGAGGAGCGGCCGCACCAGCCGGAGCCCCTCCGGAGGCCGGCGCAACAGCCCGTGGTATTCCGTGAGGGGCATGGACGGGCGCATCCCCCGCAGCCCGGCCAGGCCGCTCCCACGCAGGAGATGCATCAGCACGGTCTCCACCTGATCATCCGCATGATGGGCCACGGCGATGGTCCGGCTGCCCACCCGAGCGGCCACCTCCGCCAGGAACGTGTAGCGCGCCTGACGGGCAGCCTCTTCCAGGGAAAGGCCTTCCCGCTCCGCCAGGGCCCGGACCTCGAGATGCTCCACGGTGTAAGGGAGCCCGCGCGCCGTCGCCTGCTCGGCCACGAACGCGGCGTCGGCGTCGGCCTCCGCTCCCCGCAGGCCGTGGTGGAGATGCGCGATGTGGAGCGCGATCCCCAGCTCCGGAGCCAGGGTGTGCAGGGCGTCCATCAGGCACAGGGAGTCCGGTCCCCCCGAGACCCCGACCACCACGGTCTCCCCGGGGGGAAAGAGGGAGAAGCGACGGGCGGCCTCCCGGACCGCCCGGAGCACCCGCGCGATGGCGCGTTTCTCGGCCGACACGATCTTCCCCCGAGCGAGCGGATCCAGAGCCCTCACCTCCGGGCAGGCCGCGCGGCGTTCACGGGAGCTGGCCCAGGAACGTCCGCACGGCCTCGTTGAAGGCTTCGGGCGCCTCGACGTTCGCGAGGTGGCCGGCCGAGGGGAGCACCACGAGCCGGGCGTTGGGGATGGCCTCCGCCATCTGGCGGGCCACCTCAGGTGGGGTCACCTCATCCTCCTCGCCGACGATCACCAGCGTGGGGACCTGGATCCGGGGGAGGAGCTCCGTTCGATCCGGGCGTTCGGCCATGGCCTGGAGGGCGCCGATGAGCCCGGCGGCCGGGTTGGTCATCATCTTGCGTCGCAGCCGCTCCACCCGGTCCGGATGCTCCCGTCGGGTGGTGGCTCCCAGCAGACGGGGGAGGAAGGCCTCCACCGCGGCGGCTGTCCCCTCCTGGCGGATCCGTTCGATCAGCGCGTAACGGTTTGCCCGGGCCTCCGGTGTGTCCGCCTGATGTCGGGTATCCGCCAGGATGAGCCCGCGAACCCGCTCGGGGTAGGCGGCGTAAAAGGCGAAGGAGACGTATCCGCCCATGGAGAGCCCGGCCAGGACCACCCGATCGATCCCCAGGAGGTCCAGTAGCCCGCGCAGATCCTCCGCGTAGGTTTCCATGGTGTAGGGACCTTCGGGGGCGCTGCTTCCTCCGAACCCGCGCAGGTCCACGGCGATAGACCGGGCCACATCCCCCAGGGCCTCGACCTGCGGATCCCACAGCCAGCGGCCCAGGGGGAACCCGTGGATCCAGAGCACCGGGATGCCCCGGCCACGGAGGTCATACACCAGACGGATGCCCTGAACGGTGGCGAACGGCATCGCAGCCTCCTGATCCGGAGGATGGTCACCGAGATTCATTATAGGGCAACCAGTTCGATCCTCCGGGCGGTGCGGTGCGCCCGGCCGGAGATCGGGGGCCTCCATTCCATCAGGAGGTCTGTTGTCATCGGAGCGGCTTTCGCCGTGACTTGACGTAGGCCGGAATTCATTTCGGCCTGTATCCTCCTCATCCGCATCTGCAGGAGCGGCCCTGATCTCGCCGCCTTGAGGACAGATGGGGGGCTTCCGCCGCGATCGGTGAGTATGTCCCAAAATTGTAGGACAACTGCTTGCAGTTGTCCTACAAGGCGGCCAGGCCCGACAAAATCGGGACACACCCCGATTGGTTGCCGGATCCTTCCCATCGATGGGATGGGGCTACAATTCGGGGTTGGCGGGTTTTGCACGATCCCTCGGAGCGGAAGCCATGTCCGATGCGCGGGCGCGAGCGGAGCACATCTTTCGGACGCGCTTTGGGGGCGCACCCCTCCTGCAAGCCCGGGCGCCGGGGCGGGTCAACCTGATCGGCGAGCACACGGATTACAACGAGGGCTTCGTCCTCCCCATCGCCATCGATCGCGCGGTCTGGGTAGCCGCCCGCCCGCGGACGGATCGGGAGGTCCATCTGATCGCGGCGGATTTCGGGGAGGAGGCCGTGTTCTCCCTGGACGGCTTGCGTCCGGGCGTTCTGCGGGGATGGGCGGCTTACCCGGCCGGCGTGGCCTGGGCGCTGGAAGGGGCCGGATATCGTCTGGTCGGGATGGATGCGGTGGTGGCGGGGGATGTGCCGATCGGGAGCGGCCTGAGCTCCTCGGCTGCCCTGGAAGTGGCCTTCGCTATGGCCTGGACGGCGCTGAGCGGCCACGAGATCCCGGCTCTGGATCTGGCCCGCCTGTGCCAGCGGGCAGAGAACGAGTTTGTAGGGGTGCGTTGCGGGATCATGGACCAGATGGCCGCGCGGTTCGGCCGGCGGGGACATGCCATGTGGATCGACTGCCGCTCCCTGGCGATCGAGTGGGTGCCGGTCCCGCCGGAGATGGTCGTGCTGGTAGCCGATAGCGGGGTGCGCCGGGCCCTGGCGGCCTCGGCCTACAACGAGCGTCGGGCGCAATGCGAGGAGGCGGTCCGACGGCTCCGGTCACGGGATCCGGGGTTGCGGGCGTTGCGCGATCTCACCCCCGCGGCTCTGGAGGCGGCCCGGGTCGAGCTCCCGGAGGTAATCTACCGACGGGCTCGCCACGTGGTCACAGAGAACCAGCGGGTGCGGGAGGCGGTGGACGCGTTGCGGCGCGGGGATCTCCCGGCCTTCGGAGCATTGCTCAACGCCTCCCACGACAGCCTGCGGGACGACTACGAGGTCAGCTCCCCGGAGCTGGACACCCTGGTGGAGGCGGCCCGGGCGGTCCCCGGGGTGTATGGGGCGCGGTTGACGGGAGCCGGATTCGGGGGCAGCATCCTCACGGCCGTCCATCGGGACGCGGTGGCCGAGGCGGCGGAGGCGATGACCCGGGCCTACCTCGCCCGCTTCGGACGAGCGCCGACCCTGTTCCGGGTCGAGCCCGATGAGGGAGCTCGGGTGGAGCAGATGGCGAACCCATGAGGCCGGCGATGTCGACCCATCGGCCCCGCCACCCTTTCCGGGCGCTTCGTCACTGGAACTACCGGCTCTATTTCATCGGCCAGCTGATCTCCCTCAGCGGGACCTGGATGCAGACCATCGCCCAGAACTGGCTGGTCTACCGGCTCACCGGGTCGCCGGCCGGGCTGGGCATCATGAACGGCCTCTCGATCCTGCCGCTCTTCCCTCTGGCATTGTTCGGTGGCAGCCTGGCGGATCGCTTCCCGCGGCGCTGGCTCATTGTGATCACTCAGTCGCTGATGATGTTCCAGGCCTTCCTGCTGGCCTGGCTCACCTGGAGCGGGCACGTCCAGGTCTGGCACGTGTGGGTGATGGCGATGCTGCTGGCGGCTTTTCAGATGCTGGATGTGCCCGCCCGTCAGGCCTTCGTGGTGGAGATGGTAGGGGAGGAGGACCTGGGGAACGCCATCGCCCTGAACTCCTCCCTGTTCAACTTCGCGCGGATCATCGGCCCTTCCCTGGCCGGGCTGGTGGTGGCCACGCTGGGGGAGGCCATGGCCTTCTTCCTCAACGGCGTTTCGTTCCTCGCGGTGATCGCCGGTCTGCTGGCCATGCGGCTGCCCGGCTCAACGGCCCGGCGTGTCCGCGCGGGCTCCGCTTCGGATCCCCTGGCCGGGCTGGCTCGCATCCGAGCGGATGCCACGTTGTGGGGCCTGGTGAGCATGGTAGGGGTGTCCGCTTTCCTCTCCATGCCCTATACCACCCTTCTGCCCGTTTTCGCCCGCACCTCCCTCTGGGGCAGCGCGGCGCCGGTGGTGGCGCGCCTCTGCGGGCAGGTCGCCGGGAGCCGATGGGGTGGGACGCTTCTGTCGTGCGGACAGCCGGAGGCGGTGGCCTACGGCCTGATGATGGGCGCGGTGGGGATCGGCGCGGTGGCCGGGGCGCTGCTCGCCGCCGCCTATGGGAATGCGGGACGCCGGGGGTGGATGCTCACCTGGGGGAACCTGGGCTTCCCGCTGGCGTTGCTGGGGTTTTCCCTTTCCCGTTCCTTCCCCCTGGCGCTGGCGTTCCTGATCCTGAGCGGGATGGCCTTCGTCTGGCAGAACGCCCTGGCCAACACCCTGATCCAGGTGAACGTGGAGGACGCGGTGCGGGGACGGGTGCAGCAGGACACAGATCGTCCCGATCACGTTCAGGGCCAGCCCCACCCAGCCGATGATCACGCCGGCCTGGGCCAGCCCTTCACCGGTGAGGTCTCCGCCGCTGCGGGCGATCTCCCCTTTCGCCTGGTTGCCGAAGATGATCCCCAGGATAGAGCCAATGAGGGGGAGCACGCCCACCAGGCCGAGGAGGCTCAGGATCAGGCTGGCGATCGCCTTCCCGCTGGTTCTCGAGGCCGCCGGAGGTGGCGTTGTAGGCGCTTCCATTAGTCCTATTCTCCATTTTTGAGAAGTAGTATAACATGAAGCAGTTCCGGGAACAAGCCGCCTCAAGACGTCGGAGGTCCTCATGAACTGGGAAGACTTCCTTACCTTCCGCCGGATGATCACGCCCTATCTCATCCAGGCGCTGTTCTGGATCGGTGTCGCCCTCAGCGTTCTGGCGGGCTGCGCGATCCTGTTCGGTGGGATCACCGGAGCAGGGATCGCCGGCCGTCGGGATGGGGCGGGGGCGATCCTGGGCGCCCTTTGCCTGAGCCCTCTGGTGGTCCTCCTGGGGATCCTGCTCTCCAGAATCTACGCGGAGCTGCTCATCGTGACCTTCCGGATCAGCGAGACCCTGACGGACATCAAGGAGCTGCTGGAGCGCCAGCGGCAAACCGGGGCGTAAGCGATCGTCGGGCCGGCGGGGAGGGCCGATGATGCCCTCCCCGCCTGTGTCTTCCGGAAGGGTCACGAGGAAGGCCGCGGGGCAAGGCGGACCCGAACCTCGCGCGTCTGGCCGTCCCGCAGGATGGAGAGGGTGATCTCATCCCCAGGCCGGTGATGTTCCTCCAGCTCGGCGATGAGACCCTCCATGCTGGAGATGGGGCGGCCGTCGATGGCGACGATGAGATCGCCCCCGCTCGGGATGGATTCCCCGAGGACGGAGACCGGGCGGCTCCCCCCGCGCAGGCCGGCCTGGGCCGCAGGGCCGCGAGGGTCCACCTCCAGGATGAGGGCCCCGCGCTCGGCCGGCAGCCCCAGCGCCTTCGCCACCAGCGGCGTCACCGAATAGCCGGAGATCCCCAGCCAGGGATGCTCATAACGGCCCCGGGCGATCAGCTCGGGGACGATGCGCCGCACCGTGTTCACCGGGATGGCGAAGCCGACCCCTGAGGAGACCCCGGTCTGGGAGAAGATCATCGTGTTCACACCGATCACCCGGCCCTGGCTGTCCAGCAGCGGGCCGCCGGAGTTCCCCGGGTTGATCGGCGCGTCGGTCTGGATCATGTTCGGGATGCTGAACACGCGGGATCCCGGCCGGATGACCCGGCCGATGGCGCTGACGATCCCCACCGTCATCGTCCCCTCCAGCCCGAAGGGGTTGCCGATGGCGATGGCCAGCTGCCCCGGGCGCACAGCCCCCGAATCCCCCAGGGTCACGGGATGAAGCCGCTCTGGAGGCACTTCCACCTGAAGCACCGCCAGGTCGCTGTCCGGGTCTGTGCCGATCACCCGAGCAAGGGTCTCCATCCCATCCGCGAAGGTGACGATGACGGTCTCCCCGCCTTCCACCACGTGATGGTTGGTGACGATGTGTCCATCCCGATCGTATACGAAGCCCGAACCGGTGCTTTCCTCCCGGAGGGCGCCCTGGCCGCTTCGAACGCGGATGTGGACCACCGAGGGGTTCGCCTGCTCGTAGATGGCCTCCAGCTGTTGCTCCAGGGCGGCGACGGCCTCCCCGGCTCCGGCGGCCAGGGCCACAGGCAGCGGCGAGGCGATCCTCCGGGTGGAAGGGATGGGAGTCGAACGGGCGGGACCGGGCGCTGGAGCGGCAGATCGCATCCCCTGACAGGCGACCAGCAGGCTCACAAGGCCGAGGCCGATCCATCGAAGCCATTTCGGAAACCTCATCCTGTCCTCCTGTTCGATGGGGATCACGCGGATGTTTTCAGGAGGGATCTTGAAAAAAGCGTGGAGGGGATGCGCCGAGCGCATCCCCTCCGGGGTGGGATCGACGCGCGGGCCCTTCAGGCGGAGCGGCCCGGGATCCCGAAGCGCGGTCGGGAGAAGCCGGTGCCGCCCGGCGCAGGAGTGGGCGTGGCCGGCCCCTTCGGAGCCCACCACCACCCGCCGCGGCCCCGGAAGCCCCAGAAGCCCCGGAAGCCCCACCATCCGGCGCCCGGGCCCCAGTAGCCGCGATCCAGCCCCTGTAGCAGCCAGTCCGCCTGCTCCCGGGTCAGGCGGCCGTCGCGCACGGCCTGCTCGATGGCGTCGCGCAGGGCCTGCACGCACGCCTGGTTCACCGCATCGCGGACCTTCTGGAGGTCCACGCCGGCTTTATCCGCGAGCTCGGCCAGGGTGCGGCCGCCCCAGAGCTGGGTGGAGAGCTCCTCGGGGGTCATATTCAGGGCCTTGGCGGCGGCCTCCAGCCCGGCCTGCCCGCAGAGGCCCCGGCCGAACCAGCCGCCGGGGTGGCCGACGAATCCGCTCAGGGGAGCGGCGGCGCGGGCCGCCTGCGCCTGTCCGACGATCCCGAACCCCAGCGCTCCGACCAGCAGGGCCAGCAGGAAAAGCGGGATGAACAGCCAGCGCTTGCGCATGGGTGCGCACCTCCTCTTGCTCAGGGTCAGGGCCCCGGTGGGGCCCCTGCTGTCCATGGCGATCCTACCGGCCCGCCGTTATCCGGCGATTATGGGCCTGTTAACAGCTCTTAACCCCAGGGCCGCCTGCAGTCGGGGCCCGGTTGCCGGATCCACGCATCTGCGCTACACCAGGAGGCGCCAGCCTGAGTCAGGGAGGTCCCCATGTCTGCGAGCGGGACGGCCCCGGTGATCCGTGCGCCCCGGGGAAGCACGTTAACCTGCAAGAACTGGCAGATCGAAGCGGCCTACCGGATGATCCAGAACAACCTGGATCCGGAGGTGGCCGCCGATCCGGCGAACCTGATCGTCTACGGCGGCCGCGGCAAGGCGGCCCGCAACTGGGAATGCTTCTACGCGATCCTGGAAGCCCTCCGCAACCTGGAGCCCGACGAAACCCTTCTGGTGCAGTCCGGCAAGCCGGTCGCCATCTTCCGCACCCACGAGCTGGCCCCCCGCGTCCTGATCGCCAACAGCAACCTGGTCCCCCACTGGGCCACCTGGGAGGTCTTCGACGAGCTGGAGCGCAAGGGCCTGATCATGTTCGGCCAGATGACGGCCGGGGCCTGGATCTATATCGGCACGCAGGGCATCCTCCAGGGAACCTACGAGACGCTGGCGGCCTGTGCCCGGACTCATTTCGGGGGCAGTCTCAAGGGGAAGTGGGTGCTGACGGCGGGCCTGGGGGAGATGGGCGGCGCCCAGCCCCTGGCCATCACGATGAACGAGGGGGTGGGCCTGGTCGTGGAGGTGGACCCGCGCCGGGCGCGGCGACGCCTGGAGCACGGGTTCCTCGATGAGATCGTGGAGGATCTGGAGGAGGCCCTGCGGCGGGTGGAACGCTACCGGAAGGCGGGGCAGGCCCGTTCCATCGGGTTGCTGGGCAACGCCGCCGAGGTCTTCCCCGAGCTCGCCCGCCGGGGCATCATCCCGGACGTGGTGACCGATCAGACTCCTGCCCACGACCCATTGATGTATGTCCCTCGCGGGCTCTCGGTGTGGGAGGCAGAGGAGCTGCGGGCGAAAGATCCCCAAACGTACATCCGGCGGGCCAGGGAGAGCATGGCGATCCACGTGGAGGCCATGCTGGCCTTCCATCGGGCGGGGGCAGTGGTGTTCGATTACGGCAACAACCTGCGCCAGCAGGCTTACGAGATGGGCGTGAAGGACGCCTTCGCCTATCCGGGGTTCGTGCAGGCTTACATCCGGCCGCTGTTCTGCGAGGGCAAGGGTCCCTTCCGCTGGGTCGCCCTCTCCGGGGACGCCGAGGACATCTATCGGACGGATCAGGCGATCCTGGAGCTGTTCCCCGAGAACGAAAGCCTGCGCCGCTGGATCACCATGGCTCAGAAGCGGGTGCGGTTCCAGGGGTTGCCCGCCCGGATCTGCTGGCTGGGCTATGGGGAGCGCGACCGGGCCGGGCTTTACTTCAACGAGCTGGTGCGCAAAGGGGAGCTGAGCGCGCCCATCGTCATCGGGCGGGATCATCTGGACGCGGGCTCGGTGGCCAGCCCCAACCGGGAGACCGAGGGGATGAAGGATGGCTCGGACGCCATCAGCGACTGGCCGATCCTCAACGCCCTGCTCAACGCCGTGGCCGGCGCCACGTGGGTGGCCTTCCACCATGGCGGGGGCGTCGGCATCGGCTACAGCCAGCACGCGGGAATGGTGGTGGTAGCCGACGGCACAAAGGAGGCAGAGTGGCGCCTGGAGCGGGTGCTGCGGACGGATCCGGGCCTGGGGGTGGTGCGCCATGCCGACGCCGGCTACGAGAAAGCCATCGAAGTCGCCCGCCGGCATGGGATCAAGATGCCGATGCTGAAATGAGTCGGCGCGACCGGACTTCGTCGAGGAGGGATCCCGTGCATGTCGATCTGTTGATCCGTCACGCCGCCCAGGTGGTCACCCCGCGGGGGCGCGGGCCCCTGCGCGGGGCGGCCATGGGGCTCCTCACCGTGATCCCCGACGGTGCCGTGGCCGTCCGGGAGGGCCGCATCGTGGCGGTGGGGCCCACCCGGGAGATCGAGGCGCAGATCACCGAGGCCGCGGAGATCTTGGAGGCCCGGGGCCGGGCGGTGGTCCCGGGCCTCGTCGATCCCCACACCCACCTCATCTGGGCGGGGGATCGGGCCGCGGAGTTCGAGCAGCGCCTGAAGGGAGCCACCTACCTGGAGATCCTGCAGGCGGGAGGAGGGATCCTCGCCACCGTGCGGGCCACCCGTGCCGCCTCCCCCGAGCAGCTGATGGCGGAGACCCGCGCCCGGATGGACCGGATGCTGCTTCACGGCACGACCACCGCGGAGGCGAAGACCGGATACGGCCTGGAGTGGGAAACCGAGCGTCGTCTGCTGGACCTCCTTCATCGATTGAATGCGGAGCACCCTCTGGATCTGGTGCCCACGTTCATGGGGGCCCATGCCATACCGGCGGAATACCAGGAGGATCCCTCCGCCTACGTGGCCGTGCTGATTGAGGAGATGCTCCCCGCCGTCGCGGCCCGGCAGCTGGTCCACCACGGACCCTGGTGTCCGCCCTGGGAGGATGGGCGGGCGGCCTGGTTCTGCGACGTGTTCTGCGAGCGAGGGGCCTTCGATCCGGAGCAGACCCGGCGCATCCTGGAGGCCGCGAAGGCCCTGGGGTTCGGCCTCAAGGTGCACGTGGATGAGTTTGAGCCCCCGCTGGGGGCGGTGCCCCTGGCGGTGGCCCTGAGAGCGGTCAGCGTCGATCACCTGGTGAGCACGCCGCCGGAGCACCTGGAGCAGCTGGCCCGTTCGGAGACCATCGGGGTGATGCTCCCAGGGACTTCCTTCGGGCTGGGGAGCACGCGATATGCCCCGGCCCGTCGGCTGATCGACGCCGGGGGCGCCCTGGCCCTGGGCACGGACCTCAACCCCGGAACCTCCTGGTGCGAATCGCTGCCGATGATGATGGCCCTGGCGACCCGTTATATGGGCCTCAGCCCGGCGGAGGCCCTGACCGCCGTCACCCTCAACGCGGCCTGTGCCGTCGGGCTGGGCCATGAGATCGGGAGCCTGGAGCCGGGCAAGGCGGCAGACCTTGTGATCCTGGAAGCGCCGGATTACCGGCATCTGGCCTACCGGTATGGCGTCAGCCTGGTCCACACGGTGATCAAGCGCGGGCGCGTGGTGGTCGAAGACGGCGTCCTCCGCATCCCGGGGAGGCAAACCGTCCACGAATAAGCGCACGATGCGCGAAGGAGGTGTCCTTCACAAGCGACAACTGGCCTGTCGCAGGGATCCTCCAGCGCCCGGGGATCGCGCTCTCCCCAGATGGGACAGAAAGAAAGGATTTAAGGCAGCGTGGGCGTCTCCCCGAGCGGGATTTCCCTACCCCAGCACCTCATCCACCGCCACCGTGAGCGAGGGGATGAGCGCAGGGCTTACG
>Ga0079998_124585_pt2 | contig 25805 bp, 23 predicted proteins | sample PerSpoBPS_BMetaG_FD_69201 | JGI IMG/M metagenome (GOLD analysis project Ga0079998, IMG submission 69201) | Thermal spring microbial communities from Yellowstone National Park, Wyoming, USA - Perpetual Spouter B (PS_B) MetaG (SPADES assembly)... | ecosystem: Environmental > Aquatic > Thermal... | reverse complement strand
TCGTGCCCGAACTTTTTGACCCACGACGCCGACCGCCACAACCGAAAGACCTTTATGAACCACTGCCCGACCCGTCCACGCTGACAGTTTTAGACGGGCGCAAGTTTAAGCCGCTGATTTCGCTGTGCATGATTGTCAAGGATGAAGCCGACAATTTGCCGAGATGCTTAGAGAGCGTGAAAGGCATCGTGGATGAAATCATCGTCGTGGACACGGGTTCAACCGACGAGACGCCGCAGATTGCTGAGCGCTACGGCGCAAAGGTCATCCATTTTGAGTGGACGGGAAGTTTCAGCGACGCCCGCAATGAGAGTTTGCGCCACGCAAAGGGTGAATGGATTTTGTGGCTGGATGCTGACGAAGCCTTAGCGGAAGGCAAGGAACGGCTGCGGGCATTGTTGGAAGAAAACGACGGTGTTCGTCCCTCGTCCCACGCCCCTCGTCCCGCTTACGACGGCTTCGTCTTGCCGATGGTCAGTTTCGTCGGGGTGCGTTCGCACCGAGAAGGTCATGTCCATCCCGCTTTCAGGTTGTTCCGCAACTTGGAAGGCATTCGGTTTGAGCGCAACTTGCACGAGCAAATCGCCAGTTCCATCAAGCAAGTCAAGCCCGACGCCAAGTTTGGAATTTTGCCCGTCTGGATAGAGCATTACGGCTACTTGAGCCCTTTGGTTCGGCGCAAGCAAAAAGTCGCCCGCAACTTGGAGTTGGCAAAGAAGGATTTGCATGCCAACCCCTTTGACCCGTTTGCTTGGTATAACTTGGGGCGGGAGTATTTGCGGTTGCGACAATGGGAGCGGGCTTTCTATTGCCTTCGGCGGACGCTGATGCATTTGGGCGACACCTTCACGCCCTACCTTCTTCGCTGCCTTTGCGACGCCGTGCAATGTTTGATGCAACTGAACCGACCACAGCAAGCCATCGCACTTTTGCGGGAATCGCAACAGTTGCCCATCACGACGCCTGATTTTTGGGTGCTGGAAGGGCAAGTGCGGTTCGCTTTGGGCGATTGGATGGGAGCGTCGCGGGCGTTCCAAGGGGCACTCTCGTTCGCTTCTCAGTTGCCGACCAACTTTGATTGGACGGAAGGCGCTACTTCCTACGGCGCTTGGTATTGGATGGGCTTATGCCATCAAAAGATGGGGCAATTGCCTGACGCCCTGCAGTGCTTCGGAAGGGCGATTCAACAAGCGTTGTTGCGGCGCCGCTACTATGAGCCTGCCATCAACGCTTTCGTGCAATTGGTGCTGCCGCAATGCGCCACCGTTGACGACTTGCGCCAAGCGATAGCGCCCTTCGTGCCTGACGGTTTGTCCAGCCACCCGCAACTGTTGGTGCTGCTGGCAAAGGCTGCCCTAAGCCACTACCCATTGCCAACCTTCGCCATTGCGGTCGCCGAAGGTTTGCTAACGGAAGCAGCGGCTTCAGTGGTGGGCAAATCCGATTTGCCAAGTTGGGACGAGACGGAAAAGCGTTTCGTGCAAGGCAAACTAACGCTGCTCAGTCATCGCTACAGCGAAGCGGCTGCCATTTTCGCCCAAGTGCCCTTGACAGCCCCTGAAGGGGCGGCGGCGTGGAATTTGCGCGTCCTTGCCCATGCCCTTGCGGGCGAATGGGAAGACGCTTTCGCTGCTTGCGGTGAGGATGCCCTTTGGCGATGGTTGTTGCACCGATGGCAGGGTGGCGAGCCAGAAAACCTGTCTGTCCCGACAGAGTGGTTGACAAGTTTGCGGGAGAACTTCCGCGAGTTGCTGGCGTTGCTGTTGCAACTGCGAGAGTTTGAGCGTTACGAGCAATCCTTGTCCTTGCTGGAGCGGTTGGTGCCCGACGAGCGAGAGCGGGCAGAACTTTTGGGCGACCTTTACGGGCAATTCGGTTTTTGGGAGATGGCGTTGGAGATGCTCTTGCCCTTCGCCCAAGACGGTGGCTTGACGCGGGACGGGTGGCGGACGCTGGCGAAAGCCTGCCAGCACAAAGGTTGTTACGACGAAGCCATTGCCATCTGGCTGCGGTTGGTGGAAAGCGACGAGGAGAAAGGCGAAGCCCTCGCCGATTACCTCGCATTGGCAGGTTGCTACATCGCCGCAGGCAAAAGCCAACAAGCCCAGCAAGTCTTGGCGCTCGTGAATCAACTGAGGTAGAAGGGCAGCATCGTTCACCGAAGGGGCAACATGTTCAACCTTCCCTGCCTGTTGCCCATTCGCCTACCTGACCACTTGCCTGCTGTTACGCCATGAAATCCACGAGGCTCAAGGGCAAGATGCGGCTGGCAGCAAAGAGGGTGGCTTGAAGGGTGGTCTGGCGGAGTTGGTAGGTTGCCACTTCTTCGGCGACATCGGCGTCCAAAACGGGCGAAAGGGCGAATTGGAAGGATTGCTTTTGCAGCAAAAGAGTGTCAACGGTTCGCTCACTGCGGTTGGCTTGGGCGCCCAACGAGGCGGCGACGTTAAGGATTTGCTGGATGCTGGCGTCCAAGCGGGGCAAAAGGTTCGCCCGCAAAGTTTCCCCATCGCCCGCCTTCATCGCATTGATGGCGTCTTTCAAGACGGCGAAAACATCTTCGCCCGATTGAAAGATTGCGTTGCCTGCCAAAGTGATGGGCACTTGCTCGTCGTTGCTAAGGGTGACCTTCATTTGATTGCCATCGCCCTGATAGACGACATCCCCCGCCAAGTTGGCGATGAAGGGTTTGGTCAAGATGGCGGTGCCCGAAAACAAGTAGCGGTCGCCGACGCGGGTGTTGGCGACTTGGAGAAATTCGTCCCGCAAAGTCGTCATCTCTTCAGCGATGGCTTTCCGCTGGTCGGTCGTCAAAGAATCGTTGCTCGCTTGCAGGACAAGTTCCCGCGCCCGTTGCAAGATGGCGATGGCTTGATTGAGGGCGGCGTCCATCGCTTGCAGATAAGGGAGGGCTTGTTCCACCCGTCGGCGGTCGCCGTCGGTTAAAGCGATGTCGCTTTGCAATCGCAACGCCAGCACCGTGCCTGTTGGGTCGTCGGAAGCGCGGCGGATGCGGCGCCCCGTTCCCAATCGCTCCAAACTTTCGTTGATGGCATCGGCGTTCTGGTTGATATGTGCGACGGCTTGGCGGGCAAGGATGGACGGTGTGATGCGCATCAATGGTCACCCCTTAACGCACCAAGTTCGTCAGCAAGTCACTGACGAGGTTGTCCACGACTTGCAGCACACGGGCGGCGGCGATGTAGGCTTGTTGAAAGCGCATCAAGTCCACCATCTCTTCGTCAATGGAGACACCCGAAACGGCATCACGGCGATCTTGGAGGAAACGGCGGGCTTCGCTGAAAGCGGTCAAAGCATTTTGCGTCCCATTGGTTCGGGCAGCCAAGTCTCCGACCAAATTGCGATAGAAAGCGGAAACCGTTTGACCGCCCAAACTTGCCAAAGGCGTGTCCGTCAATCGGGCGATGGCGACGGCGACAGCGCCATCACCGACCGCACCCGTTTGTGAGGCGGCGAGGCGACGGGGGTCGTTAAGCAGGGCGGGATTGACTTGCCATTGACTGCTGACCAGCACGAAGAAAGGTTCTCCCGTTGACCCGTCCAACCCGAACCCCGCTTGATGGAATTCGTTGACCGCATTGGCGAGGGCATCCAACAGTTGTTGCAACTTCTCCCGAAGGCTTTTGACGACCGTGTGGCTGAACTCTTGCAGCGCCGCCAACACACCTTCACCCAGCGGGACGGCATTGTTGGTGTCGTCAAAAACGACGACAGGTTTGGCATCGTTATCCAACACCATTTTCACTGACCGAAAGCGGTTGGCGCTGACCAACTCATGCCCGCCTGCCAACACCATCACGCTGCCGTTGGGTTGCTCGCTGACTTGGATGGGCAAAAGGCGGGCGATGTCCCGCAAGACCGCATCCCGTTCGTCCATCAAATCGTTGGGTTGTAGCCCTGTCGCTTTGGCGGCAACAATTTGCTCGTTGAGCCGAGCGACTTGGGCGAGGGCACGGTTGAGGGCATTGACTTCTTCCTGCATTTGCCGAAGGCTCAACTCCTGCTCGTGGGCTAATTGGCTTTGCAAGGCATTGAAGCGGCTGAGCAAAGTGCGGGCGCGTTCAAGGACGAGGGCGCGAGCGCCCATGTTTTCGGGATTGGCGGAAAGGTTTCGCCATGCCTCAAAAAACTCCGTCATCAAGGCGGCGATGCCGCTGTCGCTGGGCTCGCCCATTAACGCTTCCACGCGTTCCAAACCATTCACCAGCGTTTCGTGATAACCGACGCGTCCGTCGGCGATGCGCAAAGAATCCGCCAAGAGGGCGTCATACTGGCGGGCGATTTCTCCGACGGTCACGCCCGTGCCCAATTGACCGAAGGGTATCCCTTCCTGCAGGCTTGGTTCGGGGATGGGCAAAGCGGCTTGAAGTTTGGCGACTTGGCGGGAATACTTGGGGTTCTGGGCGTTCGCCGTGTTGTGGGCGGCAGTGGCGAGGGCGACTTGATGGGCTAATAGCGATTGCAACGCTGCCTGAAGGGCAACTGAAAGTCCCACGCCGTCATCGCCTCCTCCGTCACACCTGCTCGGTGACCAATGGATTGGGATTGCCCTGAGCCGCCAGGCTCAAAAGGCGCGTCCAGACCAGACATTGCGCCGCTTCCAACAAACGACACACAAGGGCTAACGCTTCTGGGTTCACGCTTTCGCCTTTCCACTCTTCCGACTCCAAAAACCGCTGCAAAGCCAGGGTCGCCTCCTCAATGGCGGTCACATCATCGCGGCACAAAGCGCCGATCAATTCCGACAAAAGCCCTTGTAGCCGCCCCAAAGGTCCGTTGCGCTCCATCGGCTCATACCCCCAATTCCCGCAGCACTGCTTCGGCGACGGCTTTGGTGTCAGGGTTGTAAGTGCCTTGCTGCAGTTGCTGCTGGATTTGCGCCACCCGTTGGTAGTCCACTTCGGGCAACTTTTTGACCATCTCGTGCAGCAGCAAAATCAAGCGCAACTCAGGCGAAAGGACGACGGAGGTCTCTTCGCCCCCCGACGGGGCAGAAGGGGCGGACACCCCCGATGACTGTGTCGGCGTTATGTGTGACGAAAGAAGTTGCTGCAACCGAGCGACCGTTTCAGGCGAAATGCGCATCCGTGCATCACCTCGTTTCGTCCGAGTGTTTATCGGCAATTTTGCGGCAACCTTTTAGGCGCTCAACGGGCTTGCCGTAAGGGGTGTGATGAAATGATGCGCCACTGGGTCTGTCTCGTCTTCTCCGTGATGGCAGTGACGGCAGTGTCGGCGCAGGTGGTCATCGTTCGGGACGACCGCTTGGCTGCGACCGACCCCGCCGCCCGCTTTGTGGTGGACAATCAAGTGGCGACGGCGGAGCGATGGCTTCGCCGTTGCCGTCTGCCTTATCGGCGGGTAAACGCGTCGGCGTTGACCTCCGCAGAAATCCGCAACGCCCTCTGCCTTTTGCCTGCCAACATGCCCGACTCGTCATCGCTTGCCCTTCTCCAAAACGCTCAACGCCTCGTCGTTTGGGCGTGGGACAGGCGAACTGACGGGTGGCGACAAGCGTTGGCGACGATGCCCAACGGCAAATGGCGGCTCATCACCGAACCCTTTCCGCCTGACCGCCCCGACGGCGAGCGGGCAGCGCAACTAACAGCGTGGCTGTTGGAAGGGACACACCTATCGCCCCGCTTCCAACGCCTTTTGCGAGAGCGTTGGTCAGCATGGTTGGGCGAATTGCGGCGCAAGCGACAGGCGTGGCTTCGGGAACTCGCTCAAAAACCTTTTGCCGATGAGGCGCACCGTCAACAAGCCTTGACTCTTTTGCGCCCCGACCTTGCGGCGGTGAGCCTTCATCTCACTCAAGACGGGACGGTTTGGCTAAAACGGCTGCGAGTTTTGCTTTCAGAACACGAACGGATTCACCGAGCGTTGGCGATTTCGTTAGAGCCCCGCGAGGGCGAAATTCGGGGTCTCTGGTTGCACACCTATGCCCCGACAAATTGGGAGGAGGTGATGCAGACGCTCAAGGCGGCGAATTTCAATTGCCTCTTCTTTCGGGCAGGGAGAGGCGGCAATGTCGTCTACCGCAGCCAATTTCTGCCCCGCGACCCTTGGGCGGAGCGAACTGATTTGGACGAACTGCGCAATGCCACCGAAGCGGCGAAACGCTATGGCATTGAGTTGCACGCTTGGCGGGTGAATTTCCATTTCGGCACAGCCCCCGATTGGTTCAAGGAGCAGATGGCGAAAGAAGACCGCTTGGTGCGCGACCCTGACGGCAAGCAAGCCCTTTGGCTCAACCCCGCCGACCCGCGCAATCAGGAGCACGAGTTTCGGGCGATGATGGAACTCCTCACTTACCCCGTCGCGGGCGTCCATTTTGACTACATCCGCTATCCCGAAGTGCCCCACTATCGCTTTGACTATGGCGAAGTTTCCCGCCGACAGTTTGAGCAAGCGACGGGCATTCGGCTGACGGTTTTCCCGCGCCAAGTGTTGCTGGGTCCGCTCAAACTCCGCTACGACGAATGGCAGCGAGAAAATGTGACGAACTTGGTGCGGCGGGTTTACTTCGCCGTCAAGGATGCCAACCCGCAAGTCGCCGTCTCGGCTGCCGTCTGGCAACGCCACCGCTACTACTTCGCCCTCATCAAGCAAGACTGGATGCGTTGGGTGCGAGAAGGCATTTTGGACTTCGTTTGCCCGATGGACTACACCGCCAACACCGACCTTTTCGCCGAACGGGTGGGCGAGCAAGTGATGGAAGTCAATGGCACGATCCCGATTGCCCCAGGCATCGGCGCTTACTTGCTGGACGACGAGTGGCAATTTGTGGAGCAGGTGAAAGTAGCGCGGGATTTGGGGGCGGACGGGTTCGTCGTCTTCAGTTACAACATTGCCCCCTTGCGCGATTTCCTTGCGGCGTTGACCTTGGGCGCGACGGCGAAACCGACCGTGCCCGCTTATCGGGCGCCCCGCTTTGTTTTCCACCTGAGCAACGGCTTGCGCCACAAAGACATGCCCATCACTTACCGTGCAGGTGATGCCGTCCACATCGCGGCGACGGTGACGATGGGTTTGTTGCCTGCCGACAAAGTGGCATCGGTGCGCTTTGCCTTGCATTGGGAACGAGAAGAGGGATTTAGAGAATGCCCAATGACCAATGCCCCAATGACCAATGCCCAAATGACCAATGCCCAATGGATGAGTGCCCAATGGTTGGCGGAAGCGACGCTGATGGAGGGCGAATTGACCGCCGAACAGTTGCGGAAAGGCGCTACCCTCCGATGCGTTGCCAAAGTGCCGAAGGGCATCGTGCGATTAGTGGTGCGGGGAGTTGTGACCTTCGCCGATGGGACGACGCAACCCTTCGTGCGGCGCGGTCCGTTCGTGCGGGGGTTGCCACCAAGCGAATTCATTTCTGCGTTGCGGTCGCTGTTGCCCGTGAGATTTTCGTCAAAAGTCCGTCGCCCCGTCATCGGCGTCGTCGCCGACGGTTGGCACGCCGAGCGATTGGTCGCTTTGTTGCGGCGACAAGGCGACACCGCTTTCCTCGTCCGCTACCTTTTGCCGACCTATTGGCAATCGGCGGATGTTTTGGTCATCCCACCCCTGCGGGATTTGCGGGAGTTGACTTTTGAACGCGCCCAAGCCCTTCGTTCGTGGGTGGCGCAAGGTGGTCGGGTTTTGTTGCTTTCGGAAGCCTGCGGCTTTCACGCCCACGCCAACTTGTTTCCCGAAGTGGCGGAAGTGACAGGGGAGCAACGGCAAGTGACGGTGCGTTGGGGGCGACGCTCCCTTCGCACGGGGCTGGACGCCCTTTCCCTTCGCCCCGCTAACGGCGCCGATGCCTTGATGAGCGCTAACGGCAACGCCATTTTCGTTCGGGGCAGGTTTGGGCAAGGCATCGTGGGTCTTTGGGGGCTTCGCATGCCCTTGACCGACGATGCTCCCGAATGGCAAGCGTGGACACCCCTTTTCTACGAAGCGGTGCGCCGAACTTCAGGGCGTTGAAGGGCAGGAAAGGTTTATGGCTTCTCGGAAGATGACGCCGTGCCGACTTTGACGAGTTGTTTTTGGTTGGTCATGTGCATCAGCATCATCGTGGACAGGCTTTGTCCTGTCGGCAGGGCAAAAGAGAGGTTCATCGTGAATTCGCCCGTCCCTTCGGTGCGCAGGATGCGCCCTGCGTCGGGGTCAAACCAGAACTTGTCTTCGCTTTTGACCGACCCGTCCATCGTGGCGCTCCCCGCTTCAGGAGGCAGGACGGTGAGGAGTTGCTGGAAGAAGTCGCTCATGGTGGGGATTTCGGTCGTCGTTTCCAAGACGGCACATAAACGGTCGCCAACTTTTTCCCAACCCACAAAACGACCCCGACTCTTCATCTCCAACTTGACAGGTCGCTCGCCGACGGTCATCTTGACCGATTGGGCGATGTCCCAAGTGTCGCCGACCTTGACGGGCTTTTCGGGAAGGAGTAAGTTTTCCAAGCCCACTTCAGGGATTTCGGAGAAGCGGATGTCCAACTTGACAAAGGGCACGGGGGCGCCTTCTTTCTGCCGTTCTGGACGCTCCAGCCACTGCATTTGGCGCACTTGCCCCGTCGGGTCCACTTGCATGCGGACGCGAGTGGGCGGAAGGTCTCTCGTCTCCGTCTTCTCTTCGCCTGTCGGGGTGGTGACTTTGAGGGTCATTTTGCCCCGCGTCGTCCGCAGGATGACGGCATCGCCGTAATCGCTGACCCGCTCCACTTGATAAGTGTCCGTCGTCTTGACTTCCGCGTGCACCTGGCTGACGATATCTTGTCTGCCGGCGTTGATGGTCAATGTTCCTTCGCCTTGCTGGGTCGCTTCGTAAGTGAGGACTTGCTTGGGCTGGAATTGGAAGCGCAACTGCACTTGCTCAGGTTGGAAGGCAAAAAGCCAACTTGCCGACAACCCACCGATAATGACCAATGAGGCAATGACCAATGAACCAATGACCAATGAGGCAATGAACGATGAGCCAGCGACCAATGGCATCGTCCAGCGCCGCATAGCCCGACACCTCCCTGCGGTTCATCCGTTGCGACCCGACGACCGACGCTTCGCCATCTCCGCCGCCAAACGAAGGGCAGCCATCAGGCTCGTCGCCCGCGCCTTATTTTGCCATGCGATGTCCAAAGCGACACCGTGATCGGGCGAGGTGCGGATGATCGGCAACCCCGCCGTCACATTCACCGCCCGATCAAACGCCAAGACCTTGACAGGAATGTGCCCTTGGTCGTGATAAAGCGCCACGACCAAATCAAAAGCGCCCTGACACGCCTGCCAAAAAACGCTGTCGGCAGGGATGGGACCGAAAACTTCCAATCCGAATGACCAATGACCAATGAGCCAATGAGAGGCTTGCGTTTGCAATCGCTCAATGGCGGGTCGGATGAGGCGCTCTTCTTCGTCGCCGAAGGCGCCCCCTTCGCCTGCGTGGGGGTTCAAGGCAGCGATGGCAATGCGAGGGCGGTCAAAGCCAAGCCACTTCAAAACAGGCAACGCTAACTCCACCGTTTTGACGATGCGTTCAGGCGTCAGCGCCGCGAGGGCGTCGCGCAACGCCATGTGCCCCGTCACATGGATGACCCGCAGTTCGTCGCAGACGAGCATCAAGCGCGTTTCGGTGACACCACACAGCGCCGCCAAAAATTCGGTGTGCCCCGCAAAGGGCAAACCCGCTTGATGGGCGGCGGCTTTGTGGATAGGGGCGGTGACGAGGGCATCGGCAACGCCTTGCAAAACGAGTTGCGTCGCAACTTCAATGGCTCGGATGGCTGCCCGCCCGCTTTCCGCGTTCGGTTGTCGGGGCGTCCATCGGCGCAAGTCCAACGCAACGGCGTCCAGCACATTTAACCCGTCGGGATCAAAAGCGGGGTCGCTAAAGTCGCTCACCAAACGGACAGGCAACTTCGCCCCGACCAACTCAACGGCGCGTTGCATGACGACGGCGTTGCCGACGACAAGGCAATGCGCCCTTTGTCGCACCGTCGGGTCGCAAAGCGCCTTGACGATGACTTCAGGTCCGATGCCCGACGGGTCGCCCATCGTGAGGACAAGGCGGGGAATTCGTTCCGATGCCATCCCGTTCGCCTTCCCTTTTTCACCCCGTCACTTTCCCTTCGGGCGCAACCCTTTCTCTTTCAGCCAATCGTCCAGCCACTTTTGCTCTTCGTCCGTCAAGGGCACGGACGGGGGCTGGGTGTAGTCAATGTCCAAGTTGTATCGTCCCACATCGTAGCAACGGTCAAAGACCCATTGCAAGTCCAAGCCGACATCTTTGTCTTCGGGTAGCAAGGGGATGGCGATGCGGGGCAACCGCTTGGGCAAGGTGATGGGGTAGACTTCAAAACGGCGGGGCAAATGCCCTCGCCAAACGCTGACGATGCCGTAGAAGAGTTGAAGCGACGAAAGGGCATAAGCGGGGACGGCGACGGTGTGCTCGCCCTGCCGCAGCAAATCCACCTCCACCAAGTTGACGCCCGCTTCCAAGCAGGAAAGTTGCTTTTGCAGGTAAGCCGTTCGCCATTCGCCAGTGCGCTTGTTGCTGGGGCTAAGCAACTCAATGATGGTCACCAAGCGCTCTTTAGTTCGGTCCACGATTTTGATGAAGGATTGGCGTTGGACGAGTTCGCTGAATAGTTCCACGATGACGGGTTCGTCAAAGGCAATTTCCGTTTCGGTCTGAACAGCAGCGGTAGCGGTTGCGGCGCTGGAAGGGACGGGGGCGGTGCGTTCAGTGGGGGCGATGTCGGAATGGAAGACCCGCTGTGGGGGAGAAGACGGAAAAGTTGTGACCAACGACCGCTCGTCTATGCGAAGGCGATAGCGGGGCGGAAGGCGAGGGGCTAAGGCTTCTGCTGCGTAGGTGATGAACCGCTCGTGGAAGTCGTGCCAAAAGCGTTCGTCTTCCAAGTAGGGGTCAAAGCCAGGAAAAGGGGTGGGCACAAGGCTCACCTCCGAAGCGGGGCGGCGAAAAAGCGCCCTATTGAGCGACCCAAATTTGCTGCACTTGCAACAAAGACACCCATTTGGCGCTGCCGTCGGCGAACAGGTAATTGGCGCCGCCCGAATGGCGTCGTCCAGCAGGATGCAAGACAGGTTGATTTGTCCAGCAGTCAATGGGGTTGTCCACCGGCAAGGCTTGGAGCCAGCAAGCCATCGCCGTTGGGTCTCGGGTCGGGTCATAAAGTCGCCAACCGTTAAGTGGAGTGAGGGTCGGATTATTTTCCGTCGGCGCTTCCATTAAAGCCAGCCGATTGTCCAGTTGAGAAAGGCGAGCACGAGCGATGCCTGCAAAGCCAGCGCACGGACGCAGGTTTCCCAAAAGGTCTCGGCACAGCCGCTGGCGGTTTGAAGGGGGCGGGGCTGAGCAATTCATCGGGCTTGCGTCGTCATTGTTGGCGTTGATGGCGTAACTGACTTGGATGTTCGGGACGCCCGCATTCGGATTGCCGAAGGTCGGCACTGGCGGATGTGACCCGCAGGCGTAAACGATGGTGGAGCGGGTGTAGGGCAAAAGAAGGTGGGCGAAAAGGACGGGCGCACCAACCCGCAAAGAAAGCCCGCAATCGTGCGACAGGACATTCACATCGTCGTAGTCTTGGGCGTAGGCGGTCAGGGCGGTGCCGATTTGGCGCAAGTTGCCGAGGCAGGCGTTTTGGCGGGCTTTCTCGCGGACGGTGCTGAAGACGGGCAGCAGAATCGCCGTCAAGACCGCGATGACGGCGATGACGACGAGCATCTCGGTGAGGGTGAAGCCACGCTCCCGTCGCATTGCCGATGCCTCCTTTTTGCGGGCGAAAAAGCCGACAAGATTATGCCCGATGCGATCGGGAAAGTTCAAGGGGGCGTGGCAGATGAGCCTGTCGTGGCGGATGCTTGTCGCGGCTGATAGCCGCTCCAACAGAGTGCTGGCGGCAAGGCTTGAACCGATGCCCACTGTTGGAGGCTCAAAAAGGGAACGCCCGAAGGTGCCTGCCAACAAGGGCGCCTTTCCATCCCCTCACGACGGGTCGGAAGGCACTCCGGCAGCAACCTTCGGGCGTCGGGGGTTGGTGGGGGTGCCACTTTCACCTTCATCAGGGCGGCTTAGTGACCACCAACCCATGCCGTCAGCGTCGCCCCAAAAGATAACGCAACCGAACCCCGCTGTCAAGCCTTGAAATGGGCAGACAGGCAGGGGGCAGATAGGCAAGCGGTCGGGCGGTCAGAATTGCAGGGCGCCCAATTCCACATAGAAGCGCCGACGCGACTTAGACCAGTTCAGCGACAAATTCACTCCGTTGCCCAAATCGTGCATCAGGCGGACGGTGTAGTCGGTGTAGGAGAAACCCGAGTAGCCTTGCTGGGTGAGTTCCAGCAGCACCCGCCAGCGGGGGCGTAATTGGTGGGTGACGAAAAGGCTGTGGGAACGGCTGCCGCCCCGCAAGTTCACCGTCCCCATCCCGTAAACCTGCCACTTCGTCCCGAAAGTTAATGCCAAGTTGAGGGAAAGGCTCTCGCTGGTGAACCCACCAAAGCCAAAGAGGCTGCGTCCTTTGTCCAAGTTGTAACTGAGGCGCACATCGCCCCGTCGCCCGAGAGGGTGCTGCAGCGAGGTCATCAACTGCCAAGGGATTTGAAGACCCGTCCCGTCATCGGCGAGGGAAATCCCCCATTGGGTCATCCATTGCCCTCGCCCGACCCGTTTGGTGGGCAAGTTGAAGTTGGCGTCCAACCCCCAACGCAGGTCCGAACCAAAGTCCCCCGGTTGCCACGCAAGGGCGCCCGACAGGGTGTAAGTGACGCCGCTTTTGCCCAACATTCCGCCGGGCAAGTAGGCGTAAAGTTGCGCCCCGTGACTCGTCCCAAATTCTGCCCTTTGGAAATTGGCTTCCACGCCGATGCCGATGCGTTCCCCGATGCTGCCCCGATAGCCCAATCGGGTGAACAAATCTTTGTGGCGCAAAAAATCCACGAACAAATCCAGTTGATGCCCTTCGCCCAAGCGCCCAAAGTGTTGCCAACGGAGACCCCAATCGGGGCGGGTGATTTGCTCAAGGTAAACGCCGCCTTCCATCTGCCCCTTTTTGCCGAAGACATACTGCTCTTCCAGCGACAGGGCAAACCCTGGGCGATAGGCGCTGAAGCCCTTGCTGCCAAAGTATTGCAACCGAACCGCTCCCGTCCCATGCAGGTCGGCACGGTAGTAAATGGGCGTGTCCAATTGCAGCCCGCCATACGCGGTGACGCTGATGCCCTGAAGTCCCAAAGGGGTGGGAAGGGTGCTGCCGAAGGACGATGCCATCCCATAGCCACTTTGGGCTTCCACATACAAGGGCAGGCTAATCCATTTGCGCCCTTTAAGGTAAAGTTGGGCTCTTCGGACGACCAATCGGTCATTGCCGTAAAGGACGAATTCTCGCCCCCGCACCCAATTGGCAGTCAAGTCGTTCGGCGGGGCGGGTTCTTTAAGCCCGATGGCATCGTTCTCCGTCCCTTCGCTCAACTCCCAACCTTTCAGGACCACCCGACGGGCTTGAGGGACGACGCGGGTGAGGACCGCGATTTGTCGCTCCATGTCGGCGATCAGGCGGTCACCCACCCACTGCGTCTTGCCGTTGGTGATCAGCACCTTGTTGGCGCCTGGCGTCCCTTCGGCGACAGCCATTTTTTGGTTCAGCCAGAAATCCAGCCGCACATCGCTGCGGATTTCCCAGCCGCGATAGATAAGCCGCACTTTCCCGCTGCCCGCGATGAACTGATACTGCGGGGCATAAGCGACATAATCGCCCTCTATCTGCAAGACTTGCGCTTCCCGACCGATGCCAGCGCCGGGCGGAACGAGTTGCAACTCCAAAGTTTGGCGGGACGAACCGAAGAAGGCAGTGATGACCGTGACGCCGGGGGTCGTCCCCGCCCGCAACCGAACTTTGGCGAGACCGTTGCGCAAGACCGCCTGCGGCTCAATGACCGTCCCCTCCAGCGAAGTCGTGAAGTGAATGACCGTCCCTTCCAACGACGGGTCATCCACACGGGCGATAATGTCGCAGGTGCTTTTTCCATCGGCGACCAAAAAGGGTTGAGAAGCCGTCAAAGTAAAAGTGAACCGCTGTCTCGTCCCGCGTCCCTCGTCCCACGCTCCATCCGTCAGCGGACGGGGACCTTGCGCCCTTGCCCCGACAGCGACCCAGACCATCAGCAACCCAACAACCCAAAGATAGCCTCTCATCGCCATCAACCGTCCTATTGCGGGAGCGTGCCAATTTTGATAGCGCTGTCCCACGAAGACCCTTGCCCACCCATGTCCCGTCCCGCCTCCCTCGCCTCACATCCCATATCCCGTCCCGCCTCCCTCGTCTCACATCCCATATCCCGTCCCGCGCCCCTCGTCTCGCATCCCATATCCCGTCCCGCCTCCCTCGCCCCGCATCCCATATCCCATCCCACCTCCCTCGTCTCGCATCCCAAATCCCGTCCCACCTCCCTCGCCTCACATCCCATATCCCATCCCGCGTCCCTCGTCTCACATCCCATATCCCATCCCGCCTCCCTCGTCCCGCATCCCAAATCCCGCCCCGCGCCCCTCGTCTCACATCCCATATCCCGCCCCGCGCTCCTCGTCCCGCATCCCATATCCCGCCCCGCGCCCCTCGTCCCGCGTCCCAAAAACCTAACGCCCAAAGCGTTGCAAGTGTTCTGCCACTTGCTTCGCTTGCTGTCGCACGAGGGGCGATAAGTCAGGCATCTTCAACAGCGCTTGGACAGACGGCAAGGCTTCTCGGCTTCCGATGGCTTGCAAGGCACTGAGGGCGTTCAGGACGACTTGAAGGCGTGGCGTCTCTTTGGCATTGGTCAACTGTCCCGTCCCGCGTCCCGCGCCCCGCATCACAACTTGACACAGTGCAGGGACCGCTTGCGGGTCGCCCAAGAGACCCAATGCGTTCGCCGCTGCCGCCGCCACGCCCACATCCGACGAATTCAGCAACGGGATGAGGGTCGGGACGGCTTCGCGAACCCGCAGCATGCCGATGGCGAAGATGGCGCTTTCCTGAACGCGGGGGTCGGACGAACGCAACCACTGCATCAGCAACGGTTTCGCCTCCTGAATTTGTGCCGCCCCCAAGGCGATGACCAAGTGATAGGGGGGCGATGGACGCTCCTGCCCAAACCGACGGGCTTGCGAAAGCAAGAACCGTTTGGCGGCATCGGTCTGCAGGTTGGCGATGGCTTGCCAAGCCGCAGACGCTAACTGGGGGTCTTTGAGGGCTTCCTTTAAAAGGGGCAGGGCACGGTCGCTTCGGGTATTTCCTAAGGCGTAAACTGCCATCTGGCGAATTTCCATGTCCAGAGGCGTCTTGACTTTTTCGCTGCCGTTTTCCAAGACGAACCGACGCAGGGCATCTATGGCGGCGTCACCGTAAGCACCCAAAACGCTCAGCGCCGCCACTCGCACTTCCCGACGGGGATGGTCAAGGTAAGGCATAACTGCCTTCATCGCTGTCGCCCCACCTTGCCGCAATGCGTCTTGGGCAACGCGAACGACTTGGGGGTCTTTATCGCCCAACAGTTCCGCCACCATCGGGGCAGTGGACGAGGATTTTGCCCAGTGGCTCAGGACGAACAACACTGCCTCGCGATGATGGCGCAACATTTGCCCCGGCAAAAAGTAGAAGGGTTGGTTGGGATTGCGGGCGGCTTCTTCGTTCGCTTTTCGGAAAGTTTGCACCAACGCGGGCAAGGCAGGTTTGCCCAACCGCGCCAAAGCGATGGCGGCTAAAAGGCGCACCTGTTCGTCCTTGTCCAGCAACAACGGCGCCAATGCGTCCGCCCCTTTCGGGTCGGGATGGGCGGCGAGGAAGAGGGCTGCTTCGCACCGCTGGGTCGGGTCGGAACTCTTCAACTTCGCCCAAACCCACCTCGGCGTCCCGCCGAGAAAAAGGCTTCGGGTGAACCAACCTGCGATGAACCCAATGAGTAGGGCGATGAGTATCCCTACCCAAAACCGTTGCATCACAGTCCTCAAGCCCTCCTTGTTGCCATGCGCCACCACAACTTTGCCACGACTTCCCGCCCCTTTCCCTGCCTCATCTGTCGCCTCTTTTTCCCCTCCCTTCCCTGCATCAAACTTGTCGCAGGAGGCGGAAGGGCAAAAAGACCTTTTGCCGCGAAAGGAGCGGAAACGCCTTGCGGTTCACCCGAAGGCAAAAGGCATGGCTACAGTTGGTCGGTTGTTCGTTCTGCATGGTTTTGTCGGGGGTGACAACCCTTTTGAGCGCTGCGGAGGTGGAAACGGTGCGGTGCGTCAAGGCGATGCCGAGGGAAGGTGAGCAGCGGTTCTACGCCGCCCATCGCCCACCTTTGTTGCCCTCGCCCCTTGTCCCGTGTCCCGCCCTGCGATCCCGTGAAAACTTTTCCGTCGGCATCCATAAGTGGCGCTTTGGTGACGGAACTCGCGAAAGGAGGCGAGACGGATGGCGAAATTGGCGGCGTTGGGCGGAGCACCTGTCGCTTCCGAAGGGTTGAAAATTCGCTGGCCCGAATTCGGCGATGAAGAGCGGGAAGCCCTCTTGCGGGTGCTTCAGCGGGGCGAATGGTGGCGGTTTGGCGGTCCCGAAGGGCAAAGTGAGGTGGCGCAGTTTGAGCGGGAATGGGCTGACTACCACGATGCCCGCTACTGCGTCGCCGTCTGCAACGGCACCGTCGCTTTGATGGTCGCCTTCTGGGCTTTGGGCATCAAAGCGGGCGAGGAAGTCATCGTCCCTGCCGTCACTTTCATCGCCACCGCCGATGCCGTCGTGTTGTGTGGTGGCGTGCCCGTCTTCGTGGACATTGACCCCGAAACTTACCAAGTTGACCCTGACGCCATAGAAACTGCCATCACCGAACGCACGAAAGCGATTTGCGTCGTCCACTACGCAGGCTACCCTTGCGACCTTGACCGCATCAAAGTCGTCGCTAAGCGGCACGGTTTGCCCGTCGTGGAAGATTGCGCCCACGCGCAAGGGACGGAATGGCGGCATCGGAAAGTCGGCGCCCACATCACCTGCGGTTGCTTCAGTTTCCAGCAGAGCAAAAGTTTGACGGCAGGGGAAGGTGGGGCGGTCATCACCGACGACCCCGATTTGGCAGAGCGCCTTTGGGCAGTGCACAACTGCGGGCGACCGAAAGGGGTCGGGCGCTACGAGCATCACCTCGTCGGCGGCAATTTTCGGTTGAGCGAATGGCAAGGCGCTATCTTGCGGGCACAACTTCGGCGATTGCCAGAGCAGACGGAGCGGCGGATGGCAAATGCGCAATGGTTGACAGAACAGTTGCAGCAAATCGGCGGGTTAGAACCGCTGAAACCCGATGACCGCATCACGCAACGCGGCTACTACTTTTTCGTCCTTCGCTATCGCCCCGACGCTTTCGGCGGCGTCCATCGGGATGTTTTCTTGAAGGCGTTGCGGGCGGAGGGCATCCCGTCCTTCGCAGGTTACGGCGGTCCCGTTTATCGCCAACCCAGTTATGCCGAAAGCGGTGTGGCGCATCGGGTGAGACCCTGCCCCAACGCCGAACGCATCTGTCGCGACGAGCAAATCACCTTGCCCCATCCCTTGCTTTTGGACAAAAACAATGTCGCCGCCGTCATAGAGGCGGTCGCCAAACTCAAGGCGAATGTGGACGAGTTGCGGCAAATCGCCGATTGACTTGACGCCCCCATCAACTGCGATAGCATTTAGGATGCGTTCGGCACAAACACTTTCCGAAGTGAAGAGCGGGAACGACAATGACGAACGGGAAAGACAACGACGGCAAGGGAATTCAGCATAGTGGAAGGGGGAACGGAAAGCAACCGACGGCGTTGGCTTTGCGGTCTTGGTCGGTCGGTTTCTTTAACGGACCGCTGCCGACGGACGGACAGTTGCGGGCTTATGAGCAAGCCGTTCGGCTCAATCCCCGCAAGGCGTGGTATCGTTCCCGCTTGGCAAAAGCCTTCTGGGCACTGGGGATGGTGGAAGAAGCGTTGGAGCACTTTGAAAAAGCCTGCGAGTTGATGCCCCACGAACCTTTTTACCGACTGGAGTTGGCGGAAGCCTATTTAGCCCTCAACCGCTTGGACGACGCCATCGCCCAGTTGGAGCAAGTCGTGGAATGGGCGCCTTACGACGACTATTATCACATCCGCTTGGCAGCAGCATACCTGCGCGCTCATCGCTTGAGCGATGCCATCCAAGTTTTGGAGGTCGTCGTTCGGTTGCGTCCCTTCAACGCCTCCTATCGCTTCCTTCTGGGCTTGCTTTACCTTGCCGTCGGCGAACAGGAAAGCGCCACCTTGCACCTGAAATTCCGTTGGCAGTTGGACGAGTATGACCGCTGCTTTTTGCGCCACTTCAGCAAACTTTGCGGGGGCGCGATAGAGCGCTTGTTGCCCCAATGAACTTCACTCCACCCGACAGAGGAAGCCCTTCAGATACTCCCCTTCGGGGAAAGTGACCGAAACGGGATGGTCGCGGCTTTGCCCCAACCGCTCCACGATCAACACTTCCCGCTTGGCATCTAAGGCGGCGGCGAAAAGGACTTGCTGAAACATCTCGGCGCTGACCATCCCCGAACAGGAAAAGGTCACGAGGACACCGCCGGGCTTGAGCAACCGCATCGCCAGCCAGTTGATGTCTTTGTAGCCCCGCAAGGCGTTTTCCACGACGGCTTTCGTCGGGGCGAAGCGGGGCGGGTCAAGGACGATGGCATCAAATTGTTCTCCCGCATCGCGAAACTGTCGCAACACTTGAAAGGCGTTGCCTTCCAACGAGACAACTCGCCCCGCAAAACCGTTGAGCGCCGCATTGGCTTCCGCCAACCGCAACGCTTCCGCCGAGGTGTCCAAGTTGATGACCCTTTTCGCCCCCGCTTGCAACGCGTCCACGGCGAAACTGCCCGTGTAGGAGAAAGCGTTGAGGACTCGTTCGCCCACGAGGTAAGGGGCGGCGCGGCGGCGGTTGTCGCGTTGGTCAAGGTAAAAGCCCGTCTTGTGCCCCCGCCAGACATCCACGAGAAAACGCAAGCCATGTTCGGTGATGACCAATTGCTCTGGTGGCGACTCGCCTTGCAGTGAACCGATGCGGGGTGGCAAACCTTCCCGCAACCGCGTGTCCAAATCGTTGCGCTCAAAAATTCCCTTCGGGCGCAAAAGTTCGGACAACATCGTTGCTATCGTTTCGCGTTGCCGTTCCATCGCGGGTGTGTAAAGTTGCACGACAAGGAAATCGCCATAGCGGTCGGCGATGATGCCGGGCAAAAAATCGCTTTCGGCATAGACGATGCGGAATGCGTCCGTCTCGTCGGGGATGCGCCAATCCAACCGTCGCTGCCATGCTTCTCGCAACCGTCGCCAAAGCCACTCATCGTCCAGCCGTTCATCGGGTTGCCAAGTGGCGAGACGGACGGGCACTTCCGAGTTAGGGTTGGCGAAACCGCGAGCGAGCCATCGTCGGTCGTGGCTGAAAACCTCCACGACATCGCCCGCTTGCACTTTCCCTTGCCATGTCGCGACGGCGCCGCTGAAAATCCAAGGGTGGCGCCGCAAGACAGGTTCTTCCCGTTCGGGTTTCAGGATGACAGCGCCCGTCGGTTCGCCGAAAGGCATCGCCCATTTCACCCCGCCAAAGTTTGCCGACGCATTCCTTCTCCCGTGCGCCCCAAAATTTCGGCGATGTCGTGTGGAGGCGAAGGAAGGATGCTGGTCGGCATTGACATCGGCGGCACTTTCACCGATGTCGTCGTCTTGACGGAGGACAGAAACTGGCGGGTGCACAAAGTTTTGTCCACACCGCCCGATTTTGAGCGGGGCGTGGACGAAGCGTTGCGCCAATTGCCATTGCCATCGGGCTTCGTCGTCGTGCATGGCTCCACCGTTGCGACGAACGCCGTGCTGGAACGCAAGGGGGCGAAGGTGGCGCTCATCACGACGGACGGCTTTCGCGATGTCTTGGAAATTGGTCGGCAAACGCGCCCTCGCCTTTACGCCCTTTGCATAGAACGCCCTGACCCAATAGTGCCCCGCGAAAGGCGCTTCACCGTCAAAGAGCGCGTCGGTGCCGATGGCAATGTGCTCGTGCCACTGGACGACAAAGAGGCGGAACAAGTCATCCGCCAAGCGCAACGAAGCGGGGCAGATGCCGTCGCCATTTGCTTGCTCTTTGGGTTCGCCAACCCCGTTCACGAAAAGCGGCTGGCACAAAAAGCCCGTCGTTTTCGCTGGTTCGTTTCCGTCGCCCACGAGGTGTTGCCTGAGTTCCGCGAATACGAACGGACGGTGGCGACGGCACTGAACGCGTATGTCGAACCGCGCATGAGCCGATACTTGCAGCGGTTGCAGCGAGTCGTGCGAAAACGCGGTGGGTCGCAACTTTGGGTGACGCAATCGTCGGGCGGGAGCGCAGCGCCTTCGTTTGTTCGGCGCTTTCCCATCCACACGCTTTACTCGGGTCCCGCAGCGGGCGTCATCGGGGCGTCGTTCGTCGCCCGACAAGTCGGTTTTGAGCGGGTCTTGACTTTTGACATGGGCGGCACTTCCACCGATGTGGCGTTGTGTCTCGGCGAACCGACGGTCACGACGGAAGGGGAAATTGGCGGTTTGCCGTTGCGCATCCCGTCCATCGCTGTCCGCAGCATCGGTGCCGGTGGCGGCTCCATCGCTTGGCTGGACGAAGGGGGCGCGTTGCGGGTCGGTCCGCAAAGTGCGGGCGCTCGCCCAGGTCCCGCTTGCTACGGCTTCGGCGGCAATCAACCGACGGTCACCGATGCCAATTTGCTGCTCGGTCGCTTAGACCCTGAACGCTTTTGGGGCGGTCGGTTGCGGTTGCGGGAAGATTTGGCGGAGCAAGCCGTCGGGCAATTGGCGGAGGGCATGAAAGTTTCTGGGCGGGAGGCGGCGGAGGGCATCATCGCCGTCGCCAACGCCAACATGGCGCGGGCGTTGCTGTCCGTCAGCGCCGAACGGGGCTACGACCCGCGTGACTTTGCCCTGCTCAGTTTCGGCGGCGCAGGCGGTTTGCATGCCTGCTTGCTGGCGGAGTTGCTGGGCATCCGCACGGTTTTGCTGCCGCCTTTTGCGGGCGCTCTGTCGGCACTTGGTGCCGTCGTGATGGACACGGTGCGCGATTTTTCGCAAACGATTGCCGTCCCGTTGGATGAGGAGGGCTTGACAAGAGCGCAACGAGTGGCGCAGCGATTGACAGAACGGGGCGAACGGGAGTTGGCGCAAATGGGCTTTGGCGAAACGCAACGCCTTATCCGCATCGCTTTGGATTTGCGCTACCGAGGGCAAGGCTACGAGTTAACCGTGCCCGTTCAAGCGTGGGAGGTCGCTGAAATTCGGGACGCCTTTGAGGCGCTCCATCGGCAACGCTTTGGGCACATTTATCCCGATGCGCCCATTGACATCGTGACGGTGCGGGTGCGAAGTGTCGGGGTTCGCCCGAAACCGTCTCTGCCACGATTGCCCAAGCGTCGGCGCATTGCGCCTGTCGCCGTGCGGCGAATTTGGATTGGCGATGGTCAAGCCGAAGCGCCCGTTTGGGCGCGGGTGCAACTTTGTGCAGGCGCCGTCTTGACGGGTCCTTGCCTTTTGGTGGATGACCATGCGACGGCTTATTTGCCACCTTCGTGGCAAGGGCAAGTGCACGAAACGGGTTGCGTCATCGTCGGCAAGTGACGAAGTGACGGCGACTGGAGGGATGGCAGGATGTTGCTGAGCACGGTGCTCATTGTTGTCATCACGGCGGCGTTGTTTTTGGCGGCGGCGTGGAAGGCACAAGGGTTGCCGACGCAAGCGCTTAAAGACAGTTGGCACACCTTCGCTACGACTTTCCCATTGGTGGCGTGTGCCTTTTTGTGCGAGGGGCTTATCCGCTACCTTGTGCCGCCTGAGTGGGTGCAAAAGTGGCTGGCGGCGGAAGCGGGATGGCGGGGCATCGCCCTCGGTTGCCTTGCTGGCGCTTTAACGCCCGGCGGTCCCTATACGAGTTTTCCCATTGCGATGGTGCTGCTCAAAGCGGGGGCAGGGGTTGGCACAGTCGTCGCTTACTTGACGGCATGGCAACTTTGGTCGTTCACTCGCTATCCGATGGAAATCGCTTTCGTCGGCTTGCCCATCACCGTGTTGCGCTTTGCCGTCACTTGTTTCGTCCCGCCATTGGCAGGATTGTTGGCGCACTGGCTGACGCAATCGGGCGCGATTTCGGTTCGGTGAAGAAGGCAACGAGTGGCGAAGGAAAGGAGGCGAGTTGGGATGGAGTATCGTCCGCTGGGTCGGACAGGTGTGACGGTTTCGGCGTTGTGTTTCGGCTGTTGGGAAATTGGCGGTTTGTTTTGGGGGCGCGTTGATGCCCGCAAAGCCGCCGCTTTGGTGCGCAAGGCGATGGATTTGGGCGTGACGACTTTTGACACCAGCGATGTCTACGGCAACGGGCGCTCGGAAGTCATCTTGGGGTTCGCTTTGAAGGGCATCCGCGACAAAGCCGTTATCGTCACAAAGGCGGGCTATCAAGTCGGCGCCGATGGCGCCCAGCAACTCTACATTGATGCGCAAGGTTTCGTTGACCAACGCTTTGATGCCCCTTACCTTCGTTGGCAGTGCGAGTTGAGTTTGTGGCGGCTGCGGAGCGACTATGTGGATGTCTTTTTGCTGCACGATCCCAACGCTGAGGTCGTGGAGCGGGATGAACCTTTTGAGGCGCTGCAGCAACTCAAACGGGAAGGCAAGGTGCGCTTGGTCGGCGTCTCGTCGTCGGTCGCCGTTTGTCGGCGTGTGATTGAGCGGGGCGTCGTGGATGTCGTCCAATGCGATTTCAACTTCCTGAACCAGACGGCGAAAGAGCAACTGTTTGCGTTGGCGGCGGAGAAAGGGGTTGGGTTGATGGCGCGTCGTCCCTTTGCGGGCGGTCAAATCTTTCGCCCTGAACATGCTGAAAAGTTGCGGACGCTTGCGCCTGATTTGCCCCTTGCGGAAGTTGCCATCAAATTCGTCTTGTCGCACCCTGAAGTGAGCACTTGCGTGACGGGCATCCTGCGGATGAAGGAGTTGCGCCAAAACGCCCACGCTGCCAACCCGCCTTATCTTCCGCTGGCGGAGGGAGCGTGAAATGGGCGGAACAAAATCGGCGCTGAGGGCGCTTAAGGAAATTGGGTTAGGGACGGTGAACGGGATGATTGACAAATGGCGCCGATGGGCGCTGGTCAGCGTGTTGGTCGCCGAAAATTTGGCGCTGCTGACAGTATGGGGCATCGCCCGATGGCGACAGCAAGGGGTCACGCCTGTAGAGCGGGGCAAGCAAGTTGCCGAGCGATTGGGTTGCTTCACTTGTCACGGACCTGGCGGCATTCGGGGCATCACTTTCGCCAAAAAACCCCGCTTTGATTGCCCGCCTTGGGATGGCGGGACGGCGATGATGTATGTCCACGACGAAAGCGAACTTGCTGAGTGGATTTTGGACGGGGCGCCCAAAGCGTTGCGGGAAACTGCCAGTTATCAGCGGGAGCAAAAGGAGCGGTTAGTGCGGATGCCTGCCTATCGCGGGTTGCTGAGCGATGACGAATTGCGTGATTTGGTCGCTTACTGGAAAGCCATTGCGGAATGGCAGATGCCTCCCGATGACCCGCAAGCGGCGAAAGGTTACGAGGTCGCCAAAGCGAGCGGTTGCTTTTCCTGTCACGGTCCTTTAGGGCGTGGCTCGCCGCCCAACCCTGGTTCGTTCAAGGGCTACATCCCTGCGTGGGATAGCGCCGACTTTGAGGAGTTGGTTCGGGATGAGGCGGAGTTGGAGCAATGGATTTTGGACGGAGTGAGCGAGCGCTTCCGCAATAACCCAGCGGCGCAATTTTTCCTGCGTCGGGCAACCATCAAGATGCTCGCCTATCGGAATTACTTGAGCCGCGACGAATTGGAAGCGCTCAAGGCTTACATCCGTTGGCTGAGGCAACGAACTGGCTCGTCTTCGGACGGGTCAGAGAAAAACCTTTCAGGAGGTGACGGGCGATGAAGCGCTTCGTGGCGTTGGCGTTGGTCGTCGGCGTCGCAGCGTTGGGCGTGTTGCTGGCGCAGCAGCGCAAGCAACCAAAGACCACGACCATCACAGGAGAGGTCGTGGATTGCTTTTGCTATGTGACGATGGGGAAGGAGAAGGGCAGTGGCGTAGGGCACAAACAATGCGCGGAGATGTGCGCCAAAAATGGACTGCCTTTGGGCATCGCCGACGAGAAGGGCACTGTCTATGTCGCCTTCCAAAAGCACAAACTCGCCAACGACTTGCTGACGCCCTACATCGCTCAGAAGGTCACTGTCACGGGTGTCGTCCATCGCCATGCGGGCTTCAATGTCATTGAGGTGGAGAAAGTGGAAGCCGCCAAATGAGCCACCCAACGCCTGACGCCGACGCCAAACCGTCGGGGTGAGTTTCTTCAACTTGCCCCGACAGTTCGTTTTTTCCGCCACTCATTTTTTCTCCGCCTCCGTGTCGCCCTTGGGTGGCTCATCGTCTTCACCGCTCATCGCCCGCTTGAACTCCTTGATGCCCTTGCCGAGGCTGGCGAAAAACTCAGGGACTTTTTTCGCCCCAAACAGCAAAACGACCAAAAGACCGATGATGAGCAGTTCCGTCGGACCGAGGTTCACGACGCTCACCTCCAAAAGGCGAAAGCGGGGCAGGTCGCTTCCTGCCCCGTCAGCCAGTTTGTGTCAAGGGATGGCGAGGGTCAACCGAGGCGGATGGCAGCAGGCGAAGGCACCGCCGAGGTCTTGGTCTGCTTGCTCCCATGCCGACACCCGACCAACAGTGCCATCAGCATAACCGCTGCCATCACGCCGCAAAGCACCTTCCACATTTTCATCTGCCTGCACCTCCTTTGAGAGGCGACTGACAACCGACCATGGACAAACCAACCCCTGAGCCGAGTGCCCGTCCTTTGTCCCTTCCCGTTGGGCTTGACAAAGAGCAGGGCGCCGGGCGGGAGGTAACCCAGCGCCCTGCCGGGCGGGAAGGTCGGGACGACGACAGAGGCAGGGAGGTTTACTTCTTGGCGGCAGCCGTCTTCTTCGCTGCCGTCTTCTTTGCCGCTGCTCGGCGATGGCGGGCGCGCCGAGCCCGCCGATGCGCTCGTCGCTTCGCCGCCTTCTTTGCGTGCCCTTTCGCCACTCCCTTCGCAGGCGTCGCTGGGGTGGCAGGTTTGGCAGGCGTCGCTGGCGTTGCTGGGGTGGCAGGTTTCGCAGGCGCTGCGGGCTTGGCAGGCGCCGCAGGTTTGGCGGGTGCGGCAGGTTTAGCAGGTGCGGCAGGTTTAGCAGGTGCGGCAGGTTTGGCAGGCGTCGCTGGCGTTGCTGGGGTGGCAGGTTTCGCAGGCGCTGCGGGCTTGGCAGGCGCCGCAGGTTTGGCGGGTGCGGCAGGTTTAGCAGGTGCGGCAGGTTTAGCAGGTGCGGCAGGTTTGGCGGGTTGGGCTTTGGGCGGCTGCGCAGGTTTCTTCGGCGGTTGTTGGGCAGCGCCCAGCATCGGCAACGCCATCGTTCCTGCCAGCAACCATGCGGTGATGCGTTTCCACATCGCCTCCGACACCTCCTGTCAGAGTTTTTAGGGGCGCCTTTCGGGCGTCCAACCGTTGGAGCGAAAGAAACCGCCTTTGAGTTCCCGATGGAACTGGAAAGGTGGCTGAAGCGCTTTCTTTGATGGCGTCTCGTGCGGAGGTCGGGAGACGGCATGAGCGAGAAAAGAGCCGAGGAATTTGAGCGCTTGGTGCGAACCCATCAATCGGCGCTCTACCGCGTCGCTTACCGATTGGCGGGTAATCGTG
>Ga0079998_120445_pt1 | contig 25830 bp, 24 predicted proteins | sample PerSpoBPS_BMetaG_FD_69201 | JGI IMG/M metagenome (GOLD analysis project Ga0079998, IMG submission 69201) | Thermal spring microbial communities from Yellowstone National Park, Wyoming, USA - Perpetual Spouter B (PS_B) MetaG (SPADES assembly)... | ecosystem: Environmental > Aquatic > Thermal... | reverse complement strand
GGATAATAAGCAATTACATAGATACCTCTAAAGCGGCTGGAATTTATCAAGCGAACTCAGGCTAGAACCTGATAGGGGGAGGGTGATTGCTTACCTAGCATTCTCAAAACCCTTCGAGATCCTCTATGATCCTAGTGATGTTGTTTCTCTAGATGTTAATGAGAATAATGTTACGATAGCCGTATTCAGGGACGACATTCTGACCGAAGCATATGTTGATGGCAGGGTTGTTGAGAGAGACGTTGTGGGAGCTATAAACATCGGCTTGAAATACCTCTCCTCAGGTGGGAGGCCCGTGGCGTTTGGCTCGATGGGCACCCATGAGGCTCGGGCGAAGTCGATGATCCAGAGCCTAGGTGCAACCCCGCTAGTGGAGATACAAGTATTTGAAAAACCATCAAATACCGTTAGTGGGAAAAGCTTACACCAAGCACGTAGGATTTTCAATCCCTAGACAGGTTTTCCATTATATTATAAAACCTAACAATTCTATAGCTGATCATCCCCCTCTGGACAGGTCCTACATGGAGGCCTGACGATCTACTTCATATATTCCTGGCTATTGCCTTCTATAGCACAGAAATGTAATTACATTGAATAAAAGATACAGTTTCTCAGTAGATGGTGGTTCGCTGCCTTCTTGTTTATTGATATTGGGCTTTCCACCATCTACTTCTCAACGATCTCCCAGACCCCTTCACCGCGGTGGCTCCCAACCTCTTGCCAGGTATTCATTGCCCTTGCGGGTCTCGGAAACCTGGGGTCACCAATACGTCAAAGATATAGGGATTAAATATAAGCAGTATCACCATACCTCATAGTATTAAGGGGGCTTAGATATCAATGAATGCGAACGCTACAAATGATTAAGAAGACTGAAACAGCCCATAAACAACTACGAGCAACCAATTCATGAATACATTCTAGAACAGCAGATGCCTCCATAATTCCTCAAACCCATAGCCATAGATAACCCGAATAACGGTCCTCTAATCCTTCCGCTTGTCCCCCACTTAAATTACCTCACACACCTCTATCTTTCCTTGTTTTTTCTAATTATTTTTTCTAATTATATAGTCCTGACCATAGTCTGATCGTTACTTAGCGCCAGCTTATTCTTTTCAACATATATGAGCAATCTCCTATCATCGTCTTTCAAGGATCATCAGAATATTCTTAATGCTCCTTATATAGGCTGAAGATCCCGTTCAAAGCTGGTCCAGGACTAGACTATATCTTCTGATGAGCTCTATGTCAGTCGGCCCAGGACTAACCCTCATACCTATTAAAGGGCTAACATCCCTTCAGCATCTTGTAAAGCATCCCTTTCAGCTCTATAGCTCCTCAGCCAGCCTTTTTGTCCCCATAAATTTATGGGGACAAAGACAATGGCTCCAAAAGAAACCCCAAAACTCAAAGATCCTCAGGATCAAGCTAGATCTTTTTCAAGCCTCAGTTGATTTTTGGCTAGGCATTTTACGTTCCTTATCTTTTTATTTCCTCTTATGTCTATGAGGTGACAACAGGGCAAGCCTCGCCCTAAAGGGCGAGGTTTTTAAGGCTTCTATGCTCTATAATGCATAGGAGCCGGGTCTCAATGGGCAGAAGTGCTAGAAGAATGTCCAGCGGGGGGATCCCCGAGGTATGTCCACTAGAGACCCCGACCCCCTTATGACCTTCAAAAAAGATAGAGAAAAGGAAAAAGAGCAAGCGGAGAACCAATAGAGTAGCTCTATTCCCCAATTAGATATGAGGAGGCATTATTTGATATAGGCTTGGCATGTTCTAGTCTGTGGAACGAGCTTAACTATGAGAAGAGACATGCTTTCTTCAATGGAGAGCTATCGCCTGGGAAGAGGGATGAGATTAACAAGAGATATTATTATTAGGTATAAAGGGGTTCTTGGTGTTATTGCCAGTCAGATTATTAATAAGAGAATGATGAGGCTTGGAAAACATTCTACGAGCTACTAGATCTAAGGAAACGGGGTAGGCTACCACCATTCATTAAGAAGCTATCTCCACCAGGTTATTAGAAGGATAGGGAGACTGGTGAGAAGAGGATACACACACTGATCAGGAATGATAGATATTATATTGAGCCTATCAGCGAGAACGAGGGATACATAGTACTTGAAGACTTCGATCTGAGGATAAGATATGTTGGCAGGATCAGGTGGGAGGGTAAGCAGAGAAGACCTGAGATCATATACGTTAATGATAGGTGGCAAGCACACATACCAATAGAGGTTAGTGTTGAGCCACCTAAATCGAATCCAAGGGGCTATGTAAAGCCCATATACGATGATGAGGAGGAGAGGAAAAAGAAAAAGAGGAGGATCATAAATCCTAGGAGTATTAGGCAGAGGGATCCCATAGAGGATAAAGAGGCTTTCATGGATATGGGTCTTAACAACCTATTCGCTGTAATAACTACAAATGGATCAGCTTTGCTCGTTAAGGGCGGATCTATCAAGTCTGAGTACTACTGGTGGAAGAGGGAGATAGCTACTTATCAATCTGTAAGAGACATGCTAAGAATGCTTGGGATATCAACATGAATCTACTACCACGAGAAGTACCTAGATGTCATTTATAAAAGAGATGAGAGGCTCAGAGACCTCTATATAACAGCTCAGATTCCTAGTAAACGAGCTATATAGAAGAGGTGTTAGGAAGCTATACATTGGATATCTATATATGCTTTCACAGGATAATGGCAATGAGTATAATGCTAATACATGGTGGTTTAGGAAGATAGTTCTTTGGATCGTGGATATATTCATGGAGTATGGTATTGATGTTGAGATAGTTCTTGAGGACTATACTAGCCAGAGATGCTTAATATGCGGAGCAAAACACAAGGAGGGAAGGGTATATAGAGGGCTGTATATATGCAGGAAGACTAGGAAGAAGATCAATGTAGATATAAATGCTGTGCTGAACATAGCGAGAAGACTGGGACATAGGATAAGGATAGCTAGGAAGATTGAGAGCTACCATGTAACACATAATGGAGTAAGACAATTAATCCCTCTCCAGGGGCTAACACCTAAGACCCCAGCATAGAAAAGATGATCTTCTATAGAATTGAAAGGGGAGAGGTCATATCGGTTTAACATGTGCTAGGCTCTGAAATGAGCTTAACCATGAGAAGAGGCATACATCCCTCAATAAGGAATTGATAAGGGAGAGAATTGAGATAAATAAAATAGTAGATATTATCACATGGGCTGTATCCTTTATTCATGGTGGTAGGAATGCTTTTATATTCGTTTGTTGTCTAGGCTTAAGCTTATAAGCACCCGATCCCTATCTATTTTGATGATGAGGTGATATCTCTGCTAGACCTGGGTATGGAGAGACCTCGGGATGCTATGACCTTTGGAGCACCCGGGACCGAAGCCCTGCATGAGGGCTCTGCCCAGAAGGGCTTCTGGGTTTTAAGTCTAGAGGGGAGCCTCTTTCCGCTAAGCTTAACAGCTACCCATGAACCCATAGAGATCTTGGGATCTCTATGGGGGAGGTGGAAGTCCCCCGATGCCGCAGGATCAAAACCCTGTGGATCAAGAAACACAGCAATCCAAAACAAAAGAATATCAGCGATAATCAACAACCATCGGGGGGCAAGCGGACCAGCACCTGAGACTAAAAATAGAAGTCTTGCCTTTCAGAGTGGAGGGAAAGTCTTTGAGTTGAGTAAGTGTAAAGAGATATTGATGAGAGAGGGCGTGTCGAGAGTAGCTATGTCTAGGGATAATGGGTGCCTAATTGGATATATAGAATATATGGGTGATATCCTATTGATAGCTATATATGAGTTTAGAGATATAGGGGTTCTTGCCGGCAAGATCTCCCCTGATATATCCCATATCTCTCTAGACACGTGTAGTGAGATGCTGTACACGCCCTATGGGTATATAGCATATGCGGAGTCTTTTGAGGATCTGTGTGAACGCATCGCGTCTAAGATGAAGAGGATATCAGCATTAAAACGCGGTAGATGAACGTGGGAAAGGATCGGTGATGTTACTATAGCTATTGCCCTTCATACTTGAACCTCTATACCGTTTTCCCTGAGCCTCGATATGATCTCCTTCTTCGACAGCTCCTGATCTAGTTCCAGCGTTTGTGGATTGAATGGGGGCCTCGTGAGTACAGGGATTATATTGCCACTCTCTAGCTCCACGAAGAGCTGTGGTAGCCATGCAAAGCCAAACTCGTCCTTATCGCCATACTGGTTTGCAAACACATAGTCCTCCTCGATTATCTTTAGCTCCACATTTAGTATTGTTGAGAGCCACCTAGCCAGGTCTAGGAAGAATCGGTGCTGTGGCTGATAAGTCGCTGTATCCAAAATAATCCTCTGAACCCTGGGCATTATTTTTCCTCCCCGGACTTACCCTTGGAGATTTCCACTATATTCTGACACTTTATACTCTTTACTATCTCATCGATCTTATCTAGGGGTGCTATATATGTATATAGGTATCTCTTAGTCCTAGCCTTAAGCTTCCCAATCTTCTTCTTCTCATTCTTCACAACCCTACACTCTATAGCCTTCTCGGCAACCCTTTTAAACTCCTCGAGATCTTTGATGAATATGGGCATAGTACCACCTATTATCCTAAATAGATAGAGGCTAATAAGAAGGATGAGGAATATATAGACGAGGATAGATGAGCATAGCCGTGGTGGACACAAGCATCTTCCTCCTCTTCTTCGAGAAGAGGTTTGATGCGATAGAGCATCTAGACGAGGATCTAGATGAGAAGGTCATATGCGCCACAACAGACTCAGTTATGAGGGAGCTCCATACACACATCACTGAAAGGATCAGAGGAGATGTAGTTAAAAAATACCTCGAGAGGATCTATGAGAAATGCAAGATATATACACTCTCCGAAGACTATGAGAAGGAGGACGCTGACCAAGATCTAATAAGACTCGCCAGTATCTATAGAGGATATATAGCGACCCTCGATAAAGATCTAAAGAAAATAGCTAAGGAAGACGGCATCAAGCTGATAATATATAGAGAAAGTAAAAACATGCTCGAAATAGAATAGCAAGCTGATCTCTCTATCCCACTGATTACATGTTCCCTAGCTAGGATATATCTTAAATCCCCTTTCTAACTCATGGCCTCCTATCAATATGAATGATCCTTTCCACCTAAAAGTAGAGCTTGTTACTATTGCCAACCCACGCTTCAAGGTGGGGAATACGTTGTGCACTAAAGGCAAAATGAATCCATGAGCCTTACTACATCTCTTACCTCGTAGATCTTAAAGCATCCGTTCTCAAGGATCTTCCACTCTATGTTCTCCTCAGGCCTATAGTGATCTATAAGAGTAGATGATGCGTAGATCCTCAAGTCCCCGTCAAATCCCTCGTAGAGTTTATAGTAATTATCCTTCTTCTTCCTCAGATCTTCATGCTCTCCACCCAGCTTATAAAGGCTCCCAACAGCAACTTGGGCTTCTCTGTCTTTGACCAAGGTGATCCCTATGTTGAGAGCGGTTTTAACATGCTTAGCCGCTCCATAGATCAAGGATCTATCGATGCCTTCCTTAACCTTAGAAGCTATCAGCTGGGTTAGAAAGTGGGTATCGTTATATCTTCTCGCGTATGGAGCATCTAGCTCTACACCCAGCTCTCTCAAAACAGAGGATTTATCCACAGCGCCATTGTGGATCATGTAGAGCCTGTAGCCCTGGGGGGTGAGGGCTTCTGTAGGGTGTGTAGAGAATATGTTGATCGGCATTCCTTTACTAGCTGCTCTAGCATGGAGCATGAGGATCTCGGCGGAACTAAAACCCTCGGACCCTTTCGGAATATCGATCCCAGGATCTTCAAATATAGGGCTCAGAGATCGGCCCAATAACTCGGCATAAACGCCTTCCCTACCCATTAGTATTCTCACAAAGCCCCAACCATCTCTATGGCTTATCTCATCAGACCCAAAGAGAGCCCCACCATAAGGATCATTCCTTGCCGCCTTAACAAGGCTATCTATAAGCGTGGCCCTAATCCTATCAACTCCCCGCCGAGACCCCAGCACTACAAGGAGTCTGCACAAGCTAATTCACCTCTCAATCCCATAGTAGATCATCTTTTTTACTAACACTTTCAATTCTATAGTAGATCATCCTTAACGCCATGGGGCCCCCATTCGAGGTCTCGGGGGCTTCAAAGGTCATAGCATCCCGAGGACGCTGCACACCCAGGTCTAGCGAGATTTTCACCTCATCATTTAAAAGAACTAAGGATTAGATGCTTATAAGCTTAACCCTAACAAAACATTCCTAACTAATATATTAACATAAAAAAGATACACCTCAGCTCTTTAAGAATCTCTCTCAAGACATCCCTAGTGTACTCAGCAATAGCCCAACAAGAACATTTCCACGATACCTTGGAATCCGAGGAATCCAGACGAAGTGATATGCACACCAATACTTAGCATGCCTAGTATTTCTAAACCTTATCCACTCTAGAGATTCGCTCTCTAAGATACTTTCCAGAATACACTAAAGTATACAAACCTAATAAGCTTTTCTCTCTATCTCCACCTTAAAAGGCGAGGCTTTCAGTTGTAAAGAGTATGGGATATCCTGCCTCTATAGATATGTTAGCTTCTCTCTTAGCTTGGGATTATAGTATTCATATAATCTGTCGCCCACTACGTTGAATGATAATATCGTTAGGAATAGAAAAAGTCCCGGGAAAAGCCCCATCCACCAGGCCTTCTCAACATAGGTCTGCGCTATGCTCAGCATCCTTCCCCAGCTAATTACCGTGGGATCCCCTAGTCCTAGGAAGCTTAGCCCTGCCTCTACTATAACTGCTGAACCCATTTGCAATATACCTAGGGATATAACTACTCCCATTACTTGGGGCAGTATATGCCTTGATATTACCCATATATTGGTAGCTCCTAGGGCTCTTGCAGCCTCTACGAAGTCTGTGCTCCTTATACTGTGGACAGCTGCCCTCGTGATCCTGGCTATTGGGGGCCATATTGTTATCCCTATAACTATGATCATGTTTATAATACTCCCACCGAATATAGCTATCACTACCAGAACTAGGAAGAAAGTTGGTATCGATAGCTTAGCATCTATTACCATGTTTATAGCTAGATCTATTTTACCCCCATAGTAGCCGGCTAACAGCCCTAGCACTGTTCCCAACAATACTGAGAATGATGCTGCTGCAGCAGCTATAAATATAGAGGTTCTAGCGCCATGGATAACTTGGCTCAGAACATCCCTACCAAGATCATCTGTACCGAATGGATGGGAAAGTGATGGTGGCTGAAACGTTCTATATGCATCTATCCTATAGGGATCATACGGAGATAGTGCTGACGGAAGGATCGCCATGATAATAACTGTTACAGAGAATATCAGGGAGAAGAGACCTATGAGATCCCTAGAGACATATAGTAAAGATTCTCTAGCTACATTAAGATAGCTAATAGCTCTTCCCACTACATCCCCTGCCTTGGATAAGCCCTTGATAATCAACCTAGTATCTCACCCTCGGGTCAAGTGTTGCGTTAACTATATCAACAATTAAATTGGCTAGGATCACGGATATAGATATGAATATAAAGATCCCGAGCACAACTGGGTAGTCTCTGGCAATAGCAGATTCATATATAAGCCTACCCATCCCAGGCCACGCGAACACAGTCTCGGTGAGGGTGGCTCCAGCAAGCATAGTGCCTAGATTAAGACCTACTAGTGCTATTATAGATGGGCTTGCTACCCTAAACGCGTATCTCCAAAGTATGTGGGTCCTGTTAAGCCCCTTTGCTAGTGCTAGTAATACATAGTCTTTGCCTAGCTCGTCTACTAAAAGTGATCTCACGGATCTTATGTATATCCCGAGATAAACCGTTCCTAGAGTAATACCTGGGAGCACCAGGTGCCATAGCACATCGATAATGATCTCTGGGGTTATTTCTTTGGCCCCTATATTGCTTGGCGACACCATACCCTGCGTTGGTAACAGTCTGGAGAACGAGCCAAAGAGTATTATAAGGATGATCCCGAGCCAGAAGGTTGGGATCGAGACGCTTATAGTCGCTAGCATTGAGGCTAAATTATCTATTCTCCTGCCATAGTTTAGCGCTGCCTTAACTCCTATTATTATGCCAGCCATCGCGGCCCATGATATGGATACTAGCATGAGAAGCAATGTTGCTGGGATCCTCTCCATAATTACGTTAATAACCGGCTCTCTATATCTATAAGACTGCCCAAGATCAAACACCAACACCTTAGAAATATAGATCCAGTATTGCTCCCATAGAGGCCTGTCTAAGCCATATTCGCTTCTAAGCCTCTGCAAATACTCAGGGGACACATATTCGGTGCCCACTATATATGATAACGGGTCACCGGGTGCGATATGAACCAGGATAAAATTTATAGTGATAATGGCTATTATGAGGGGAAGGACAAAAACAGCTCTCCTTATGAAGTATCTAGCTAGGCTCATTCCTTATCTTCTCCTAGATATAATGAACAGGGCTATCGCGACCGCTATAACCGCGGCTATAATTCCGATTATTACTAAGGTGTTATCCTGCTGCCTAGAAGGTGCTGGAGTTGTCTGTTGCGTAATGGTCGTCATAGTGGGGGCTGTAGGAGCTTTGGTTGCCTTGGCTATCTGGTCTATAGCTTGTGAAGCTAGATCATAGGCTCTATCGTAATTGCCAGCTCTGTATGACTCATTAGCCTGGGATATTAAAGATCTTATTCTGATAACATCGTCTTGGGATAGCCTATCTAGTGACATCATAAGCCTCTGAGAAGCATTTGATATAGCAGATCTAGCCTCCCACGGGGATCTAGTACTCCCCTTAACCCACCAAATCCTCTCCATGTGATTAGCATACCAGTATGGTCCTGGAGGGAATCCCTGGAACTCTTCTCTATGGGCTGCGTATAGAACCCTCTCCTGGATAGGTATCACAGGTGCGTCATCCATAACTATCTTCTCAATCTCCCTGAAGATCTCGGCCCTCCTGTTTTGATCGACTATTGTCCTTGATAGATCCCATAGTCTGTTAACCTCGCTGTTATTATACCTGATATAGTTCCAATTGCCAGGCTGTATAGCAGAGCCGTGGTAGTATACATAGAGCCTATCGGGATCCGGCCCCGTGGCGTGCCCAAACCACACTAAGTCGAAATCGTACTTCACAGTTATCATCTCTCTGAGGGTGGGCCAGTCAAATGATTGTGGTATGATCTCAACACCTATCTTCTTCAGCTGCTCCTTAACAATCTCAGAAGCCCTCATCCTAGGCAGATCCCCTGCCGTGAAATAGAGCTTAAAGCTGAGCTTAGTACCGTTTGGTGTAACCCTTATACCATCTGGGCCCTTCTTAAATCCAAGCGAGTCTAGGATCTGGTTAGCCTTATCAGGATTATATTCATATCCAACGCTAGGGTTGTGGAAAGGCCCTAGCTCGGACGAGAATATCCCTGTCTGCGGTCTCCCGACACCACCAAGCGCTAGCTTTATTATCTCATCCTTATTAATAGCATAGTTAAGGGCTTGCCTCACCTCTTTAATACTTAAGGGGTACTTCTGGGTATTAATACCTATATATAGCACGAGGCCCAAGCCTGTGAATATCGGGAACAGCTTAACACCAGTCATTGACCTAACTTGATCCAAGTTGACCTCTGGAACGAGATTTATAGCCCCTATCTCCCCAGTTGCTAACGCATTGAGCATTGCCTCGGTATTTGGTAATACCTTGAATATAATTTTATCTAGACATGGCAGCCCTGCCTTGAAGTAGTTATCATTCCTCTCAAGCAATATATAGTCTCCCTTTTTCCACTCTACAAATTTGAAAGGCCCCGATCCTATGGGTCTCATGTTATACGGGTTAGTAGTTATGTTGGTACCCTCATATAGATGCCTAGGTATAATCATGTGATTCCTCCAGAAGGCTAGTGCCAGAGGTATGAAGGTCGGGGAAGGCTGTTTCAGCTTTATTATCACTGTATAGTTATCCGGTGTTTCAACGCTTTCGATGACCCTGAAGAATGATGCTTGAGGGAGAGGCTGTTTTAAGTATAGCTCTAGTGTGAACTTAACATCATTAGCTGTTAGCGGTGTGCCGTCGTGCCATGTCGCATTTCTAACAATCCTAAAGAATAGTGTTTTTCCATCCTGGGAGACGTTCCATTCTTCAGCTAGATCACCTTTATAACCAAGCTGACCATCTACAAAGGCTCTTTCAATCAGCGAGTTGAAGATCTGATTAGCAACCATGAATGAAGCATCATCTATAGTTAGGAGGGGGTTGAGCGTCGATGAATCATCGACTCTTCCAATAACGAGTGTCCCGCCATATCTAGGACATCTAGACTGTTCTTGAGCATACGAGGTGATATGTGTAGAGCCTACAAACATATATATTAATATAAGCGATATAATTATCATAGAAACCATAGTTAACTTCCTTCTCATTATAGCCATCCCCATAATATCCATATCTCTCCAGATTTTTATATTTTTATTAAGGCGGATATTTAAATAGTTATGTATAATTCTAATATAGATCATTGCTAAGTATCTTAAAATAATTCCCAGGTCCTACCGAGAATTCATAAATTGGGGCTGAGTAGGATCTTTAAATATTAACATTAAGTAGAACCAGAGCCGACTATTAAGAATTGAATAGCATGCATCTATAAACACTAATCTTCTTCCTGACCTTAAAGAGCTCAATTTCTATAAGTATAGAGGGATCCAGAGCTATACTAAATCAAATATCCTCAGCTATTCCAGCTACTTATAGCTTTATCATAACCACACCGAGTAATAATGCTCTCGGTTTATAACGATCTATAGCTTTGAAAAAAGTTTAAATTGTAACACGTTAGAGAAAGCTATATAGCCCTATCTCTGCATTATTATAAAAGTTTCTTTACTACTGGAGTCTTTGATACTGATCCTTTAGAAGTATTAATGAGCATATTATAATCATGAGGGCGACAGTAAATGTGTAAGGCGAATCGTTGAGAAGGTAATCTGAGGGACTAATACTGGTTCTCTGAGATATCTTATAGCATATCGGCACCGCACCTATATACCCGAGAATCTACTATATAGCAGAGGTGAAGCTTCCTTTGTCGTTAGGAATTAGGGGTTTTCTTGTGAGAAGATTGGTATTATATGTAGCTCTTTTCTTTAGCGTTATCGTAGTGACCTTCATCCTTGTTCACTTAGCACCTGGAGATCCAACATATGTTCTCGCTGGCGAGGTTAGTGATGAGGCGTTTATAAGATCTATTAGGGAGAAGTTCGGGCTTGATAAGCCTTTGTATGAGCAGCTCTTTATCTATATCAGCAATGTTATAAGGGGTGATCTTGGGTACTCATATCTAAGATCTGAACCGGTAGTTTCTCTTGTACTTAGCAGAATCCCTGCCACATTTGTTCTGGTTATGAGCGCGATGTTGATAGCTTCTCTCTTAGGGATCGTGCTTGGTGTAATCGCAGCTATGAAGAGAGGATATATAGATACAGTCGTCTCTATATTATCTATACTGGGTATTTCAATACCGTATTTCTGGCTTGGACAGATCATGCTCATAGTATTCTCGGTATATCTAGGCTTATTCCCTACAGGAGGTATGATCTCTGTTAGGGGAGCATATGAAGGTATATATTATTATATAGATATATTGCATCATCTATTTTTGCCAGCGACTACCCTAGCGATCTTCAACATAGCCTATGTTGCTAAGATATCTAGGGGGGCGATATTAAATGAACTCTCCCAGGACTATATATTAACTGCAAGGGCCGTGGGGATCTCTGAGAGAGGGATTATATTTAGATACGCATTAAGAGGCGCACTCATACCAATAACAACGTTTATAGGATTCAATACAGGAGTACTTCTAGTCGGTGCTATAGTCACCGAAACTGTTTTCTCATGGCCCGGCATGGGCTCACTCCTATATAGCTCCCTCAGGCTGAGAGACTACCCGGTTATGCTCGGCGTATTTATATACGGATCCCTGATAATTATTGTAATCAACTTTGTCATCGATCTCATATACATGGTTCTAGATCCCAGGATCAGGAGGGCAGTAGGATGAAGGGCTTCTTAAGAAAATCTGCCAACCCTATAATGGGTAAGGGAAATAAGGTTCTTGTGCTCATGCTAAGAGTACTAAGATCTAGCCCGAAGCTCGTTGCAGGGGTGGCTATAGTAAGCATAGTAATAGCTATTGGTTTGCTAGCCCCGATCATAACTTGGTATCCACCGTTAAAGACCCTGGTGGGGCAGCCATTCACCCCACCTAACCCTAGATATCCCTTTGGAACTGACGATCTTGGTAGGGATATCTATTCAAACACCATCTATGGTATTAGGACTTCCCTCCTAGTTGGGGCTCTCTCAACGATCATAGCTATGATCATCGGCCTCACAATCGGAGCGATCGCTGGCTACTATAGCAGATTATTGGGAGAGATACTTATGAGGATAACCGACATGGCTTTTATCATACCATCATTCCTGCTAGCCCTGCTAATAGCAACAATACTGGGTCCTAGCATACAGAATATAATGATCGCCATTGGGGTGACGAGCTGGCCTGGAATAGCTAGAATGGTGAGAGCTGAGTTCCTAAGGGTTAAGGAGCAAGCCTTTATAGAGGTTGCTAGAGCTATAGGTGTGAGCGATAGGAGGATAATTCTCAGACATATAATGCCCAACGCAATAGTAACAGTGATCCCCTATATAGTTCTACAAATGAGCAGCAACATATTAGCTGAGGCTGGGTTGAGCTTCCTCGGAGTCGGAGACCCAAACGTACCTAGCCTCGGCAAGCTGCTAAATACAGCGCAACAGTATTTAGCAACCTCTTGGTGGATAGCCACCTTCCCAGGGCTCGTACTTTCTATAATAATAATAGGTTTTAACCTATTGGGGGACGGCTTAATTGACTATATGAATCCACGTTCCAGAACCGGATAAAGATCCGCAGTTAAAGAGGTGTAAAAAAAAAAGCATATAAAGCTCAGAGGATAACTAGTAATAGCAGCAAGATGAGGTGACCCTAGTGCATGTACCTCATAATAATAAATACTTGAAAAAATTGATATCAGTGTTGCTGCTATTAGTAATGTCTATCAATATAGTGATATTAGGTATCAACGCAGAATCGCAGGCTATAACACCAGCATATGGCGGGACACTGGTCGTAGGGATACCCTCGGAACCGCCTAATCTCGTTCTTACGGGAAGCCCGACATGGACATATTACCAAGTTGTAACACCAATGTGCAATTCTCTAGTGGATTTTGATCCCCAGACGCTTGAATGGGTTCCAGATCTTGCAGAATCGTGGCAAATAATTAAGACTGGTGATGGAAAGATGTTGGTCGTCTTCCATCTGGTTAAGAACGCAACGTGGCACGACGGAGTTCCATTTACGTCCCAAGATGTTAAGTTCTCCTATGAGAAGGTAGGGCCTCTATTCAACAGCTTTATCGCTGGTATGCGTAGGTATCTAGAGGGTATAGATACTCCCGACAACTATACGGTTGTCTTTAGGTTTAACACTACCTGGGGCTTGATCCTATACCCGGGATATTTTGGAGCATCCGGAACCTGTATTAGTCCGAAGCACCTCTATGAGGGAACTGATATAGCAAATAATCCCTACAATACTAAACCTATAGGCACAGGCCCCTTCAAATTCAAGGAATGGGTAAAGGGTCAGTACATTATCCTAGAGAGAAATGATAAATATTGGAAGAAAGGTCTTCCATATCTCGATCGAATAATATATAAGATCATACCGAGCTCTGAAGCAATGATGCTCGCCTTCCAGAAAGGAGAGATCGATTTTGTATGGAACTATGGAATATCCTTTGCACATTCCGTACAGCTTGAGAACATGATTAGAGAAGGAAAACTCACAGGAAAGAAGGTGTGGTTCTTCCCAAGCCCAGGAGGATCCTTAGATGTCCTTGGATTCAACCTGCATGAACACGGACCAGCTCCTCTTAAGGATGTGAGGGTGAGAAAGGCAATAGCCATGGCTATAAATAGGGCCGCGATCGCTGAGATCGTGTATTTTGGGAAGGTCGAGCCTCTAGAGACGATGGTATCGAGAGCACCTGCAACGGCAATGTTCTACCCAGATAAGAAACAGCCAGATTATAACCCAGCCGAGGCTAATAAGCTTCTAGACGAGGCTGGATATAAGAAGGGGCCGGATGGATATAGGTTCAGGCTAAGGCTAACGATAGATTCCACATCATATCCATGGTATGTTAAAGAGGCAGAATTGATTAGAGACTTTTTAAGGGAGGTTGGTATAGATGTGCAGATAATAACGCTTGACACAGCTGCATGGCACCAAACAGTATTTAGAAACTGGGATTTCGATATGAGTATATTCCCATTTGTTCACGGACCCGGACCAGCCTTCTTAATACAGTACTACACTAGCAGAGGCATAGTCAGGGCTTCTTGGTCAAATGCTATGGGTTATAACAATCCAAAGGCTGAGCAACTATTGCTCGAAGCTGAGAAAGAGCTTAATAAAACAAGGCAGATAGAGCTGGTTAGACAGGCGTTGAACATCATAGTTGATGATCAGCCAGCTGTGTGGACTGTATCAAGGACATTTGTAGCGCTTCTGAATACAGCGTTCTCAGACATGCTACAACCAGGTGTGTGGGAGAATGGATGGGGAACAAACTATATGAGGCCGGAGAAGGTGTTTCTAACCACACTTACAATTAAAACTACGCCTGTGGAAACCACACCTACGAGAACTCCATCACCGCCCACAATAACTCCGGCTACACCTACGCAAGCAGCTACGACCCCGTTAACTTCTCCAACAGGTCCTGTACCTGTCCGCGCTGCTGGCGAGGTCACACCTATATGGGTATATGTATTAGTAGCTATCATCATTGTAATCCTGGCACTACTACTGATCCTAAGGGTTAGAAGGAAATAGATCTTAACCCGTGATACGCAGTGATATATTTTTATATTTTTAAACCTTAAATCTAAGCCTGTTAGATCAGCTCCACTATTGCTCTTGCAAGAGCCCCTCTTGAAGTTATTACTCTGGCTAGTGGGACTATCTGTTTTAATATTTTCTTCTGCTCTAGGGTATATCCTATACAATCCATTATAACAAGCCTAACATCGCGCTTACTAAGCTCTCTACCGACTTCTATGAAGTCCTCAGGTTTCGATGTATAAGGCGATATATGTATAACAATAGGATCTCCAAGATATGGAGCCCACTTATCTCTACCATAGCCTATCTGCTCTCTGGCAGGCACAAGTACAGCTGACTCCCCGCTATATTTGATCCCGGATACCATGCCCTTCAAGATCTTATCTGGATAAAGTATCGGAACCCTGGCTCTGAACTCTGGGAACTCGCCTGAGCATAGGATTCCTATTATATCTACGCCTCTAGAGTCTAGGAGCTCTATCTTTTTCTGCATGAGATCTATGATCCGCTCCTTAGAGATCTTGACCTCTAAACCGCTTCTTAGCCTTGTTACATAGAGAGTCTCACCTTGTTTAGGAGCTAGTTTACCTATGATCTCTTCCAATGATAGATCGTCTAGCGCCCCAGCCTCAAAGATCTCTATATCCTGCGGAAGCATCTTAGCAAGATCATTTGTTACATCGCTCCTCGGGGACTGGCCAATAGTTACGAGACCCACTTTTGCCAGAGATACTCACCACTATAAATTATGCTTAGGTAATAAATTACTTAGGTAATAACCCTAGTTAGCTGTACGGAGCACCCTATTGGTATAGTATAAAATATATAGTCGCTCTGAATAGATATGCATGGTGAGCTGGGACGACTCTATTCATGGAACTATATAGATCTGCAATGAAAACTGTAAGAGATCTAGCATTAGTAAAATCCGGTGAGAACGTCTTGATCCTAGCAGATACCGCTATAGATTGGGAGATGATTAAGGCTCTTGCCTCTGCCTCCTACGCGCTTGGCGCTGAGCCCTCTATAATGATCTATGAGACTAGAGATGAGGTAGATCTTGAGCCGCCTAGACATGTGGGGGAAGCTATGAAGGCTAGCGATGTGATTATAAGCCTTCCTTTAATGTATATACTCCATACAAAGGCATATAATGAGGCTATGAGGGCGGGGGCAAGGATTCTAGAGCTGACTGGAATGGATCCAGATATGATGATCAGGCTTATAGGAAGAACAGATTATGAAAGCATGTGCCAGCTAGGCGAGAAACTCGCTGAGCTAACTAGAAAGGCTAGACATGTTAGGATTAGAAGCAGCAGCGGTACCGATCTCAGCTTCGAGAATGATGCCTCAAGACCTGTCTTTCACAATGACGGGGTATTAAGGGAGAAAGGTATATACAAACCCCTGGGAGGCCAGATATCGTGGGCTCCTAAGGAGGATAGCTTCGAAGGTGTTATAGTTGCTGATACATTTATATGGCCTCCTAACGAGCTAGGTGTTCTTAAGAATCCCGTGAAGCTCAGCGTTAGAGAAGGCAGGATCTCCAGGATCGATGGCGGTATAGAGGCAAGGATCTTCGAGAAATGGCTAGCGAGCTTGAAGGATGAGAAGATGTACTATATAGCACATGCTTCATGGGGCTTTCACCCTAGGGCGAGGCTTAGGGGATTGCCTCTAGAGGACGAGAGACTATATGGAGGCATAGAATTTGGCTTTGGATCGCAGAGTTTAAAGTTTAAGGGCAAGGTAGGGTTAGCAAAGGCCCACACGGATCTAGGAATATATAATCCCGATGTCTACTTCGACGACGAGCTGATAGCAAGTGGAGGTAGATTTGTTCATAAAGATCTTGCAGAACTAGATAAGAAACTAAAGGGATAGAGGAACTATCGATAACGTTAATCCAAATGACGTCCTCCTCGCCCTAAAGGGCGGGGTTTCGAACCTCTGGGTCTCGGGTGTTAGCCCCCTGGAGAGGGATTAATAGTCTTACACCATTATGAGTTACCAAGTAGCTCTCTATCTTCCTCGAAATCTCTATTCTATAGCCTAGTCTCCTTGCTATGTTTAGTGCTGCATTAATATCTGCGTTGATCTTCTTCCCAGTCTTCCTGCATATATACAGCCCTCTATATATCCTCCCATTCTTATGTTTGTTTCCGCATATCGAGCATTCCCTGCTTGTGTAGTATTCTGGTACGAGCTCAACCTCTATGCCATACTCTCTGAACACATCTACAATCCAAAGAACTATTTTCCTGTACCACCATATGTTAGTGTTATACTCGTTGCCATTATCCTGTGATAGCATGATCGGGTATCCTATATATAGCTTCCTAACACCTCTTCTATACAGCTCATCAGCTAGAAACCTAGTAGCTGTTATGTATAGATGCCTGAGCTTTTCATCCCTCTTATACATTGCTTTAAGGTACTTCTCATGGTATTCCACCCACTTTGAGAACCCAGCATTCCTAAGCAGATCCCTTATAGCTTGGTATGTTGAGATCTCCCTCTTCCACCAATGATACTCAGACTTAATAGATCCTCCCTTAACTAGCAATGCTGATCCATTCGAGATCACTACAGCGAATAAGTTATTCAAACCCATGTCTATGAATGCCTCCCTATCACCGATGGGGTCCCTCTGCTTGATAGATCTAGGATTAACGATCCTACCCTTTTTATCCTTGTAGTTGGGCTTTACATAGCCCTTTGGACTTGATTTAGGCGGATCTACACCAACCTCTATTGGTACTAGTGCGAACCACTTACCAGCATCATATATGATCTCAAGCCTGCCCTGCTTACCCTCCCACCTGATCCTGCCGATATATCTTATCCTCAGACCGAAATCTACTAGAACAAGGTAGCCTTCACCCTCGTTTATAGGCTCTAGGTAGTATCTATCACTTCTAACGAATATATGTATCTCTTTCTCACCTGTAAGCCTGTCCTTCCAATAGCCTGGTGGAGAGACCTTCCTAATGTGGGGCGGTAACCTACCTTGTTTCCTTAGATCCAGTTGCTTGAAGAATGCGTTCCAAGCCTCGTCATTCTTCTGTATAACAGCCTGAGCATTAACACCCAGAACCTCTTTATATTTGTGGTAGTACTTGCTGTTAATTTCATAGTGCTTCTCAGGTGATAGCTCTCTGTTGAAGAATGCCTGTCTCTTCTCATAGTTAAGCTCGTTGAATAACCTAGCACATGTCAATCCAATGCCCATTAAGTCCTTATGCTCGCTCTCAGATGGCAGCAGCCTTAGCCTAACAGTTCTACGGTTTTTCTTCAGCCTCTCCTCAATCTCTTCTCTTAGGGCTTGGAGGGGGTTGGGATACCCATCCGTGGGTAATGATCGGGGAGTCGTCCCCCCTTGGGCCATCCTTTTAAGCACTTTACCCACGGAGGACACCCCAACCCCACAACAAACTACAGCTAGAGGTTTAAAATCATAACGATCCAAAGCCCCACCCCACCTTAAAAACGAGGTTTGCTAAGCTTTAATATTAGATCCAGCTAGCTAAAATATTATTTACAAAACCATGCTCTCTAGTAATCATGTCATATTACTTCATCGCCTCTTTATCGTTTCTAATCAGATCATGCTTCTGTTAGAAGGAACCAATGCTTGGTTGGTTAAAAATTTGGTTTATCAATATAGTCTGGGGCTTGATATGGTATTGATTATAGATGAGCATGATAAGATCGAGAGACTGGTGCTTGGCTCAGCATTTCTGGGAGGAGGGGGAGGCGGCGACCTATGGGGTGCTATGGAGCTTGGAAAGCAGCTCATAGGGCTTGGGGCTATCGAGATTAGATCTATTGAGGGTCTAGATCCGGGCTCGCTTATAGTCACGACATCTGTAGTTGGTCCTCAAAGCGTTGATACACATGTGAGGACTTCCCTGCTATCTAATCTAGTACGATCTGTAAGGCTTCTTGAAAATGTGTTAGGAGAACCTATTGACGGGCTCATAAGCTCTGAAATAGGGGCTATGAATACTATATCCCCTTTTCCGGCATCCATAATTCTTGGGATCCCGGTAATAGATGCTCCATGTAATGGTAGAGCGCATCCCACGGTGTTAATGGGCTCTATGGGCCTTCACAGGCTTCCTGGCTATGTCTCGATGCTCTCTGCTAGCTGGGGGAGGGTTGGGACACCTTATAATGGGCAGGTTCTTATAAAGGGTTCTCTTGAGGAGGTTTTGAGTGTTTTAAGGAGTATTGTAGCTATCAGGGGTAGTGTTGCTACTGCCAGGAATCCTGTGAGGGCTGACTATGTTGCGAGAAATGCTGCACCAGGATCTATTTCTCTTGCCCTGGATATTGGAGGGCTGATCTCCGTGTATAGATATGACCCCGAGGATCTGAGCTATAGGATTGCAAAGAGATTCTCCGGAACTGTGATCGAGGACTGTGTTGTGGTAGAGAAGTTTTCAGAGATCAGAGAGGGGCTCGATTATGGAAGGGTAGCTGTGAGGTGCGGAGATAAGGAGCTAGAGCTTGTATATGCTAATGAATACATGTATCTCGAAAGCTCAGGCAGCGTTATAAGCGTCTTTCCGGATCTTATATCCACTATAGATCTTTCAAGCGGGTTGCCAGTAATAAGCAAGGATCTATCCCGTGGATCCAGATTTAACATAGTGATTATAAGCTATAGAAATCTGAAGCTGGGCTCGGGAGTGAGATATCCTGAATCCTATGACCAGGTTATCAAGGCTATTGGGAGGGATATAAGGGCTTATCTAAAGGAACTCTTGGTGGCATAGAAAATGTCGATGGTCTCGAGCATTGTGAAGGTTATAGATATTCTTGACTCGCCCGAGGTTCGTGAGGAAGAGATCAGAGGGCTTGTTGTACAATGTAAGGAAGCCTCTATAGAGTTTGAAAGGCTCAGAGGGAAGGATGGAGAGACGCTGTTCACAAAGATAGTCTTTGATTTTGGCGGAGGTAGGAGTATAGGTGTAATAGGTAGATTAGGGGGTGTAGGTGCGAGACCTCATATACTTGGCATGGTTTCGGATGCTGATGGAGCTATAGTTGCCCTAGCTATTGCAGAAAGACTCGCTAGAATGTGCTCAAAGGGGGAGGGGCTCGTAGGTAGATATATAGTAACTACCCATATATCTACACACTCGCCTGTCAGGCCTGAGAAGCCTGTTCCGATGATGGGCTCGCCTCTAGATCTAGATACGCTCCTAATGAGAGAAGTCGATGAGAGGGCCGAGGCAATATTATCTGTTGATGCGACAAAGGGTAATAAGGTGATTAAGGTAAGGGGTTTCGCGATCACGCCTGTGATTAAGAGGGGATGGATATTGAGACCAACAGACGAGGTCTTGGAAATATATAGCTGGGTTATGGGCAGGCCCCCAATACTTGTTCCAATAACTATGCAGGACATAGTCCCCTATTCAACGCCTGTGAAGCATATTAATAGCATAGTGCAGCCCTGGATCTACACGGATTCACCAGTTATGGGAGTCGCAATAACGTCAGAATCGGTCATACCGGGTTCGGCGACAGGTGTGACAGATCTATACTCCTTAGATCCAGCCGCAAGGTTTGTCCTAGAAATAGCTAAGAGATATACATCTAGAACTTTAGAGATACATTACGAGGAGGAATACAAAACCCTACTAAACTACCACGGAGACGTAAAAGATATTCTGAGCAGAAGACCTAGAGAATGACGCCTTCCCGCCCTTAAGGGGCGAGGTTTCTATTGCCTAGTCCCAGGTGTTAGCCTCCTGGCAAGGGATTAATGGCTTTACACCGTTATGTGTTGCTGAATAGCTCTCAATCTTCCTAGCTATCCTTATCATGTAGCCCAGCCTACGAGCTATGTTCAGCGATGCATTTATATCTGCATTGATCTTCTTCCTAGTCTTTCTACACATGTATAGCCCTCTAGATATCCTTCTATTCCTATACCTTTTACCGTATATTGAGCATATCTGGCCTATGCAAGCTTCTGGGACTATATCTACATCAATGTCGTACTCCCTGAATATATTAACAATCCATAGTACTATCTTCCTATACCACCATATATCGGTGTTATAGTTATACTCGTTACCCTTTTCTTAGCTAAGCATGTGTGGATAGCCAATGTATAGCTTCCTAACACCCTTGTTATATAGCTTATCCGCTAGAAACCTGTCGCTGTTATATATAGGTGCCTGAGCCTCTTATCCCTCCTATTTTCATGATAGTGTATCCATGTCGATATCTCCATTCTCTTTAATATACCCCTAATAGACTGATACGTTACTATCTCTCCCTTCCACTAGTAGTGCTCAGATTGATAGACCCGCCCTTAACAAGCAATGCTGATCCGTCTGTGATTACCATAGCTAATAAGTCGTTCAAACCTATGTCTATAAATGCCTTCTTATCCCCTACGGGATCTCTCTGCTTGGTGCTCCTCGGACCCTTGATCCTCTCCTTCTTATCCCTGTAGTTTAGCTTTATATAGCCCTTCTTATTTGATTTAGAAGGCTTCTCACCAATATCTATAATATTTAGGCAGATCGCCTACCGGCCTCATACACGATCCCCGGTCTCCCTTGCTTACCCTCCCACCTTATTTTCTATATACTTTATCCTTAGATCGAAGCCGCCCATCACCAAATAGCCTCTCCTGTTGATATGATCAAGATAATATCCATCATTATGCGAAACGCGATTCCTTAGATCTGTTCGGGATTAGTGCTGCTCTACTATTTCTCCAACTGCTCCTCCTATCCGCTTGTCCCCCCGATGGTTGTTGATCATCACTGATATTCATTTGTTTTGGATTGCCTTGCTTCTTGATCCACATGGTTTTGATCCTGTGGTCATCGGGGGACTTCCACTTCCCCCATAGAGATCTTGGGATCTCTATGGGTTCATAGGTGGCTGTGGAGCCCAGCGGCATGGAGCTCCTATCTAGGATTGAAACTCCGAAGCCCTTCTGGGCAGGGCCTCATATAGGGCTTCGAGGGCTTTAAGATAGATATTGATCAATGCTGCTACCTCTCTATGCCATCTCTCGCCTCTCTTGCTACAGACACCTATCCTATCCTCCCCATATTCTACTACAGCCTTGTGTATCGGGCAGATCTTAGATGTATTCTTAGGATCTACCATCAATACCGGCACACCGTATTCCCTAGCCTTATCTATTATTGTATTGAGCTCACCCTTCAATGCACTCTGATATATTCTATGCCCCAACTGCTTATTCCTATACCTAGCGATCATAACCCTTATATCTTCCCCTGAGATTCTCTCAATAACTATTACTCCTCTCATCCTCATGGATTCCCTTACTATAAGGCTTGCTGTCTTCTATCTATAGTTCCTCCTCTTCTTTCCTTCTCTAAGCTTCTTCATAGCCTTCCTACCTATAGCTATAGCCTAGTGTCGCCTTTGCAAGATCTGTCTCGAGGATTATTGAGGACGCCTCGTATAGAGTTGCTACGGAGTTCTCATTAACATCAACAGGCTTAATAGCCTTCTCTGGGCTGTAGATCTCGATCTCCTTCTCTAGGGATAGGTAGAATATCGCCCTTCTATTCCTTCTATCAAGCTCGATCTTTGCATGGGATGTCGGCTTAAAACCCCTAGCCAATAGCTTGTAGAACTCCTTAGAAGGCTCAAGATCGAGGTACACCCAGCCCCTATGAGTATTAATAGCGATACTTGCGAAGAAAATATTCTCAAGACCATTTATATTGATCTTCGTTGGGTTTGCTGGTTTCCATACGTGGTCGTCAACTAGCCATAGGCTAACACTGTTGATCCTCGGCGCTAGTATTCCTTCCATCATCTCAAGATCTACCTGATGCCGAGCTATTTCCCAAGATCTCCTCCAGAGATATCTCAAGATCCTCCTTCCCCTAAGATCCTTTTCCCTAGACCTAGATGCTTAACCATCTCATCGAAGATCTCTCTAGAGTATTGCCTAGCCCTGTTCCTCCTTAGAGAGGAAACCCTTTCAACAGCATCCTGACCACTCCGTGAACATAGTGGGATGGGATATTTGGATAGATATTCCTTAGCTCTTGGTACTTCCCATTCTTAAGCCTATAGTAATTCTCAATAATATTCCTAGATGCGTAGGATAGTACATCTCCAAGCATCTTGCTATATATATATATTCCGATCTCTTCCAATGCCCTGAATTCTCTCCTAGATAATTGCTTTGAGGGTAGAACAGCGGTTCTACTAATAAAGATCCTGTCGCCCGGCTTTGCAACCCACATCCACTTCTTATCCCTCTTTTTCATCCTCCTAGCCATTATCCCTAGACCTCTCTTTGTTCTAAACCTCCACTCCAACCATTAATATAATAATGAAAGAATATAAAAAGATTTCTACTACCATGAAAAGGGTTTAGCCTCCACCAGCTCTTTAAAGGCTTCCAAGGAGTCGAAGCCCTTGGTAGACACATTCTGAAACCTCTCTTGAGTCATCATATTAGCAAGCCTACCCATATAGAGCCACAATCTCACGAGAATTTTTGGAGAGCATATGGCTGCATGTATTAGATATACTGATACGGCAAAGGGATATATGCTGCAGAAATAGATCATATAGGTTTTTAAGCCAACTTACTAATATCTCTTGGGTTTACCATGATGAGGGGATTATCTAGACTCACCATGATCTCTGTAATACTTGCAATAGTGGTTATAGCAGGAGCAGCGTCATTCATAATATTGCAGCCAAGAGCACCAGCAACACCCGGAGCAACAGCGACGCAAGTAGTAACGACGCCAACAGAGGCTGGGAGAACCACCCAGCCTGGAACACCTATACAGCAAACACCAGCCTCTAAAAAAGATATTCTGAAAGTAGCTATAGGGACTGATCTAGACACGGTAGATCCTCATGGACAGACTTCAATAACTGTTCATAACGTCTTGAGACACGTTTATGAAACTCTTGTATGGCTTGATGATAGGGGTAATGTTGTTCCTTGGCTTGCTGAGAGGTGGGATGTCTCTCAAGACGGTCTTGTATATACATTCTATCTGAGAAAAGGTGTTAGATTCCACGACGGATCTGAGTTCAACGCAACTGTTGTGAAGGCTAATATAGACAGGTGGATAGACCCCACAGTAAGGGTTCCTCTGAGAGCGCAGCTAGGCCCTGTTAAGGGAGCCGAGGTCATCGATCCCTATACAGTAAAGATCTATCTGAAGGAGCCCTTCGCACCATTCCTAAGAGCACTTTCAAGCTATCTCCTCATTACTAGTATTGAAGTTATTAAGAGGTTTGGTAATCAGACCATCACTGAGGTTGTTGGTACAGGGCCCTATAAATTCGTCTCCTGGGAGAAGGGTAGGAAAGTAGTTCTAGAGAGGTTTGATGACTACTGGGGTCAGAAGCCCGCAATAAAGAGGATTGAATGGCTAATAATACCAGAGGCATCAACAAGAATCGCAGCGCTACTATCAGGAGATGTGGACTTTATATATGCGGCCCCTGCTCCTGATCTTCCGAGGCTTTCTAACGACCCTCGTGTGAAGATCATAACGCCTGTTAGTAACTTAATAATGTTCATCGCCCTGGCCCCGAAGGGCCCTCTAGCAGATCCTAGGGTTAGGCAGGCCCTTAACTATGCTGTTGATAAGAAAGCGATAATAGATAGCGTATTATATGGCCTCGGAATCCCTGCCGATAGCCCCATACCGCCCCACTTCTTTGGATATGCTAAGATGCCTTATTACGAATACGATCCTGAGAAGGCGAAAAGACTGCTGGCAGAAGCAGGGTATCCAGACGGGTTTAAGATCGTGCTCCTACACTCGGTGGGAGGATCTGGGTATGTTCAGGATAAGCAACAGGCAGAGGCTCTACAGGCCTATCTATCTAAGATAGGAATACAGGTAGAACTCAAAACAGGTGATTGGCCATACTATATTGCTTCTCTTCTAAAGCCAACAGATCAACTTGAATGGGACGCAGCGTTAGTGGGGGTAGGACCGCCTGTGTCAGAAGCATATTTCACACTAAATAGTCAGTTCACATGCGCCCAGATCCCTCCTAAAGGCATAAACACAGCTCGATACTGCAACCCAAAGGTTGATGAGCTGATAAACCTGGCCTCTAAAGAGCTTAATGAAAACAAGAGAGCGGAACTATATAGACAGGCAATAGAGATCATATGGAGGGACGCTCCATGGATATTCCTATATACCCAAAAACAGTTCTTCGCATCATCATCAACGCTCGAAGGCATATTCGTATACCCAAGCGGACTACAGATCTATTTTCAATTCGCATACTTCAAGTAATTTTTATAGATTAAAAGATTAAAATGATCATAGCAAAGCACTAACCCCGCTACAGACAAATATAATCAAAAATCCATAACTAAAAACAGCTAAACAACTATGCCATATAGCATAAGAGAAACAGACACAAACAATAAGGCAGGAACCAAATAGATAAAACTTAAATCTGCTCACACTAGAGACATATTTAGCGGCGGTCGTCTAGCCTGGTCTAGGACGCCGGCCTTCCAAGCCGGAAATCCCGGGTTCAAATCCCGGCCGCCGCACCAAGATCTTCACACTTAAAGATCCTCGTTTATAAATCAATGATTCTCGGGATCCTCTTTGATTCTCGGGATCTTTTTCTGATCTTCGTTATGTAAACTGATCGCTGTGTTTTCTCGTTTTTTGCTTATTCTTTTGTTTGTTTATTGTTTATGTGGTGTTTTTTGGGTGTTTCTTCGATCTCTGAGATCTTAGGGTTAGGCTTTTGGAGAGGCTTGTTGGGAAGCTTGGTC
>Ga0079998_117362_pt1 | contig 25833 bp, 28 predicted proteins | sample PerSpoBPS_BMetaG_FD_69201 | JGI IMG/M metagenome (GOLD analysis project Ga0079998, IMG submission 69201) | Thermal spring microbial communities from Yellowstone National Park, Wyoming, USA - Perpetual Spouter B (PS_B) MetaG (SPADES assembly)... | ecosystem: Environmental > Aquatic > Thermal... | reverse complement strand
GGGTTCTTCATCAGCGAAGATTCCTAAGTCCTCAAAGTCCGGTTCAATCGGTTCAATCTCAAGTTTGTTCAGAAGTTTCACTGCGGACAAAGTCAAAAGCAATCCCTTTCCATTTTTCAAAAAGTTTTTTATTCGTGTTTTGAATTCTTCATTTTCCACGACATCTGGAAGTTTCAAATCCTTGTCGTAGTGCCACCATATTATGTTAAATTCGTCAAGCTTTTCAAGATGTAATTTTTCAATTTCAACCTTGTAAACACAGCCGAACCTCGTCCTTGCCCATTTAAAAGCAGAAGTTTGTTCAGTTGAAGGTTGGGAATCAATTAAAAAAGCGATTTTCATTTATTTTCCCGTGCAGAAAATTTTGAATGTAAAGCGAAGTACTTTTCCCGAGTGATGCAAAAATCAATTATGTCGTAATACTCGCCCCTGTAATAGATTCGGTTCTTGTCCCTCCTTGTCTCGTCAAAACCAAGCGACTTAAACAGATTTATTGACCTTTGGCTGAACGAGAAGATATCCGTTGCAAAAATTCTATCAGCGCCCATTACTTCAAAGGCGAATTTTAAAATTGTCTTTACAGCATCTTTACCATAACCTTTGCCCCAATAATTCGGCTTCCCGATGAGAATCGGAATGCAATAAATCAATTCATTTCTATCTTCAACTCCAAGTCGTTCATAATCGTTATCGTGCAGTAAACAAATCTCGCCGATCGGCTCTGGGTTTGGTACATCAATCGCTTCAATTATAAATAAAAGCCCGTTGTTTGAGAGGTAATCATAAACCTCAATGACCTCATCCCATGTGTGCTCTGGTTCGCCCTCAGCTTCAAGAACAAAAGGATCGTTGTTCCATTTGAAAGCCATTTCAAGATCCTCAGGTGTAAAAGGGCGAAGCAAAGTTTTCTCACCTTTCAATTTTATGTCGTGAACCCTTATCACGGCTGTATTTTGAATTTCTTTGATTCGTTCATTATCAAAGCGATACATTTGGCTGTTATAAGTGCATCTTCAAGCGCATTGTGGGCTTCACCAGAGCGTTTCAAACCGAAATACTCAGCGATAGAATCCAAACTCAACGACTTCGGTGTGGGTAAATTGTTATTCTTCAAAATTGTGAAATAGTAAAAAGCGAGTATGTGTAAATCAATCACCTTGCTTGAAAATGGCCAGTCATACTTAGCTTCACGATAAGCGAAGTGTAGAAAGTTTATATCAAATGTGACGCTTTGACCGCAAAGCGTTAACTCTTTGAGAACGCTTCGCGCTGTTTCTGGTTTTTTAAGCGTTCTTAAAATCCATGACTCAAACTTCGGAATGACATCGTAAATCATCGGCGCGTCCTTCAAATCGTGAAGCGAAAGCTGATGAATTCCCATTGCTGGAAGCGAAAACCTATCCTCGTGTATCGGATAAACATTTGTAAGGAAAGTCCCGAGTTGATTCCAGTTCTCGTCAAATAAACAAGCACCAAGTTGAATTATCTCGTGATACCCAGGCTCAAGCCCTGTTGATTCTACATCAATCACAAGATATTTCATTTACACCGTCTTTTTTGTTTTTACTTCATAACCGATTTTTTCAAGTTTTTCGGTTACAATTTCAACCACCTTTTTAAAATCATCCTTTTCATTTACAAAATCTAAATCATCCGTCTCAAGAATCAAAATTTCCCCAAGTTTATATCTTGAAATCCAATCCTCGTAATGTTTATTCAAGCTTTCAAGATATTCCCTTGGTATGTTCTGCTCAAAGCTTCTGCCACGAAGTTTTATCTGCCTTAACAGAGTATCAACATTTGCCCGAAGATAAATTATCAAATCGGGTGGCTTCAAAAAACTTGTCATTATGTTGAAGAGCTCAACATAGTTTTTATAATCCCTTTCATCCATGTTTCCCATCTCATACAAGTTCCTTGCGAAAATTTCAGCATCTTCATAAATTGACCTATCTTGAATTATTGAATAAGGCGAGTTAACAATTTCCATATGGTCTTTAAACCTTTTTGAGAGGAAGTAAATTTGTAAATTGAAAGACCAACGCTTCATGTCTTTGTAAAAGTCATCAAGATAAGGGTTGTCATCAACCGACTCGTAATACGCTTTCCATCCGAAGTGTTCGCTTAGAAGTTTGGTCAAGGAGGATTTCCCAGAGCCGATATTTCCAGCTACAGCGATGAACACTTTCTCTTTTTTCATCTGCGATTTGGTTTTGTTTTAAAATTTTTTTATAAGTTGAGAAATTATTTTTGTCGCAAGCACAACCCTTGGCGAAGGTCTCAAGATAATGTCCGGGTCAATTTTGAAAATCCTATTTTCTTTAACAGCTTTCAAATGTTTCCACTCGGGAAAGTTTTTCAATAGTTCATCTTTGTCAAGCGTTATATCAGTTAAAATTAAAATATCCGGGTTTTCCCTCAAAATTTCCTCCCTGTTGAAAATCGGATAATTTTGATTTGAACGCCCCCCGATGTTAACTCCGCCAGCTCTTTCAATTATCTCGTTTATAAATGTGTTTTTCCCTGCTGTCATCAGTGGATTCAAAGAGAGCAAAACGAAAATTTTGGGTTTATTTTTAGGTTTCTCAATCCTTTCAAGCTCACCTTTTAAGCTATCAACTAAAAATTTAGCCCTTTCTTCAACTGCGCAAATTTTACCTATGTCAAGCATCGTCTTGAAAATCCCGTCAAAATTTCTCGGATTAGTAACAAAAATTTTAAACCCGAGCCCCGAAAGCCGTTCAAAGCTTTCCTTTGTGTTTCCTTCAACCGTCATTATGATCAAGTCGGGATTGAGCGAAACTATCAATTCATAATTTGGGTCAACAACTCCGCCGATGACTTGCTTTTTCTTTGCTTCTGGTGGATAATTGCAGTATCTCGTCACGCCTACGATTCTATCTCCAAGACCAAGTGAAAACAATGTCTCGGTTATACTTGGTGCAAGTGATACAATTCTTTGAGGTGGATTTTGAAATTGGATTTTTCTATTCAAGTCGTCAACGACCTCTATCTGTGCAAGTGAAATTGAAATTAAAAGCAACGATAAAACGAGAGAAAGCTTCTTTTTCATCTTCAGTTTGTCCTTCAATTTTTGTTTTGAAAAATATCAAATTTAACCGAATATGTCAAATATGTCATCGTGTTAAGCTATGAAAACTTGATTTTTTCTGAAAAGATTTTATATTTTTATCTTGAAAAAATTTAAAACACTTACTGAGGTTTTTGCAAAAATGAACATATTGAGGGGGTGAGAAAAGCATATGAACGTAAGGTATTATGAAGAAAGAAGTTATTTATCTTCGGTCGAAGCAGCGAAGTATCTAGGCATAAATGTTAAAGCACTACATAAACTCGTGAGAAAAGGTATAGTTCCAGTTCAAATTGCTCCGAGCGGACAGATGAGATTTGAACTAAACAAACTAAAAGAGGTTAAAGATAAACTCAAAATTCCTCATAGAAATGAAACAATAGAAATTGATGTAATAAATACTATTGAAGTAAATGGAACAATCCAGAAAATTTTCATGAAAAACGCAATAAATATGGACGATCTTCCCGATGAAAGTGTACATTTAGTTATAACTTCCCCACCATATTTTAATGCAAAAATGTATTCAAGAGAACCAATAGAAGGCGATCTCGGAAATATCCATGATATTGATGAATGGTTCGAGAAAATAAGCGAAGTGTGGAAAGAGGTTTATAGGGTTTTACAACCTGGGCGCAAGGCGTTTATAAATATAATGAACCTACCCATAAGATTGGAAAACGGAGGTTTCAGAACTCTCAATTTAGTAGGCAGAACAATAGATATATTTGAAAAGATAGGCTTTATCTTCAAAAGAGATATAATATGGCACAAAACTAATGGAGTTAGAGCACATTTTGGGACATACCCTTATCCTGGGGGAATATTAATAAACAACATGCACGAGTTTATTTTAGAATTTGAGAAACCTGAAAGGAAAGGCTTTGATAAATACGCACATCTGACAAAGGAACAAAAGGAACAATCAAAATTAGATAAAGAGTTTTGGCTATCTATCAAAAAGAGCGACGTTTGGTTGATGAAACCACAAGGAAGCGGAGATAGAAGAAACCATATAGCACCATTCCCCTATGAACTCCCTTACAGATTGATTAAGGCATTTAGCTATGTAGGAGAAACAGTCCTTGATCCATTCGTTGGTTCTGGAACGACACTTTTAGCAGCTGCCGATTTAAAGCGAAATGGAATTGGTTATGAGATAAATCCAGAAATCGCTGCTACTGCAGTTAAAAGCTTGAAAACTTATCAGACAAAATTATTTTAAACCATGTCAAAAATAGACCCCAAGACTATATACGCTCAATCAAGCGATATAAAATCACGAACATACCTGGAATATCGGAAAGATATGAAGAGAAAAGCAATTGCTGAATTAGAAATTTTAGAATGGCTTGAAGATAAAATCAAAAAGTTGTACCCCGGAAAACAAGTTAAAGTTTATAAATCGGGAGGAGATAAATTTTTGTGGTTTTTAAGACAAGGCGGTATTACAAGAGAACCGGATTTTATTGCAGAAATAAACGAAGGGAAAAAAATAGAAATTGAATTTCAATACACAGAAAAAGAAGATTTGAAATTTTACGATTTTAAAGTATCCAAAGTTGTTAAAAGGAAAGACAAATTGAATCAGCCAATACAAGATAAAATTTTTGTATATATCCATAAACCAAAACTTAAATACGCCATATTTAAACCAAATTGGATTGTTCGCAGTGGTCAATACGGAATGGTTGAAGCTTGGCGTAGTTACGCGTTCAGAATTCCAAAAGAAAAATTTGAAAAAATACTTAAATCTGATGACTCACTGGGTGATATATGCCAAAGAATAGATATGAAAAATTTTATCCTCAATTTTCAGCATAAGTTGATAGAAATATATAAGGAAAAACTATCAAACTTACTTCAATCCGTGATTGATGAAAATAAAATTGTTAAGTTTATCCCGAAGGATCTAGAAAGCTTTTTTAAAGTTTGTTTTATTTTGGACAACATAAACAGAGTTCCACAAAATGCAAACCTTTGGCTTATTTACCTTCTAACCTTCATCAACGACAGAATGTCGCTTGAAGACATTTCCAAAATCACCTACTGCATAGATTTCCTTTATTCTAAAATTAAATTGCAACCCAACGAACTTGAACAACTAATAACAAAAGTTAAACGATTACTCGAAATGATAAAAGGATTTTACCAAAATGATGGTTCTTATAAATCCTCCATCACTCTAAGCCCTCTGGAAGAAACCAGATATGCTCTATTTTCAATAAATCTTCTGGAGGACCTTATTCAAGATATGATTTATTATTACCCAGAAGTATCCAAAGAATTAAAGCCCATAAGGAAAATATACGAAAACATAGAAAGTGTTGATGAGGTTTATAATTTGATCAAAGACCACCTGTGAACTTGATTTTTTCTGAAAAGATTTTATATTTTTATCTTGAAAAAATTTCGGAGGAGCACCATGAAGAGAGAAAGAGGAAATATCTTTGAACTTGTCAAAGTCGGAATAATTGAACCACTAAATTTGGAGGGAACTTAGCGGAAATGGAGAAAGTCGCCTCGTCCAACGGACAAGCCCTGGTTGAGCTTCAGGGCATAAGTAAATCATTCGGCGATGTTAAAGTTCTCAAAGACATCAATCTCACCATAAACAAAGGCGAATTTTTCTCACTGCTTGGACCCTCCGGTTGCGGTAAGACGACCCTACTTAGAATAATCGCTGGATTTGAAAGCCCCGATGCAGGAAAAGTTATAATTGACGGCGTTGATTATACCGAGACCCCGCCTTATAAGCGACCCGTAAATATGGTTTTTCAAAATTATGCCCTGTTTCCGCATCTAAATGTTTTTGAAAATGTCGCCTTCGGACTTAAATACGCTAACATCAAAAAATCCGAAGTCATGAGGAGAGTTTATGAAGCGCTTGAAATGGTTCGCTTAACTGGACTTGAGAACAGGAAGCCATCCGAACTTAGCGGGGGACAAAAACAAAGAGTCGCACTTGCAAGAGCGCTCGTCCTTAAACCGAAGGTTTTGCTCCTTGATGAACCTCTTAACGCGCTTGACCCTAAGTTGAGAAAGGAAATGCAAGTTGAGTTGAAAAAGCTCCAACACGAAGTCGGAATAACATTTATCTTCGTGACTCACGATCAAGAAGAAGCACTTTCAATATCGGATAGAATCGCCGTTATAAATTCTGGAAAAATTGAACAAGTTGGCACGGGATATGAAATTTTTGAAAGACCAAGGACTGAGTTCGTTGCAAACTTCATGGGAGCGAGAAACCTTTTCACTTGTTTCATTAGAAAATTGAGCGGACGCTTATTTGAAGTGGAACTTCTTGAAAACCTAAAGTTTAAAATCTCAATAAACAACGGGTTCAATATTTCAACAAGCGAATTTAAGTTCATCGTAAGACCTGAAAAAATTTTCATAAGGAAAACGCCATTGAAAAATCCATCTTTCGTCTGCGTTCCGGCAACGGTTGAGACGAAGATATATTATGGTGCTTCAACCAGCTGGATTCTAAAGGTAAATGGTTTTTCTATTTTTGTTGAAGAGCAAAATCGCGATGTCAAATTTAAAGATGAATTCTACCCCGGGGATAGAGTTTACGCAGTTTGGGAGAAAAGAAACATAGTTTTCCTTGAACCGGCGTGAAGGGGAAAATTTATCCACTGCTTCTTGTTCCATCTTTGATCGTTTTGGTGATCTTTTTCCTTTTTCCGCTTTTGATAATGTTTTATTACAGTTTCTTGCAACGAGGGGTTTATGGGGGATTTGAACCAATTGAAAATTTAAAGGAATATATCATCTCATTCCGCTGGCTTAAAAATTATGCGAGAGCATTTGACGAACTTTACATTCCAATTTATATTCGTTCGCTTTACATAGCAACATTGACAACTTTAATTTGTCTCTTCCTCGGTTTTCCTGTTGCTTATTATATCGCGTTCTTTGTGAAACCCGAGCGAAAAATTCTCTATCTTTTCTTTATAATTGTCCCGCTTTGGACGAGCTTTTTAATAAGAACATACGCTTGGATTTTAATTTTGAGAGATGAGGGCTTGTTAAATTTGTTTCTGATGAAAATAGGTTTGATTGAAAAGCCACTGCCTTTGTTATACAATGAATTTTCTGTTTTGCTTGGGCTTGTTTACGGAGAGTTGCCGTTTATGATTTTGCCGATCTATGCATCGCTTGAAAAAATTGACATAACTTTGATTGAAGCGTCAAAAGACCTCGGCGCTGATGAAATTTCCACCTTAAAGCGCGTGATTTTACCATTGACATTGCCGGGGATAATCGTTGGAGTTGTCATCGTCTTCATCCCAACGCTTGGCTCTTTTATCGTCTCAGACCTTCTGGGCGGGGCAAAAAGTATGCTTATTGGAAATCTCATACAAAATCAATTTATGATCGCAAGGGATAAACCCTTCGGCTCAGCGCTTGCTTTCCTGTTAAGTGCGTTCGTGATGGCTTTGCTTTATATCTACCGCAAAATCTCCGGAGGAAAAATTGAAGTGGTTTAAATTTTTTAACTACTCAATGGTAAACTGATACTCCTCCGTCACCGGATTTGCAAGAAGCTTTTTACAAATTTCATCAACGATTTCAACAGCTTTCTCTTTATCCTCAACATTTAATTCAATCTCAAAAAATTTCCCCGACCTTAAACTTTCAATGTTTTTGTACCCGAGCGTTTCAAGCGCATGATGTATCGTCAAACCTTGCGGGTCAAGGATTGTGTCCTTCAGCTTGATTATGACTTTCGCTTTCATAATTTTTAATTCCAATTAAATGTCAAAGTCATTGAATTCATCATCTTCTTCAGTTGATTTCGTCCCAGCAAGCCCAAGGACCGGTTTAAATGTGTTAAACAGCGATCTCAATGCGCCGAAAATTATGAAGACCACGAACCAAGGGAAAATTATCTTTCCGCGGGTTATTATCGCAAGGACTACACCGAGGTAAAAGTAAAGAAATTTTATCGGCGATGTTTTCAGTGCTTTGAGCGAAAATTTCGGTATCGTATCGTATTTGATTGAGCTGACCATAAGTAAGGATAGGGCTACGACCATCGGTATAAGGGCATGCTTTTCAAAATTTGGCATCCCAGTTTCTTCATTATAGAACAAAATTATGTAAGACGCAACGGTTGAAGCTGAAGAAGGTATAGGCAGACCCTTGAAGAATTCCTTATCAAAGCCAACGAGTTCAACATTGAACCTCGCAAGTCGCATCGCTCCGAATATCATCAAGAGCGAGCTCAAAAATATCCCAATTTCACCGAACTCGTGAAAGTAAAACTTATAAACGAGGATTGATGGCGCAACCCCAAACGAAATAATATCCGCAAGCGAGTCAAGCTCAACTCCAAACTCAGTCGCGCTCTTTGTCAGCCGAGCCATAGCCCCGTCAAGCGAATCAAAAATTGCAGCCAAAATTATAAACCAAGCTGACTGAATATATAAATCGTTCATCGCATACAAAATTGCAAGAAACCCCGAAAACATGTTCAAAACCGTGAACAAACTCGGGACGAAGATAAACTTGTTTCTCTTCATTATAATCTCACCTCTTAACTTTTGCAATTATTGTTTCACCTGCTTTTACACTTTGACCTAAGTTAACAAGCAATTCAACTTTATCCTTCGGCATTATCACATCAACCCTTGAACCGAACTTTATCATCCCGAATCTTTGACCTGTATTCACCTTATCTCCTTTTCTTACATCGCAGACAATTCTTCTTGCGATAAAGCCAGCGATTTGCTTGACCAAAATTTTAAAACCATCTTCCGTTTCAATTCCTATGATTTTTCTCTCATTATTTTCGGAAGATTTTTCATCAAATGCAACAATATATTTGCCGGGGACATATTTCAAAAATTTTACTTCACCGCTTATTGGGATTCTGTTCACATGGACATTTAAAGGCGACATAAAAATACTTACCTGAATTGCCTCGTCAAAGATGAATTCATTTTCAAAAAACTCCCTTATCAAAAAAACTTTCCCATCCGCTGGCGAAACTATTATGCCATCTCCATTTGGAATTTTTCGCTCCGGGTCCCTGAAAAAGAAAAGTGTGAACGAAGTTAAGAAGATTGCCAAGATGAGGAGTAAAATTCTAATCGGTGTTAATTTTATCGCAAAAGAGATAAAGATTAAAACGATAGAAATTGCAATTATCCAAACAACCGTGGAAACTCCATACTTCGCTATCAATCTAGCTTTCCCCATTTAAATTGATATGCGCCTTAAAATTTCACTATAGCTTTCCTTTACATTGCCCATGTTAAAGCGAACCCTTTCAAAATCAAGCGGTTCATTCGTCTCCTTATCCCAAATTCTGCAAGTCCTTGGGGATATCTCATCCCCAAGCACTATGTCATCCCCAAGCACTCCAAATTCAAACCTCGCATCAACAAATTTCAAATCCCTACGCTCAAAAAATGACCTCAATATGGCATTTATCTTTGAAGCCATCCTCGTTATCATTGCAATTTCCTCCGGAGTGGAGATGTGCAAAGCATATACATGGTATTCATTAACAAACGGATAATGCGATGTGTTGTTCTTGTAATAAAGTTCAATAACTGGCTGATCAAGGACTCTGCCTTTTTCAATCCCGAACCTATCGCAAAAATTTCCAGCTGCTATATTTCTCACGACAACTTTGATTGGAATCATGTTGAGTTTGCGAACGAGCATTGAACTTTCATCAACTGGCTTTATATAGTGCGTAAGTATGTTGAAGTTGTGAAGGTACTCAAATAAAATTGTTGAAATTTTATTCCTAAGTTCACCGTGTCCCTTCATCTTGAAAACCGTCCCATCTCTTAGGGTGATCGTGTCTTTAAACTTCATTATTAGACAATTTTCTTCCTCCGAGGTGTAAAATTTTTTGTTGTTTCCCTCAAATACAAGTTCAGGGGTGAAGACCTGAACCTTGTTTTTCCTTGTCATATCTTCTTGTTCAAATTTTTTGTCAAAGTAATGATAAAAAAAACGGCTCAAAAAAACAAATTATTAAACTTGACTAATTCTCAGCTTGTTAGTAAATTACATCAGAGAAAATTAAAAGATGTGAGCGCTTATGTTGGGTCAGGATGAAAAAATGCTCGTCGCAATGTTGAAGTTCCTTTTCCCGGGTGAACCTCTACCCACTGCTTTTGAGAAGGCGGAAGGGATACTTGACTTCCGCAAGAAAACAAAAAGACATGTCCTCTCGTTAATTAAAAAGTCAAAACTTGATTGGTACGGCTACGCGGTGCCATATGTTTTCGGCGGTGAATTTGAAGAAAAAAGATTTTCAAAGAACTTTGAGGACTAACCCGGGGTCGTAAATATCTTGCCAAGTTGCGAAAATTTCCCTACAATGGGTGGGATTTTTTTAAATTAAAAATTTCATACTTGTGAAAGTTGCAAAATTATATGACTTCGGCGATATAAGGATTGAAGAGATGGAAATCCCGGATATAAATTCGGATGAGGTTCTCGTTAAAGTTAAAGCTTGCGGGATTTGTTCAAGCGACACGATGAAATGGTATGTTAAGAAGAAAGCTCCGCTTGTGATAGGACACGAGCTATCAGGCGTAGTCGTTAAAGTTGGTGAAAATGTGAGTAAGTTTAAAGTTGGGGATAGGGTTTTCATACATCATCACGCGCCTTGCATGAAGTGTAGATATTGTGAACGCGGGAATTTCACGATGTGCGAAACTTGGAAAAATTCAAAAATAATACCAGGCGGGGTCTCCGAATTCGTCAAAGTTCCGAATGTGAACCTTCAAAATGATATGTTTAAACTTCCAGATGATGTTTCTTTTGAGGATGGAGCTTTGATTGAGCCAGTGGCGTGTTCTGTAAAGGCGTTTAAAAAGGCAGGGATAAAACGAGGGGATTATGTGGTCGTCTTGGGACTTGGTTTTATGGGACAGGTGAATGTTAAACTTGCGAAATTTTACGGTGCTGAAATCGTCATCGGAGTTGATAAAGTTAAATACCGCCTTGATAAGGCAATTGAAAATGGCGCTGATTTTGTAATTGATTTCTCAAAGGAAAATGTGAAGGAGAAAGTAAGTGAATTGACAAAAAAATACATGGCTGACATCGTCATCGTTGGTCCAGGGACAATTGAAGCGATAAACTCTGGGTTGGAACTTGTCGCAAAAGGTGGGAAACTTATCCTTTTTACGCCGACACCTGAAGACGCAAGATTGGAAATCAAACCATACGAAATTTACTTCAACGAAATATCAATCATACCGAGCTATTCAGCCGGTCCGGATGATACAATTGAAGCGTTAAAATTGATAAGCGATGGGATTATAAAAGCGGAAAAATTCGTCACACATAGATTTAAAATTGAAGATACAGCAAAAGCTTTTGATATAACTGCGAAAGCAGGCGATTCGCTTAAATGTGTGATTACATTTGATTAAAATTTTATATCAACATTTTCAGTTGTCCATCTCGCCCTGACCTTAACAGTATCGGGATAAAATGTGAATCTCTCCGAGGGAGCAAATGGGAAAACCCTACCGTAATCATATTTCCCATTCCTGTTTGAGTCAATGAAAGCGGAAATTATATATTTGCCCTGTGGTATCTGCTCAAATGAAAATTTTGAATTACATTTTGAAGTCGTGTGAAAGACCTTCTTTTTCTCCGTGTCAAAAGCAGAAATTATGACATCACTTGTTGTGTCTTCGCAGATTATTTTTCCCTCAATCGCTCCAAAATTTGAAGGGTCAACTGTTTTAAATGTTAGTTTAAGTGTGTCATTGAGCTTATTTGAATTTATGTCGCTTAAATTGAAAACTTTGATCGTGTAAGTTTCACCCGGTTTGAGCTCGCTTTCGGGTTGAACCGTGATTATGTTTTGACTTTGCATGATTTTTAATTTTATCTCCTTACCCGTCGAGTCAAGGAGATTTACAATGAAATCGCTTTTTAAAACATCGTCAAAGTAAAGTTTTATCGTCGGTGTTAAGCTTACATCTTCTTCGTTTTCTGATGGCGTTGAAAAAATTAGAGAAGGAGCTGTTGTGTCGGGGGGAAAGTCCCCGGAAATTTCAAGAGCAACGGGATTGATTTCGTTTCCCGATATGTCTGTTAATTTTGAAATTTTCAGAATGTATTTCTCACCTTGTTCAAGCTTTTCGGTTATGAGTATAAACCTTGTGCTGTCTTGAAATTGTTGAACGATAAAAGGCAACTCTCGTTTTGAACTTTCAATTTTTATGGCTTTATCTTTTAAAGTCACTTTTTCTGAAAATCTGACGATTATGTGCGAGTTGTCAATTGGGGTTATAGAGGAAACGAATGGTTTGCTTGTGTCCTCAAGCGTCGTCTTAAAAATTATATTTGAAACCGATGGATTAAGAGAATCAATGGTTATATCGCCCCAGTAAACCCCATAATCATCAACGCTTGGATCATAGAGGAAATTTTTCGTTCTGTCGTTTATGGCGAACAATCTATATTTGCCAAATTTTATAAATTGAAATTTAAAAGTTCCATCTTTCCCTGCCTGAGTCGCATAATCTGGTTTAGTGTGAATTGGTGAAAGTGTATCAGGATTTAAACCGTCAATTAAATATGCAAATACCATGAAGTTTTCCTTTTCAGTGTAAATTTTCCCTTCAATTGAGCCAGTGTCAATTTTTTGACCAGTTGAAAATGCGAGGGTGAATGATTCCCTCATTTTGTTCCCAGCGTTTATGTCTCTTATCTCCGTTCCAAATGTGATGACATAAGTTGTGTTTTCTTTGAGTTTTTGGGGGAAAATGATTTTAAGTTTTCTTCCAGACCATTTGTATTTGATCTCGCCTTCAATATATGGTGAGATGAATATCGCGTCTTGAACGGAGCGTTTATCAACATATTCGCTAAATTCTACTTCAACGAAGTTTTCTTTGAAGTTGACGCTCCCATTTTTTGGAGATGTTTTTATTATTTGTGGTGGCGTTGTGTCAGGTGGTCCGCCAGAGGGTGGGATTTGAGTTGCGCAACCGAAAATTATCAGGACGGAAAATAGAACTAAACCAAGGGATTTCATTTGTTTTTGATGGGATTTTTTTGAAAAATTTAAAAAATTTTTGGAGATTAAAGAAAAAAGTGAAGCCATGAAAATTCAATTTCTCTACTTTTCTGACTGTCCAAACCACGAAATGGCGAGGAAGAATTTGATGGAGGCGATATCCGAAGCGAAGATAAAACATTATGAGATTGAGGAGATAGAGATAAAAAGCGAAGATGATGCTTTGAAGTACCGTTTCCCCGGCTCGCCGACAATTAGGGTTAATGGAGTTGATGTTGACCCAAATTATGTTGATAACGGTAATTACGGGCTTGTGTGTAGGGTTTACAGAATAGGTGACAAGTTTTACGGATCGCCGACGAAAGAGATGATAAAGGAGGCACTTGAAGATGCGAGTTTTTATGAGGGGATAAAAGAAGTCGGCGGTTGCTGTTAATTTTTTTGATGAGAAAAAATTAACATTACCCCTCACGCTTGAACTCTCACGCAAGTAGAGATGAGATAAAGACGAGTTCTATCATAACTTGACTTGAATTTTTAAATTTATTATATTTATACCGAAATTTTTCGTTGGGTATGATTTCAAAAAATTTACATATCAACCATTCACCATCAGCGAGCCAATTTGGGGGTCGCAATGGCGGTAGCACGCAAAAACAAAAAAATCCAATTTTATCCCTCATATCTTAATGTAAAGTTGGCTTTCATCGTTACTCTATTTTCCGGTAGCTTTTGTAGTTTGAAGGTTTGAAAAATTTAACGATCGCTTTAATGAGAAAAGAAGAGCATACCAAAGTTAGGCTTTCTCCTGAAGAAATTGTGGCGATAAAGAGAATAATAAAAAAGTATGATCAAGATGCAAGGATAATCTTATTCGGCAGTCGCACCGATCCTGAAAAGAGGGGTGGAGACATTGACCTCATAGTGGTTTCCGAGAAAATAGATGATAACACAAGAAGGATGATTAGGGTGGATCTAATTTTGACTCTGGGTGAAAGGAAGACAGACCTTATTGTGACCGATAATCCATCCGAAAACCTATTTACTAAAATAATGGCAGAAACTGGGATTGAACTTTAAAGAAAAACTCTTTAAAAATTAAGTTTAAAGGTTTGAATGAATATGCAAGAGAGAAAAAAATTAGAGGATATTATCAAAGAGTTGCCACAGGACTTGAGAAAAGAGCTTGAGGATTTTGCTCAGTTTTTATGGGAGAAGAAGTTTAAGCAAGGTTTCAAACGAAAAAAATTAAGTTTAACTTGGGTCGGTGGTCTTAAAGAGTATCGTGATAAATTCACTTCGTTGGATTTGCAAAAGAAAGCATTAGAATGGTGGGATAACGATGAAGTATCTCGCTGATACTAATGTATGGTTGGAGTTGCTCCTCGGGCGAGAAAGGTTAGATGAATGTAAAGCATTTTTCCAAAATGTAGAGACAAATTCGATCGCTATTTCTGAATTTTCTCTTTATTCAATTGGGATAATTCTTTGTCGTCTTAATAAAGAAGAAGTTTTTGAAGATTTTTTGGATGATATTGCGAATTCTTTTATTTCAAAAATTAAATTAGAAATTGAAGATATAAAGTATTTGCTGCAAATAAAAAGGAAATATAACCTTGATTTTGATGATGCATACCAATATGTGGTTGCAGAAAAATATAATCTTACAATAATAAGTTTTGATTCAGATTTTGATAGAACAGAGCTGAAAAGAAAAACCCCAAGAGAAGTTATAGAGAGTGAAGAGAATCGTTAAGTCCGGGATGAATAAATTGGAGGCAGAAGTAACAATTTAGAGACAAATTTAATCGCTATACTTGACTTGAATTTTTAAATTTATTATATTTATACCGAAATTTTTCGTTGGGTATGGCTTCAAAAAATTTACATATCAACCATTCACCATCAGCGAGCCAATTTTGGGGTCGCAATGGCGGTAGCACGCAAAGTGAAAAAGTTTGGGCTTAAATGTCATCTGATTTACATATTGAATTAATTGAAAAAATTAACTCAAAGACTGCAAAGATAGGTGTCATAGGGCTTGGTTATGTGGGTCTCCCTCTTGTGATTGCTTTTTCAAAAGCTGGATTTAATGTCATCGGATTTGATATTGACGATGAAAAGGTCAATCTTTTAAACAGGGGTGAAAGCTATATAAAGCACATTGATATAACACCGATAAAACAAAACAGCAAGTTCAAAGCGACATCTGATTTTTCAAAATTAAGTGAAGTTGATGTTATCATAATTTGCGTCCCTACGCCTTTGAATAGGTACCGTGAGCCGGATATGAGCTTCGTCCTTAACACTGGTGAGACAATATCAAGATACCTACGCAGGGGTCAGCTTGTCGTTCTTGAATCAACCGTTTACCCTGGGGCTACGGATGAGGATTTAAGACCCGTCCTTGAAAAGAGCGGTTTAAAAGCAGGTGCTGACTTTTTCCTTGCTTTCTCTCCAGAGAGGGAAGACCCGGGGAATAAAGGATTTTCGCTGTCAAACATACCGAAAGTCGTCGGTGGATATACAGAAAAATGCCTTGAGGTGGCAAAGGCACTTTATTCCAAAGTTGTCTCAAAAGTTGTCCCTGTATCGTCAACGAAGACAGCTGAGGCGGTAAAACTGCTTGAAAACATTTATAGGTCTGTTAACATAGCGCTTGTAAATGAGTTGAAGATGCTTTTTGACAGGATGGGGATTGATATTTGGGAGGTGATTGAAGCAGCGAAGACAAAACCGTTTGGCTTCCAGGCGTTTTACCCAGGACCAGGGCTTGGGGGACACTGTATCCCCATAGACCCTTTTTATCTAACTTGGAAAGCAAGGGAATATGATTTTCAAACGAGGTTTATTGAGCTTGCAGGTGAGATAAATACATATATGCCATACTATGTCGTTCAAAAGACGATTGAGGCATTAAACAGGAAAGGGAAGAGTATTTCAGGGGCGAGGATATTGTTGCTTGGTTTAGCTTATAAAAAAGATGTTGATGATGCTCGTGAGTCACCCGCATTTAAATTGATGGAGTTGTTTGAGGAGAAGGGGGCGGTGGTAGATTATAACGACCCGTATATTCCTCTTTTACCCAAGACGAGGAAATACAAGGCAAACAGCAAACAATCAGTTCCTTTGAATGAGGAAAATCTTTCAAGGTATGATTGCGTTGTCATTGTTACCGATCATTCCGTATATGACCCCGATTTCATAGTAAAACACGCAAATCTTGTTGTTGACACACGAGGTTTGATAAAAGATAAAAATGAAAAGGTGGTAAAGGCGTAAGTGTTTAATAAACTGAGAAATATTATTTCACATCCAGAGCATAAAATTTTGCTGAAAAACACCTTTTCTCTCTCAATTTTGCAGTTCGCAAATTATGTTCTGCCATTAATCACGATACCTTATGTCGTTCGTGTTATAGGTCCAGATAAATTTGGCTTAATTTCTTTTGCTCAGGCATTTGCTACTTACTTTTTGCTTGTTGTAAATTATGGCTTTGATCTAAGCGCGACGAGAGAAATATCATCAAATAGAGATAATAAAAACACACTTGTAAGAATTTATAGTAATGTTTTATTTACGAAAGCATTTTTGTTCACGCTTTGCACTTTGATTTTCACGAGTTTAATTTTCCTTATACCGAAATTTAGGGAAAATATCCTCGTATTTATTGTCTCATATTTAATTGTGGCTGGTTACGTTTTGTTTCCGACATGGCTTTTTCAAGGGCTTGAAAAACTTTATATTACCTCAATTTTTAATTTTATTGTAAAGCTTCTTTTTACAATAGGGATTTTTATTTTTGTAAGGAATAAAAACGATTTTTATCTCGTTCCACTGTTAATGTCTTTGGGTCAAATTTTTGCTGGAACGCTTGCCTTAATGTATAGTTTAAAATTGCTTGATTGGAAAATAAACATGCCCAGGTTAGAAGATATATTTCGTGAATTGAAAAATGGTTTTTCAGTTTTCATTTCACTTGTTTTTATAAATTTTTATACGATATCAAATACATTTATTCTGGGTTTTTTTGCTCCACATGAAAATGTCGGATATTTCGCCTCTGGGAGTAAGCTTGTCTTGGTTTTCCAAACTTTGGTTTTGGCTCCTTTGGCTCAATCTTTATTTCCGCATGTGGGGAAAATTTTAAGAAACGATTTGAATAGAGGTATTGAATATATAAAAAAGTTCAGTGTTATCGTAACTGCGCTCACCTTACCCGCAAGTATTTTTTTGCTTATTTTTGCCCCTATCTTAGTGAAGTTTTTTTTAGGAGATCAATATTTGCCATCAATTAATGTCGTGAGAATTTTATCCTTTTTCCCGTTTATCATTGGTCTTTCAAATCTTTATGGAATTCAAACGACTTTAAACTTGAAAATGGATAAAGATTTTTTTAAAGTAGTTATGGGCGGATCGATTATAAATTCGCTTTTAAATGTGTTGCTTGATCATAAATTGGCGGAAATTGGAAGCTCAGTTTCATGGCTGATAACTGAAATATATATAACGAGCGCTTTTATAATCTTGCTTGAAGCAAAAGGAATAAAAATCATTGACTTTAAATTTTATTCAAGGTTTATAACAGGAGTAGTAAAAAGTCGTGAGATTTGATTATTTAATAGTGGGTGCAGGATATAGCGGTTGTATATTAGCAGAAAGAATAGCAACACAACTTGAAAAAAGAGTTTTACTCGTTGAACGTAGGAATCATATAGCTGGTAATGCCTATGATTATTATGATGAAAATGGGATCCTTGTTCATAAGTATGGTCCTCATATTTTCCATACGAATAGTAAAAAAGTTTGGGATTATCTTTCAAGGTTTACGGAGTGGAGGTTGTATTATCACAAAGTTCTTGCTGTTGTTGATGGAAAAAAAATTCCAGTGCCTTTTAATTTAAATTCTCTCAAAATGATATTTCCTGAAAGATATGCTGAAAAGCTTGAGCAACTTCTTATTGAAAAATATGGATATGGTGTTAAAATACCCATCTTAAAATTCCTTGAAGATGCGGAAGGGGAGTTAAAAGTTCTGGCGGAATTTATTTACGAGAAAATATATTATGGATATACATTGAAGCAATGGAATTTGAAACCGGAAGAACTTGATCCAGGAGTTACAGCTAGGGTTCCTGGAATATTTATTAGTAAAGATGATAGATATTTCCAAGATAAATACCAGGGGATTCCAAAACATGGCTACACAAAGATGTTTGAAAAAATGATAAATCATCCAAATATACATATTTTGCTTAACACTGACTATAAAGATATAATTGACTTTATAAAATTTGACAAGTTAATTTTTACTGGACCAATTGATTATTTCTTTGATTATGTGTATGGAGAATTGCCTTATAGGAGTTTAAGATTTAAGTTTGAGCGATATGATGTTGAGTTTTTCCAGGAGGTAGCGCAAGTAAATTACCCTAATGACTATGATTATACAAGGATAACTGAATTTAAACATTTAACCGGTCAAGTCAATCCTTGTACTGTTGTGGCATATGAATACCCCGAAGCTTACGAAATAGGCACAAACGAGCCATATTATCCTATACCCAAAGAAGAAAACATTGAGGTATATAGAAAATATGTTAACGAGGCAAAAAAGTTAAATGGCGTTGTTCATTTCGTTGGTAGGCTGGCGGATTACAAGTATTATAACATGGATCAAATAGTTGCAAGGGCATTGAGTGTTTTTGAAAATGAGATAGTTTATTCAAGCGTATAAAACAAAAATTTTTAACATAATGAGAGACAATACGGTTTGTGCCGTTGTGGTGACTTACAATAGAAAAAATCTCCTTTTGGAATGTCTTGAAGCGATAAGAAAGCAGACAAGACCAGTTGATGCAATTTATATCATAGATAATGCGTCTACTGATGGAACTCCCGAAGTTTTAAAAGAAAATGGATATATCCTTGAATTACCACCCTTTAATCTTTCGGAACCTTTTGAAATTGAACATAAAATAAGCAACTTGGTTAATGGAAACCATATTAATATATTTTATGTCCGAATGCATGAAAATACAGGTAGCGCTGGTGGATTTTATGAAGGAGTCAAAAGAGGATATGAGAGAGGATACGATTGGTTATGGCTTATGGATGATGATGGCTTGCCTGAGAAGGATTGTTTAATGAAACAGATGCCAAATAGAAAAGATATAGTAACTGGGCCATATATTGTAGAATCTAAAACTATGCGCCCAGTTTATGGTAAGGCCTATAATAGATATAGAAAATTTCCATATAACAGTAGTATATATTTATTTCGTAAATTATTTCCAGTAACAATACCATTTAATGGTTTTCTTATTAACAAAGAAATTATTAATGAGGTTGGCTTTCCGGAATCAGCCCTTTTTTATATGGGAGATGATGTTGAGTATTGTATTAGAATTATTAAAAGGGGCTTTGAAATTGCTGTAAGAGAAGATGCCATTTTTTATCATCCCACCGGTAAAGAATACAGGTATTTAGGTGATTTAAGGGTGTATTTTGTTATACGAAATCGTATATATACACTAGTAAAACATTATGGATTCGGTGTTAAACTGGTGAAAAGTTTAGTGAAGTTTTTATATTTAATGTTTAAAGGGCAAATAAAGCTAAAAGTATTGTTTATAGCATTTAAGGACGGATTTTCTTTTAGAATGAGACATCCCAAAGAAGTTGAAGGTATTTTATGATTTGGAAAATTTATCAGTTCTACTGCTTCCTCTATTACATTGTTAAACGCATATTGGGTATAAATCTTAAGGGAGTTGGAGTTTTGTCTGATTTTATAAAGAAACCAAAATTATTCGCTTTTAAAAATGCCATATTTTATTTTAATCCTTCTTGTAGCCGTAATTATTGCCTTCAATTATTGCCTTCTTCCTGGGGGTGTGCCTAACGAGCCAGAAACACACATATTTTTAGAAAGAGTAATTAAAGTTTTTCCTAAACAGAATATATTATTTATAGATATTGGTGCATCTGTTGGTGAATTTGTAATCCCTTTCGGAAAACTTGATAAGATAAAAATATTATATGCATTTGAACCTAATGAAGAAGCCGCGAAATCAATAATGATTTCAGCGCTTATGAATAATCTTGATGATAAAATAAGAGTTTCTACATACGCCATTGGTTCATATGACGGAGATGGTTTTTTTTATTTAAATACCAGTAGTCCAACTGGAAGTAAACTGGTTCATTATTCTCGGCAAGCTATCAAAGTAAAAGTTAGTAAAATTGATTCTATATTTCAGGAAACTGTATATGACGCTATAATTAAAATTGATATAGAAGGGGGAGAATTAGAAGCTTTAAAAGGAGCAAAGGAATTTATATTGCGTAATAATCCTTTGATAATATTTGAATACAATGAGATTACGAAATCTGTTTTTAAATTAGATAAGGTATACGATATTTTACCTAAAAACCAATGGCATTTATTTAGATTGCGTAAAGACGGCTTTCTTGATCAAATTTTCGACAATACTTGGAATATTGTGGCTGTTAATGAAAATTCGGTTTTTTATAAAATATGCATGCAAATGATAAAATAAAAAAAGTATTATTCTTTGGTTCATCAAGGGGTATTGGTCTAACTTACCATTTAGCTGTGGCATCCAAGTATTTTTCAAAATTAGAGGGAATTGATTTCACATTAATTAGTGGTAACAGAGAGCAATTTCCTGGGCTTTTTGATATTGTAAAACAGAGCAATGTAAAACACATTACAATTGAAGGAATAGATGAAAAAAATAACTTTTTTAAGAGAATTGGAGAATTTTTAAAATTAGTTAAAACAAATCATTATGATATAATTCATTGCCAAACAAATACACATTTACTTTATGCTATTGTTTCTCATATTTTTTTCGGGTCTAAAGTTATATATAGTGTAAATAGTTATAACAATGGAAGTAATAAATTTGTAATATTTATTACTTCATTGATAATGAGCATTGTTTTTAAACTTTTCAAAGTAAATGTGATTACTCTAAGCAGTTCAACTAAGAAACATTTTGAAAAATATTTGGTGAAATCATCTTTAATACCTCTGGGCTTTGAACCAAAAATAAAAGAAAGATCTTATGATTTTATAAATTTTAACATTATTTATGTTGCTAAATTTCATCCGCATAAAAGACATGCTTGGCTTATATCTGCACTTAAAGAAATTATGAGGGAATATAAAGATATCAATTTAATATTACCCGGTGATGGAAAGGAGCTTAATTTCTGCAAAAATCTTGCTAAAAAATACGGAATTTATGATAGAGTTATATTTCCGGGATGGATAGGAAGGGAGCAATTATATAACTTGTACTTGAAATCTCATGTTGCAATTGTAATATCAAAAAGTGAAACTTTTGGTCACACGATAGTTGAACCAATGTTTTTTGGTTTGCCTGTTATTTCCACACCAGTTGGTATTGCGGTTGATATAATCAAAGATGGAATTAATGGTTTTATTGTAAGTTATGGGGATTTGAATAAAATAGCTGAAAAAGTGATTTGGTTTTATCATAATAGGGAAAAGATAAAAGAACTTGGTCAAAATGCTTTAAAATCGTCCTTAGAAATGCTAAGCTGGGAGAAAATTGCAAATTTGTATAGAAATTATGTGATAAATTTATAGCAAAATGAGGGAAGTTAATCCATATTATTTTATTTTGATTTTAATTTTAGGTGGACTATTTTCGTATTTGATTCTTTCATCTCAATACACTATTTTGTTTCTTATATTTTTGATAATGCTATTTTTTATTATGATTATTGTAGATTTTAGATTTTTAGTTTACTATTATTTGCTATTTGGTGCATTGACAGACCCAGGCTTAGCAAAATTGTGGGGAATAAGTGTGAATTGGTTAAGGAATACCTTTCTTGTGGGTTTATACTCGTTATATTTAATCTTTTTCTTAAAGAGATTCAATGTTTATAAAAAAGATGAAAATTTCAAAATATTTATTTATGGCGTTATACCATTTCTTCTTTATATTTCAACAACAATTTTTTGGTCGGTTTCTCCGGTTGATTCTCTAAGATACATACCAAAGTATATTTTAAGTATTTTATTAAGTTTAATTGTGCTGTTTGATGAACAATTGGATGTTAAGAAAAGTATAAAGTTTATATTTTATGGTGCATTTATTTTTATAATCACATCTATATTTGCAGAGTATTTATCTGATAAAGGAATATTTGGTAGAGCAAGCGAATATTTTGAAGGTTTCTCAGGAAGACATCAATCTAAATTCTATGTTGTGTTTATAATTGTTTTCTTTTTATCGGGGTTGATTACCAGATATTTTAAAAGGTCCTTCATCACTCTTTTGGGTATAGCAATTAGTTTTATAATTTTGATTTTAATCCTTCAAAGAGGTGCTTTCTTAGCATTAACTTTAAGTTTTGTTTTTGTTAGCATATACATGATTCGCCGTTTTTCAGTAGGATCAGCGGTTTTGTCCTTAATTTTAATTGTGGGTTTTTCAATAGCTATTTACATGCTTTTTAAAAGACCTGAATTTCAAGAATACACCTTTGTTTCACAAAGGTATGGATTGGAAGACTTTTTAAACTTTATATCAAGGGGTGATTTTCAATCGGCTATTAATATAATCGCTTTCAAAGGTCGTCTTGAAATGTGGGAGGCAAGCTTAGAGATGTTTAAAAATAAACTTTTTGGTCAAGGTTTAGCTACAACAGCTGTTGAAATGGAGGAAGTTGTGAGTCAATATCTTGAATTGCACAATGATTTTCTTCAATTTTTGACAGAAGGGGGATATGTTGGTTTTATTTTATATGTAATTATGTGGTATAATTTGTTTAGGTTGAGTTGGAGGTTTAGAAAAACTACGGATAAAACACTAAAATTTTTAGCATTGACAATAGGAGCATATACAGCTGGTTTATTTGGGTGGTCATTTTTTGACCATAATTTAAATTATGCAAATATGAATTTATCATTTTTATTCATCCTAATTTCCTTGTTGATTAAAAGAGATTTTGAACTTAGAAATGCAAAAAAATAGGTTATTAATCATCGGTTCATTTCCCCCTCCTTACCATGGGAGCGCGATATATCTTGATAAGTTGAGAAAGAAACTTATTCAAGAAAAAGATTTGGAAATATTTGTTGTTGACACATCAGATAAAAGAGATGATTTAACCAACTTGGGTAGATTTGACTTTGCAAATGTATATGCTGGCTTGAGGTCATTGTTTAAATTGATTTATTATCTAATATTTGTTAGACCAGATGTGGTCTATATCCCAATATCCCAAAATCATTGGGCTTATTTTCGCGATGGTTTATTTATTTTAATTTCAGGTGTATTTAAAGCCAAAATTCTTATTCACCTGCATGGTTCATATTTCCTGAAGTTTTACGAGGAATCATCTTTGTTGTATCAAAAGTTCATAGATTTGACAATGAAGCGCGTTGACGGAGCTATAGTTTTAGGGGAAAAGCTAAAATATATATTTGAGAAGTGGTTATCCACCGATAAAATTTTTGTCTTACCGAATTTCATAGAGTGGGAATTTAACGAAGATAAAAATTGTAGCGCTAAGAATGATACGTCAGTTGTTAGGATAACTTACCTGGGAAATTTGCGAGAATCAAAGGGTATATTTGATTTGTTTGAAGCAATAAAGATCGTGAAGAAAAGTGCAAGGACTAAATTTATTGTTAATATTGCTGGGAAATTTGGTGGTGATCCTGTAACGGGTTTGAGCTTGAGAGAACATGAAATTAGATTTGGTAATTATTTGAAAGAACTTGGTGATGTGGTGAATTATATTGCTGAAATAAAGGAAGAAAAAGATAAATTTGAGCTTTTGAAGAATACAGATATTTTTGTTTTTCCAAGTTGGAATGAGGGACAACCACTTGTAATTCTTGAGGCAATGTCGTGTGGTTGCCCTGTTATATCAACTAAAGATGTTGGAGTGATTGATGAGACAGTTATTGATGGAGTTAACGGATTACTTATAGAAAAAAGGAATGTTGGGCAACTCGCTGATGCTATATTAAAATTAGTTAATAACAGAGATCTGAGGATTAGTTTCGGGATGAATTCTTTGAAGAGGTTTAGAGAATTTTATACACCAGAAAGGCATATTTGTGAATTTAGAAAGATATTAATTGTTTTATTGTTTGGAGAAAAATTAAGATATCTTAAAGTTTTACCGGTTGCTATAAAGCTTATACCCCCAAGAAGGTTTAACGACCTGTTTGATTTAAGGGGATATACATTGAAAAAGTTTATAAAGTTTTTGGTGATAGAAGGTATCGGTTTAAGTATTAATAAGGCAAAAAATAAATTAATTGAGAGAAAAATTTTAAAAGGTGAATATCTTGTGATAATGAAATTTAAGTATGATAAAAATATCTTTTTTTGCTTTACCAGAGATTTGGGGTATTTTAAACCTGAGGAAATTATGTTTTTTAAATCAAAATTTGATGATATAGGAATTAATACAATATATTTATCCCCAGAAACTTTAGATATATTTGAACATTATCTTCCAGTTCCTTCTTGCCCTGATGATGTAAAGGAAAAATTAGTAAATGGAATTTTAAAGGATAATCAATATTTAGTTCCATTTCCTGAAATTTATACTGTTATTTGTAGAACTAAGATTGAATCTACAGCCATATTAAGTAATCGTATCTCTCTAAGAGATAACGGTTGTTTTATTTTGGGTTTTGGTGGATATATGCGGGAATATGCGCTACACTTTTTTAAAAAAGATATAATAGCTGCTTTGGATTATAAGGCTAGAGCTATAAGGCGATATTTTAAATTTGATTTTCCAATTTATGATAGGTTTGAAGATATTTTGGATGAAATCGCAAGAGTGAAAAATCCATTAGTTATTATTGCTACCTATCATTCAGATCATGCGTGGATGACTAAAATGATTTTGGATTGCAATCCAACCGCAAGAGTTTTTATAGAAAAACCCGCTGCAGTTACTAATGAAGATGCAAACATTTTGTTTGAACTTAGAGCTAAAGGAGCTTTCATTGATATTGGTTATAACAGGAGACATGCTCTATTTACTCAAGTTATTCGTAATGCTTTAAAGGACTCAAAAGGTCAGGTTCATATTACTTTTATTGTTAAAGAATTAAAGATTCCAAAAACCCACTGGTATTTTTGGTCAAATCAAGGAACCCGAGTAACTGGTAATTGGACGCATTGGATTGATCTGCTTAGATTTTTAACGGGTAAAAATGTAATTAATTTTTCAGTTATTGGAGATGATGGAAATGCAACGGTACTTTTTGAGTTGGAAGATAAAATTTTGGCTGAGATTATAGTAACAGATATTGGTAGTGATTTTTATGGCGTTGAAGAATATTTTGAGATTAGATTTAATAATACAACAATAAAACTTCGTGATTATAGGGAATTAGAGATAATAAATAATTTTAGGAAAATACGTTATAAAAGAATGAGAAGAGACAAAGGACATTACAAAATGTATTTAACGCTAAAGGAAAACATTTTGAATAATAAAGGTCCTTTTTATCCTGCTGAAGATATACTTTGGGTTACTCATTTGTGTAATGAAATAATAAGAGTTATCAAAGATTAATATGTTTCAAATAGTTCAATATCAAAAGACGGGAAAGATATCTGTAGAGGATTTACCGGATATAAAGCTGTTTCCAGGAGGTATCCTAGTTCAAAACTATTATTCTCTGATTAGTGCG
>Ga0079998_107010_pt1 | contig 25833 bp, 25 predicted proteins | sample PerSpoBPS_BMetaG_FD_69201 | JGI IMG/M metagenome (GOLD analysis project Ga0079998, IMG submission 69201) | Thermal spring microbial communities from Yellowstone National Park, Wyoming, USA - Perpetual Spouter B (PS_B) MetaG (SPADES assembly)... | ecosystem: Environmental > Aquatic > Thermal... | reverse complement strand
AGGATGCGGAGCTGGGCGCCGGCGACTTCGTGGGCGAGCTGATCGACGTGGAGTTCAGAGGCCGGTGGTGGGCCGTGGTGGCGAGGGTAGGCGGGTCTCTGGTGAAGCTGTACACCGCAGACAGGCCGAGCACAAATGGAAAAATCCGCTTCGGCGTCAGGCGCCTTCTGGAATATGCGGCTGAGTAGGTATCTCCTGGTTGCGCCCGGCCTCCTCGGCCTCGCCGCCTACGTGGCTGGGCTTCTCTACACCCTATACCTCTCCATGTATTACTACAGCTTGTTTAGGGCCGAGGCGCCTAGGTTCGTAGGTCTCGACAACTATCTGGCCGTCTTGGGGGACCCCACCTTCCAAAAGTCGGTCTTAGTCACCGCGGCCTTCGTGGCGTCTGCAGCTACCCTCGAAGTAGCTTTGGGGGTGTTGTTTGCGTACTGGATATACATCTCCGGCCGGCGGTGGGCCGTCCCTCTTCTTACCGTGCCTCTTCTTATACCTGTGGTGTCTTACGTCGTCTTTTGGTACTTCGCAGTGGATTTCAGAAGGGGCGTGTTTGCCAACGCCGCCGCCTTGCTTGGGCTCTCCATGCCTAACCTCCTGGGCGATCCCGGGACTGCGCTGTGGGCCATAGTCGCGTTAGACGTCCTCCAGCTGACCCCGTTCGTGGTGTTGATCGTCTTGGCGGGTATGCTGGGGATCCCGGGGGAGGTTATGTGGGCGGCCAGGATAGACGGCGCCAGGCGTCTGCCCATGGCCTTCAAGGTGGTGTTGCCCATGGCTAAGACGGCCATCTTGGCGGCCTTGATGCTCAGGCTGATAGACGCCTTTAGGATATTCGCCAAGGTGTGGCTCCTCACCAAGGGCGGCCCCGGCGACGCCACCACCACGCTGGAGGTGTTCCTCTACACGAGGGGCATCTACCCGCTGGACATTGGCACAGGCGCGGCGGTTTCCATCTTGATCGCGGCCTTGGTGTCGGCGGTGGCCATCCCCTACGTCTACCTAGTGCTGAGGACATGGCGCGCCTAGCGGACCTCGCGGTGGCCCTCGCGGCGGCCACGGCCCTATTCCCGCTGGCGGTCATCTTCCTCGCCTCGCTGATGCCGCCGGGCGTCCCCCAGTTCCCGCCGGCCAGCCCCTCCACGGAGGGCTACCAAGAGGCTTTGAAGCTCGGCTTCGGCCAAAGCTTGCTCAACAGCGCAGTGGTGGCCCTGCTCACCGTGGCCATAACGGTGGCGCTGTCTGCGCCGACGGGCTACGCCTTGGCTAGGCTGGGCTTTTCGAGGCAGACGCTCCTCGTCTCGGTGGCGTTGGTGGCGCTGACAAGGGCCCTCCCGCCCAGCTCTCTACTAGTCGCCATATACGACGCCTTCTGGCGCCTAAACCTCCTTAACAACCTGCTGGGCCTTGCGGTTGCCTACCAAGTCTACACCCTGCCCCTCGGCCTCTGGCTGGTCACAGCCTTCGCCTTCGACTACAGCCAGGAGGTGGAGCACGCCGCGCAGATCGACGGGGCCGGGCCCGTGAGGCGGTTCCTCCACGTGGCGTTGCCCATGATGGCGCCGGGCATAGCCGCCACCGCCGTACTCGCCGGGATAGAGGTGTGGGGCGAGTACCTCTACGCAGCGGTGTTGATCAACTCACAAGATCTCCTCACAGCCTCTGTGAAGCTGGGCCACCTAGCCACCTCAGAGTTCCGCTACGAGTGGGGCGTCTTGGCCGCCGCCTCCTTCCTCAGCACCCTGCCCGCCCTCGCCTTCGTAACAGTGGCGGCCCGCACAATGACGCGGCTAGCCGTCGCCAAGTGGTGACACATCAGCCAGAGAGACACAACGACCATTCAGAAAACGAAGCTCCCAGTCGGACCACAGCCTCAAGACGCCCAAGCTACGCTACGTCAGCGAGGCCGTCCCCCTCTCGTGACGCCTCCCACGTTTTAAGACGCCGTTTATGAGCCCTTGTGTGCCGGCCCGGTGCGGCAGGTGGTCTTAGCCGTGGACTAGGCCCCTCTGGACTGTGTGGTGCGCCTACTGAGGTCTCGACGTCGTGGGCAAAGGCTGGGGTGGCCAGCAAATGGAGACGCGTCAAGAGGAGTCAGACCTCCAGTGGAGGCGTTGCCGAAGGGTTTCAAGACGCCTCGCGGCGCACCTCGTCTCCCAGAGGGGTTCGGGGACGTCTCTGGAGGTTTTGACATGTGCTATTCATATGCAGGTTTTGTGGATTGTGTGGCGTCTCCCGCGGCTGGGGCCGGCGGCTTGATATGGATAATTCTCAAAGTGGTCCTCATTCTCTTCAACATGCCGAGGTATCCGACCCCCGACGTGATTTACGACGCCAAGAACACCACCTTCGACGTGCTGGACGAAGTCCTCGCTATGTTTGAGAGGGGGGCCGCCGGGGTGGTCCTACACGTGGTCTTCACAGAGGACGACCGGCCGGTGGTGACCGGCCGTCCGCTTCTGCGGCTCGGCAGAGGTCTTAGGTCGGTGCGTTCGCTCTCAGCCTCCGAGGCCGACGGCGTCTACCCCCTGGAGAAGATGGTCAGTTTCTTGTCCGGCGTGGGGGAGATCTATCTCGAAACTGCCGATCCTGAGCGCCTCGTGGCCCACGTCAAGCCCAGCTGGGACGTCTACGTGATAACCGACGCGCCGCCGCCGGAGGACGGCCCGCGGTGGGTGTACCGCGTCACGAGGCCCACTGACGTGGTCAAGGCACCACACGCAAGGGCGGTCTACTTCGACATAAGCAACGGCTTCCCCACCGCCCGCCACGTCAAATACGCCCTCTCCAGAGAAATGAAAATCATGATAGGGCCCGTCACCAGCCCCCTAGAGGTGAACCAGGCGCTGTCGCTGGGCATAACCCGGGTGGTGACTCTAAGCAGAGAGCTGATAGTTAAAAGGACAGAGGCGCGGCAGAAACACTAACTTTTTCCCCAGCCCCCGTTCCTTTCGCCAACTCTATCGACGCATCTAGCAGAAACACCCTTCATATGACACAGCTTTTTAACACCCCGTCGCCCACCCATCTAGCCGCTGGCTTCACCTCCCCCACCATATGGGCAATAGATGTAAAACCCACCACAGATCTGTCCATGTCTCAGGGTGGAAAAATATCCAGAAGGCAAATGCTTATTGCCGCAGGCGGAGCCGTCGTTGCCGCAGTTGCCGGCGGAGTGCTCTGGCAACTTAGCCAGTCTCAGCCCCCCAGCACAACAACAACCCAGGCCTCTGCACAGACGGCCACCACGCAGACGGCTGCAGCGCCTACGACCGGCGCCGCCCAAGGCAGGTTGGTAATCCTGGCCCGGTCTGACTATCACCAAGAGGTTCACGAAAAGGCGCTTATTCCCTACTTCAAAGAGCGGAACCCCTCCGCAACCGTGGAGTACGTGCCGAAGGGCTACAACGACCTCTACCAAGTGGCTAAGCTGGCCATGCAGAGGGGCAGTTCCGACTACGACGTTTTGTACCTCGACGAGCCTTGGGTCAGGGAGTTTAAACAGTGGGCCGTCGCCGTGGATGGAGTCGACCTCTCGGGCTATCCGCCTAAGCTCCTAGAGCCTGTCAAGGCGGGCAACAGCCTCTACGCGGTGCCGATACTCGGCAACTTCAACTTCTACTTCTACAGAACAGACGTGTTGGAGCAGATAGGGGAGAGCAGGCCCAAATCCATGGATGACATCATGCGCATAGCTGAGGCCGTGCAGAAGAAGCTGACGCCGAAGATATACGGCTTCACCGGCAACTTCACGTTGGGGCAGGGCAGCGGGGCGGCGGGGGATGCATATGCGTTACTCCTCCTGGCGTACGGCGGCGCCTTCTTCGACCCTAAAGACGGCGTCACGCCGGTGCTGGACTCGCAGGAGGCGGTTGAGGCGTTGAAGACGGCGAAGTTCTTCGTCAAAAACGGCCACCCACAGATTACCAACTGGCCGGACCTCCGCTCTATACACGAGTCTGTGTACCAAGGCGAAGCCGCCTCGGGCTTGGTGTGGAACGGCTGGATCCAGTTCGTCGACAACCCCCAGCGTAGCAAGGTGGTGGGGAAGGTGGAGGTCATGCCCCTCCCCGGAAGAAGGGGGCCAGTCGCCCACACCGGCGTGTGGTACTACGTAGTGCCTAAGTTCAGCAGAAACCAGGAGACGGCCAAGGCCTACGTGAGGGCCGCCACGTCGCTCGAGGCCCAGCTGAAGGCCCAGCTCGAGGTGAACATGCCCCCCACCCGGGCCACCGTATTCACAGACGCAGAGGTGCGGAGGCGGAACAGGCTGGCAGATAGCTACGCCAAAATAATTGAGGCAGGGACGCCAGCCCGCACATCGCCCATCTGGACCGCCGCCCAGCCGCGGCTGAACGAAGTCATAGCGCGGTACTTCCAAGACGCCATCACCGCAGAGGAGGCCGTGAAGCAGATGCATTCAATACTCGTAGAGGTAAGCAAAAGGGAAGGACTCATATAACGCCTCTCTTCTACACCTTGTTTTTTCGTGTTTCTTATTTTTATTCCACATAACTACGCACTGCAGTAGGCTAATCTGTTGCCGCGAGACGCGAAAAGACTAACTCAAGCCATGTTGCGGCTGGTTAGGCGGCTTGTCGTAAGCTTCATATGTACTTGTCTACGCGACGCCTGGGTTATGTGTCTTCATCTAGGCCGTTCCATATGGACAATGCATTAAGCCATTTACCCGACGCCCTCTATGAGCACGGACAGAATCCGGAGAAGTAAGCCCACAACGTCAGAGTCATGGGCGGTGCTTACAGATATCTTCGCCGCAGGTCCGCGGCGGGGGGCGTCCGCTCCCAAGACGTCGTTGCGTGTGGGCTAGTATGTACATCCACTTTTTGGGAACGGGAACCGGAGGGAGCACCGGGTCAAGGAGGTGGCGGCCGGCTAACCTGGTGGACACCGGCGAGTATCTGGTGGTTGTGGACTGCGGAGTGGGTTGCCACTACCGGCTCTCGGACCGCGGCCTCTTGACGGAGGTAGACTACGTCTTTATTACGCACGGCCACATGGACCACTTCCTGGGGCTGCCGGAGGCCCTTTTCCAGGCGTATGTGGAGGGCCGTAAGAAGCCGTTGCACATATACGCCCCGCCCCCTGTGGAGGAGGTGGCTAAGATCCTGGCGTCTCACTTCGTGGCCGAGCTCGCCGCGGCGCCCTACGAGATCGTATCCCGCAGAGTTTCCCCGGGCGTCCTCCTGGACCTGCCGGGGCTTAGGGTGGAGGCCGCCGAAGCCTGCCACCACACGGCCAAGGAGGCCTACGGCTTCCGGCTGAGGGCCGGAGTCGACGTGTTGTTCTCCGGCGACACCGCGGCCGGTTGCGAATCTCTGCGGCGGCTGGGCGCCGGCGTGGACGTAGCCGTGCTGGAGGCCACATGCAACGAAGAAAACAAAGAGCTCTGCAAGAGGTACGCCCACTCCACCACCCTCGAGGCTTTGGCGGAGGGGGAGGCCATGAAGGCGGGAGAGCTGGTGCTTACACACATAGACGACCGCCTCAACCCGACAATATATCAAGACGTAAAGAGGGCAAACAGACCGGTTGTGGTAGCCGAGGACAACATGACGATTAGGCTGTAGTGAGGCCCCGGCGGGCGCGGCCGGGGTTTTTGTAGCCGGCCGGCTCTATGTGAGGCGCTTGGGAGGCCCCGGCGGGAGGCGCCCAACCTCTCTAGGCCGCCGCCGTAGGCGCCACGCGCCTGTACCCCCACCCTAGGCCCTCATGAGTCGTCCTCGAAACGCCGCGGTGTGAACCGGACACCTGCGCCGGCCCTTTCACAGATGTCTCGCGGCGGGCCGACACACGGGCCGGGGTCTGGCGGCGAGACTGGCCGCCGGGAAGACGACCACGCGCGTAGAGAAACTACATAAGTATACTAATAGAGAGGCTACATATGTATATCTACATGAGCTGTTGTGCCTGGTTCATATTGCGCCCGCCTATGCAACGCTTGGTCTAGGCGTCTTCAAAATTACATTTTCATATGGATAATACTTCAAGCTGTTTACACAAAGCCCTCCATGAATCCGGGTAAAATCCAGAAAAACAAAACCGCGATACTGACACTGGCGGTGGCTATAGTGGCGGCGGCATTAGCGGCAATATTCCTCGCCACTGGACCGCATAAGACGGTGTCCACCTCTACGCCCTCCCCAGAGGCGCAGTCTCCCGCCGCGCCCGGCGCCTCGCCCGCTACGGAGGCGCCGACTTCCGCAACCCCCACACCAACGCCGGAGGCGCCTAGGCTCCAGCTCCAGACTCAGCCCCAGAGGTCTGAGGTTAAACGTGTCATTTTGATCAGTATAGACGCTGCTAGGGCCATGGATGTCTGGCCGCTGGCCAGAGACGGCTTCCTCAAGAACATGGGCAAGATCGCGGCTGAGGGCGCGTACGGTGAGCTGTCCCCCATGTACCCGGCCGAGACCTCCCCCTCCCACGCCGCCCTTCTGACCGGGGCGCCATCCGGCATCCACGGCGTCTTCTCCAACACTCTCTACCCCAAGTCCCCCTTCGAGGGCGGCAAGTCTGAGCCGGGCTACTGGGGCCGGCTCATTGCGGCGGACACCATCTGGGAGGCGGCTCTGCGCAAAGGCTACAGAGTGGCCATCTCCAACTTCATCCACGGCTATGTGCCCACCTGGCAGGCGAGACTCAGCGACGCTGACAAGAACAAGATCGTAATCATATACACGACAAAGGCCTACAAGTCCGGCACAGGCTTCGCGGGCTCTCAGCTCTACAGCACCTCCGGAGTCGGCACTAGGATCAACTACACGGGAGGCAGGGTCTACATACCCATCGCAGACACCGTGCTGGTGGGCGAGGTGAACACAGGCGCCAAGGTGCTCATCTTGTATCAAGGCAACAAGAAGATCGCCGAGGTGCCTGAGGGCGGCTGGGCCTCCGTGGTGGTGAACGTGACTGAGAAGGGCACTACGTACCTGGCGGCCTTCATGGTCAAGGCCCTCTCCCTGGCCCCCAACGACGTGAGGATATACCGCGGCAACGCCCTCATCTACAACGACCCCATCGCCTGGTTCATGGGTCCTGAGGTGCTCAAGAGGAAGTACTGGAGGGAGGTGGTTGAGAGGGGCTATATCGACGTCTACCACGGCCTCGCTGGCGATGTGGGCAGGGGCTGGATCGACCTCAAGACATACGCCGAGATAGTGAACTACACCGTGGACTACTACTGGCGCACCAACCTCTTCGTGCTTAAGAACGTGGAGTTCCAGCTGATGACGGGCTACGACGTGACGCCCGACCCGGTGGAGCACGCCATCCTCGGCCTCATGGACCCGTCCATGCCGTACAGCAACGCCACCCTCGCCGAGTGGGCCAAGAGGACATACCTCGGCATGTGGGCTAAGATAGACCAGTGGCTCGGCGAGTTTACGAAAGAGATGAATAACGGCGACGTGTTGATCGTAGTGGGCGACCACGGCCAGTGGGGCGTGAGGGGCAGCGTCGCCGTAAACACCGCCCTTAGGCGCGCCGGCCTCCTGGTCACAGACGAAAAGGGCAACCCCGACTTCTCCCGCTCTGTGGCCTACTACGACGGCGCCTACATCTTCATCAACCCCAAGTACAAGGCTGACCCCGCCACCTACAGCAGAGTGGTGGAGAGGGTAATGGAGGTGCTTCTCTCCATCCGCGACCCGGCCACCGGCGAGTGGCCCTTTGCGATCGTCGCGGCCAGGGCTGGCCAGGCCGCTGGGCCTTTGGCGCCTATCTACGGCCACGACATGTCGGTGCTCTTCCTCGACGGACCTGCGAGACTCCAGTCGCGCATAGGCGATATAGCCATAGCCGTGAAGCCAGGCTACTGCGCCTACGACAAAAGCGCCACTAGAGACAACGTGGTAAACACTCCCATACCCTTCATCTACTCCGTGACTGGTTGCCACGACGGCTTGGGGAGCTGGAAGGAGCTCCGCTCCATCATCGGCATATGGGGCAAGGGCGTTGAGGTGAGACAGATAAAGGGCTTTGAGACATATGCGGCGAATGTGGGCTCCACCGTCGCCGCCCTGCTCGGGCTGGAGCTCAGAAACGCCACTTTCACTCCCATCTGGGTCCTGAAATAAATCCCCTTTTTCCCATAAACCCCCCTTTTCTCCATCTTTGGACCCCGAGGTCTTGTAACCTCCTTATTTCTGTTTAGATGTGGTTGTGGGTCCTGTCGATGAGGTATATGATGTTTATGGGGCATCTAGAGATCTTCCTGGAGGCGTCGACGGCGTAGTTGCTGATCACTACGAGGTGCCTGCCAAGCTGATGACCCGGCAGAGTCTCGCACCTAAGACATAAGACAGCTGGAGGAGAAAATGGCCGCCTTGAGTAGAAGATGGTGGATTGCACTAGGTAGCTGAAAAAGGCGTGTCGCGGCCGTCTAGACATCTAGCCGTCTAAGACGGAGACGCCGTGTGCCTTCGCCTTTTTTGCCATCCGTGAGTCGAAGGTGACGAGGGGTATCCCGAGCTTCTTTGCCGTGAGGGTCACTTTGGCGTGTTGTAGTGGGTCAGCCCGGCGCCTACGGCTCCTCTCAATGTTGCGGCGTCTTCGCAGTGGATCACCGCCTTTTCGTACTCCAGAAGAGCCCTCAACACGCCGACACCCGGCGCCGCCTTTTTGAAGAACCAGACGAGCTCGTGTATAACCACGGTGGACATGTGCCAGACGTCTAAACTGTCGAGCAAAGCCTCAGCTTCTTCATGCATGGGCGAGTCCTCCACCACGTAATTACGGCGTTTGTATCAACTAGCCTCTCGCCGCACCTTCCTCCACAAGTCTATCTATCTCCTCGGGGATCAGCCTCCGCCCCAGCCGAATCCTCGGCAAACCCCCCGCCGCCTTCCTTATGACGATCCTGTCCCCTTCCACCTCCACCACCACCCGATCCCCCGCCTTGATCCCAAGCCTCCTCCTCACCTCGGCCGGAATCGTTATCTGATAATTCCGAGTAACCCTAACCACAGCCACAACTACATACCGCTAGCTGTATATAAGCCTTACTACCAGCGCAACCAGCCGGGCGCCTCCGCGGCGGCTACCGCCGTGAGCGTCTTCCAACATGAAGGATGATGTTTCAAGCAATTGATAAGACGGCCCGAGCGGTATGACGGCTCGCACCCCGTAATGCTCGCTTGTGGAGGGCCGCGGCTCTAATTGAGCTAGAGCCGCTACTGAGACGCGAGGTTATGCATACGAGACGTATTGCTTCGCCGCTTAGACATACGACCGCCGCTCTCGGGGGTCGATGCCCCGGGAGCCACGACGTCGTTACGTCTAATTAAGATGGACGTCTACGCCGGTGCAGGTAGAAACCTGCGAGGACATCCAGCAACGGCAGCTCCGCCCCTTCGTTGCGCTGAGCCCCTCGCGGTGGGTCAAGGCGCCCGCGCTTCTGCTGGCGCGGTAAAGTCTTGTCCTATCGTCAGTTGCTTTCGTGAGGCCGGCCTCTCCCTCGTAAAGGCCTAGTGAGGAGACCCTTGCCGCGGTGCTCTACATGTGGGCCGCAGGTCTCCAAGAGCGATATTAAATTAAGTGCGAAAAGGGCTACCACTGGCTGGGTTTCTTCAACTACCAGAAAGGGCAGAGCTGGCAGGCCAATGAGCGCTGGCGCCTTCGCTACGCGGTCGTTGCATTTGTCGAGTATGACGGCAGGCGGAAATAAGCCTACGCCGATTAGGTGTTTGCACCCGCCTGCCGCCAGTATATGCATAAGTTCATGTAGTAACACCACGATATAGACAACGAAGGAGAGATAGAGGTGGTCAGGTTGCAACGCGGCAAAGGTTGCCGCGCTTATTGACGCGGGGGCCGCAGGTGTGAGGAGGGCCTCAGCGCACCGCCTTAATCGCCTTGGCCAAGGCATGGCCTACCTCTAAGATCTTTGTCCAGTAGAGTCTAAACGTGAAGGCTGTTGCGACTCCCACCGCCGCGGATGCCCACAGGCCGTAACTCTCGGCTATCCAAGGAAGCAGTTGTCCAAACAAAAAGTAGAGGGCGAGAGCAGTGGTGGCCCATTCATCGGATCTTTGCGGTATGGAGAAGGAGGCGGAGGCCCAGAGCGCCAGGAGGATGGGCAAAAGAAGGTCGACGTCGGCGCGTGTCGAAGCCGCCAAAGCCGTAGCCACGGCCACGGACGCCGAAAGCGCATATAGAATTGCCACGTCAAAGAAGACCTTGTTCATACGTCCCACGGGGCCAGTCCGTATATAATAGTACAGCGATAAAGCTCTATACGGCAGTGCGGCCGCGGATAGATACAGCGCCAGATGGATCCCGACAAACAGCCATAAACCCCACAGTGGCCAGACATCCAGAATGTCTGAAATCCTGTGGCCTGTGAGACTTATCTCGAAGCGAGGTCCGTGGGGCAGGAGCCACAGCATCACCAGCAACATGGCGGTTAGGTATATTGCGCCGTTCAGCGTGATTATATAGCGCCTCAGCGTGAATTGAGGAAGAAGAGGTAGCCGCATCAAGGCGATGGCCGGCAGAGGGGCTAAGGCTGGGATGGGAATAGCGGCGAATAAGGCGTAATAAGCGGCGACATAGGGCCACCGCCTGTACCTACCTGTGAGGATTAGAAGTGCGAAAAGAGTGCCGAAGGGGAAGAAAGGTAGGGTTAATACGGAAACTAACGCCGCATTGATGAAGTCCCACCTCAGCGATTTGACCTCTAGCCTAAGCACAGACTTGAGGTCTAGACGCGTCGCCGCCATCAAGCCCGCCAGCACCCAGGCGTAGGCAACAAAGCCGGTGAAGCTAAGCGCCGTAAGTGCGGCATAGAGGTAAAAGACGAAACTTCTGACGTAGGCATTAACTATCGCCGAAATGAGCCTAAACATATCTCCGCAGATCCACCTTGACCTCTGCCTCGATCAAATCCACGTGTTCCGGCCTGACGAACACGACCACGGCGCCGCTTAGCGCCTTCAACACATCTGCGAAAAGCGCCACGCCGCCTTCGTCCACATGGACGAGGGGGTCGTCGAATATCGTGAGCCTTCTGTCCAACTCGACGGCGAGGGCGAAGTAAACTCTCCTCCTCTGCCCCTGCGAGAGATGTCCAATTTTGACATCCGGCACGCCAAAAGCCGACAGATCCACAGAACCACAACGCGCCCCGTAGAGGTCGCACACAGCCTTTATGAACTGCATCGGCCTCAAAGTGGGGGGCAGATCGTTCGTCTCTGGAACTAGGAACACGTCCTCAGGTCCGAGCCTCCGCTCCAGCCAGCCGCCCAAAGGCATCAATAGACCAGCCAAGGTCTTCGCAAAGGTAGTCTTCCCAATTCCGTTAGGACCGTAAAACAACAACCTAGACTTCTCTTCGATTTCCAAAACATCTATTGTTAATAACCTCCGCGTGTTAAAAAAACCACGATATCCTATCACCAAGCCACGAGCTCTCAGCAGATACATGGAAAAAAGGGGGGTGTTAAATAAATAGATTATATTAACATGCTATACAGCCACATTTACATTCTACATATATACCAATGTATGTTACACCACAGGAGCTAACCCCACAAGAACAAGTAGCGGGGCAGATCACCGGACAACAGAGGTAAGCTAAAGCCGCTGCTATGAGGATAATCACAACGATGACCCACGAGTACAGCTTGTAATAGTTAGTAACAGGCCACCCATGGGTGAACCTCCTTTCTAATAACATTATGCCCGCAGCTAGCGCGAGTGCCACCGCGAACACTGTTATGCTTGTAAGTGGCAGGTGTAATATGCATCTCGCCACATTAGTTATGTTGGCAATTAACAGCGTATATGCCATATATCCCCCCACCGCCAGCATTAACGTTGAGACCTTATTTTCGGTTCTACCCGGAAGCATGAGCGCGTCATTTTTTTTTTAAAAAAATTATTAACACACCAGAGAAAACAGTCAGAAGAAGAATTGTATCATGGTCATGGCTGTCGCGACCGCATTGGCGGCAGCCGCAGTCTACGCTGGACGGAAGTTCAGAGAGATAGCCAAGTATTACTACGGAGGGCTGCGTTCGTCGTCGGCACAAGTCGTCGTCCTTGTGGCGGTTTGACTATTGGTCCAAGGTTGTCACGCCCTTGGCGTCGTGGGAGGGCGTTAGACCTCTATAGCTTCAACGCGATCCGCCTGTAACGCTCATCTGTCGCATGCCGTTTACTGCTACGTCTTTCTGCGACGAAAACTGGCGTCGGTGGAATACCACAAAGGGCTATTTCAAAGGGGCAGTTGCAAGATTATTTCACATTTATATACGGCAATTCGCGCCTTACATAAGAGCTGTAGACGAGAAGCAGGTCTGGCAAAAGCCCGCCCAAGATGCTAGCTCTTTATGGAGTTATAAGATTCGCATAAACACATAGCAAAAGAAACTTTGGCTGTGTATCGGCCTTGGTCTACGATTTTGGTTTGCTCCGCTCCATACTTCTGTTTTGCCGGCCCGTCGAATTGGGGTTTTGTAACTGCTCTATCCCCAAGCTCCCGGCTGGCCTCCAGCGACGCTTCGCAGGCACATCTACTCGCGGCGTCGCAGATAAATTTATTGAATGGATTCTAGGCCAATATTTAAAAATGGAAGATCTCGCGGATCCATGGAGGTAATTGTCGTTAACCACGGCTCGCGGCGGCGCGATTTCAACGAGTTGATGGAGAGGCTGGCTTCCCGTCTCGAGAAGGACTTGGGCGTGCCTGTGCGGGTTGGGTACAACGAGTATGCGGAGCCCAACTGGCGCGACCTCGTGCGTAGCGGCGAGGGGCCTGTGGTCGTCGCGTTGGCGTTTTTGGGAGGTGGGAATCACGTATACCGCGACATCCTCGGCGAGCTGGGCGTAGAGGTCGGCAGGTGGCAGAGGAGCACATTCGGCAGGCTTGTCTACGTGACGCCGCCTCTGGGGGATTCGCCTCTTGTCTACCAAGCCCTCAAGGCCCGGATACAGGCGGCGTTGAGGGCTGAGTCCCCTTCCTACGTGTTGGACCCCGAGGAGATAGAGATGGAGTCTCTCAACGCGGTGGCGTCGGCTCTGGGCCTGGACCTTTCCGACTGGAGGGACAGGCTGAGGGCGCGGGCCGCATACGCCACAGGCAACCTTGACGTGGCCAAGGCTCTTTACATCTCCGACGACTTGGCCGACGCGTTTGGGGAGTGGCTGGGCGGCCCCGTCGCCGCGGACGTCCACATGGTTGCGGCGGGTCTTCGGTACGACCGAAGTCTCATACATGTGGCGCTGGACTGCGCCGGCGGCTCTCCCGGCGTCACCAAGTCGTACGCGGGCATGTTGTGCGTCTTGAGGAGGCTGGGCGCGGCCGGCGTAGTGGTGGGCAACGCCCCCACCGCCCTACTCGCCGTGGTGGAGCACTGCAGAGGCGGCGGCGAGCTGCCCTTCGCAGTGGCGGCGCCCGTCGGCTTCACAAACGCCGCGCAGATAAAGGAGGAGTTTTTGAAGTGCGGGGTGCCCTCCGTGGTTGTGCGCGGCACATACGGCGGGTCGGGGGTCGCGGCGGCGCTCTTCAACGAGCTCGTCAAGATTGCACATGGCGGGTGAGCTTTACGTGGTGGGGTTCGGCCCGGGTAGCCCACGCGCCCGGACGCCCGAGGCCGTGGAGGCGATTAAGGCGGCGGATGTGGTCATCGGCTACAAGACCTACATAGAGCTGATCTCGGACCTCCTAGAGGGGAAGGAGGTGGTGTCCGCCGGCATGCGCGAGGAGATCTACAGGGCGAGGAAGGCCCTAGAGCTGGCTTTGGAAGGGAGGCGCGTGGCTGTGGTGAGCGACGGAGATCCGCAGGTCTTCGGCATGGCGCCGCTCGTGTTGGAGATAGCCAGCAGGCTCGACGCGCCCGTCTCCATCAAGGTGATCCCCGGCGTCACTGCCGCCTTGGCCGCCGGCGCGTTGCTCGGCGCGCCGCTCGGCTCAGACTTCGCCGTGATTAACCTAAGCCCGCTCCTGACCCCCCGCGAGGTCATATTGGAGAGGGTTAGGCAAGCCGCCGCGGCGGGCTTCGTCTTGGCCCTCTACAACCCGATAGATAAACAACTGTTGAGGGAGGTTCTGGCGGTTCTGCGGCAGATACGCGGAGGCGGCACGCCGGTCGGCGTAGTTAAAGACGCCTATAGGCAGGGCCAGCGGGTTGTGGTCACCACTCTAGACGGCGTCGACGTCGAGTCGGTGGACATGCGCACCACGCTGATCGTGGGCAACGACGAAACGTACGTCTGGCGCAACTTCCTCATAACTCCTAGGGGCTACCACCGCAAATATGCTTACCCTTAAACGCTTCGGCATCACCACAGGCGCCGCCGCGGCGGCTGCGGCCAAAGCAGCGGCGCTTTCCCTCAGGAGGGAGTCCCCGAGGGCTGTGACCATCCCCACACCGATAGGACTCAGGCTAGAGATACCGGTTGAGCGGGTCTACAGAGACGGCGAGTGGCACTGCGCAGAGGTCAAGAAGTTCTCCGGCGACAACCCAGACGTCTTAGACGGCGCCGTGATAAAGGCGTGTGTAAGGCCGGGCCCGCTTAAGATAACTTGCGGGAGGGGCGTGGGCGTTGTCTCCAGGCCGGGCCTCCCGGTGCCGCCGGGCGAGTGCGCCATAAACCCGGTGCCTCGCCAGATGATCCTCGACGCAGTCAGAGAGGCTGAGGTTGGGGAGGTGGAGATCTTGGTGGAGGTGCCGGAGGGGGAGAGGCTGGCGGAGCTTACGATGAACAAAGACGTGGGCGTGCTCGGCGGCATTTCGATACTGGGCACAACCGGCATAGAGTTCCCCGTCAGCGACGAGGAGTACCTGGGCCACATCGAGGCCGAATTGAAGGCCGTCCGCGCCTCCTCGAAGCTGGCGGTGCTGGCTACGGGGAACAGGGCTGTGGAGTACGCCAGGAGGGACTTCGGCGACGTTGTGGTGAAGGTTGGAGATTGGGTCGGCGCCGCGGTGAAGCTGGCGGTTGAGATGGGCTTCGACGAGGTGCTGGTTGCCGGTCTGCCCGCCAAGCTGGTAAAGGTGGCGGCCGGCGCCTTGAACACGCACCACCGGTACTGCGACGCCCGGATGGAATCTCTAATCTACGCAGCAGTGGCCGCAGAAGTCCCGTATGAGGTGGTGAGGAAGGTGATGGGGGTGCAGAGCGTGGCTGAGGCGCTTACCTACCTGGGGGACTACAGAGAGGCTGTTCTGTCTGGGGTCGCGGGCCGCGTCAAGGAGAGACTCAGCCGGCACGCGGGGAGGGAGGTGAAGGTGGTGATATACGGCGAGGACGGGAGAATTGAGGCGCGGGCATGAGAGCCCCCGGCATACCTGACGAGGAGTTCATAAGAGACCCCGAGGTGCCGATGACGAAGGAGGAGGTGAGAGCGGTCGTCATCTCTAAGCTCAAGGTGGGGCCTGGCGACGTCTTGCTCGATGTTGGGTGCGGCACGGGCAGCGTGTCGGTGGAGGCGGCGTTGCTAGGCGCCGAGGTCTACGCCATAGACAAAAGCCCAAAGGCCGTGGAGCTCACGAGGAGAAACGCGGAGAAGTTCGGCGTCGCAGATAGGATACACGTGAAGCTCGGAGAGGCCCCCCGCGACTTGCCGAGAGACATTACGTTTACGTCGGCCTTCGTGGGGGGAGGGGGTAGGGACCTGCCGAAGATAGTGCCCGAAGTCCTTAAATTAGTGAAGCCGGGAGGCAGAGTGGTGATAGACGTAGTTACGCTTGAAACCCTATCGGCGCTGACCCCCCTCCTCGAGGGGCTGAACCACGAGGTGGTGTTGTTGCATGTGGCCAGGGGCAGGAAGGTCGGCGGGTACACAATCTTGTCTCCGCTTAATCCCGTATTCGTCGTGACGGTGAGGCTATGATAGTCGTGGGCCTAGGCCCCGGCGACCCCTCCCTAGTGACCGTAAAGGCGGTTGAGGCCCTGCGGAGGGCAGACGTGGTGTACGTCCCCGCCTCCTCCCGCTCCGAGAGGAGTCTCGCGGAGCGGATAGTCCGCAGGTATACAGATGCCGAGGTGGTCGTGGTGGAGTTCCCCATGGGCCGCACCACTGAGGAGGAGTTGAGGAGGATCGCCCAGGAGATCGAGGCGGGGGGCAACGCGGTGTACGCGCAGCTGGGAGACCCGGCGCTCTACAGCACCTTCGCCAGACTCATGCCCTTCGTGAAGACGCCGGCGGAGTTTGTGCCGGGGGTCACGTCCATCACGGCGTGTGCGCAGTACGCAGGCCGAGTCCTAGCCGTGGGGGACCAGGCCTTTGCCGTGGTGCCCGCCTCCAGACGCGACTTGTTGGAGGCCGCGGCGGAGCTCTTCGACGTGGTGGTCGTGATCAAGGCCAACAGAAACGTGGATGTTATAAACAAGCTCCTGCGGCGGTTCGGCGGCGTCGCAGTGAGGAGGTGCTACATGGAGAATGGGGAGGTGTCGGGGGAGGTGACGTGGGACGACTACTTCACCGTGGCGTACATATGGCGGGGGAGGGAGTCTTCGTGGGGGCCGGACCCGGCGACCCCGAGCTCATCACGGTCAAAGGCATGAAGTATCTGCAACAAGCAGACGTGGTGATATACGCCGGCTCGCTGGTGAACCCCGAGCTTCTGAAGTACGTAAAGGAGGGGGCGGAGATATACAACAGCGCCACGATGACCACCGAGGAGATCGTGGACATCATGGTGAAGAAGGCTTCGGAGGGGAAGCTGGTGGTGAGGCTGAAGTCCGGCGACCCCGCCATATACGGCGCGTTGTGGGAGGAGCTATTGCCGTTGCAACAACTCGGAATACCCTACGAGGTGGTGCCGGGCGTCACCGCGGCGCTGGCCGCCGCGGCGGCCATGAGGATCGAGCTGACTGTGCCCAAGGAGGTGCAGACTGTGGTCATTACGCGGGCCTCCGCCAGGGTGGAGATGCGCGGCGACTTGAAGACCGCGGCTAAATTCGCCAAGGAGATGGGGGCTGTCCTCGCCATATACACAGGCGTCCACGTCATAGACAAGGTGGTCAGAGAGCTTACAGAGGGCGGCCTGCCCCCCGAGACGCCCGTGGGAGTGGTCTACAAGGCCTCTTGGCCCGACGAAAAAATTGTGGTGGGGACCCTCGCGGACATAGCCGAGAAGGTCAAGGCGGAGGGGATCGTGAGAGACGCCGTAATAATCGTGGGCAACTCCGTAAAGCCGAGGGAGGTCCCGCGGAGCGCCGTCTACAACCCCGCCTTCAGCCACAGCTACCGCAGGGCTAGGTCGTGAAGGTGCTTTTCTTCTCGGGGGGCAAGGACTCGGTCTACGCCTACCACCTGGAGCGGCCTGTGGACCTCTTCTTCGTCTCGGTCTACCAATTCCCCCGGCCCTCGCCGCACCTCCTCAACCTACACAAGACGGTAGAGCTGGCCCTGGCGCTGGGCGTGCCGACGTTGACCGTACGCCTCCCCAAAGGCAACGAGTTCGAGGCCAAGGCCTCTCTGCTGAGGCGGCTTGGGGCCAAGGTACTGGTGGCGGGGGACCAAGCCGTGGAGGACCACCTTAGATACATGAAGCGGCTTGCGGCCGAGGCGGGTGCCGAGCTCAGGGAGCCGCTGTGGGGCAGAGACCCCGCCCAGGTGCTGAAGGAGGAGGTGCAACACATGGACGTCTTAATAATCGGGGCTAGGCACAGAGAGCTGGTGTGCCGCCTGGTGACTAGAGAAAACGTGGAGGAGTTCATAACGCTGGCGAGGCAGCTCGGGGTCGACCCCCTGGGGGAGCTGGGGGAGTACCACACGCTTGTGGTGAGGTACCTAGACGTGAGAATCCCCTACCGTTGCGGCTCCGTGGAGCAGTATGGCGACTACTACATCGCGCGGCTGTGATCTTGGAGGCCTTGAGGAGGCGGGTGGAGGAGGCGCCGTGCGACGTAGTTCTGGCGTCCGGAGGCGTCGACTCGACGGCGGTCGCCTTGGCGCACCGCATGCTCGGCCTCAAGCCTCTTTTGATAAACGTCCAGTATCTAGAGAAGCCCGGCGACGACCTGCAGTACGTGGTGCTTGTTGCAAGGAGGCTGGGCCTCCCGCTCCTCGTGCGGTTTGTGCCTAAGGAGGAGGCCCTCGAAGCGGTTCGCGAGGTGGTGCGCATACTCCGCGTCTTCAACCCCATGGAGGTGGTGAACTGCGCCGCGGTGTATATTGCGCTTAGGGAGGCGAAGCTGAGGGGGGCCAAGAGGGCGTGCACGGGCGACGGCGGCGACGAGCTCTGTGTAGGCTACAGCTACATGCTTAAGATGCCGCTGGAGGAGCTCAAGGACTACGTGAGGCGTCTCCCGCAGATGTGGAGCTTCTGCGCCTTCAAGATAGGAGAGGCGCTGGGGCTCGACGTCGCCTCGCCGTTTCTGCAAAACGTGGATCTCCTCCTCTCCATACCCGTGGAGGAGAAGGTGAAGTGCGGAATGGGGAAGTGCCTACTGAGGGCTGAGCTGGCCGAGGCTCTGGGGCCGGTGGTGGCTTGGAGGAAGAAAAGCCCAGTGGAGCGGGGCAGCGGCTTCGACGCCATATACGACGTCCTGGCCGAGATGGGCAAGGCGGTCGAGGCCGACATACCGGCCGAAGGCGCGGCGCGGTACCTATACCACATTTTCAGGAAACTGGGCTACACCTACCGGCGGGCCGCCGAGAGCCCGTGTCCCGTCTGCGGCTTCGAGCTCCGCGGCGGCTACTGCCCCATGTGCGGGTGGTACAGGCGGTAGTTGCCAGATCCCCCCGCGGCTACGGCGGCTCTGCGGCAAAAATTTACTGTCTGCAACTTAAATAAGTCATTTATGTCTCCGCCATGGATCTGAAGGAGGAGGTGCTGAGGCTTAAGAGGGAGAAAAACGCAGTGATACTAGCCCATAACTACCAGCTACCTGAGGTGCAGGACGTGTCCGACTTCGTGGGCGACTCTCTGAACTTGTCGCTGGCGGCGCGAGGCGCCGACGCCAAGATGATCGTCTTCGCAGGCGTCTACTTCATGGCGGAGACCGCGGCGATTCTGAACCCAGACAAGAAGGTGTTGATACCTGACCCAGACGCCGGTTGCTCCCTCGCCGCGTCTGTCGACGTCGAGGCCGTCAGGAGGTGGAAGGAGAAGCATCCAAACGGCGTGGTGGTGGCGTATATAAACACCTACGCGGAGGTGAAGGCCCTGGCCGACTACGTATGCACCTCCGCCAACTGCCTAAAGATCGTGGAGTCGCTCCCAGACGTTCCCATCCTCTTCATCCCGGACAAATACCTGGGCATGTACATCGCGGCAAGGACAGGAAAAAAGATTGAAATCTGGGACGGGCAGTGCCACGTCCACGCTAAGCTTACCTCTGAGAGGATTTTCAGCTTGGCCAAGATATTTAGAGACGCGGAATTTCTCATACATCCCGAGTGCGGCTGCGGCACCGCCTGCCTGGTAAAACTGCCGGAGCTGGGCTTAAAGGTGAAGTTCCTCTCCACCGAGGGCATGGTTAAATACGTCAAGGAGAGCCCCGCCGAGCGCTTCGTTGTGGCCACCGAAACCGGCATACTGTACAGAATGAGGAAGGCGGCCCCCGACAAGGAGCTGATACCGGCCGCGGAGGACGCAGTTTGTGAATACATGAAGCTCATCACGCTGGAGAAGGTGTACAAGTCGCTGAGAGACGAGGTGTACGTGGTGACGGTGCCTCCGCAGATCGCCGAAAGGGCCAGGAAGGCGATTGAGCGTATGTTTGAATTTGCATGATAGAGGCTAAGCTGTTCGCCTACGAGCTTTTGGAGGAGCTGAAGAGAGATCTGCCGTTTTTGGACTTCGCATCGCTGGCGCTACCAGCCGACGAAGCTGAGGCCTGCGTGGTGGCCAAGGCGGAGGGCATATTGGCCGGCGCCGAGGAGGCGGCGGAGTTCCTCAAGCTACTCGGCTTCCAGCTGACGAAGACGCTCACAGATGGGGCGCGAGTTAAGCCAGGAGACGAGGTGATGTGCTTCAAGGGGCCTGCAAGAGACATACCAAAGGTGGAGAGGACGTTGTTGAACCTTTTGATGCACGCCTCAGGCGTTGCGACCTACACAAGGAAGCTCGTCGACCTAGCCAGATCCCTCAACCCGCGGCTACGCGTGGCGGCGACCCGAAAGACGCTCCCGCATCTAAGGTACATCGAAAAGAAGGCAGTGCTCATCGGCGGAGGCGACCCGCACAGGTTCTCGCTCTCAGACGCGGTGATGATTAAAGACACGCATCTAGAGCTGGCAGACCTAAACGTCCTCCTCTCCGCCCCCAGGTCCTTTATCCACAAGTTGGAGGTGGAGGCGAAGACCGCAGAGGAGGCGCTGAGGGCGGCTGAGCTCGGCGCCGACGTCGTCATGCTCGACAACATGCCGCCGGAGGAGGTGCGGAGGGTCCACGAAGAGCTGGAGAGGAGAGGCCTGAGGGACAGAGTGATCCTCGAGGCCTCTGGAGGTATAGACGAGAGGAACATCGCGCTGTACGCGCCCTACGTCGACGTGATATCGGTGGGCAGGCTCAGCCACAGCGCGCCTGCCCTCGACATGTCCCTCGTGGTTAGGCCCAGCGCTGTCCCCGTGGGCCTCCTCGGCTACGGCCGCCTGGGGGCTGAGGTGGCAAAGCTGATAACGTCAGACCCAGAGCTCAAGCTGGTCGGCGTCTACGATGCCTCGCCGGAGAGGTGCGCAGAGGCGGAGAAGGCGGGCTTGAGGTGCCTCCCGTTTGAGGAGCTCGTCGACAAGTCTGAGTTCGTCGTGGAGGCCGCCTCGGCGGAGGCTGTGCTTCAACACGGTTGCGCCGTCCTCGTGAGGGGGCGCCATCTCATTGTGGCGTCTGTAGGCGCCTTGACCAAACTGCCTAGATGCGGCACCGGGCTCGTCTTTGCAATAAGCGGCGCCGTCGGGGGCCTCGACTTAGTGGCGGCGACCCGCGGCGAGGTGCGCCACGTCGTGCATAAACACGGCGCCGAGGAAAAAGGCGGCGAGGCGGAACAGCTCTACTGGCAGATGCCGCGCCAGCTGAACTCCGCCGTAGCCATCAAGCTGGCGGGGGCGAGGCGGGTGGACGTCGAGGTGAGGGGCGACGCGCCGGAGGGTCTCATCGTCCACGAAATACATATAAAACACGACGCCGGCCAGGCGTACATCCGCGTCGAGAACGCGGCCAGAGGCACCTCCAGCGTTGTGGCCGCCCGCTCCCTCTACGCCACGTTGAAAAGCGCCGTTAAGTTGCTGAAGAGAAGAGGAAAGATAGTGGTGGGAACCTTCGCCGTGTTGTAGAGGCCGAGGCCCTAACCGGCGAGAGGACTCACGACATGGAGACGCCGGGGCCGACGAGGGTCGAGGTCCGGCAGATAACGCCGGCGCGCCTCGGGGGCCTTTTGAAGATTGTTAACATGAGCTGGGGAGGTGGCGCACTGCGAAGATGCGGATTAATGCGCCGAGGATTCTATTCTGAACTAGCCAATAGCCGCCTGGCAGAACCTGTAGATGTGAAACGCAGAGGCGTTAGGAGAACTGGCTGTTTCTTCGTCTCTTCGAAAGCTCTTCTGGCCTCCTCACAGACGTCTCACCCTCCAAGGTGCTCAAATCACCGAGCAACCAGCGGTCAGGACGCTCCCGTGAGGACACGCCGCGGCCAGCCAGAAGGTATCTAGACGTATCCGTTTTCAGTCAGCTTGTTGACCAGCCAGCTCCAGACGGTCCGTCTCCAGCGCGACAGCGTGGTGGCGTAGAAAAAGAGGGCCGAGAGCAAGAGCAACACGGCGGACCACGCCTGAGCCGCCGCGTACAGCAGGTGCGAGAGGTCGCCGATGTAGGACGCGGCTACGGCCATGTAGTAGGGGGCAAAGGCAAACAAATAGCAGGCCACCGCCAACAAAATGACTAGATACGACCTCCCAGGGGGGCTCTGCGGAAGGTCTGGCTCTCTCATCTGCGGCAGGCCTGAGTAGGCAGCCGCAAGCCAACTCGCCGCGGGGACGACCAGAGGGATCGAGGCGAGACCTGGTATCAGATGGAGCGCAAGCGGAAAGAAGGGGGCGAGCGCCGCGGCCTCGACAACTAGAGGAGTGACAAACACAGCAACTAGTGCCGAGCGTGCCAACATTCTGTACCTGAAGTACATATCAGCATCGCCAGAGAGACTCAGCCAGAGACGCTCCCCTCCAATCGTGCCGGCCGCGAAGACAAAGAACATGATAAAGACAAAAAAGGATTGGAAGGCCAACACGACCTCCGCCACATCTGGCGGCGATAGTCGGGCCGCCGCGTAGCCAACCGCCGCCACGACGAGCGAGATGACCAGCCCGATCTTCAAGGCGCTTGCTCTGATGAACATCCCGCCCCGGCGTCTGTAGTACGTAGTAGACGAGGTAACCCAGACGGCTCTCCACGGAGTGCCGAACTGGGCATGGGCCGCGGCGCGCTCCTCAGGCTCCGAGACCCGCGGCACCGCCACGGCCAGGACGCCGTATGCGTTGACGGCAAGCTCCCTCACCCTCTTCCACGGGAAGAAGGCGTACATCAACGCGGCGAGCGCGCCAGAGTAGGCCGCGTAAAGGGGAGAGGGGTTGACGAGGCCGTAGGTCGGAAACAGCTCCGGCCACACGAAGCTCGCAAAATACGACAGGTAGCCCAGCGCGAGTCCGACGTCTTTGAAGCGTAGAGAGGCTGGCCCTACGGCCGCCCCTATTAGTATCGAGAATATCGAGAGGAACACAAGTGATATGGCGTACCACAGAAGGCCGGCGGGGCTCGCCGAGACGAAGAGCGCAGAGACCGCAACCGCGACGGGCAGTTGAGACAGAACCGTAGCCGCGGCCCTCAGCAGGAGGACCTCGGCGGGGTCGGCCTGGGTGGCGTAGACGAAATCGACGTCGGGCTTCGTCAAGCCGAAGCCCAGCCCCGGGAAAATAAAGACAGCCGTCAGCAACGGAACTACAAAATGCGCGGTGAGCGACTGCGGCGCGGATAGCGCCGCCCAGACCGCCCAGACTGTGTACACCGCCATCCAGACGACTGCGCCTAGGGTGTACCGCGCCTTCAACTCGAAGCGGAGCAACTTAAGAAGCCTCTTGACGTCAGACCCGCCGCGGCCGCCCCCTATCTGCGCCGCCGGCCACGGGGTCTCGGGAGCCATGCGGCGTCTAGACATATCCGTTTTCAGTCAGCTTGTTGACAAACCAGCCCCAGATAGAGGAGGCCCACGGCGAATACGTCGTGAGGTAGAAGAAGGCGGCCGCCAGCGCCAACGACGCAACGGACGCCACATCGGCGGCCAAGAGGAGCAGAGGGGCGAGGGCCGGGATGTCCATAGACGCGACACACAGTATGTAGGGGACGCTCAACCACACGACAAACATGAAGTAGGGAAAGACCGCCAAGACTTCTCTGAGCGTTAACCTGTACAGCGACTGCGGGAGGTCCAGATCCCTTATCTGCGGCCGGCCTGAGTAGGCGGCCGAAAGCCAGCTCGCCGCCGGCAACGTCAACGCAAGGGCGGCGACGGCGGGGGCTAGACGCGCGGCGGGGGGAAAAGACAGAGACACCAAGACATATACGGCGGCCCAGGGCGCCAGCAAAGCCGCGGCTATCACGGCTCTGGCAAACATCCTCAACCTGAAGTATCTAGCCGGCTCAACGGCCAGACTCAGCCAAAGCCTCTCCCAGTCCAGATCAACGTCCGCAGACGTCACAAAAGCCGCCCAGAGTAAGTAAAAGGGCAGAAGCGTGACCAAAAAGTTAGCCTCCGACGCGTTCAAGAAGCCCACCTCCGGCAACAGCCTCAACAATACGTAGTAGATGGCGGCAGTTGCGGCGGATAGAGGCAGGTAAACCTTAAACACGTTAACTCTTCTCACCACGACGCCCTCAGAGCCGCCCGATCTCATGCGCAAGACGCCGTTGACAGAAGTGGTCCAGACCGCGCGCCACGGCGACGGCCCTATTCCGGCGGGCCCCGCGACGCGCGCCGCGTCCCCTTCCCCCGCAGGCCTGCGAGGCGCAAAGACGCCGTAGGCGTTAGTTGCGAGTTCCTTTAGAAGATTGCGCGGGGTGGCAAGGAAGGCGAGGGCGGCCGCGGCGCCGGAGTAGGCCACATAGAAGGGTGACGGGTAGACCAAGCCGTAGAGGAGAGAGAGCTCCGGCTTAACGATGGTGACAGCCCCGACTGCCATCTGAGACGCCGTGTAGAGGATATGCCGGCGTATAGAGACCAGTGAAGACGCGCCAGCCGTGAGGGCGAAGAAAGCCGTGTTGAATATGAGCGAGGCGGCATATTCCACGTGGCTGATCACATCGGGGCGGGGGAGATAGACAGTGAAGGCCCCGAAGAGGAATAGGGAGAGGACGGCCGACGCTACGGTCTTGGCGATATATACCACGAGCGGGTTGACAGGCGTTGAGAATACGAAGTCCACCTCAGACTTGACAACTCTCAGGAAGCCGCCTCCACTGGCCAGCAGTAAGGCTAGTACCCCCAGGCTGCGGAAAAGAGAGGCGTAGTCCTCAGCCCCCATCGCCGAGACGGACGCCGTGAACGACACGGCGAAGTAGAAGGCGATGAATGCAAGGAACCACCTGCTGTACATCATCTTGAAGTTGAGGCGGAATATCTTCCAGAGTCTTCTGGCGTTCATCTCATCAGCCGAGCCACCACCTCCTCGATCCTCTCGCCGGCGTCTCTGGCCGCGGCCTTCAGCTCCTTCACGGCGCCGCGCCAGACAATCCTCCCCCTATTGATGACTAAAACCTCCCTGGCCAGCCTCTCGGCTATGGACATTATGTGGGTCGAGACGAGGATCGTGGTCCCCGCCGCGTTCATCTCCCTCAGCAACTTTATGACATACTCCTGGGCAGGTATGTCGAGGTAGTTCAAAGGCTCGTCCAGCAGAAGCACCCTAGGCCTGTGTATTATGGCCAGGGCGAGGGCCAGCCTCTGCCTCTTCCCCCTAGAAAGCGAAGAAGCCAGCCGGTCCTCGATGTCGCCAAGGCCCAAGGCCTCTATGGCCCAGTCCACAGCCGAACCGTCGAGGCCGCGGAGGGCCGCCACGTACTCTAAATTCTCCCTAACGGAGAGATCCAAAAAAGGCGAGGGGTCATCCGGCAGGTAGCCCATGCAAGCCTTGGCCTCTCTAGGCTGGCGCTGGACGTCGTAGCCACACACCCTCGCCACGCCGGCGTCGGGCCTCAGAAGCCCCGCCAGTATCCTCAACAACGTGGACTTCCCAGCGCCGTTGGGGCCCAGAAGCGCCACCGCGCCGCCACAAGACACCTCAAACGAGACCCCGTCAAGAGCCACCACGCTACCAAAGCGCCGCCTGAGACCCTCCGCCGCTATACATTCATACACATACCAAGATAACTGCCACATATAAACATTGCTCATAGCACCCATACAACCCACCAAGACGCCGACAACCAGAACCACACACCACATAGGCATTGAAGAGGACACGGCAACACAGGCGTACAGGCATTACGGTAAACCAAGCACGTATGGAGATAGGATGACGGACGCAGTCCTCGCAGTAGGCGGACGAGACCAGAGAGAGCAAGATCGCAACGTCTAAAATTCAAAGCAGTATTAGTGATGGGTCTTGTTTATGTAGACGGCGTGGTCAAACACGGCGGGAAAGGCGTCAGGGTTAGGTTCCTAGTCGACTCAGGTGCCACGTACACGGTGCTGACCAAGAGTGTTTGGGAGGAGCTGGGGCTGAAGCCGATGGGGGAGGTGGAGTTTGTGTCGGCCGACGGCGCCGTGATTAAGAGGGCGATTTCCGAGGCTTTACTCGAACTGCCGGGCTACGGCGAGTGGCACACGCCCGTGGTACTCGGCGAGAGCGAAGACGAAAACCTGCTCGGCG
>Ga0079998_114296_pt1 | contig 25895 bp, 31 predicted proteins | sample PerSpoBPS_BMetaG_FD_69201 | JGI IMG/M metagenome (GOLD analysis project Ga0079998, IMG submission 69201) | Thermal spring microbial communities from Yellowstone National Park, Wyoming, USA - Perpetual Spouter B (PS_B) MetaG (SPADES assembly)... | ecosystem: Environmental > Aquatic > Thermal... | reverse complement strand
CTAAGTAACCCTATTGGGAGGAGCTCCATCAAGACATCAACCTCACTCTAGGTCGATTTTAGATCTTAGCATGGTGTAGAACGGGCATCCTGTGAGAGCTCCTTCGACAGCCTCTCTGGTAGCACCTTCAACCCTAATCTTAACCTTCAATCTATTGACGTTGCTAACGTCACCGTCTAGGAGAGCGTCCAGATCCTCGTAGAGCTCCACCACAACCTCAACGTTGTTAATGTTAAGCTTCTCAGCTACACTCCTGGAGAAGCACGCTGCCAACATTGATAACACCAAGTCTACGCTAACACCCCTAGCATCCATAGAGCCGAGAAGAGTCTCTACGGTGCCTCCCTTGTAGAGGGCTCTACCAACACCAACCCTTATGACAGCCCTTGGACCACCACTCAACCCCTTAACACCTCCAGTGGAACCCTAACCTCTGGTACCTCGAAGCAAACCCTATGCCTACTAGTCTTAGGAGGCATAAGGTTACCCTTAAGACCATGCTCTCTAACCATATCCTTGGTAACAGTAACACCGTCTCTCCACGATGAAACACTAACACAATCACCATCGTAGTCAACGAGAATAGCAGGTATAAACCTTAACCCCAGGAGCTTAGCCACAGCAAGCCTATGATGGCCGTCGAGCACAACCAGAGTTTTAGAATCCACTAGGATGGGATAGCGTATAAACCCATCCAGGAGGATTTGATCAGCAAGACCACGAACCCTCCCTTCAACCACATCCTCATGAGGCCTGAGGAGCCTCACGTCCAGGAGCTCAACCCTATATGCAAATCGACTTCACCAACAACACCCATAGGGTTTACAGCCACACAGACCTTAAATACTTATAGTGACCCCTAAGCCGGCTACACGATGATCCCAGGAGTTACCTTACTAAGAAAACCTACTAGAGCCTCCCAGGGGTGCGGGAAGGAGGTCGCTAGGGGGTGCTACCTCGCTTGACAAGCTCGGCTACCAGGTTAACGTACTGTGGAGCTTTTTCAATCAAAGGCTTATGCTCGGATTCCTCGTAGTAGAGGCTGTAGAAGCAATCCCCATGTAAGCCCCTTCTAACATCTATGAAGTAGGATGCCCAGTACGAGGCCTCATCCCTGCTGAGACCGGCTTTCTCAAAAGCCTCTCTAACAAACTCCCTCCATGGGATGCCCTTAGGCTCGCTTACACCTAGGAACCTAGTGGTGAGAGCTATAGTTGCATGTTTAACTGCAGCCCACACCTTCTCACACACGCCAGCCCTATAGCCTTCCTCGTAGAGCTTAGACGCCTCACTAAGATATACCTGGGCTGTTCTTAAATGCTCTTCTAAGCTCACATACTTCAGCCTCCACGTTAAACTAGGTTTCCACTCTAGGTTTTCTCAATCTAATACCGTGGATGAGCCTCTCGCTTTTAACCATAAGTACTGTTATTGCAAGTAGTATTGTTACGTTGATTAGGGTTGCTATAGCGTAGGCTGTGGCTAAGCCTGTCTCCCCGAATACAATCATCTGTGCTGTTTTGAATGGTGGGTACATTGGCGAGGTTATGAATGCTATTTGTAGTGGTGTTGGTAGGCTCACGCCCGTCATCTCTACTATGAGTGGTATTGCTAGGATTAATGCTACGTAGGATCCTGATACCAGAGCTCCTCTAATATCACCTGCTAGTAGTACTCCTACGAGTATTCCTACTATGGTGGTTGATATCATTGCTATTGCTATTGATGCTACTACAACTACCATGCTTGTAACGCTTACCGTTTTAAAGACTTCAATCAACCCTATAGGGGACCATTGCATGGTTGTTTGAGGTTGCTGGACGCCTTTGAAGCCTTCAGCGAACATCACCGGTGCTATTAGTATTGTAATGGATAGCCCTACTAGGAAGCTTGCGAACCCCATTAATGATATTGTTGAAACCCCTAGAACCTTCCCAGCTATAAGCTCAACCCTGCTTATTGGTAGCATTAGTAGGAGCTCAAGAGTCCTAGACTCCCTCTCAACCCCTATGCTAAGGGTTCCAACCTGTAATGCTATGACCCCTAGTATGAATATTATGAATGCTAAGCCCATGTTGAAGCTGTAGAGTTGCATTAACCTAGACTCCTCTAGGAGCTCACCCCTATACAGTACCTTGCTCTCAACAATAACAGGTGTTCTGATAAGCCTCGGGTCTACGTTGAACCTCTCCATTAAAACTGTGCTAACAACATCCCTTAACCCCTGGGCTAGAGAGGTTACAATAGCTACCTCTACTAAGCTATAGGGCCTCTCAACCCTAGAGGTAATAGTAACCATGGCCGGCTTCCCTTCGAGAATGTTCTTGGTGAAGTTCGAGTGTAGAACCACAACCACAGGGTACCTAGCTATAGCCTCTTCAACACTACCCTCAACCCTAGCTCCAAGCCTCCTAGCAACCTCAACGGCCACCTCATCACCTGGATCCTCTAGGACTACAGCTACATTCCCTGGAAGCTCCCTAATAGCCTTCTCTAGAGCTCCACCAACCTCCCTAACAGCTAGGTAGGATACACCGGTCAATAATGGGAGTACTAGGAGTGGTGCTAGTATAACTGAGAACAGCACATACCTATCCCTAATGAGCTCCTTAACCTCCTTAACAGCTAGAACATAAAGCCTCCTCACAGCCCACCACCTGTTACCCTCACGAAGACCTCCTCTAGGTTCTCAACCCTATACCTCTCCAGGAGCTCCCTGGGAGGCCCACTCTCAACTATAACCCCCCGGTTTATCAATGAAACCCTATCACACATGTACGAGACCTCAAGCATGTTATGACTTGATACGACTGCTGTAGCCCCACTACCCCTAACATAGTCCAAGATCATCCTCCTCATAGCCGTAGCATGGGTTACATCGAGACCAGCAGTAGGCTCGTCTAAGATCAGCAACCTAGGGTTTATCATTAGAGCTCCTGCTAGTAGAAGCCTCCTCTTCATACCCTTACTGTAACCACCAATCCTATCCCTCAACCTAACCCCAAGCCCTGATATCTCGGCAGCCCTCCTAACAGCATCCTCCCACATCTCACCCAAGTACAGTCTAGCCATGATCTCAAGATACTCGAATCCAGTGAGATTCCTGTAAACCCCAGCATCCTCGGGTATGTAGGCTATAAGCCTTCTAACACCTGGATCCCAAGGCTGCCTCCTACCCTCGAATACAACGTAACCCTCATCAGGCTCTATGAGGCCTGCTATGATCCTCAACGTTGTAGTCTTACCAGCACCATTAGGGCCCACAAGGCAGAATACCTCACCAGCCCGTACATCAAATGAAACCCTATTAACAGCGGTCACCTCATCAAACCTCTTAACTATGTCCACCACAGATAGTAGAGGCTCGCTTGAGTCCACGAGTTCGAACACCTCCCCTGGATCCAGGATGGCCTCCTCTATCCTATAAACCTTCTTGGGCTAACGATCTCCACGACGTCTACTGGGAGCTCCGGCTTAGCACCCTGGAGCCTGGATAGTATAAGCTCTGCGGTTACAGGAGCTAGGGTGACCCCGAGTCTGCAATGCCCTGTGGCTACGTAGATGTTCTTAGAGCCTGGGAGCTCCCCTACTACAGGTAGCATGTCTGGTGTACAGGGTCTAAAGCCTGTCGGGTAGCCTTCAAGCCTAGCATCTCTAAGAGCGGGCACGTGCTCCGATAGTACGCTCTTAAGCCATTTGAGCCTCCCCTCACTCCACTCCAATGTGAAGCCTTTGAGCTCGAAGAAGCTTGACACTATTGTTAGGTCTTCGCGTACAGGTGATACTACAATCCCATAGTCTTCAAGTATAGCTGGCATGCCCACAGGTGGTTTAGGTGTTTTAAGGTCTTAAGGCTAGACCTCTAGCAGGTTTAAGTGGTATCCTTATGTTAAGCTTCTCTAGGATCCCCGAGCTCCAGGCACCCAGGGCTACGATAACAGAGTCTAACCTCAGCGAGCCACCCTTCTCCAAGGTAACCTCTACCCCGTCACCCACGGGTTTAACGTTGACCACGATATCCTCCAAAACCCTTGAGGTAAGCGTGCTCCTCAAAGCCCCTAGGAGCTCCACTGGGTCCACTGCAACCTCATCCTCGGCTACAACACCAGCCTCAAACCCCTTGAAGCCTAGAGCTTCGACCTCATCTTTGTATGCAAGTCTACCACCGTGCAGCCTAGCGTGGGCCTCTGCATTCTCACCCCTAGAGTATAAGGCTATGACACCCTGTGAGTACCTAATATTAAGCCTTCCTAGGAGCTCCTTGTAGAGTTGAAGGCTCCTAGAAGCTAGGGCTTTGATAACATCAACCCTACCACCTCTAGCCTTGTAAGCACCTAGAAGCCATCTGAGACCACTCACGCTTAGAAGCTCCCTAGAGCCAATTGCCAGGGGGCCACCGAAACCCATAAGAGCCTTCAGAATGTTCACAAGGCCGGGCCAGGGGGTTGGAGTAAAGGAGACAGTAATTATACCACCACTAGCTTTAGAGGAGCTCCCGGGGAGATCGCTGCATACAAGGTTTACATCAAAACCCCTAGATTCAAGGAAGTATGCTATTGTCAAGCCTATAACACCGCAACCTACAACGCCAACCTTCAATCGAGTACACCAGATAATAGAGATTTATTTGAGGGAGAAAAGAGGTTATAAAGAAGGGTTAGGGGAAGCTAGAGTTTATGTACCCTTCTTCTCCTCCTTAGCTCTGGCTGGGGTGGTGGTAGCAGCGTAGTACATTGCTCCAAGCCATAGGGCTGTGCCTACGAGGGTTACTATTAGTATGAGCCACCACTCGAAGGGGAACTTGGCCATCATTCTTCACCCAGCTCTCTTATCTTAGACTCTCTCTTGAACGAGTAGTACCACGTGTATAGTGCTAGGATTACGAGTATAGCTGTTACGACTAGGAAGAATGCTATTGATAGTTGTTCAAACACCACAGCCTATCACCCCTTAGCCCTTTCTACCACCTTCCCTGTTACATAGTATATCATGAGCCCACCTATTATTAGTATCGCTAGCCCAGGCCACGTGTAGTACGTGTGTAGACCTGCATCCCATCCTCTCCACCACTCCCAGTACGCTATCCACCATATGAAGAAGAAGATTGGGATTACAACGTTAACCTTGACAAGTACATCCCACCAAGCTCCAAGCGGTATTAGAGGCTTTGGTTCAACCTTCATAAGCTCCTCTCTAACCTTAGCAGTGTCCACCAGGAACCCTGCCATTAAGGCTATAAACACTAGGCCTGCTGAAAGCCCTATTACACCCCATACTGTATCATAGTAATCTAGCCAGTCTAAGTTTAAAGCTGTAGGTGTGCCGATAACTATGGCTATAACCCCTGTTATTAAAGCTGCATAGAATGGTCTAACACCTAGATCCTTCAGAGGCCTTAAAACAACCTCGTGTATCGTGTATAGGCTTGTGAATGCTGCAAACCAGAAGGCTATGAAGAATAGGAGTCCGTAGAGGTAGCCTGCAACTCCTCCCATCTCATGGAATAGCCTTGGTAGTGTTACGAAAGCTAGACCTGTTCCAGCAGCCTTGATATCCTCGTAGGGTGTAGTTGATATAGCGAATATGAGTGGTATGATAGCTAGACCCGCCATCCAGGCTACAGCTGTATCGTTAACAACATTACCGAAGGCCATGTGGGTAACATCATCCCTCCTCCTAAGCCAGGCCCCAGCTGCTATGAAGAAACCCCATGCTATCCCAATACTCCATATAACCTGTGATAGGGATTGCATCCAAGTAGCTGGATCCACCAGGGCTTCAGCCTTAGGGACCATGTAGAACCTTAAACCCCCATAGGCACCCGGTAGTGTTAGGGAGTATATAGCTAAACCTAGGGTTGCGAAGAAGAGTATGGGGAACATAACCCTAGCTACAAGACTTATACCTCTCACCCCGAAACCAGTCACTATAATACTACCAACCATCATGAGAACACCTATACCCCAGGCTAGGTATGTCTCCTTAAAGCCACCCCATAGGGCCGATGCATCGAAATCAGGTTTGGTGAAGGTCCCAGCTATGGCGTGTAACATGTAGTAGAAGATCCAGCCCGTGACAACCCAGTAGTAGCATAGTATCATGAATGAAGCCCACGCCATCCACATACCAGCGAAAGCTGCAAACCTCTTATACCTCTCAACAAAATTGTAGGGGCCGTGGAGCGGACCCCCTCTACCAATCTTACCAATAGCGTACTCAGCCACTGTTAGGACAAACGCTGTTATAATAAGCCACACCAGGTATGCTAGGAGGAAGCTACCACCACCATAGTTAGCAGCTCTCCAAGAAAACCTCCAGTAGTTACCAGCACCAACACTCCAACCAACAACAGCCATCAGCAATGCAAACACGCTAGGAGCCCTCTCAACAACCCTAGGAAGTAAAGCCATTAGGGTCACCTGCACCAATTATTTACCAAAGGGAGCTGGTTATATTTAAACCTTACGCTCACTAAATGCTCATAGCATAGTTTAACGTTTTAACTCTAATCTAAAACATCCTATTACGTTCTCCCCGTCCTCCTACGCTCCACTATGTACCTAGCTAGGTCCTCTAGCTTTAGGCTGTACGGTTTTCTTGGCTTAGCTAGTGGCATCATGTATAGCACGTGCTCTTCTGGAGGAGCTCCTATTATCTCTCTAACCCGCTCATCATGGAACACTCCTATGGCTACCGTTGCTAGGCCTAACGCTGTAGCCTGTGACCCCCTCCCCGCATCCCTGGGAGGCTTAACGCCTCCCCCGAGCGGTTTGTCGGATCTCCGCTCGGACGCGCACACCTCATCCCTCCTATCGGATTCCCCATTCTTGGGGCATCATCTTTTCAGGGCCGGGGGGCCTCGGCCCCGGTGGGGCCATCGGACCTCCTTCCCACACCGGGCGGCTCGATTATAATTGTATAGACCGAGCCTTAAATAAAGGTATCTCACACACAACTTTAGAATGTTAGACTTTTAAACCCCCAGGGGGCATACTGCTAGTGTGGTGATGAGGTTCTGGTTGGAGTCGAGGGCTTGGGGGTTGCGGGGTTAAACCCCGCCTTCGAGCACCCAGAGAACAGAGTACCCCCAAGCCCCGATGAGATGCTTGAAACCATAACCCCCACCAGGAGGGGTAACACCCTAGACCCAGAAGTTCGAAACCCCGCCCTGAAGGGCGGGGAGGGGTCATTGGCTTAGCACATGTGGTAACAACAGCTGAGCTCCTACACTCGAAATACCATAGGTTAAACCCGATCCTGAAGATACTACTAGGAGTTTACAGGATGACAGTCTGGATACTAGCACTCATAACCCTAACTATAGTCGTAGTACATGTAACTACACAGTCACAACACCCTACATACTAGTGTAACTCTAATCTCTCTAAGGATAGAGCTATAGTACTCTCCTGGCATCCACAACCTATAGGTCTGCGAGCACGACTTCACTGCACGGTTGAGTTTAGCAAATCTACCTTTGTTATAGGAACCATATTAGATTATTTGATAATGTATAATATGTTTTAAGTTTTTTAATTTACTTAAATGTTCTATTTTATGGGTGGATCTCATGGAGGGGGTTGTTGGGGGTAGTGTTGGGAGCTTGGTTGTACTACTACTCTGTGTTTTAGGTTTTATTGCATCCATAGCTACTAATGTTGAGTTTAGGAGGGCTTCTGGCTCCTTCCTCTGTAGGCCTGGTTCTAGGGTGGACTGTCTTAGGGTTTACGCTATGCCTCAGGCTTGGGTTCTAGGGTTTCACTTAAGCCAGCTAGCTCCACTGTACTTCAGCCTCGTGCTATTACTCGCAGTGCTAGCTATTGTATTTAAGCTAACCCTAGCTCTCAAGCTTCTAGCATTCCTATCGCTTGAGTGCTCCATACTAGCACCCTACATGATATACCTTATGGTTAGGTATGCTGGGGCGGTATGCGTGTACTGTCTGACAATGCACGCTGTATCAATACTCGTAACACTTCTAACCTACAGGGCTATAGTGGGAGCTCTTACCTAGAGATTTAAGATGATCATTGATGCATTCTAGGTCGAAGGAGCTCTTTGATCCAACCTCGTAGCCTAAAATCCATTCCACGATCTTAATAGCTAGGGGTATAGCGTTTAGAGCTCTCCTTGAGAGTGCGGCTCCAAGATCTAGAACCTCCACAGGCATACCTAGGAGGTACACTTTAGCTTTAAGCCTCCCCATGAGATGAGCTAGCATCGCTAACCCTACAACATCAACACTATGGGGATCAACAGTCCTAGAACCCTCCAACTCTCGACCAGCAACGTCTAGGTCTACGCGGTATAGCACAGGCCTCTCCACATTAGCCTTCCTAATAGCGTCTATGAAAATTACAACATCGTAGTCCTCGAATACATGGATAATGGTTGTATCCAAGGTCTCTCTAACAAGAACATCTACACTCTCACTCCTAACACAAACTCCTAGAATCTCCGCTACCAGAGATCCCACACCATCATCGCCAAAAAGCTTATTACCAACACCTACTACGGCAACCTTAGGCACAATAACCACCTAGTATAGCGTTACCAATGGAATCAACTGCTCTAATCTAACCCTACCTAGGGCTTTCACAAGATCCCTAATCCGGGACACCTTACCTCTCACAGCTATAATCTCCATACACCTCTCCCTAGATAGGTGCACGTGGAGAACAGAGACTATGATATCGAGGAATTCGTGCTGAATATCCGTTAGCTCATCCTCAACATGTTCGACATCGTGGGAGTAGGTGATGAGAATAGAGCCTGCTACATCCCTATCACCTTCAATGGACTTCCACGAGTGTAGTGCTAGGAAAGCTCTTAAAGCCATCTGTACACCCTGAGATCTCGATGTTACACCTAAACCCCTAAGGGTGTTCATGAAATCCTCGTACAAGTCTATGGGTATTGAGATACCTGCTTTCACATACTCCCTCTTACTAATTTGGCTCAAAGGAAAGCCCTCGATATAAGCTTCGTTTAGGGAGGGTTAAAAATATAAGTTTTGGTGCACTAATCAATTTAGATGGTGCACCATATGCATATACCAGATGGTTACCTTGACCTAAGGATATGTGCGTTCTTCTACATCCTCTCAGGAGCATTCATACTAGTAGCTATTAATAGGGTTAGGTTACGTGATGAGAGTATACCCCTCTACACATCCCTAGCAGCTATCATATTCGCTGCTCAAATTCTAGACTGGCCCATACCTGGAGGTACTACAGCCCACTTTACTGGAGGAGCTCTTGCAGGGATAATCCTTGGACCTTGGGGAGGGATCCTTGTTATGACCATAGTCTTAGTTATACAAGCTCTAATTTTTGGTGATGGAGGAATACTAACACTTGGAGCTAACATCTGGAATATGGGTATCATAGCCCCCCTGATAGGCTACACTGTATACTCCTCTCTGAGAAGGTATGGTTACATAGCTAGTGTTATAGGAGCCTTCATAGGTGGGTGGCTTAGCTCCCTTATAGCCTCATTCTTTGCAGGTCTCCAACTAGGCCTATCAACGGTCTTCCTATACCCTATAACGGTAACCATTCCAGCAATGATGTTATATCATCTAGGCTTTGGGCTAGTAGATGGTGTGGTTTGCGGGGGGGTTGTAGGTTACATGATTAAATTCAAGCATAGCACTTTAGACTCTAAACTCTAGGTGATGATAGGATGTTGAGTAAAACATTATTATGGGGTTTAATCTTATCCCTTATAATGGTCGTTCTCCTCACCCCTCTGAGCATGCTAATATTGTCGAAGACGGAGTATAAAGAGGGGTTAGAGATTATAGCTGAGAAGTTGAACTTAACAACTATCATGTTATACAGGGCACCTTTACATGACTACATCACACCGGGGGTTGAGAACGAGTATTTAACAACAGTAATTGCCGGTATTATCGGAGTTCTTATCATGATTGTTTTAACATCAGTAGTGCTGAAATTACTGACAGTTAGGAGGAGCGAAGGGCTATGAGTTTGATTGAGCTTCTATTAGAAGTAGCATCTCTTGGTAGGTATGAGCGTTCGAAGGGCTTACTTCAACAGCTATCCCCTCAAGCCAGGCTACTTTCTATAATCATCCTACAAACCTCCCTCTTACTCTCAGAGAATGTTTATACAATGCTCTTTTTAGGCTTAGTGAGCCATTTCATAGCGTTCCTATCCAAAACCCCTATTATAAAATTGTGTAGGGATGCTATGATGGTATCAGTACCATTAGCATTTCTAATCGGTCTTCCATCACTTGTATTGAATCTATCGGGAGGTGCCATTCCTACATTGGATCTCAGCATCAGCCTTGATAGGATTGAGGTTCTCCTAGCGTTCCTCCTTAGAGTTTATATTGCAACATTCAACATAGTGTTGTTCACAGCGGTAACGAGCGTATTCTCTCTAGCAGCAGCCCTAGCATTCCTTAGAGTTCCACGACCTCTAATCGTGCTCCTCATGCTAACCCTAATCAACATCTTCATCGCTATCAAGAATCTAAACAACAGAGTGTTAGGTTTTAAATCTAGGTTTCAGAGGGAGAGTGTGGTTGAGCTCTGGAAAGCTCAGCTAAGAACATTAGCGTTACTACTAATTGATAACGAGGCGTACACGCATAACCTTAAGCTAGCCCTGACTTCAAGAGGCTTCACAATAAACTCGTATCATATAGGATCTCATGTAGTTAAAGTTTATGATTTAGTTTTCTTAGCCATCCTCATAGCTTTAACTCTTTTAATACTGCTTATCGGTGGGAGGTTTGTATGGAGCCTTTTGTGATACTAGACAATGTGACTTTCATATACCATGGTTCTAACGCTGGTATTGAGAATGTAAGCTTCACCGTACACCCTGGCGAGGTTGTAGCATTACTAGGGCCTAGTGGTGCTGGTAAATCCACGATTCTCCACATAATAGCTGGGCTTTTAAAACCACAGAGAGGATCTGTTAGGATGGCAAAGGATGTTGTAGTATCAATACTATTGCAAAACTATGAAGCTCAACTTGTATATGCCACAGTGTTCGAGGAGATTCTTCACAACGCTCTTATTACAAGCAAAGGTGATAGGACTAAGGCTTTAAAGATAGTGGAGAATGTTTTAAGAGAGTTTAGGTTAGAGGCTTTTAGGGATAAGTACACCTACAAGCTTAGCTCAGGTGAGAAGAAGAGGCTTACAGTAGCTCTAACATTAATGATGAACCCCCAAATACTATTGCTGGACGAGCCTCTTACCGATGCCGATCTTGTAACAGAGGAGCTTTTAAGAGAGCATCTAATGAGAGTTAGGATGAGGGGGGGTGCTACGATCATAGCGTCTAACGATCTTACAGTAGCACTAGAGTTATCAGATAGGGTAATCCTGGTGAAGGGAGGGAGAGTGCTAGGCGAGTATATGGTAACCGATAGTCGTATTCTTGAAGATGTAGAATACTTTAGAAGTTTGGGGATTCGAGTACCTAGGGTTCTGGATGGGTGCAAAGGTTACTTAGTAGGTTTGAAATAATATTTCTACAGGATTCAATGTTTAAGCACTGTAGTTTAACCACCTTAAACTCATCACTATGAACGAGTTTTAAGGCTAAGGCTAAATTATTTACATCACTTGATCCTAGGAAACCTGCCCATGCATTTACAACAATCTCGATAGCACTACTACTATCCTTAACAGGTTTAACATCCTCGACCTCGTAACCCTCGCCTTCAGCAGAGTTACATCCAACTACAACAAGCTCTAATCCTCCATCCTTTGCTTCAAGGGATATGTTTATGGGGTTTATGAGGCCATCGATAAAAGTACATCTACCCACAGCTTCACCTTCATATTTCCTAAGAAACTCTAGTAGTGCTAAACCACATTCACTCATTATGTGAGCTACTAGAGCGACTAACAGCCCTTTTGAGGACGTCATATAGGTTCTCACCCTCTCTTACGCTAAGGAGCTCTCTAATCAACTTCTCTAGCTCCTCCCTACTCTCAACCTTAGATTCCTTGAAGGAGTAGAGGAGCTCTCTTAAAATAGCTTCCTCTAGTGAATCCTCAAGCTTACCTAGAATAGCTGTCCTAACTGTATCATCTAGTTCTCTAACGTTATCGTATAGTTCTAGGATAAACCTTACCACCTCCTTAACTCGATTCCTTTCTACACTCATATCGACAACCTCAATACTCCTTTAAACACCTAGGAAGTTAATAATGTTATCTGTTATACTGAGGATATTACTGTAAAGTTTACTCGCTAGAATACCTTCAACATCTCCTAGGGTCTTATGAAACTCTTGATCAAAAGGTATAACACCTAAGTGTATGTAGCCTAGAGATCTAACGTAATCACCTAGAATAGCGTCCCGCCCCATAGCCATGTTCTCTACGACACCTAAATTACCAACACCTTCATCCTTTAAAAGTCTTAGTAACCTTTTAGCACTCCAGAGTCCTAGGGGATCTTGTGACGTTACGACTACAGGCTTAACATCATATCTAATTATTTCCAGAACCTCCTCCTTAGTACTTGGCGGCATATCCACCAAGAGCATCTCTACACCATCTAGGTTAGAGATTGCTAGGAGCTCTCTTAAAGCATTAACAATACTAGAACCCCTAAGAGGTAATGGGTTTTCACCTATAAACATTATAGGGCTAAAAAGGTTTACCCCATGAATGTTTACCGGCTTAACACCTCTATCTTCAACTACCTTCATATCTGATAAGCTGAGTCCTAGGATTACATGTATTGTTGGATTCGTTAAATCCATATCGACTAAGCCTACCTTGAACCCTCTACTCAAAAGGCTAAATGATGTAAGGGTAGCTATGGTAGATTTCCCTACACCACCCTTACCACTTACAAAGACTAGAACACCCTTTAACCTGGCTAGCTTCGCTCTAATATATTCAACTCGTGGATCTTCAAATGTAAAGCTCAAATTAACCACCTACAACTCAACGTTAACCTTCACAACCCTACCAGATTTAACATCGTAATCCCTACTACCGCAATTAGGGCACCTAATAAAACTATAAACAACCTCAGGAAGAAAGTGTATAGCCTCTCTAGCGTAATCTGATAACCCCACATTCCCAAGACTCCACTTAAAACCACACCTATTACACTGGAAGAAAGCAAGCTCCTCATTAATAATAACCTCTTCAAATGATATTCCCTCTCGATTTAGGAAATCAATAAGCATGTTTCTTAAAAGCTCTCTATCAAGCCTTTGAAGCTCACCAATGCTAACGATAATCTTCTTGAAGAACTTCACCTTACGCTCATTAGCTAAGTTCAATATTGATGTTAAGAGAGCTTCAACTACAGCTAGCTCGTGCAATCTAAACACCAATTTCCTACCTTTACCTAAAGCCAAATAACTGAAATATATATTTTACTTAGATCATTTATAACAATATATTAAAACGTTAATTATTTAAAATCCCTCTGTTTAGATTACTGAAGACGAGGTGATGTTGGTGAATATGAGAATTAGCAGAAGGAGCTTCTTAAAAATCAGCGCTATAGGTGGTGCAACCTTATCGCTTATAGACTGGTCTAAGGCTATTAGAGCTGTTGCTGAGATGGCTTCTAAGGGTGAGATTAACATTATCTGGTTTGAAGGTCAGGCTTGTGATGGTAATACTACTGCTATAATCCAAGCTGTTGAACCAGATCTCCTTCAAGTTCTAGGTGGTCATAGTCATGTTGTTGGCCCTGGGACTGTTAGGCTTCTCTTCCAACCCGTTGTTATGCCTCAGTGGTGGGAGGGTGCTCTCGATATCCTAAGGGCTGCTATTGAGGGTAAGCTTGACCCCTTCGTGCTAGTTTTGGAGGGTTCTATTCCCGTTGATGAGAAGGCTGGAGGCCCTCCTGGTAGTGATCTATTCTGTTATATTGGTGAGGAGGGTGGAAGGGTTGTAACTTGTATGGAGTGGATGAGGAGGCTCCTACCTAGAGCTGCAGCTGTAGCCGGTGTTGGTAACTGTGCATGCTATGGTGGGATCCCAGCTAATAAGGTTGTAGAGACTGGGTTCTTTAAGGATATGGGCTTCGATCTCTTCGAGAAGTATCCTGGAGGTTTCAGTAGATCCCCTACAGGTGCTGTAGGGTTCTTTGACGATCCTAGGAGGGGTTTCAAAGGCCTAGTTCATCTGCTGAAGGAGGCTGAGCCGTTTAGAAGATTCGTTGATAAAGAGTGTGTGCCGACGAAACCGGGTCAGCCTGATTGTAGGCCGGCTGTAGCAGTACCAGGATGCCCAGCTAACGGTGATGGACAGCTTAGAACTCTAGCTAACCTAGTACTCTGGGTTAAAGGACTACTACCACTACCAGAGCTAGATGAGTTCTACAGGCCGAAGTTCATATTCGGAACCACTGTTCACGAGAGATGCCCGAGAGCAGCGTGGTATGCTGCAGGGGACTTTAGGAAGTACCCTGGAGAAAACGATTATAGATGCCTATGGGCTGTAGGTTGTAAAGGCCCGGTAGCACACTGTCCATGGAATAGAGTTGGGTGGATTAACGGTGTTGGAGGACCTACTAGAACAGGAGCTGTGTGTATAGGTTGCACGGAGCCCGGGTTCACGGATAGCTTCGAGCCATTCTACGAGAAGCTTCCATACGCTGGAGTAGCAAGAGAAACATTAAGGAATGTAACGGTGGCTACACTAGGAGTCGCTGCAGCAGCAGGAGTTGTTGCTGGCGTTTGGACATTACTAAGGGGTAGAGGTGGTGGAAGTGGAGCTAAGGAGGGTGGTTCTAGCACTAGTTAATCTTATTGCTGCAGCTATAATCCTTGGGGTTAGCTGGATTATAGTATACTATCTAGCTTGGAAATCATTGGTAGCAATATCACCTAGGATTCCAGAGATTCTAACAACACTAAATATAACCAGTACACTTTGGTGGAGGGATTTCCTAGCATTATTCTTCGACATACTAATAATACTAGTAGCAATCTATGGAACACTATGGGTTATAGTACATCTAGTAGTAGAATCTAGGAGGGTTGGTGAATGGTTTAAATACGAAAGATCAACTGAGGGGAAGCAGGATAAATGGATATTAAAACTAACAATATCACAAAGAATACAACATATAGTAATGATATTAACATTCATAATCTGCATGATAACAGGATTCGCAATGCACTACGCTAACGATCCGTACTGGAGGCTATATATTTACACAAGTAGGGATACATTTGTAACTCTACATGTTATCTCTGGTCTTGTTATGGGTGTTCTTGTTATAGCTCACTTCACATACTATACAACATTATTCCTTAGTGTTGCATGGAGGGGTGGTTTTAGAGTTGCATTTGAATCATTCCCAATACTGAAATTCTATACTCTATCTAACTTCAAGTCTCTCGTTCAGATTATTGGTTGGGGGTTTAGTGGTAGGATTCAAAGACCTAGATATCATAAGTATGATGCTGAACAACTATTCGAATACTGGGGTGTATACTGGGGTATTGCTATACTAGGGATTCCGGGGTTGTTCATGATACTATGGGGTCCAAGTGTGCTAGATGGAGTCCTATGGATTATGCATTATAAGGAGGCTATACTAGCAGTAGTATTCATACTACTAGTACACATAACATACACACACTTCAGACCAACACACTTCCCAATAAACATGGTATTCATACATGGTAGAATGCCACTTAAGAGGATTAAGGAAGATCACCCAGAATGGTACGAGGAGCTCGTGAGGGGTGGTAGGGTGTGAGTAGGGTTGAGATGGTTATAGATCCTATAACGAGGATTGCAGGTCACCTGGGAGTTAGGGTTGTTGTTGATGTGAATGCTAGAAGGCCTGATCCGGCTACTGTGAGAGCTTTTGTAACAATGTTTAGAGGGTTTGAGGTCTTCTGTATGGGTAGGCCTCCCGAGGATCTACCACATATTACTAGTAGGCTTTGTGGTGTTTGTGGTGCTAGTCATGCTAACGCTGATGTTATAGCTGTTGATATGGCTTATGGTGTGACCCCAGAGCCTATGGGTGTTGCTCTTAGGAACCTAGCTTTCGCCATGACTGATCATATATACGATCATCCTACAGTACTAACGTTACTCCAGGGTGTTGATTATAGTGAAGCTATAGTATCTAAGCTTACACCAAAAGTCTACGAGGAGGCTAAGAGGACTTACGCAGAGCATAGGGGTATCCATGGGTTTACCACGATAGCTGATATAATGAAGGCTTTCAACCCCATAGAGGGTAGGATGTGGCAGCTAGCAGTACATTTCCAGAGGTATGCTAGGGAAGCTGGGGTGCTAATATACGGTAGACACTCGCACCCACCAACGATAATACCTGGAGGTATTGGAACCGATCTTAGTGACGCTGAATCACTAATCCTAGGGTATACATATAGACTTGTTAGGTTAACAGCTTGGGCTAAGTACTTCTACCTAGTATGGGAGGATCTTCTAAGGTTCTACGAGTCCATAGGGTATGCTGATAACGGTCTAACATACAGCCCTCCACGGGCTATGAGTGTAGGTTTATTCGATGAACCTGAAGGCTACTCAGCTATAGGAGATCACGTAGACTGGGAGGATGTATATAAGGGTATAGATGAGCCTATGAAGAAGAGGGTTACGAAGCCAGGTCTCATAATAGATGGTGAGCTTGTAACAAACAAGTACACTGATATAAGTGTGAGCACTATGGAGCATGTTGAGAGATCCTTCTACGAGGATTGGGCTGATAAGGTTAGAAAGTTAGAGTGGTACACTGAGAGCGACCCGCTTGGCAACAAGCTTCTATGGGGTCACTACGACCCAGCATACCATCCATGGAATAAGGTGACTATACCGAAACCAGGTGTCCGGGACTGGGCTGGTAAGTATACGTGGGATGCTCATGTCAGGATAGTCTGGAAGAACGGGAAAATGGTGCCCGTCGAGGTAGGACCCTACGCAAACCTACTAGCAACAGCACTACAACCAAGCGACTTCGGCCCCGGTAATGGTGTATTAAAGGTAACACTACCAAGAGCTTGTACAGACGAGCTACCACCAGCTGTATGCGATGAGATGACATTCGAGTGGAGGGTTCCACTGAAGAGCACTACAATCTACAGGCTATGGGCTAGGGCCTTCAAGGTCCTTGTATCTATCCACGCTAGCTGGGTTAACGTTCTTAAAGCTCTAGAGCTAGTTAGAGCTGGTAAAGTTAAAGCATCGAGACCCTGGAGAGCACCGGGTAGAATAACGAGAGGAGTAGGATTCACAGAAGCCCCAAGAGGAGCTGTAAGACACTGGATAGCCCAGAAAGGTGGTAGAACGTTAAACATACAAATACATGCTCCAACAACAGTAAATGTTTCACCACAAGACAAATGGGGATTAGGAGCCTTCGAGCAAAGTGTGGCTAATAGCTGGGTTACAGAGGAGATAGAGCCCAAAGAGTGGCAGGGCTTAGACTTCGTTAGAGCTATAAGGAGCTTCGACCCATGCCTACCATGTGCTGTTCACGTCCAATTCGTAGAAGGGAATAGAATAGTTAAAGATGTGGAAAAGATGCTAAGGCAAGTCGAATGCCCGATTTAAACCAAGCTCATCTTTATTTTTTTCTCCCCTCACTATTTTCGACTAGGTGTTTTCAGTGAGTAACATCTACTTACAGCAGATTGCAAAAGCGTTACTTGATCTTGTCAAATTTGGCATCCCGATCACATTCTCTGTTGATACCAGCAACTCTCTAATCTCCATTAAGGGTAAGAGGGGCCTCTTAGTTCTTAGCGTATCACCTCTACTAGACCCCATTACCAAGAGTGTTAGAAGCATAGGAGTGGCCGAGGTAGGCTCCTCCTACTACACTCCCATAGGTTTTATAGGAGGAGGTAGCGGTCAAGACGTTGTAACTGTAGACTACGTAGAGTTGGTAAAGGTTTTAGCTAACGGAGTTCTAAGTGCCTATGAAGCTGATCTATGGGTGTTAAGGTTGGCCAACCGCGGTAAGCTAAGAGCTCCTAACGATATCCCTAGATGGTTTATTCACATTAGTGAGAAGGGTTTGAATATCATGGAGCTTGCTGAGACATGTGATTACGCTATTGGAGTTAACGATGTTATAGGTATATGGGTGAACATGTGTACTGGTAGAGTTGATTTAGCTCTAGAGGAGCAGGAGAGGATGAATGTAATGAAATGGGGTTCACTAAAGGATCTTCTCATCAACTGGGTGAAACAGCTTGAAAGCGTATAGGATACGAGTTGTGGGAGTGGTTCAAGGGGTTGGTTTTAGACCTTTCGTGTACAGGTTAGCTAAGAGCCTAAACCTTAAAGGGTATGTTGTTAATCTCGGAGGTAGCGAGGTCGAAATACATGTTGAAGGTGATGTGGGTTACCTAAGGGAATTCCTAGCTAGGATGCCCGTGGATAAGCCGCCACAGGCTAAGATCATCTCCATAAAGGTGGAGGAGGTGGAGCCCTTAGGTTTTAGTGATTTCATTATTAAGGAAAGTGAGAGAAGGACCTCGTCTAGGAGTATGATACCACCTGATATAGCCATATGTGACTATTGTGTAAGGGAGATTTTTGATATGAGGAGTAGGTTTTACATGTATCCCTGGAATAGTTGTGCTTGGTGTGGTCCTAGGTTCTCAATATTATATGATATCCCCTATGATAGGGTTAATACTGCAATGAGTAAATTCAAGTTATGTGATGAATGCTCTAGGGAGTACTCTGATCCAGGTAACATTAGGAGGTTCCACGGTCAGGGTATTAGTTGCCCTAAGTGTGGTATTAGGACTTACATCTTCACCGTCCAAGGTGTTAGAGTTGACGTCGAGGACCCCGTAGAGTTTATAGCTAGTAGGATCTTGGAGGGCTACATGGTGGCTGTTAAGGGTGTCGGAGGATACCATATAGCATGTCTTGCCTCAAGGGATGATGTTGTAGCCGAGCTTAGATCAAGGAAGAGGAGGCCTACTCAGCCCTTCGCCTTAATGGCTAGGGATTTCAATGTCGTCCTAGAGATAGCAGACCCCCCTCCTGGGGCTAGAGAGCTCCTTGAATCTCCTCAGAGGCCGATAGTTATAATGCCGAGAAAGAGGGGTTCCAGGGTTTCAAAGCTTGTAGCACCAGGGCTTTCAACCATAGGCGTCATGCTCCCATACACAGGCTTCCAAGTACTCTTACTCAACAGGATCCCGGATGGCTTCCTGATAATGACTAGTGGTAACTCACATGGGAAGCCCATGTGCACAAACCTTGAATGTGTATTCTCAGAACTCCAGGGGGTCGTAGACTACGTTGTAGAACATGATAGAGATATAGTGCATAGGGTTGATGATAGTGTTGTAAGGTTCACTGACGGAGACCCTGTCTTCCTAAGGAGAGGTAGGGGGTATGCCCCTGAGTGGATTGAGGTTAGCTGGGATGTAGGGGATGCTTTAGCTGTTGGTGCTGAACTTCAAACATCTGGGGCTGTGAGCTTCGAGAATAAGGTTGTACTAACACAGTTCATAGGTGATATAGATGAGCCAGCTCAACTAGATGATTTGAGGAGGGAGCTCCTATGGCTAGCTAGGGTCTACAAGGTTAAACCTGAGGTTGTAGCTATGGATAAACACCCCCTCTATCATAACAGGAGGCTGGCTAGGGAGCTAGCGGAGGAGTACGGCGCTAAACTAGTGGAGATCCAGCACCACCACGCACACGCTGCATCGGTAATGGGGGAGCTTGGTGTAGGGTTAGATGAGAAAGTTATAGCTGTAACGATAGATGGGACTGGTTACGGTGATGATGGTGGGATATGGGGTGGTGAGGTGCTGGTATCCACGTACAAGTCCTATCGAAGGGTTGGAAGCCTTAGGCCCTTCATACTCCCAGGTGGAGACTCAGCAGCATTATATCCTGTGAAACCGCTCATAGCCCTCCTAGCCTTAGCAGGTTATGGTGAGAGCGAGCTCCTAAACGTACTAGGGCTACTCGGTCTACTGAGCTCTCTACCATATGGCACCAGGGAGGCCCTGTTGACCTACACATTAGCTAAGATGGAGAAAGGGGCTCTCGTCACAAGCTTAGGTAGGGTTCTCGATGCTTTCTCAGCCCTACTAGGTGTCTGCACTCTTAGAACTTATGAGGGTGAGCCTCCTATGAGGCTTGAGGCTTTAGCGGATGAAGGTGTAGATAGGGGTTTCACACCGAGGATAGTGGCTGGTGATGGGAGGTTACTGGTAGATTCTATAGACATGCTGGAGTGGGCTATTAAGGGGATGGAGGAGGGGCTTAGAAGGGAGGATGTAGCCGTTACTGTGCTAAAGGGCTTTGGTAGAGCTCTAGCTAGTATAGCTTTAAAAGCTATTAAGGGTATGAGGAATACAAGACAGATCGTTATAGCTACGGGGGGAGCTGCTGTTAACACCCACATAGTTAGAGGTATGAGGGAGGTGCTAGGAGAGGAGGATCTCAGAGTAGTGCTCCCCCGTAAGCTACCTGTAGGAGATGGTGGTATTGCCTTAGGACAAATCCTTATAGCTAGAACACGGGGTGGTAATGGTTGAACGTTGATTTCCTAAAACAGGTTAAAATCCTTGAGTCTATGTTTAGAGGTAACCTAGAGTTAGCTAGAGCTCTGGTCACGAAGATTAATGAGCTGACAGCTGAGGTTACCAAGGTTTATGGTGGAGATTTTAAATTCAAGGTAATGGATTTCTGTGGAACACATGAGTGGACTATAACACACTACGGTATACGTAGCCTGCTACCCGATGCTATAGAGTTAGTTGCAGGCCCTGGATGCCCTGTATGCGTCACCCCCTCCTACTTCGTAGAAGAGTTGATTAAAATGTCCTTAGAGGGCTTCACAATATACACCTACGGGGATGTTTATAGGTTGAAGACTATCAGGCCTGTTAAGGGTGCTACGTCGCTTGCAGATACTAGAGCTCTTGGCGGTAAGGTGAAGATTGTCACTAGCATAATGGATGCTATAAAAGACACTGGAGAGCATGGAGGTGAATCTATCTTTGTGGGGATAGGCTTCGAGACCGTAGCTCCGGGTTACGCACACTCCATTCTCAAAAGACTGCTACCACCCAACCTCAAGTTGTTAAGCTTGGTTAAACTAACACCACCAGCAATGTTCTACTCCATAGATATCCTGAGGGAGAAGCCTACAGAGCCACCGATAATGGGGGTTATAGCTCCAGGTCATGTCTCAACGATTACAGGTGCTAAGGCTTGGGCTCCGGTAGCTGAGAACTACGGGATACCCGTGGTCGTAGCCGGTTTTGAGCCTATAGATGTTCTCATAGCTTTAGTTGAGATCCTAAGACAGCTATCGAGGGGTGAAGCGATGGTTACAATAGAGTATAGGAGGGCTGTCTCATGGCATGGAGATCTTAGAGCCCAAAGTGTAATACATAGAGCGTTTGAAACCGTGGATGACGCGTGGAGGGGTATCGGCTTCCTACCCAAGAGCGGTCTTAGGGTTAGGGAGAGCTATAAATCCATGGATGCGTTTAGAGAGTATGGTATAAGGGATTTAGATCCGGGAACTTGGAGGTACGATCTACCACCTGGATGTAGGTGTGCGGAGGTGATAATAGGTAAGATTAAACCACTACAATGCCCATTGTTTATGAGGAAATGCACTCCCTCAAACCCCATAGGCCCTTGCATGGTATCAGTAGAGGGTACATGTGCTATATGGGCTAGGTTTGGTGCTGGAGGTTTAGCAGATGTGATAGCTAGAGATGTGGGGTTAGATGTTAAGGTATAAATATCTTGAGAGCGTTTTAGCATCAATGGGAGGTGTTCCCCTGTGTGCTGGGGTTCTCTAGCAGTGGTTGTTGATGTAAACGAGGAGTCCATGCTTGCTAAGGTTGATTTCGGGGATGGCATACTAAGGGATGCAATAGTTGGGATAGGTGAGGAGGGGGTGTCTAGAGGCGATATAGTCTTGGTACACGCTGGGGTCATAATATCGAAGCTTAGCTCAGAGAGGGTTATGGAGCAACTTAGGTTCCTACAGGATATCTTCGGAGGTGAAGGGGGGGAGCTTTACAGGTTCTACACCAACCTACTAAGCTTAGCTGAGAGTCTAAAGCGTGGAGGTAGTGGAGGTTGAGTATTGTAACTCTAGCTCACGGATCTGGAGGTTTTGAGATGCAAGAGCTCCTCTCAAAGTTGATATTCGCTCGTGTTATAGATGAGCTTAAGAAGGTTAAGGGTGGTGTTGGTATCGATAAACTTGACGATGGAGCCTTAATACCTATTGGAGGTAACGAGTTCCTAGTAATCTCCATAGACTCCTACACCGTTAACCCCCCATTCTTCCCCGGTGGTAGTATAGGTAGTCTAGCTGCGGCAGGATCACTTAACGATGTTATAATGATGGGTGGGAGGCCTATAGCAATGCTCGACTCCATAGTTGTTGAGGAGGGCTTCCCATTAGACGATCTGAATATTATAGTAGAGGATTTCCTCAGGATCCTAAGGGAGGAGGATGTAGCTCTTATAGGTGGGGATTTCAAGGTAATGCCGAAAGGTCACATAGACAGAATCGTTATAACAACTGTAGCCCTAGGCAGAACATCGAACCCGGTAGTTGATGAGGTTAAACCAGGGGACAAGATAATCGTTAGTGATTACGTTGGCGATCACGGAGCTGTAATAATGCTACTTCAGATGGGACTAGGGGATAGGGTTGAGGAGTTAAGCTCTGGCGCTCTTAAAAGTGATGTTAAACCATTATCAAGGATAATAGCTTTAATGGAGAGGTATAAGGGAGGTATCCATGCCTCCAGGGATCCGACTAGAGGTGGCTTAGCTGGGGTTTTAAACGAGTGGGCTAAATCATCTGGTCTTGTTATAGTCCTTGAGGAGTCTAAGATCCCTATTAGGGATAGTGTTGAAAGATACTCTGAGATGCTTGGAATCGACCCATTATACCTTGCTAGTGAGGGTGTAGCTGTACTCTCAGTCGACCCTGCTATAGCAGAGGAAGCGCTTGAGTACATGTGGAAGCTTGGGTTCGAGAATGCTAGGGTGGTAGGGGAGGTTAGATCTAGTGAGAGGTTTAAGGGCTATGTCCTCGCTAGAACCCCGGTGGGTGGGTTTAGGATTATAGAGGAGCCTCGTGGAGAACTAGTACCCAGGATATGCTAGTCGGTGTGACCTGTGAGCTCCCTTCAATTCAAAGGTGTAAGGGTGAGACTTGAGGGTATAGCGGGTGTTAGAATATACCATGGATCTAAAGTAGTCTGCATTGATATCCTGGATTCTTTAAATTGCGACCACCTACTCTATACACATCATCACCCCAGGCACTACCCTGGAGATGAGATCGTAGATACGTTGAGTGAAAAGGTAATAATCATATCACCGATGAAAGGCTATAGAGTTAAACCAGGGGATACCTTTAAGTTTGATAACATGGTTATCAACGTTGTACATGCTTATGAGAGAGGAGCGGGTGAAACCATAACCCACCCTAGAGGGCTAGGCGTGGGGTTTATAGTTAGATTTGATGATAGGGTAACATTGTACCATATGGGTGATACAAGTTTAGTGGACGAGATTTTAGCCCTAAGGGAGAACGTAAGCGTCCTATTTATCCCCATAGGTGGTGATGGGGTTATGAGTGTTGAGGAGGCTGTTGAAGCTGTTAAAAGCCTAAGACCTGTTATAACCATCCCCATGCACTACACCGATAGAAGATCCTTCCTTAAGTTTAGGGACATGGTTCAACCCTACACTCAAATCATCGATTTACGGAGGTAACAGGCATTGATGGAGTGGGTGTTTCAACGTGTGTATAGTAACAGGCTTGTAACACCTCCTAGTATGAAGTGGAAGACTTTAAGTCTCCGTGAATACGCTAATGTATATACAAGTAGTATTAGAGATCCTGTTTCATTCTGGGAGAGGCAAGCCTTAAACCTTAAATGGGGTAGGATGTGGGATGTCACCTTTAGTGGAACGCCTCCTAGAGCAAGATGGTTTGTAAATGGTGTTATTAACGCGTATTATAATGTGATAGGTCGTCACAGAGGTAGCTGGGTTTGGAGTAAGCCTGCATTGATATGGGAGGGTGAGGATGGGGATGTTAGGGTTGTTAGCTACGAGGATCTTCATGAAATCGTTGTTAGGATATCCTCGGCTCTTAGGGAGCTTGGGGTTAAACCTGGTGACTGGATTATACTCTACACACCTCCGATGATAGAGTCTACTGCACTCATGCTAGCTTCTGTTAGGCTAGGAGCTCCCTTCGAGCCTGTGTTCACAGGGTTTGGGTATGGTGAGCTAGCTAAGAGGATTAAAGCTAGGAAGCCTAAGATAATTGTATCTGTTGACGGGTTCCTCAGGAGAGGTAGAGTTATAAACTCCTATGCTATGTTACAGAAGGCTCTTGAGCTAGCTAAGCATAAGGCTGTAATCGTGGTGATAGAGAGGATTGGTTTAACTAAGGGTGTAGAGCTAACGTTCTCAGATCTCCTACATTATAGTGGGGGTTTAGTAGAGGACTACGAGGCTCCCTCCGATCACCCGCTTTTCGGCCTACACTCTGCTTACTTGGACGACTTTAAACCTATAACTCATGCCACCGGGGGTTACCTAGTCCAGGTGTATGCTACGAGTAGGTGGATGGGGCTTAGACCACATGATACCTACTTCTGCACTGTTTGGCCTGGTTGGATTACAGGTGTTAGTTATGTGGTATTCGGCCCCCTAATGGTAGGTTCTACAGTGGTTCTCTACGAGGGTGGCCCTGACTGGCCTTCGTGGGATAGATGGTGGGATGTGATCGAGAGGTACGCTGTAACATTATTCCTTACAACAGGTGGAGCTCTCAGAATACTCTCAAGGCAGGGTGACAGCCTGGTTAGAAAGCATAACATGGACACGCTTAGAGCTATACTAGTTACAGCTGAGCCACTAGAGGTTAACGTTTGGGAGTGGGCCTATAAGGTAGTGGGGACTGGTTACACACCGGTGGTAGACTCTAACCCAGAGGAGTTAACAGGAAGGATACCGGTGGTCAACATGTACATTCAAAGTGAGATAGGAACCTTCATTACAGGTAACCTGATGAACCACACATTCCCACCGATAATACCGGGATCCTGTGGACCCCCAATACCAGGCTTCCACCTAGATGTCATAGACGATGGTGGTCAGCAGGTGAGAGGGTCTCTTGGAGAGCTAGTCTTAAAGGCCCCATGGCCGGCTCTACCACTAGAGGCCCCGGAAGACTTCTACTCGAAATGGTCTAATGGAGTGTACAGAACAGGAGATTACGCTGTAATGACCCAAGATAACTATGTATTCGTACTAGGTAGGAGGGATAACGTTATGAAAGTTAGCGGGTACAGGCTAAGCCCAGGAGCTCTTAAAAAGACCATCATGGACGTTAGAGGAGTAGAGGAGGCCATAGTACTAGTGTGCCCTGACGACATTAGACTCCAAGCACCAGTAGTGGTGATAAAAGGATATGTAGACGTGGATTCCATTAAAAGGTTCGTTAGGGAGCATTTAGGCCCCATCGCCGAGCCTAAGGAGATAGTGGTGGTTAACGCTATAACGGATGTACTCCTAGATGATATGAAGAAGAACTACTGCAACCCTACCTAGACCGAACTCTGATGACAACAGAGTGCTCGACCCCCGTAACCTTTCACTAATATAACCTTTCCGACACTAGTGAGTCCTTTATAACCTTATAACTATGTCTACCTCCACGTTGTTAAAAAGATTGGTGGTTGTAGAGATTACAGGTTCACAGTGCTAGGTCTAGGAGCTCGCGTGGAGGTTCAATGAATATGTCTAGTGGTAGGAATGCTGATACTGTGAAGTTCGGTACGTCTACTAGCTGGCTTAGTCTTAGGTCTACTGCTACACTAGCTATTATGTATGCTTGCTCCCTCGTGTA
>Ga0079998_113121_pt1 | contig 25964 bp, 28 predicted proteins | sample PerSpoBPS_BMetaG_FD_69201 | JGI IMG/M metagenome (GOLD analysis project Ga0079998, IMG submission 69201) | Thermal spring microbial communities from Yellowstone National Park, Wyoming, USA - Perpetual Spouter B (PS_B) MetaG (SPADES assembly)... | ecosystem: Environmental > Aquatic > Thermal... | reverse complement strand
GCTCGAGGTAGTAGATCCATGTCAATACCCCAAGCCTCCTCAGCACATCCCTTATAGATTGATAAGTTAGCTATCTCCCTCTTCCACCAATAATACTCAGACTTGATCTTTCCGCCTTTGACGAGCAAAGCTGATCCATCCGAGATTACCACAGCGAATAAGTTATTCAAACCATATCCATGAAAGCCTCCCTATCCCCTATGGAATCCCTCTGCCTAATACTCCTAGGATTTATGATCCTCTGCTTCTTCTTTCCCCCTCCTCATCATCGTGTATGGGCTTTACATAGCCCTCTGGATTTGATTTAGGTGGCTCAACACCAACCTCTATTGGTATGTGTGCTTGCCACCTACCAGCCTCATATACTATTTCAAGTCTTCTCTGCTTACCCTCCCATCTAATCCTGCCAACATACTTTATTTTAAGATCGAAGTCTTCAAGTACTATGTATCCCCCGTTCTTGCTAATAGGCTCAAGATGATATCTATATCAATATATGTATCCTCTTCTCCCCGTATCCCTGTCCTTCCAATAGCCTAGTGGAGATAGCTTCTTAATGAATGGTGGTAGTTTACACTGTTTCCTAAGCTTTAAGAGCTCGAAGAACGCATTCCAAGCCTAATCACTCTTATTAATAATCTGATCAGCATTAACACCTAGAACCTCTTTATATCTGTGATAGTATTTCTTGTTAACTCATAGTACTTCTTAGGTGTTAGCTCTCTACTGAAGAATGCCTGCCTCTTCTCATAGTTAATCTCGTTCCATAGCCTAGCAAATGCCAAGCCAATATCGAATAGCACCTCTCCCTCATATCTATCTGCTTTTTGAATGCTTCCAAGGGGTCGGGGTCTTCAGCGGGCACGCCTCGGGATTCTCCTGCTGGACATTCTACCAGCACTCTTGCCCGCCAAGACCGACTCCCAATATATGGTGGAAGCCTTAAAAACCCCGCCATGAAGGGCGAGGCTTGCCCTGTTGTCAAACACCCTCATGTGAGGGTATAGCGCGTAATTCTGGAAAACCATTGAAACGTTTCTCTCCCTAGGAGGAAGATCTGTGACATCAATATCATCAATGTAAACTCTGCCGCTATCTGGCCTCTTAAGCCCAGATTCTTAATGTAGCAGACTTACTGCATCCTGAAGGACCTGGGACCTGGTAAGACTAAAAATTCTCTCTTCTTGATCACGAGGTCTACTCCGTTAACAGCCCCGACCTTTCCAAATCTTTTAGTAATATTGAGTAGCCTGACCTCCGAGATAATGCTTCCCTCGGCTGTTTATTTAGCTACCATACGCTTTTCTAACTTCCTCTCTAAATCTTGATGCATATTCACTTATTATTTTATCTGGATCCTCTTTCTTTATAACTACTCGCTGTATCATCTCATTCCATATGAAGCCCTCTCTAAACAGTTCTGAAGGGGTTGTTCTCTCTCCAAGTGGAAATGCTGCTGTCTCATGATATTTAATTTTCTCAACTGCTATAGCAGGATCCTCGCCTAGTGCTGGCCACTTCCCCTGCTTCCATGCATCGCTTATCTTTTTAACTTGTGACTTAAATATGGGCATTGAGTATAGTGCTCCAGACTCGCAGAACCCTACTCTATAGTCATCCTTATCCTTAAACAGATAGTATACAAGATCTTTAGCCAGATCAGGATATTTGGTAGCCTTAAATATGAAAACACTCTCATCCCCAAGATCAACACTCACAGGTGGGAGGAAAAGCTTGGTTTTAGCCGCTAGCTCGGGTTTCTCATTTATAAGGGCGTAGTAAATGCTTAGAGGGTTAAGAGTCATTGCTATCCTTCCCTGGATATATGCAAGGTTATTAGATATATCAACCCACTCGGTACTATCTGGAGGTGTTAGTTTCTCGTCTAGAAACTTTGCTATGTAAGCAAAGGCTTTCTTAAGACCGTCTCGATATGGGGGTCTATCCATGATCACACCTGCAGAGGATCTATTCTCTAGCATGCCACCACCATAATAAGCCCATAGATGCTCGAACATCCACCATGTGTCGAAGCCGTTTAGTCCATAGCTCCATCCAATCCCGTATACACCTGGTTCTGTATTGTTAGGGATTTTTTGCCAGAGAATATAGATCTTCAAAACTCTTAGGAGGTAAATATGAAGACGCATTAGCTTTCTGAACAATGTTCATCCTAACATGGAGCCATGTTATTTCGAAATGCATTGGTATGCAATACATCTTACCCATGAATATGCATGTCCTTAACTTGTCCTTAACTTGATCTCATATATATCATCTCTTCCAAGCTTATCAACTATATCATCAAGAGGCACTAAGAGACCTTTTTCAGCAAATACAGCGACAGGATGGCCATTTATAACTACATAAGGGGGAGAACCTGCCTCAACAGCTGCTAACAATTTTCTCCCAATCTCAGCCACAGATATCCATGTGATCTCTACATCAACCCCCTTCTCAGAAGCCCATTTCCTAACCTTTTGCTCTACCCAATATAGTTGTGGAGGTACAAATGTAGCCCTCCCCCATATAACTAGCATAGGTTTCCCTCCGGGCTGTCCTATACCCATAGTGGTGACGAACAGGTATGTGGCTATTCCTATTGCAATGATAGCTATTATAATCCCTGCAAGTATGGTTCTTGAGAGTCCCTTGATCATAACCCACTCGTATATCTACAGCTAATATGTCCCTAATATATTCCTATATATTTTAGATATAACTTGTTAATTTCACTTTATAAATTTATGAAGATGCTCACAATGCATAGAGGCATGTTAGGTATGAGAATTAGGAGGGGATTAGATGCTCAATACTTATATATTGCCTGTCTTAATTGTTTTGATCTTTATATTAATAATTCCTATGATATATAATATCTGGTTAAGCTTTTATGAAAAGAGGGTTGGCGGAGAAGCTGTATTCATATATTTTGATAACTACATTAGATTACTGAGCTCGCCTATAACGATAACATCTCTGATTAATACCTTCATATATGCATTTACATCTGTAACGTTAAAATTATTAATAGGACTAGGAGCTGCATTGCTTCTTACCTCAAGATTTAGAGGGAGAAGTATTGTTAGGGCTCTATCTGTATTCCCATGGGCCGTGCCCTCCTACGTGGCTGCCGTTATGTTCTGGTTCAACTTTGCGCGGGAGGGTGCTTTTAACAAGGTTATAGCTCTTGGAGGCTTCGCTCCAATTCATTGGCTAGGCTATGACTATGCCATGCTATCGGTCATTATACTTAGTGTGTTGCATGGATGGCCTTTCTTTATGATGGGGCTGTTGGCGGGGCTGCAGGCGATTCCTCAGGATCTCTACGAAGCATCGGAGATCGATGGGGCCAGAGGATATCAGAAATTTTTCTATATAACGCTCCCTCTTCTTAAGCCTGTTATGCTTACAGTTGCTTTACTAAGCTTGATCTGGACTATGGGCGAGTTTGCACAGATATATCTGACGACTGCTGGAGGGCCGATAGATAGGACCCTCACGATCCCGGTAGCCGCATATAGGCTTGCCTTTATGGGTGAGGCTAACATCTCTCTAGCCGCTGCCTATAGCGTGCTTGTTCTCCCACTATACCTAGCCCTGATATTTGTTACATTGAGATATATGAGGGTGTAGCCTATGGGTATCCTTATTTTTAAAATTATTAGAGGGATTGTTATATGGATATCTATATTCTTATTAATTGCATGGATCATTATTCCTGCATATTGGCCCATCAAGACAGCTTTCTCAAGGCCTGAAGATGCATGGAACTGGATCCCGAGCACGCTAACGCTACAGAACCTAGTCTCTCTTGTAGCACCAACTGCTGAGGAATATTTTAGGGGGCATGGTATTAGGGCTGCACTCCCTATACCTATATCCCAAGCTATTAGGAATAGCTTTATAGTTTCTCTAATATCTTCTCTAATAAGTGTGGCCCTGGGCTTTCTAGCTGGATACTCCCTAGCCAGATTCCAAGTAGATTTAAGAGCTCGATTGAGGGGCTTATAGTGTTTTCATACACGTTTCCAGTATTTATAATAGTTATACCTCTCCTAATGATCTACAGGATCTTAGGGCTATATAACACACTACTAGGTCTAGCAATAGCTCACCTAGCATATACAGTCCCCGTATCGACCCTCCTGATAAGGAGCTATATGCTCAACATGCCGAAAGAGCTGGAGGATGCTGCATTAGTCGATGGAGCTACCAGAATGCAGGTTCTCATAAGGATCGTGCTTCCACTATCCCTGCCGGCGATAGCTACAGCATTTGTATTTGCATTCACATTATCATGGGGCGATCTTCTGTTCTCTGTAATCCTCATCTCAAGCCCTGAAATATATACAGTTCCAATAGCGATTCAATTCTTCCTATGGGGAGGAGAGATAGTAGACCCTGGGGGGTTAGCTGCACTAACACTGTTCGTAGGCATAGTTCCGGTAATTCTCTATGGGTTTATGCAGAGATACATAATCCAGGGTCTATTAAGAGGAGCGCTTAAATATGGCTAACACTACTCTATATAGTCCATCTCTTCTCAAAGATATCGCTTGTATTTTAAAGATCATCTGAGAAAATAGGTAAATAATGTTGATCTTATCTTTAAATTTGAAATGATCAAACAAAACAGGACTTTTAACTCAAAATAGCATTTCATTAATATAGCATAATTAATTACCTCAGGCTTCTTAGTCTAGCAAGTATGAATGGAAGTACCCATGTTGTGATCGTTATTACAGCGAGACCTGCTGCTATTGGTCTTGAGAAGAACATGATCGGATTTAGATCTGATTTGATCAAGGTTGTTATGAAATTAAACTCTACCATTGGCCCTAGGATTATTGCTAGAACTATAGGAGGTATAGGGATCCCTAGTCTCTCCATGAAATAGCCCATAATGCCGAGTAAAAGCATTAGCCAGATATCGAATAAGTTATTATTAACAGCATAGGCACCTATTACGCAAAACACTGCTATTACCGGTGCTAATATGTTATTAGGAACCCTCAGTATACGGCTTGAGAGCCTAATTGCAGCATAGCCTATGGGCAATATCATTATATTTGCTATCACAAATGCCATAAATAGGGCTGTCACTAGGATCCCCTGTTCTTGAAACAGAGTTGGACCAGGTCTTAGTCCGTGGGCTAAAAGAGCTCCCAGGACTATTGCCGTTATAGAGTCTCCTGGGATGCCGAAGACCAAAAGAGGAATCCATGCTCCGGGGATTGCTGCATTATTCGCTGATGTTGCGGCAACTACACCCTCTAGCGATCCTTTCCCATACTCATCAGGCTTTCTGCTCAATCTTTTAGCAACGCCATAGGAGGTCCATGCAGCTATATCTGCACCAGCCCCTGGTAGAGCACCTGTAAATGTTCCAATGCCAGCAGACCTAAGGATAACCAACTTGTACTTCTTTAAAACCTCGCCAATCAAGCCAAAGACCCTCTCATTAGATTCAAACTTGATCGCGTATTTCTCTCTAGGCCTCGATATGAGCCAAAGAAGCTGGGGTATTGCGAAAAACCCGATCAAGGCGGGTATGAAGCTAATTCCACTAAGAAGATCGGGAATACCTAGAGTGTATCTAGGATACCCATACACAGGATCTAATCCTATGCTTGAGATCAGAAGCCCTATAGCCACGCCTAATATGCCTTTTAAAGGGTCTTCCGCAGATATGATAATAGCCATTGACAACCCCCAAAGGGTAAGCCAAAAATACTCAGCACTCGAGAATCCGGTAACGAAGTCAGCAAGTATAGGTGCAGTAAATATTAAGATAGAAGTTCCAAACAGACCCCCCAACATACTGCAAAAGGCATCTACACCAAGAGTTGATAAAGGCTTTCTCCGCGCCAAATAATAGGCGTCAATGGTTAATGCTGCTGAGGCGGGCGTTCCAGGAATCCTTAGGAGGACCGCTGGTATATCTCCTGAAAAGATTGCAACAGAGCTCATGGCTATTATCATGGAGAGACCGGCGAGAGGATCCATAAAATATGTAAATGGAATTAGAAGAGCTGTTGCCATTGTAGCTGTAAGACCTGGCATGGACCCCACAAAGACGCCCAATAATGCAGCTAGAAACATAGTTACAATAATATGGGGCTGAAATATCATTTGAAATGATGTTAACAGATCCAATAAGATCACCTCGGCAAAATCGATCCTAGTATAGGTTCTGGTATTACTATCTTGAACATGACTATAAATAGCATGTAAATGAAGATGATCGTTATAGTGCTATAGATAACTGCATCGATCATGCGCACACCATAGATAGTCATAACTATATACATAAATATAAAAGACGATAGAAGGAAACCTATATAATTTATAGAGGATATATAAGCAGCTAGGGAAGTTAAAAATATGGTTACACTCAGATATCCCTTACCACCTATGAAACCACCTATGGATGCAACAAAGCTTTTTAGAGTTGGCAGTTCTCTATTCTCTAAAAGGCTATTTTCTTCCATCTTTCTTATTCTGTGCCGCCTGGTAAGATATTTAAGCATTAGAAGCATACCGCTTGTCATTAAGACTATAGAAGATATCATTGGGAAGAAGAATGGACCTGGGTATCCCTTTGCTATTAAAACAGGCATTCCTAGGCCGAGTAGTAAAAACGTAATACCAGAAGATATTCCTAAAAACCCCGCTAAGAGATCTTTCACGAATTATCAGCTCTCTAACATGTCTCTTAGATATAGCCGGCTGCCTTTAATAGCTCTCCAACAACTTTAAAGTCATTCTCAAGGAATTTTCTGAACTCCTCTGGAGACATATATGCCATCCCAAAACCGCTTTTGCTCATGAAATCTTTCCACTGCTGCGAATCAATAACCTTTTTTATCGTATCATGTAATATTTTAACTATATAATCTGGAGTATCTTTAGGCACAGCAATACCCCTCCATGTGCCAAAGGACCAGTTGATGCCCAGCTCCTTAAGAGTTGGTACATCAGGAAAAGCTGGATTTCTAACATCATCCATTACGGCTAGAGCGCGGACCCTGCCTGCTTTTATAAGGGACGCCGCTTCCGGCAGGCTGCATGTGCATATATCTATACCACCAGCTATAAGATCTTGTAGAGCTGGTGCAGCCCCCGCACTGGGTACCCACGGAAGGGCTGAGGGATCTACGCCGGCTGCTTTAAGCCATCCTATCCTAGCTATATCCCATACACCTCCTCTACCCGTTCCTGATGCTTTGAGTTTTCCAGGATTTGCTTTAATATATTCGACCAACTCGGCAACGCTTTTCCATGGTGCATCTGCTCTTACAATAATTGCTGCTGCATCCCTATTATACATCATTATAGGCTTAAAATCTCTATATGAGACATTAGCAATTCCGAGCCATGCATATGTTGAAAGCTCAAATGTTATGATACCTACTGTATAGCCGTCGGGCAGAGATGTTGCAGCTGCTAGATGCCCAATAGAGCCTCCTCCACCAACCCTATTTTCAACAATAACTTTCCACCCTGTCATGTTCTCAATGAGAGTTGCTATCATTCTAGCCGTTGCATCAGTGCCTCCTCCTGCTGCAAATGGGACTATGAAGGTTACTGGTTTTACTGGATATGTTGGTTGGGTAGGAGAGGATGTGAAATAGTATATAAGCCCAACTGCAACAGCTATAATAACTATAGGCAGTAATATTAAAGCTTTTCTTGGAATGCTCATAAACGCCATGTATACCATCTCCTACTAAGGTGGAACGTATTATTTAATATGTTCCATATAAAACATGTTCTATAGTATATATCTCCTCTCTAGACATGTATCAAGTCTCTACCACACGAACTCTATATACCTAAAATACTTAATAAGTATTAAAATGTAATGTGCCCAGAATAATAAATCACCTTATATATTCCATTTTCTCCCTCATATATCTTGATAGTGTCTCAAGCACATCCCATGTCGGCTGAGCCTCGATATCTCCTCTTACAGTAACTACTAGAGCTCCAGCTATGTTTGCGTATCTCAGTGCTTGCGAGGGTTCAATACCTCTGTATAGGCTTGCCAAAAGTGCTGCGTCAAAAGCATCTCCAGCACCTATTACGTCCTCTATAATCGGGATCTCGATGGCTTTTTCAAACACCTCCTTCCCGTCTCTTGTATGGAGCTCGCTTCCCTCCTCACCCTTTTTTATAACGATCATCTCTATACCTAGGTTTAAGAGCTTGTTAATAAGCTGTTTCTTAGAATCCATGGCTTCCGGATATAGTACTGCTAGGTCTTCTTTATTCGTGATCAGAATCCTGGTATCTCTCAGCACTGGTAGTAGAGCCTCCCTAGCCCTTTCAGGGGTTTTCCAGAGCTTCATTCTAATATTAGTATCAAGTATAATATCAATATCCCTGGATCTAGCAGCATCTATAGCCTTTCTAAAGGCTCTATAACAGCTATCGCTGAGGGCTGGAGTTATTCCGGTAAGGAATAGAGCTCTAGAACTGCCTATATACTCCTCATCAACATCGCCTTCATCCATATATGATGCTGCGGATAAATGCCTATAATAGAAGACTGTAGATTTACCCGGTATGGGGTAATGTCTCTGCACAAAGTATATTCCAGTAGGCACATTATCCATAAACTTAACATGGGTTGTATCGATACCCTCACCTCTGAGTGTTCTGAGTATCATCTCGCCAAACTCATCCCTACCTATCCTCGTTATAAGACCCGTTCTATACCCAAGCTTACTAAGACCTACCATAATATTGGCCTCAGAGCCCGCTACATGGACCTCAAAATATCTAGCATATCGAAGAGGCCCTGGAGTTATGCTGTTAAGCTGTATCATAACCTCCCCTATAGAGACAAAATCGAGTTTAGCCACATAGACCCCTAGTCATGTAATACAAACACTCTTTTTTACTTTAACCCTATTAGTAATGTAACCTAGCTATATGCTATATTACGTAGAAGCTATATCGCACCTATATTCAAATATTATATATGGTTTATACATAGCATTCGCTGCAGAGAGAATCTTGGGCTCAGAGTCTTTACAACTGAAAGCCTCGCCTTTCAGGGCGGGGATGGTTTTATTAGCCTCCAGGTACTTGTTTTTGGAGGGGTTCTATGGCCTCTGGCAGTGAGGGGTTGCTAACCATCTCGATAGGGATGATGGTTAGTCCCGAGCCTGGGCCATAGAGCTCCTCAGGAGATACAATGTTGCTCTTAACTACGCTATGAACAGGATTCTGAGCCTAGATCTGAGGAGCATTGGGAGGGTTCACAACACTCTATATAGAGAGCTGAGAGAATGGTTTGGCCTCCCATCCAGGGTTGCTGTTGACTGCTATAGGGATGCCCTTGCAAATGCCAATGCCTGGAGGAACAATCCTAGGAGGGGTAGGAGGCTAAGGATTAGGAAGCTATCTATGCTTCTGCATAAAGGCTCGGGATACAGGGTTAAAGAAGACTACGTGGAGATCATAGGAGGGGTTAAACTCAAGATCATTGGCTTGGATAGGAGATACGATGACTATGAGAATGAAGAGGCTAGGCTAGTCTATAGAGAGGGTAAGATGATCCTGCGGATCTCTAAGAGGATCCCCAAGCTACAGACTTACCAGCCTAAGGATGCTATAGCCGTAGATATCAATGAGAGGAAGATAGTCTATGGAGATGATAAGATAAACAAAGAGATAGACACCAAGATTGATAGAGCCCATAGATGGAAACTCCTTGCTGAGAATCTCCAGAAGAAATACTCATCCACCAGATATCCTGCCTGGAGGAGGATGAAAGAGATCCTAAGAAGAATAAGATCCTATCACAGAAAGGCTAGGAATATATTGGAGGACTGGGCTAGGAAAACATCTCTTAAGATCGTGGAGCTAGCTTCAAGACTTCAATACGCAGTCGCTAGAGAGGATCTAACTGGGCTGATAAACTCCCTGAGAAGGATCAAGAACATGGATCACAGGACGAGGCTCACCATAATGGGGTGCAAGAGAATAGGGAAGTGAATTGATTGGCAGGCTATGAAGCGCGGAACACCACTAGCAATAGTGGATCCTAGAGGGACATCCTCAGAATGCCCAAAATGCGGTTCAAAGCTAGAGGAGAATGAATATAGAAGGCTTAGATGCCCACAATGCAACTTCGAAGCAGATAGAAACGTTGTTGGAAAGCTCAATATAAGAAAAAAGGCTTTGAAAATGCTAAGGATAAAAGCAAATCCCAGGGAAGCTCTGCCCCTCGCTGCCCCCAGATGACAGATGTACCCCCGAACAGATGAGGGAACCAATGAACCGCCCAGAGAGAACCCTCGCCCTTAGGGCGGGGAGGAGGTCAGCGGGATAACTATTCCAGGTTCCGCTTGTCCCCCAATGGGTATTGAGTGTTGCTTGTTTTCTTTTGTTTCGAGATTGCTGTGTTTCTTGATCCACAGGGTTTCTATGGTTTCCCTGTGGCCATCGGGGGCTTCCTCCCACTCCACCTTCTGGGCAATATGCCCTAAGAGGCTTCTCGGAAGGGCGGTTAAGCCCAGCGGCACTGTGCTCCTATCTACCTTTGGATCCCGAGGCTCTATTAGGGAAGAGCCTCCGTCTAGAGCCTCTGCCCTCAGGAACTCTAAGAATCATCGCATCCCGAGGGTATCTATATATCAAGCACATATAGGGTATTGCCTCATTATCAAAATAGCTAGGGATTAGATGACTATAAGCTTAAGCCCAGAAACAAGCGAATATAAAACATTCCTAGTTAACGTAAAAGGATACAGCTCATTAACAGCTCAAACCTATCCCTCTTTTCGAAATTCTCTCAACTCCCCCTCGGATTACTATCCCTGCCCCTGGAGGGGACGAGGCTTTTAATTCCTTTGTAATCTCTTTTCTTGCCTATTATGGCTATGAAGGGGAAGTGTGGGCTTTTGGTGGTTGCCTCTTCCGCCCTTTCAACTAGCCCCATTAGCTCTGCAGCTTTAGATCTTATGGCCTCTAGCTTGGCCAGGGTCTCGCTATCTATTTCTCCAGGTGTTTCGGTGCCCTTAAACCTAGGTCCTTAGCCCTCACAAATACTGCTGGGTTAGCTGCATCCACTATGGATATCTCATAGATCTTCCCCCCGATCTCGATCCTATCCAAAGGGTTTCCAGTGGGAAGTAGCTTCCCACTATGAGATCCCCCTGGATCATACCATGCAAGATCTATTCTAGATCCTGGGTTCAGGACCTTCGTTATTCGAGGCGAAAAGAAGAGGTTGCTACTAGGCGTGAGCTAGCCTGTTTTAACCCTCTCATGCGAAGTAATAATTGAAGTACGACGGTGTATAAGCGTGGTTTCTCGAGCGAGAGACTGGTTAAGACAGTCCCTTAGAGACCTGGAGCTTGCGGAGAGGATCACGGATGCTGGCTACTACGAGTGGGCTTGTTTCGTGGCCCAACAGGCGGCCGAGAAAGCTGTCAAAGCCCTCTACCAGTACCTAGGAATGGAGGTCTGGGGACACTCCGTCTCCCGCATGCTTGAGGAGCTCCCCAAAGAGCACAAGCCTCCTAGAGAGCTCATTGACAAGGCTAGGGAATTAGATAGGCACTATGGCCCAACGAGATACCCCAACTTTCACGTTGAGGGAGCCCCTGCGGACTACTACTCTCGGGAAGACGCCGAGAGGGCTGTTAAGTACGCCAGGATGGTGATCGACTTTGTCAGATGTAAAGGTCTTCAGACTTGATCGCGACGCGGTCCTCAAGAGACTCAGGGAGTATGCGTCGAGCAAGGCAAACGAGAACATGCTGGCCATAGTGTTGATAGGGTCTCTCGCCAGGGGTGACCACACAGCCTTCTCGGACGCAGACATTGTAGTCATCGTGAGGAAGGACCTGAGGAGGATAATTGATCGCTCGGCGAACTACATAGAGACGAAGCTGGGGATAGATGTGGAGCCGAGGGTCTACACGCTAGAGGAAATTATGAAAATGTGCCGCGAGAGGCGGAGGATAATCGAGGAAATAGTGAGACACGGGATCCTCTTGGCCGGGGACCCAGGGGTAGTGGAGATGCTGAAGGGGTGCGTGTGACCCTCTTCTGCTTGTCCTTTGATGGTCATTGATTGTTATTGATATTCTTTTGTTTTTGGTGATGCTTTGTCTCTTGATCCACAGGGTGCTATGGATCTATATATGATAGAATCATCCATAATAGATCTTAATATAGCTTAGGTTTATAAGAGCTATTATGTAGAGCATGGGGGCTAGGGTGGGGGAGTATGGCTGCTAGTATTAATCCCATCCTTGCGATCATTTTTGTTCGCAAGATATCCCTAGCCTCATAGATAGAAGCGCTGTTGATAAGCCTCCTATGAGACCTACTATATTGAGGATCTCTGATGGTATAACAAGCATTATGCCAAATATTACAAGGAGGATCCTGGGAGACATTGATAGGCTACAGCCCAGATAGCCTGAATTTGCTGCTGAGATAAAAACAACGCCAGCAAGCACGGCAGCAAACCTTGTTGCTATTAGAGCAAAGGCCTCTGTAGTGTGCATCGTTAGGGTTATGGGAAGCACTAGAAGCCCTGTTCCCCAGTATGACCATATAAAGCTAGTCGCATATAGATACTTGGGGAGAGCTACCATGGATGCCCTCACCCCCACCTTTATAGGATCGGATCCGAATACCGCTGCCGCGGCAAAAGCCGAGAGCGCGACAGGGGGTGTTATATCTGCCAGCATTGCGCAGTAGAATAGAAACATATGTGTAGCGAGGGTTGCCGCCTCCTCAGGTATTCCGGAAGCCGCTGCTAGCTTAATAATTGTTGGGGCTGTTAGGAGGGATGCTAGTGTATAGGTTGCTATTGGGGGGACACCCATGCCTAGGAGTAGTGAGAAGAAGAATGCGAATAGAACAGCGTAGACCAGGTTACCACCCACTATCTGGAGCAGGGCCAGGGCGAACTTCTGGTGAAGCCCTGAGACAACAACCATGGCCATTATGAGGTTGGCCATAACAATACTCGCACCAACAGGTACTAATAGTTTGAGGCCTTCGGCAAGCCCCTCCGGGATCTTCCTGAGGTTATTTCTCATACCCTTATCAAGGATCGCAATTATTGGAGCCAGGATTATTGATATAAAGACAGCGAGGGTTATGCTATACCCCAGCGATATTATAGTCAGAATTATCATTGGGGGGATGAATGGGATTACATATGATGAGGAGAATCTCTTACCGAGCTTCGTATCAACAGGCTTGATACCTGTTTTTCTAACATAGAACTCATTATAGAGCAGGATCGATATGGCATAGAGCAGAGCAGGACCTATAGACATTATAATAACCCATGTATATGGTATACCCAGAAGCTCCACCATTAAGAAGGCTACCGAACCAAGAATAGGGGGTGTTATATAGGCCAGGGTTCCAGCATTTGCAGCGAGACCGGCAGCATCGAGATCCCTATAGCCAGCCGCTCTATAAAGAGGCTTCATAGTAGATCCTATGAATGCTGTGTCAGCAGCCCCAGAGCCTGAAACCATGCCCATCCCGATGCCAAGCCCAACTGTGGCTCTTCCAACACTCGCAGGGCTTCTACCTAGGAGGGATAGGAAAACCCTGGCCATGGCGCCCCCATATCCGAGAGCCCCTAACAATCCAGAGAGTATTGTGAAGTATACAACATATTTAGCAGAAACCCCTGTTACGGTGCCCAGGAGGGCGGCCTCTGTCTCTATATAGAGCTTCCCAGCTAGAAACCCAGCATCAAATCCAGGGTGGAACCAGGGTCTTGGGAGTAGGTAGCCGTATATATCGTATAGTATAAAGGCGCATACGAGGATAGGCATCTCGGGCCCAACAAGCCTTAGAACCAGTCCCATGAGCATGAATGCCATGGCCCACCCCATTGCTATATCCATGGGCTCTGGGAGGACTGCCCTGTATATTAGATCCTGGTAGTTATAAACAAGATATAGATATGGTATGAAGGATAGGACAGCAAGTACGATATCTGAGATCTCTAGAGGAGCTCTCCTGGCTAGGGGCCTAGCTAGGGGTAATACCATTGAGAGAACCCATGTAATGAGCACCATAAGAGCAGATTCAAGGGCTCCCCTGGACGATAGAGCCGAGATTGAGAGAATAGCTATAAAGCCTGAGACTATTGCGAGGACTAGTGTTAAGATCCATCTTAACCCCATAGACGATATACTCCATCTAGTGAGATATGATAGTAAGAAGCCCACTATAAGGATGAAGAACACATGGGTTCCTCTCTGCAGCTGTGTTAGATCAAAAACCCCTATTCTATACCAATATGATATGGGTGTGTAGGGGTGTATAATGAGGTAGAGGTGATAAAGAGCCCCAACTATTGCCACGATAAAAAGGAGTCTCTCTATAAGGGATCTTAATCCCACTAAGCTCCACCGCTACCTCTTAAGAATACCTTTCTCCTGGTAGTATCTGAGGGCTCCCTCGTGGTATGGTATAGTGCCATTGTAGTATAGAAGGGCGTTCTCAAGCTTGGTATCCCTAGCTGCAGAGACAGCCTTTTGAAGCATATCTAGGTGCTCAAATACAGCCTTGGTTATCTTGTAGATAACATCTGCTGGAGCATTCTTATGGCATACAAACATGTTCCAGAATGTAAGTGTTGGCGTGTCCTCAGGAGCTCCGTAGACTGTCTTTGGTATAACACCGGGTGAGGCGAGACCTGGGTATTTTGAGGCGAAAGTGTTGGCTGTAGAGTTATCTATAGGAACCAGGTATATCTGCTTACCCCTCTGGGATAGAGTTCTAGCTAGCTCTACTACAGATCCAGTGGGTAGTCCCCCGCTCCAGAAGTAGGCATCTATAGCACCATCTCTAAGTGCATCAGCGCTTTCGGCAGCACCGAGCCTCTCCCATTTTGAGAAATCCTTTGCAGGATCTATACCGGCAACCTTTAGCAGTAGTAGGGCCTCAACCTCTGTACCACTACCCGGGGCCCCTGTGGATACCCTCTTGCCCTTAAGGTCGGCTATAGTCTTAATCCCAGAATCAGTTGTTGTTACTATATGGAGATAGTTGGGATACATAGCCCACAGTATAGCTATTGGCGCCGGGTTGTCTTTGAACCTCTCATGCTGGCCCGTGTAGGCTAGATATGCTGAGTCAGGTAGTACAGCAGCACAGTATAGCACACCCCTGCTAAGATCTGTTTTATCCCTTATCAGAATGAGATTATCTATAGATGCCGCAGTCTGTATACTAGTCGCTTCAATATCTGTGAAGTTAGATATTATATTGGCTATCGTGCCCCCATAGTAGAAATAAACACCCCCAACACCCCCAGTGGCTATTATAACGCTCCACCTAGCAGGCGTAGGAGAGGCTGGAGATGTTACTGCCTGCCCAGCTGTGGCTGTGGTTGTGGTATACATTACTGCAGGAGATGTGGTAGGAGATATGGGAGAGCCTGGAGAGGGGCTGGTTAGCGGTGCAGGGCCCGGGCCTGGAATTCTGATGAATATTATAAGACCTATAATTATGATCACCACAAGAGCTATAGCAACAAGATATAGAGCGCTTCTAAAAGCCAAAACTATCACCTATAGAATTATTGAATGAAGGTTTATATAGCTTCTCATGGATAGTGGGATCCGGGTTTCACGGGCTTGATATCTTTATCTTTGATCAAACCCTCTTTCTTTAGCTTCATCGCATAGAGCCCTGAACCTCTTCCCTAGGAGGTCATGAAGGGCTATATCTATAGCGCAGTAAGCCCTACAGACACTATTAAGGGTAGATAATACTCATGTCCATACCACTTCCAAAAGTCTAGGTATTGAATAGATCACTGATCCCGGTACAAGACTTCTGATCTCTTTTAGGGTTCTCACAACTTGTGCAACCCTTCTAGTGAGTATGGTTTCTCCATAGCCTACCTCTCTATCATCACTTAAAACCACTTGTCCCTCGATGGTCATTGATTGTTGTTGATTTTCTTTTATTTTTGCTGTGCTTCTTGATCCACAGGATTTCTATGATTTCCCTGTAGCCGTCAAGGGAGCCTCCACTCCCACAGAGACCTAGTGATCTCTATGGGCTCGCTGGTGGCTGTTGAGCCCAGCGGCACCGGGCTCCCATTTAGGCTTAAAAACCCCGAAGCCCTTCTGGGCATTGCTCTCATAAAGGGCTTCGAGGGCCTTAAGATAGATATTTATCAAGGCAACTACCTCCCTATGCCACCTCTCGCCTCCCTTGCTATAAACACCTATTCTATCCTCCCCATACTCTATCAAGGCATTGTGTATCGGGCAGATCTTAGACGTATTCCTAGGATCCACCATAAGTACTGGTACTCCATATTCTTTATCCTTGTCTATTATTGTGTTTAGCTCTCCCTTCAATGCGCTCTGATATATCCTATGCCTCAATTGCTTATTCCTATACCTGCTGATCATAACCCTTATATCTTCCCCGGATATTCTCTCAATAACTATAACGCCCCTAGTCTTCATGGCTTCCCTTACTATCAGGTTTGCTATCTTCATCCTATAGTCCTTTTTCTTTTTTCTCTCCTTAAGCTTTTTTATAGCCTTTCTAGTCTCTCTACTATCGGATCCATTTCTCCTCTGAATACTCTCCTTCCTATAGCTATAGCCCAGTGTCGCCTTTGCAAGATCTGTCGAGGATTATTGCGAATGCCTCGTAGATTGTTGCTACAGAGTTCTCATTAACATCAACAGGCTTAACAATATTCTCTGGTCTATAGATCTCGACCTCTTTTTCGAGGGATAGGTGGAAAAGCACTCTCCTATTCTTCCTATCAAGCCTAATCTTTGCGTGGGATTTTGGCTTAAAGCCTCTAGCCAGTAGCTTGTAGAACTCCTTAGAGGGCTCAAGATCTATGTGCACCCAACCCCTATGAGTATTAATGGCAACACTTGTGAAGAAAATATTCTCAACACCATTTATATTGATCTTCGTAGGGTTTGCCGGTTTTCACATGATCATCAACTAGCCATAGGCTAACACTATTGATCCTCGGCGCTAGTATGCCTCTCATCATCTCAAGTTCTACCTGTGCCGAGCGATCTCCCAAGATTTCTTCCAGAGATATCTCTTGATCCTCCTACCCCTAAGATCCTTTTTCCCCAGACCTAGATGCTTAACAAGCTCATCGAAGATCTCTCCTGAGTATTGTCTAGCCTTGTTCCTCCTTAGAGAGGATACCCTTTCAACAGCATCCTGGCATAAGCCATGTATGTAGTGGGATGGGATATTTGGATAGATATTCCTTAGCTCTTAGTATTTATCGTTCCTCAGAATGTGGTGATTCTCATTAGTATTTCTAGATGCGTGGGTTAGCACTTCTCCAAGCATCTTAGTGTATATATTCGCGATCTCTTCTAGGACCCTGAATTCTCTCCTAGATAATTGCCTTGATGGTATAACAGTAGTCCTGCTAACAAAGATCCTATCTCTTGGCTTGATAACTAATTTATACTCCTTATCTTCCTTCTCCTAGCCATTATCTCTAGATCTCGTTTGTCCCTAAACTTCTATTCCAATAATTAATTGATAATATAACTATATAAAAACATTCCTGCTATCGTGAAAAAGGATTCAGCCCACAATACTGGGGGAAGATGCCTGCTGATTGGGGCTTTCACCTCATTTAGAAGATAGATCTCAAGATCCCTGTTTCTATCTAGACCCAGGATCCGAGGAGAGTTTCTAAAATTCTCTTATATATTTGCTCTGATTCCCAGTTGTTAATCAATAGGTTTTATTAATATAATAAGCTTAAGCATAGTAAGGATTCAGTAGGGATTGCATTCTCTAAATAGCTTCGAATTGGATCCCCATATTATCCAATACAGATTTTACTGTGTTTTTTATTATGAGGAGTTCTTTCTCTTCTAGACTTCTGTTAGGCAGTATGGGGTCTCCTACATCTATTCCTCTAATTCTTAGTACTGCCTTGACTAGCGAGACTCCTTCTATATATAGTTCTCTAGATATCCTCTTGATTCTCGATATATATCTCTTATATCGTATTGCTGTGTCTATATCTCCTCTGGCTATGCTCATAAGGATAGATCTGCTGAGCTCTGGTATGGCGTTGCATATACCGCATACATGGGAGTCTGCTTTGTATAGGAATGCTTCTAGGATCATTATGTCGCTTGCTACAGCAATATAGTATTCGCTTGAGAACTCTTCCGTGAGCTCGGCTATTCTCTCTATAGATGATGTTGAGTCCTTGATCCCTACCAGGCTATCTACGTTAGTGGATATTGTTCTAAATATTGTTGGCGTTATATCGATCCCTGTTTTTTGTGGATTATTATAGATCAGCATATCTAGGCCAAGCCTGTCAAACTCTCGATAGAATTTCAGTAGCTCCGACATCCCAACCCTATAGTAGAGGGGTGGTAGCAGGGCTATGTGTCTCATGCCTAGATCTGCTGAGTGTCTCGCAAGCTCCATGCTAACATCTATGCTTGTTGATGACACACAGTTTATAATAGGCACCCTTGACCCAACATACTCAGCAACCCTCTCCGCAAAGAGCTTCCTAGTGTTTGGATGTATTGAGAGACCCTCACCATATGTACCTAGTATAAAGAATCCTGAGACCTCGTTCCTAAGCTGGAACTCTATGAGTCTTCTGAGGGCTTCATCATTAACCTTCTTATCGCCTGTCAGGGGCGTTACAAGGGCTGTCACAATGCCTCTAGTAAGTCCCGCCTTCCTATTACTCCTAGGGATTACATGTCACCAGAATTGCTTAACGACTGGAATATATATCCTGAACATGGAACCTGTTATATTTTACTTATATTTTACGTGTCGCGAAGCAGAGAAGATCCTAGAATGAGGGATCAATGAAATAATCATGAAACTCCAGCTCTAATTATAATGGATAGAGTGATAATCTCTCTATAGAGTGAGCCCGAGCTCTTGAGTCGGGTCTATCCACTAGTGTGGAAAGGTCTCGAACATTTTCTCGGCTTAAAGCCTAGTCCTTAGTTTATGTTTATATTGCTAGATATGTAGAGAAGCTCTGAGAGTATTTTTCTCAGGGCCTTTCTTATATGAATGCTTATAGTGACCTTGGATATATTAAGCTCCTCCCCTATATCAGCCTGTCTCCTATCCTTCGGATAGTTAAAATATCCTCTGTAGTAAGCGGTTTTGAGAACCTTCAGCTCTTGCTCGGTAAGCTTGTCCATTAATATGCTTAAAACAGAGTTTCTCAGCGTGTAGTAGACCAGCTCAGAGGCTTCTAGCCTATCGTTCCAAATCCAATCAACTATGTTGTCCCCATAGTATTTCTTAATAGCCTCGAGGTATTTATTCAGACGTTCATAGCTGCCAACAACGCTATAACTCCTAACGCCGTTATGGAATGTATATGGTATAAGTAACGAGACACCACTTTCCTCAACCAATTTATAGAACTCGCATATGGATTTAAGCCCGTGAATAACGTATGTGTCGTTTAGGGATAGATACTCGATTCTAACGATCTTGCTTCTCCTAAGAATATGGTCCCGCCTAATAATGTTATCCACATGTTCACCGATCCTAGAATCTGAAGATAGTGCCAAGACGTAGTAGCAGCTGGGATCGACTATTTTATAAGTATATATAACGATCCTAGATCTAGAGAGCTCGCTCAACCTCCCAAAGAAGCTATTAAACGAACTCCTAATCCTGATACTAAGCATAGCAAGCCCATCATAGCTGATACCACGAACCATACCGGGTACCCATATTGAGTACCCCTGGGATTTAATTAATTATTTAAAAGATCGGATCTCAGCCGGGCTGTATCCTTTTTCATGGTAGTAGGAATGCTTTTATATTCGTTTGTTGTCTGGGCTTAAGCATATAAGCATCCAATCCCTGAATCATATTTGATGATGAGGCTATATTCAGATGTGCTGGATATATGGATATCCTCGGAGAGCGATGATACTTGAGCTCTCCTCAGATAGGAGCCCCATGGTGTTAAGGGTGATCTACTATAGAATTGAAAGTATATAGATATTAAATATGATCCCGGAATACTGAGAAATAGGAACATGAGAGCAATAACCAATAACAACTAGGCTATAAGACCTCATTATTGGTTTATAGTTAACTGTTCTGTTTTAGGATATCGATCGATCCGAGTATTCCAAGATCAACCGCTTGTAAATTATAAATAATATTATCTATCTTTGTTGACCCATAAATCTATGGGTCTATTTATAAGCTCTGGGACAGTATATGGCCATTGGATCTTAACACAAGGAGCCGGGCTCTATTTAGAAAAGCTTAGAATTTTAAATATTAATGAGAACCTCTTTCAGCCAGATTGACCGTGATCTATGGACTCGTGGGGGAACAAGCGGTTTCCAGAGATCTGGTGAGTTTCTTGATGACCGCAGAAAAATCATGGGAGGTTTGTGGGTCAGAAAACAAACATAGTAGATGGATGAAAGATATTAACAACTATTGAGGATAGGCAGGTGTGGACGATGAAACGAAGATCTTGTAATCTGATCTGTAGCTTTATTATTGGTTGATCCATAAGCATATATTCTCATATTATATAATATCAATGGGGGTATTCTTGGGTCTCGCTTTATTGAGCAGCTCCTTAGGGGCACAGAGGCTCCGCATCTATATTAACGATATGTGGGGTGCGGCAATATCTAAATTCTATCTGAGACTCTCGGAGAAGCTGGGCAGTGTTTTTACAGCTCTATTAGCCCTCGATGAGGGATCTGAGGTTTATGAGAGTAATGTTCTTGTTATTGTTAGGAGTAAGGATCTTGAGACTGTGAGGGAGATTCTGAGGATTAAGAGGGAGGTTGAGAGGGAGTATGGTGATAGGGTTGTTATTAGTCCTTATATAGCTAGGGAGGATGAGGAGGACGTTATCAAGACGTTCCAGAGAGCTTCTCAGGCAGGCGATTAAGGATCTCGAGGTTGGATGCTATGATAAGGCTGTCTCAGCAGCGTATTTCGCTGTTAGAAGGGCTGCTGAGGATCTTCTTAAGAGGTTGGGCGAACATATACCAAGGAGGGATGATAAGCTGGCTAATGCTATCGAAAACAAGGGTCTTACCGAGGTAGCCGTCATTCTTAGAATATTATATAGCTATAGAAAAGACGCCGACTATGGAGAAGGAGTAACAGAAGAAATAGCTTTGAGGTGCGTAAGAGATGCGGAAAAAGCGCTGAACATGATAGCAAAAATGATTGAAACCTTATAGGAGCCCCACATAAACCCCTCTAGCCCTGAAGGGGTTCGGGTTTCATTGGGCTTGTTCAAGCCCTTTTCCCTTGGCTTCATCGCCCTCAGGATCCCTTTTCATCGGGATCCATATCACAGGGTTCCGCCCGCTCAAGGCGACCCAACCCACAGCTCCGCCCACATAGTTTCCTCCAGCTCATAGCTGTGGGGTATCCCGCCTCCTGGCTCTCCTCTTCCTCCCTTCCAGGTATCTCCTCCTAATGTTTATAGATGCTACCTTATGCCTATTCATTTTTAATCCACTTCTGGGGCATTCTCTAGATGTGTTCCTCGGATCCACAGAAGCTGTTAATCCACCTCTGACATCCTCCTATGAATCCTCCTCCACGGTGTTCTAGCATTCCTCTTCCTCCTATTCTTAGCCCTTCTCCTACTAACAAGATCCTCGAAAACATAAATAGTGTTTGGGAATAGCATTCTCAAGCCTGCTGAGAGCTTGTTTATAAAGTCCTTCTCCCTATTCCTCTCCCTTCTAACATACTTCTCATAAAGATCCCTCTTACCCCTCCTCTGTGCTATGGCTTTCTTTCTCTCATAAGTGATCTTAATGCTCTGGAGAGGCTTTAGATCTACATGTATAAAGCCTATACTGGGCTCGTAGCCGTCCAATGAAAGCTCATTACTATCCCATCCAATAACCCTCCTAACATAAATCTCCTTAGAGCTTTTGAAGGGGATAACTACTCTATCGTCCTTGATTATAACCTCACCTACAGTCCAGCCTCTAACCCTGTGCTCAAACCATGTTGATCTCCAGGATATGGTCAAGTATTCTCCTTGCCTTAGAGTTATCCTTATGCTCTTAGCCTGGTAATCTATCTTCATAAGCGTTATCTTGCACCTAGCGAATCTCCTCCTAATCCTCGGCTTTATCTTCCTAGCCTTCCCCTTCAGATATCTCTTCCTCCAGGATTCTATGATCGAATAGGCTGTTCTGATAACAGCATCAACCCAATGTGCTGCGTAGGGATTACCCTTCATAAGCTCGTCCCTGAGGCGTTTCTTAAAAGCCCTATCCTTCGGAATTACTGGGACATGCATTTTCAAACCCATATTAGTGATCAGCTTTCCACCCCTTCTAACGATCTTTGGGAAGCTGTATCTCCACTCGATATTATCCCAGATTATATCTATAGCATTCTGTAGAGCCTTAACATACCATGTTATCAGCCCCCTAACCCTATCATCCCTGATAGGCACAGAATATGATCTTACAAGCTCGAGGGTCTGGCAAACCTCATTAGACCTCAGCAAAATCGCTCCATAAAAAGGATATATATCAACCCTTATAAATAGATATGAAACTCAAAACAGCTAAAGGTAGGCAAGTTTACTTAACTTAGACATCACAAGGCAAAATCGTATCTTGCCCAAAAGATACATAAGAATTAATATATAGCACATATAGGGCTGTTTCGGTTTTCATAATCATTCACAGCATTAGTATTCGTTGGCGCCTAAGACCTCTTAATGCTATGAGGTATGCTGATGCCGTATGCCTATCAAGTCCATGTAGCCATAGATTTATAAACATCAGAGATATATTTAATTGGTTATCCTGGGTTTTTGAGACCCGCTGGGCTTTGAAGCCTTTGGCGACAGGGGCTGAGCCTCTGCAGTGAGGGGGCTCAGGGAGATCGTTGAGAAGTAGATGGTGAGGATAAAACAATGGACCGCCATCTATTCGGATTTACATCTGTCATCTGGGGGGTCAGAACCTCCCCCATCTAAAAACAATATAGCTAGAAAGCTTAGAAACACAAATATACCCCGTCCTAAAGAATTAAGGCTTTTAGTTGTAAATCGGTAGTTTGGCTAGGGCTAGCAGCCATTCAAACATCTCCTTAAGAGGGTCCGATTTCAATCTATCTACCCCAAATATGTAAAGCCCGAGACCCCAGCATAGAAAGCCCGCCTTTCAGAATGGGAGGGGTCATAAAATTATGTGTTATTATTCAAAGATCTTTGTGCTTCAGGTATTAGTAATACCTTTGTGTTTAGATGTTAGAGTTTTTTATCTTCGTGGTAATACTTTGAAAAATGATTTATATGTAAGCGGTATATCGTCCTCATTTATTTGGTAGAAATTCTTTTGGTTTATGCTTATATTTTCTTCTGTGAGTGTTATCCGGGGCCATATTAGGAGGTAGGGTGGGCCTCTGTAGAAGAGGTCTTAGGGGGGCTCTATATCTGGAAGATGGATCTCTATTTGAGGGTTGTGGCTTTGGGTATGAGGGGGTCAGGGTTGGCGAGGTCGTGTTCACTACTTCTATGGTTGGGTACCCGGAATCGATAACAGATCCTAGTTATAGGGGTCAGATCCTTGTTCTTACACACCCCCTTATAGGGAATTACGGTGTTGCGAGGAGGTCTTTCAGGCTTGGTGGGTATGATGTATATATGTACTTCGAGTCTGGAGAGCCCCAGATAGAGGGTTTAGTGGTTTTCGAGGAGACTAGTCCTAGCCACTGGTCTTCTGAGAAGTCGCTCCATGAGTGGCTGAGGGAATACAGGATACCGGGCGTCTCGAGGATGGATACTAGGGGTATTGTTAAGAGGCTGAGGGATAAGGGTGTTATGATGGGTGTTATAGCTACTTGGGAGAGTGATGATCTAGATGTGGATAGGCTGGTAGAGATCCTGTCTAGAGAACCTAGGTACGAGGATATTGCGTATGCATACCGAGTCTCTCCAAGAGAGCCTGTGAGGCATGGAGATGGGGGTAGGCTTGTGGCTATACTGGATTGCGGTGTTAAGCACGGCATTCTTAGGGAGATCATTTTGAGGGGTTTCAGCGTTATTAGATACCCATGCTGGTCGGATCCCTCGGATGTTGTTAGAGACGCTAGCGGAGTTATAATAAGTAACGGCCCGGGAAACCCCGCGATCCTTAGAGAGGTCATAGAGAACGTTAGAGAGCTTCTGGAATACAGCGTCCCGACACTGGGGATATGCCTAGGACACCAGCTAATAGCACTAGCACTGGGAGGCGATGTATTCAAGCTTAGATATGGCCATAGAGGGGCTAATAAACCAGTTCTGGATCTAGAAACTGGGTTAGGATATGTAAGCACTCAGAATCACGGCTATGCAGTAGATCTCGAGAGCCTAAGTGGTACAGGGTTCAAACCATGGTTCATAAACATAGACGACTCAACCCTAGAAGGAATAAGACATGAGAAGAAACCTATAATGGGGGTTCAATTCCACCCAGAAGCAGGGCCTGGGCCCTATGACTTGACATGGGTATTCGATCTGTTTGCTAAGCTAATGGCGAAGCACGAGAGCAAATGATCAAGCATAGATCCAGCAACCTTTAGAACTTTACCATTAACAGGAGCTTTGCTACCAGATCACCTAATATGTTACTGAGAAAACTCCAGATCTTCTGCAGGACAAGGATTTGGCTAGTTCTTTAAAGTAGGTGTTGTTAGGGTCTTGGATATGTAGCAATTTAACAACTTAGGATGATTGTCATAATATAGAATTTCAAGTCTGTGCAACCGTGTCTCAGGGATATATTCCCTAGTCTATATCTAGAAATTTCTGGGGACCCCGCTGAAGATATTGATTGTCGGCATGGTGGCTCATGATGCTGGGAAAACCACTGTTGCTAGGGCCCTTATAAGTGAGCTTGTTTCGAGGGGATATAGGGTTGGGGTTGCTAAACCTATTGCTGGTCATAATATCTGGTACCAGCCCTCCTCGGTGAGGAATAGTATTGAGAATCGATTGTTGGTTGGTGAAGATGCTGTTGTGCTTAAGAGGACAGCTGGTTCTGATGATCCCCTGGAGGCTGTTAATCCCCTAGATATTGCCCTGGCACCCATAGATCCTGTTCCCTATCTTAGGAGTCTTAGAAGCTATCAGGAGGTCATGGCATCAACTATTTCCTCAGCTATTATGGCTCGTATTAGTCTATGTGTTGAGGGGGATATACATACGAATCACTATATAGTTTATAAAAGGCTTGAGAGGCTCCCAAGTGGTGTTAGGAGGGTTGTGGAGAATATAGCCTATAACATATACCCCAAGCCTGTGGCGATCGATGCTGAGGCTCTCGAACCCCTGATCCTCGAGGGCTACTTAGCCTCTGAGACATGCTATAGAGCTATAGCTAATAAGCACCAGGTAATGGTTATAGAGAGCTTCAACGACTCTGCCTCCCCACTCGCAAGGCTAGACAGCCTAGACATAGTCCTGGCAGTCTCCCCAGGGAAAATCCTTCTATATGATGGCCCAACATATCTAAAAGCACTGAAAGTGGTGCTAGGGGTTGAAGGTTCTATTCATAGGAAGTGGTGGCCGACTACCAGCGAAGTACTCAGACTATTATCACCATTGGATAGCATAGACACACCGTACATAGAGTATCTGGATCTATTCGGAGAATTCACAGAAACCCTCGTAGATAGGGTCATAGCTGTTTCCCAAGCCGCTAAGGCATAGAGATACCTAGTTTACAACTAGAAGCCCTGCCTTTTAGGACTGGGAGGAGGTCAGACTCAAGCCTTGTATGAAATATAGCTATGTTTTTTAAGACTCTCCCAATATCTATGCCCTATATTACGTTTAAGGTCTCTTTATTAATGGATTAATAGAGAGGGCTTCTGCTGGCGCTAGATTCTTTGACCACGATCAGGCCACCGGCTAGCTATAAGCGTTATATCTGTGCTCATAG
>Ga0079998_115141_pt1 | contig 26020 bp, 25 predicted proteins | sample PerSpoBPS_BMetaG_FD_69201 | JGI IMG/M metagenome (GOLD analysis project Ga0079998, IMG submission 69201) | Thermal spring microbial communities from Yellowstone National Park, Wyoming, USA - Perpetual Spouter B (PS_B) MetaG (SPADES assembly)... | ecosystem: Environmental > Aquatic > Thermal... | reverse complement strand
CCGGCGTGAAGACGTTTCAATTCTCTGTTTGAGATGCAACAGCTCTCGCCGTGGGAGGCCATACAAGACGTGTGTACGCAGGTTTCAATTCTCTGTTTGAGATGCTTGTAGAGCTTCAGCCGCTCCTGTAGGTGCGCCCTGGCGAAGCGTTTCAATTCTCTGTTTGAGATGCCGACGGCCTCTCCGGCTCTCTGTTCGCCGCCGCGGCCCAGAACGTTTCAATTCTCTGTTTGAGATGCCGGATCAAGAAGGAAGATGAACAAGCAAAAAATGAAGAAGTTTCAATTCTCTGTTTGAGATGCTATGGACAGCACACCACTCTTCACAGTGGAGGAGCTCGGGGAGGTTTCAATTCTCTGTTTGAGATGCCGGGCTTTCTGGTCTTTTGAATTGTGTTTGTTTTTAAGTTTTTCTATCTGCATTTCGACGTGATGGTGTCTAACTTGGTTTGTGTGGGTTGTGGGGTTTGTCTATGGGTAAAGTGTGTCGGGCGTGTATATGCACATGTTTGCGTGTTTCTTCGTGTCGGCGTCGTCCTGTGGCTTTGCGTTGCACGACGTTTTATAAACTGGATTTCCGCTTTACGTACTTAACCTGCCGAAACAGTAGAAAGCGTTGACAGACGTAAAGCGGATGGTGCACGACGATTTATAAACGCTGAGCTTTAAGCAACCAGTTAAATATCATCACGGCGCCGCTGATCGGCGCGCCGGCGGCCCTAAGAGACAGAAGAGGGGTAGCGTCCATTCCCCCCGGCTGGTTATGTTGTAGCTTTTGCCGAGCATCCCATGAGGGGTCCGTTCGCCATCTAACTGCTCGACAGAGGGTTGTGGCGGCTCCGCGGTGGCGTGGGGGTGGTCGGGGTTGGCCAGATCTGAGGGCCCCTAGGGTTGTGTGTTGTGGGGGTGTAGCGCGCCGTAGCCTAGCCGGGCCATGTGGCCGACGGTTGGTGGGCAGTCATGTGCCTCGACTACGGTGCCGGGCGGCAGGGCTGGGTACATGGGTCTTCTCTCGCGGCATACGTCGCTGAAGCCTAGGCCCCACTGGAGCACCTTGACTCTTTCGTCGGGTTTGGCTTTGCACTCTTTGGTGTCTAGTTTGAGGGCGCCTTTGGGCCTTAGGCATGGGGGCACCTCGCCGTCTGGCATCAGCAGGGGGGTCATGAGCACGGCGGTTCCGCTGATCTTCTCGGGGGGCTTGAAGTCCGTCTCGACGGCCTCTATCAGCGCGGATCTGCCCTCGCCGCCCAGTCTGACGGCTGTCGGCTTTATGACGGTGAGGCCGTCGATGTAGTAGATGTAGGCGACGTTCTTGGGGTATAGGTATGTGGCGCGGTAGAGGTGGCCGGGTCTGGCGGCCTTCTGCTCGGTGAGTGCGAGGCCTATGCGCGTCTTCTTGTCGAACTTCTTTGGTGAGCCGTCGGGGAACGCGGCGAAGTCCATGGCGGGGACGCCTACCTTGTTGCCTATTTTAACCAGGGGGCCCCACATCATGCGCATCCCCAGCTGGTCGGCGAGGGCCGTCAGGGCCACCTCGGCGGCTTGTGTCGGGTTGCCGACGTCTTGGGGACACCTTGCCTGTACGCCGAGGAGGTCGCCGAGGGCTCCCAGGACCGTGGATGGCGGCGGGGCTATCCACACATCGTCTCTGCTGGCCACTGCGGGTGAGGCGACGTTTCTGGTGCCGAAGCGGGCGGGCCCCAGGGGGACTATCCTCAGCTCGATCATAGGAACTCCCGGAGCGCCTTCAGGAGCTCCGCCGTGTTCCGCCAGGGCCCCTCTATCCTCAGCTCGTCACATGTCTCCTCGACCTGCGCCCTCTTCTGCTTGTCCTGCGTCTCCTTCAGCTTTAAGTTTTCCCACATCTCTCTGTGGAGCTCGGCGAGCGTCTCCACAGCCGCCTTCCCGTCGCCCCTAGCGTTCCTCTCTGCGATGTACCTCAAAAGGGCCTCCTCGGCTCTGCGCCTGATCTCTTTCTCCTCCGTTTTTTCTTCGGCGAATTCCCTCTCCATGTCGTAGGGGAGGTTTCTGGAGAGGCTTCCCTCTAGGAGGGCCGCCACCACCTTCATGACTGAGTCGACGTTGCGCGTCTTGGCGATGCCCATGTGGCCGGTGGAGGTGGACACCACTAGGGCGTCCTTCCCCTTCACGACGTCTTTGGCCTTCTCCACGGCCTCGTGTGCCGCCCAGACCTCGACAGCCATGAAGTCCGTGATGGAGTGGGCTAGTCTGACCGAGTAGCTTCTGCCGTAGGCGGCGGGCGCCGGCAGGGCGTAGTTCCTCAGCCTGTGGAATCCCTTCTCGCCGTGGTATCCCTCCCGGGTCTCCTTAACTATCTCCAGCGCGGCTGGCCTGGCGGCGAAGGCCAGCAGGTCGTCGCCTCCGGCGTAGACCGCCTCGCCGCCGTGTTTGAGGACCGTCTTGACGTCCTTGAGGGCGGTCACCATTAGGGAGGCCGAGAGCGCGGCGTAGTACGACGGTGACGGGATGACGAAGGCCACGTCGCCGAAATCCTGCGCCGCATCGCCGCATTCCGCATCCTTCAGCGCCCGCGTTGCCTTGAGGGCTTGGGCGGCGGCATCTCTGTCTCTCCTCCACTGCTCGGCGTCTCCGTCGGCGTCCTTGGGGAGGATCTCGTCAACTGCTTTCCCCACGTCGGGGCCGAGCCCCCTCACGCACCCTCTATTCAGTTGCCCGATGAAGTCGCCGTCTGCGCTGATTATGGCGTACATAAACGACATGGGCGGCGCCTTTTCTCCGGGCGGCCTGCACCGCCGAAGCGCCTGGTCGGGGGCCGGCGAGGGGCCTATGACCTCCTCGGCGTCCTCCCCCTGAACTATTTTCTCCACAGCGTTCCTCACATCTTCCGGGCACCCATCCATCCAGCTCTCCCTCTGGTAGTACCACGACAAGGCGATCACCTCTACGGACGGGAGGCGTCCTCTGGTGGCCGCGTAGTAGAGCGCCCTCCTCAGCACGTCCACGGGCCCTAGGGCCTCCTTCGGCTTGAACACCCTCTTGAGCTCCTTGGGGTCCCACCCGCGGCCTAGCCGCTCCTCAAGCGTCTTCTTGGTCGCCTCGTCGTAGTCCAGTGAGTCGGGGCTCTGGCCGAACCTCAGCGAGGCTGGCTGGTCTGGGTCCAGGGTGCTGTGGATCCACGGCCCGTCGTAGAGCTTTTTAAACCTCGGCGCGCCGCCCTTGGCGAACCAGGAGGGTACTCTCGGCACGGCTGGTCTGCGGTGGAGCAGACGCCGGGCGGCGTAGAAGAGGAGGCGCTCCTCGTCGAAGACGCCGGGCGGGCCGCCGCGCGACAGCACCTCCGCCAGCCTCCTGGCCTCCTCGCGGGCCTCCTCCACAGACACGTATCTATACCTGAAGGGTAGGTAGGGCATCGGCATCTGCCGCAGCGTCTCCACCGTCAGCTTGTAGATGGAACTGTTCTTATCTATGCCGAGGGGGATCGGAAGGGGCGGGTCCACGCCCTCCGAGCCCAGAACTGCATCTTTTATGGCCGTCAGCGCTTTGTCGAAGTAGTCCGGCGCCTTCTCCGCCTCACCGCAGTCTGGCAACATCAAATACGCGGTGCCGGGCATCACCGAGGCTCTGATCACGAGGGAGTGCACGAGGGGCCCGGCCCACCCACCCCTCCCCGACTCGGGGAGCTCTTTGAACCCTAATATCTCTGCGGCGAATCTTGAGTAGAGCTTCAGCGCCTCGCTACCGCCCTTTATCTCCTTCTCCAGCTGGAGGTAGAAGAGGGGGTTGAAGCGTGGCGTGGGCGAGAGGAGCACGTCCGGCCCGTAGGCCCTCATGTACTGCCAAACGGTGAGCCATATGGCCAGCGACACGAGCAGGCTCCCTGCGTTGTAATCGCCGGCCTTCCTCGCCGAGCCGATTACCTTCTGTATGCCCGGTATGTCCACCTCCAGGAGGCATCCCCGCAACACGCCCCCCTCGCCTACCCAGTTCATGACTGAGGCCGTTGCGTACAGGTGGTCGAAAATGGTGTGGGTCGGCGCCCTGGTGTCGGCGGGTAGCGCCGGGAGGTCTCTCAGCGCCCAGGCAAGCTCCGCCGTCGCGTAGAGGAGCATGTAGGCATCTCTCTCGCTTGAGGTTTCTCTCAAAATGTCGTTGACGTCGTGGACGTAGTCCAGGAAGGCCGCCTCGAAGGTCTTGGGGTCTGGCCTCTCTATCTCTAAGCTGTACTTGACGTTGAAGGGGTTGTAGAGGGCCTTGGCTTTCACCCAGTAGCCGCCGTCGGGCTTGGGCAACGCCCATCTGTCGAAAGAGGCGGCGACTCTGTCGGCCAGATCTACCCTTCTCGCGAGTGCGTCTCTGGTCGGGGGTGCCCTCCCGCCGAGGGGCGTGGCCATGAGCATCGTTGCGAGCATCTGGCGCGCCTCCTCCTCGTGACTGTTCTTGCTATATATCCTATAGCCCTCGAACCAAAGCGCCTTGTGCGGCGGGTCGTGAAGGAGGGCGTAAGCCTTTGCAAACCAATCCATAAAATTTTAAATATAGTATTTATTAAAGTTTATGGAAGGGAAGTTGTTCTGGTTGGTGGCGTTGACCGCGGTACATCCTGGCGTCGGCAGAAGCGAGGAGGCGCAGGTCGACCTGCCCGTGCAACGTGACGAGTTTGGTCTGCCCACCGTCTGGGCCTCCTCGTTGAAGGGCGCCATAAGGGCCAAGGCGGAGCTGGGGCTGTTCCGCGACGGCTTGTGCGTGGGGAAGCTGGAGCAGTGTGCCGGGGTTCTCGCGGCCTTTGGCCCCAGGCCAGAGGAGGCGTCTGACTTCGCGTCGCCCGTCGCGTTTCTAGACGCCAAGCTTGTGGCCATCCCCGCGAGGTCCCTCAGGGGGGTCTGGGTGTACGTCACCTCGCCGCTCCTCCTAAGCTTCGTGAGGCTGTACACCGAGGCGCTGGGCGCCGCCCAGGCGGTCAGCCTGCCGGAGGTCCCGAGGCCCAAGAGGGGCGAGGTCTACCTCTCTGACGATAGATACGCCGTCGGAAACGAGGCGGTGATCAACGAGAGGAAGTACAGCGTGGCCGGAAGGGCGCCGGCCCTCGACCTCCCGCCGTTCCAGGAGGTGAAGAGGATCGCCGGCGACGTGGGGTTCGCGGTGGTGTCGGACGAGGACATCGCGGGGGTCGTGCGGCGGAGCCTCCTGGTTCAGTACAGAGTCCGCCTCAAGCAGGAGACCAAGACCGTGGATGTGGGGCCATGGAGCGAGGAGTACATCCCGCCCTTCACGGTATTCGTGTCGGGGTACTACTGCGCCAAACGGCGCGTCTCGGCCGTGGGCGTGCGGGTGCAGGTTGATGACATTTCAAAGTGTAACAACGACGAGGTGGTCAACCGCGAGAGGAAGATCTGCAAGAAGCAGGTTAAGGTCGACGGCAACCCCTGCGCATATGTGGCTGACGTGGTGAAGGGCTCCTTGTGGCTTGGGGGCAAGGAGACCGTGGGCAGGGGGCTTGTGAAGTTGTTGCTATGACGTCGTGGCTCGAGAGGGCTCTGGCCTGCGTGGAGCAGATAGAGAAGGTGTGCGACAGGGATGCCCGGTCGGCCTTCAGGACGAGGGCTAGGCAGATCCCCTCAGATATATACTACGTGGGCACAGCCTACGCCCTCGCCGTGCTGGCGGCTAGGTCCAGCGAGCGGGACATATTCGGCTACCGCGACGTGAAGGAGGGGATCAGCGCCATATGTAGCTCCAAGCCATCGAAGGAGGAGAAGGGGTACGCCCTGTACGGCCTCTGCCTCGTCGACGCGCTGAGGGCTCTGGGCGTGAAGGCCGACACGCTGGGGGATGCGCTGAGGGAAGCCGAGAGGCTGGGCGACTTGATAGACGCGGAGCTCGCCGAGTATGTGGACTGGCTTAAGAAGCTGGCCGAGGCGAAGTTCGAGAAGGGGGAATGAGGGCAGTCTTCGAGCTCACGATAGCCACGCCCCTGTCTGTGGGCTGGTACGACCCCGACCTGGTGGACCCGCGTTTCTACATAAGGCCCACCTCCGTGAAGGGCGTCTGGAGGTGGTGGGCGAGGGCGGCCGCCGCCGGCGCGCTTTACGAGGCCGGGTGCGTGAAGGATCTGGCTGAGAACACGGCGAGGGCCGTGGCCGAGGACCTGGGCCTGGGCTCCACCAAGGCCGCCTCGGCGTACAAGATCAGGGTCGAGGTCCTCGAGAAGCCCAGAGTTGAGGCGGTCAGGAGGAGGCAGAAGAGGGGCATCCAGAGGCTCGACCTCCTCGCGCTGTCTAGAGACGTGGAGTACGCCGTCGGGGGCAAGTTCAGGCTGACGGTGGAGGGGAGCCACAGATCTTTCGCCTCGGCCGCGGCGGCGCTCGCCCTCGCCCTCACCCTCTCCGGGCTGGGCAAAGGCGGGAGGAAGTCGCTGGGCGTCGTCGATGTGCTGGAGGCGCGGGGGGACGCCCCCAGCGGCGGCGTGAAGGAGCTTCTGGAGGCGGCGAGGGCGGGCGTGAGGGTCCAGAGGTGCGGCGCCGCGCCGCAGTCGCTTCCGCCGTTCCCCGCGGCCGCCCGGGGCTTCTTCGAGGTGTATAAAGTCTCGGCCGGGTTCCCCGACGTCCACAACATCTTCCTGCGGCCCAACAGGGCCAGGCTGGCCGCGGGGAGCTTCGCCGCGCCCGACCCTATGGACCGAGACGCCTGGTTTTTCGGCCTGCCGAGGAGCCAGAGGGGCACGGGCTACATGGACCCCCAGGGCGGCGATCTGAGGAGGCCCTCCGCTGTCTTCGCGGCGGCCCACTCGCAACGCCACAGGTACGGGGGAGGGACCTATATATCGATATTCCTTTCGGCCGACTGGCCCCCAAGGCTCAAGTGGGTCGGCGGAGGCGGCGTCGACAGCATCTCCGTAGACGAGAGGAGGATCAGGGGGGCGCACAGCCGCTTTCTCCAGCTCATAGGGAGGTGGAGCCCCCAGAGGGTATGGCCATGAGGCATCAGAGGCGGCCGCCGGCCGCCAGAGGTCCGCCCGGCGGGAGGCCCCAGCAGCGGGGGGGGGAAGGCGGGGTGTTCGCCCTTGACTGCGTCAAGCAGGGCTACAACGTGACCTCGTGCGTCGTGCTTAAGTTGCTCGAATGGATAAGGGTCAAACCGGAGGAGAAGGCCAAGCTCTCGATGTTCAGCCGTGAGGTAGCCGTGGGGCTGAGGAGCTTCTCCGTCGACACGGCCGCGGCGGCGAGGTATCTAGAGGCCGTGGAGAGGGAGCTGAGGAGCATGTTCCCCCTGGTCCTCCGCTTGACCGTGGAGACGGAGACCCCCCTCGCGGTGCATCTCCGCAATCCCTACATGCCGCTGGAGATAGGCCTGGCGTGGCATCCTCTATTCAACGCGCCTTATATACCCGCGACCACGCTCAAGGGCGCCCTTAGGGCGGGGGCGCGGAGAGGCGCCTGCGGATTGCCGCCGGCCGATCTGTTCGGATACGTGGGGCAGGAGGGGGCGTTGATCACAACCGACGCCCTCCCCACCACCTCGGCCGCCGTAGAGCCGGACGTCATAACGCCGCACTACAAGGAGCCGGACGTCAGAGAGGACCACGCGGAGCCGACCCCCCTCGTCTTTCCCGTGGTCAAGCCCGGCGCCACCTTCGACTTCTTTGTGGCGTCCCGCTCCATAGAGGCGCAATGCGCCAAGGAGATATACAGCCTAATCAAGGAGGCCCTGGCGGAGGGACTCGGAGCGAAAACCAGGCTGGGGTACGGCATAGTCAAGCTCAGATAGGCAGGTCCCTATCCCTTTCAAGGAACCCAATGGCTTTTTAAATAATTGACGCCTCACTTCGCGCTTATTCAAATCAAGACCTTGAAGACGATGAGGGACGTGGTTATCGAGGGGGACAAGGTGGTCCTCTACGGGCCCAACGGCTCTGGGAAGTCCACGGTGATCCACTTCCCGCCCCTGGCCCTTACCGAGTTCTCCGCTGGCCAGTACTACAACAGCGACGTGTTGTCTGGGCAGGCGCTGGAAAGGGCGGAAGCCGTCGTGAAGTTCAGGGAGCTCCAGGTGGAGATAGGCGGATACAACCTCTCTGCGAGGAGGGACGACGGGAGATGGTGGCGGAGCACTGTCACCAGCCCTGGCGGCTGGGGCCAGGTGCTGGTCGTGTGGCATATAGACGGTTTCAATTCTCTATTGGAGATGCCTGCCTGTGGAGATCGTCGCTACGATATCGAGTCATAAGTCGCAGTTTCAATTCTCTATTGGAGATGCTCTACCTGGAGGTCTACTACGACAGGGCCTACGACCCGGATCTGTTTCAATTCTCTATTGGAGATGCGATGAAATTGTAGACAGGTTGATGGCATTGGGGATCTACCGCATTCGTTTCAATTCTCTATTGGAGATGCAGCCAGGGCGGCTCAGCTTGCCGTCGTGCGGGACGAGGTGGAGGTTTCAATTCTCTATTGGAGATGCAACTATGGAGATGCCGCCGTATGCGGTCGGCATCCTCATGCTGTTTCAATTCTCTATTGGAGATGCCACCTCCTGACGCGGAATAACGTATGCCTTCCCCCACCGCCACGTTTCAATTCTCTATTGGAGATGCCAACAGAAACGCGAAACTGCAGAAGCCGAAGGTGGCGGTGGTTTCAATTCTCTATTGGAGATGCGCCACTTGTTGCTTCCAGTAGCCAGGGCGCACCCGTTCGAGGTGGTTTCAATTCTCTATTGGAGATGCAAACAACCCCCCAAACCCAATCCCAAATCCCCACAAAAAGTTTCAATTCTCTATTGGAGATGCGTAACGACGGTCTTATAGGCAACGCTATTCATAAGGTGGTTAAGGTTTCAATTCTCTATTGGAGATGCCGCGATTTGGAGATAATAGCACATAGCGGCGCAGTTGTTGAGCCCGTTTCAATTCTCTATTGGAGATGCCACATACACCGACGAGCATGCTGAAGTGCGGTTGGACTATGCGTTTCAATTCTCTATTGGAGATGCCACACATCCGGCTAGATGTGTTGCCAGTCGCTGTCAATGAGTGTTTCAATTCTCTATTGGAGATGCTGGAGCCGCTGGATCTGCCCCCAGTACGTCGCCACCTCCGACGCCGAGTTTCAATTCTCTATTGGAGATGCCATACATGGCGCAAGTGGTCGACACGTCGGGCGTCGCGAGGCGTTTCAATTCTCTATTGGAGATGCACGTCTCCGTGTTGGTATTGATACAAGCCGCTGTTCGGCTCAATGTTTCAATTCTCTATTGGAGATGCCCAGGAGGGAGCTTGAAGACGCGGCGGCGTCGAGCAACCCGTGTTTCAATTCTCTATTGGAGATGCCGGGGCAGAGAGGCGGCATTCAGTCATCTGCGTTTAGGCTGTTTCAATTCTCTATTGGAGATGCCTCGACCGACACGGTACGCAAGTATTTGACGAGGTGGTGTTTCAATTCTCTATTGGAGATGCACACGGCGTGCTCTGCGTCACTCTGCGGTGGGTGACGGACGGGCAGTTTCAATTCTCTATTGGAGATGCGAAGCGCCTGGAGTTCAGCGACATCGACGCAGAAGCCCTCAAGAGTTTCAATTCTCTATTGGAGATGCCTACCTCTCCGCCAGGACGTATGTGCCCCTCCCAGTCAAGTTTCAATTCTCTATTGGAGATGCAATTACGCTGTTTTTTGACGAACCAGCTAGGCAGAAGCACTCTCGTTTCAATTCTCTATTGGAGATGCTGGGTCTTGTGGAGTTTTGGATGTGTGGGTTTTTAAGTTTTTTGTCTGTGTTTTGGCTCGGTGGCGCTTGGCTGGGCTGTGTGGGTTGCTGTGTCTTGTCTATAGGTAAAGTGTGTTGGGTGTGTAGATGTGTTTATCTGCGTGTTTTTCTCCTCGGCGTCGGCATGTGCCGGGAAGTTGCACGACGTTTTATAAACTGGATCTCCGCTTTACAAAACCAACACGGCGAAGAAGTAGAACGATTAGACAAAGATAAAGGGCATTCTGCACGACGATTTATAAACGCCGAATTTTAAACAGCTGGTTAAATATTTAACGCGGCGCCTAACTTCCTCCAAGCCGCTGGGCACATGCCGCGACGCTTGTCGGGTCCCCGGGGCTGATTCGCCGTGTAGCCGCTCGGCAGGGGATATGGGGCGGCGGGGTCGAGTCTCGGGCTGGGGCGCGGTGTGGGCTTGCTGGATCTGAGGGGTCTGGCGGCTTAGGGGTGCGTGTTGTAACGAGAGGAAGTATAGCATGGCTGGAAGGGCACAAGCCCTCGACCTCCCGCCGTTCCAGGGGGTGAAGGGGGTCGCTGGTGACGTGGGGTTCGCGGTGGGGTCGGATGAGGGCATCGCGGAGGTTGATTATACTTAGGCTCGTCCTCTCTGTGGAGTCTGGATGCTCAGACCTAGAGGGGGCCTGATATTGACTGTATGTCGAAAGGGGTGACTGCAAATATGCCTGTATCGACAGGCACGAGCTTCGTGATTGTGGAGAATATAGGGGTCGTGAAGTGTTATATAGGCAATTTATCTTGGGATTTATGCCGGATAGGTTGAGGGTTGACCTGCCCTTGGAGGAGTTGCCGGATAGGTGGTACAACATTTTGGCTGATCTGCCGGAGCCGCTTCCGCCGCCTCATGACCCTGACAACGGGAGGAGGTTGGAGCTCCTTAGGCGGGTGGTGCCTTCGGAGCCGTTGAGGCTGGAGTTCTCGACTGAGAGGTATGTCAAGATTCCTGAGGAGGTGTGGGAGAGGTATATCCAGGTGGGTAGACCGACGCCTCTGATAAGGGCCAAGAGGCTCGAGGAGTATCTCGACGCGCCGGTGAGGATTTACCTCAAGATGGAGGGCTACACATACACGGGGAGCCACAAGGTGAACTCAGCCCTGGCCTGGGTCTACTACGCCTTGAGGGATGGGGCTAGGTTCGTCACGACGGAGACGGGGGCTGGGCAGTGGGGGTCGGCTGTGTCTCTTGCGGCGGCTCTCTTCAGGATTAAGGCTCATGTGTTCATGGTGAGGGCGTCTTACTACGCCAAGCCCCTCCGCCGCTTTCTCATGCAGATGTACGGCGCGGAGGTGCACCCAAGCCCCAGCGAGCTGACTGACTTCGGGAGGAGGTTGCTCTCCGAGAACCCGAACCACCCGGGCTCCCTCGGCGTCGCCATCACAGAGGCGGCTGAATACGCCTTGAAGCACGGCGGGAAGTACGTGGTGGGTAGCGTGATAAACTCAGACATAATGTTCAAGACGGTGGCTGGGCTAGAGGCGAAGAGGCAACTGGAGCTCATAGGAGAGGAGCCCGACGTGTTCATAGGGGCTGTCGGCGGCGGGTCCAACTGGGGAGGCGCCTTCTATCCCTTCATAGGCGACGAGCTGAGGTCGGGGAAGGTCAGGCGTAGGTACATAGCCGTCGGCGCTCTGGAGGTGCCCAAGGTAACCAGGGGGGTTTATAGATACGACGACCCGGACTCCGGCAAGCTGTTGCCGCAGCTCAAGATGTACACCATAGGGGCCGACTTCGTGCCGCCCCCCATATATGCAGGCGGCTTGAGGTACCACGGCGTGGCCCCCACACTCTCTTACCTCATGCACAAGGGATGGGTCGAGGGCAGAGACTACGACCAGGAAACAGTCTTCAAGATGGCGCAACTGTTCGCCCAGCTCGAGGGCTACGTGCCGGCCCCAGAAACCGCCCACGTCCTCCCCGCGGTCAAGGAGGTGGCAGAAGAGGCCAAGAAGACCGGCGAAAGGAAGGTGGTGCTGATAAGCTTCAGCGGACACGGCCTGCTGGATCTGGCCAACTTCGCCGACGTGCTGGGGTTCGCCAAAGGCTAAGCCGCAGAAAGGCGAAGCCGACCAGCGGCGGACCCGCGTGGACCTTCAAGCTCTGGTCGCTCCCCTATTTCGAGAAGTGGCTCCTCCTCGGCGTAAACCTTGGCATCGTGGACGCCGACCTCTCGCCGGGCCGCGGGGTTGCCTCCATAGAGGCGGCGGGTCTCGTGGACGACTCGACGGGCGAGAGCATATACTACACTGACGCCACAGACGCCTCGGCCGCGCAGGCCCCTACGTGGAAGTCTGAGGGAGGCCGGCGGAGGCGGCTGGGATGTACGCGGGGCTGGCGCGGCCCTACGTCAAGGAGGTCAAGAGGAGCAGATGAGGGGCAGGTTGCTGGGGCGTTTCGGCCCCATAAACAACTCGTGAGGCTCTTCAGGCGCAAGCTCCGAGGAATCGGGTCTTGGCTAGAGCCAACATAAACGTTCTCGACGCAGTCAGATGCGAGGATAATTGAGGGAGTTGGTGAGCGCGTCAAGGCTTTGATTAAGGATGAGATAAGTGCTCGCAACCAAGCATCTAAACGCCGATGCAACGGGCTCTTGCTACCCAACACCGTCCCTGAAGTTTGCTGGTGGGGTTCTCACAGTTTTCCCTACGGTTGTATGGGTTTGTAACTAAGTTCTCTAACCTGGGCTCGTAAGCGCCTGTAAACACAGTTCTCCGGAAAAGTAAATTGGGCCCCCGGAATACTGAGCATAAAAACTTAATTATAACCACCGTACGGTTACGTGGATCTCAGGGACGTCAACGAGTGCGTGGAGCTGAAGAAGTTCTGGGTCAAGAACTTCAAGTCGTTAAGAAACGTAACGCTCGAATTCCCAACGAGGCTAACAATAGTGGTGGGGACCAACGGCTCAGGTAAAACAGCCTTAACGGAAGCCTTCGAGCTGTTGACAAGCACCGTGGAGTGGGCCATGGGAAGGACCTCAAACCCATTCCTAAAGTGGTGGGGCTACGACAAAGTAGTATGGAGACACGATGAGAACCTCCCAATTATACTCGGTCTGGAACTTGAATATGAAAATACAAAAGAATGCACAGAGAACCTATGCGGTTCAATATTGGAACTAAAATATGGAGATGAAGCGCTACTAATCCCTGTAATAATAGATACATGTAAAACACCTATTAAAATCTTTTATGAAATATACATTACAGGTAAGGGAGGGCGTTTCCAAATCTTGAAAGAGAGCCTTAGGGCTCAAGGTAACGGCTTGGACGTAAGCATTGATACTGATAAGGGGGAATTGACAGCCACCATAAGTAAGGAAGCTTTCGAAGAAATCGCACAAGCTTTCATAACAGTATTTACAGGCGAAACAGCAAGGATCACGCTTAAATCTGACTCATTAAGGCTGAGTGTTAAGCTTAGGGCGATCCAAGAGGTTACGCCTCTCATCACAAAAGGTGTACATAGTCTTATGTTTTCTAGAGAAGATATGGCTCACTTAGTAAAAACAATCCAAAAACAAATAACTATTGAAAAGATAACTAAAATAAATATAGGTTATTTCGCTGAAGACATAATAGACTATATTGAATGGTATCTATCAGGAGCTATTGATACGCTACGCAATTTTATAAACAGTATTACCGTCATTAAGGATATTGATTGGAAGGCGATTAGAAGCCCCCAGATCCTCACTAAACAGGTTAGGTTGTCGCCGGATGCCTCTAATTTTGTACCGTTTCTCTACACAATCGCCGAGGGTAGCGTTTCCGAGTCCCTTGTGGAGGCGTTGAAGTACGCGTTTGTCGGCGCTGATGATCTAAGGCTGGGTTTCAGCGTTACTGAGGACGGTAGGGTTTTCTTGAAGCTCGTCGTCGACGGCGTTACGTTGACTCCGGCCTCCATACCCAGCGGCGTCCTTAAGACCTTAATCATCGAGTCGCTTCTCAGCAGAGCTGGCGTCGTCGTTATTGATGAGTTTGAAAATAGTTTACATCCTGAGCTTCAGCAGTTCTTGATGGACGAGTTTAGGAGCCGCAACGCCTTCGTAATACTGACCACACACTCCACCGTGCCTCTTGACTATGCCAAAAGCGTGAATGAGGTCGTTGTTTTAAAACTCGAAGGCGGGGAAACGAAGGTTTACAGGCTCGGGAAGGAGGCTGAAGAGGCGCTTAAGAAACACAAGATGACTTTAAGCGAATTGTTCGACTCTGGCTTACTAGAACCTATCAGCACGTAATGGGTATCTATTTCATAGTTGATAATAAGTATTCAAAAGAGCTTATCATAAAATTAATGAGTATTGTTAGAAATAAATTTGTACGTGCTGGCGTAGTGCACGTCAGCAGGCCTGTGAATGTATGTAGTAATAATGAGGAGGTTCATAAGGGATGGATTGGGGGAGGGTCTTTGCGTGGTTATTGTAGTCGATACTGAGGGGGAGAAGCCTGAAGATGTCAAGGCACGTATTATCGATGAACATCTTAAAGACTTGGAATTTAATCGTGAGAGAGTAAAGATTATTACTGCGCATCCATGTCTTGAGACGTGGCTTGCCGAGCTTCTGAATTTGAATACAAGAGACGTTAATTGTAAAGATGTAAAGGATATTATAAAACGTCATGTAAAGGACTACGAGCCACATCTTCTGCCTGGTCTCGTTGAGAGGCATTTAAGAAGTAGGCTTGAGGTAGGTGATCCGCCGTCTTTTCTAATGGAGATCATCGATGCAGTTAGGAGTTGCTTTACTTAAATAAGATGCATATCTTGCCTCACCTCCGCCTCGGTACTCTCACGTCAATGGCGACCTCTTCCAAGGTGGATGGTCTGTGGGGTGTTATTAGTGGCACAAACCCATGCTAAACAGCAGTGATGTCGACGATAGCTACGCTTCCTCATCGGCTGTCCCAAACCTGCATGTCTCTTGAAATTCGCCGTGTGATCCCCGCTTGCCGTGCGCCGGTGCTTCGTGGCGTGGTTGATTAGGTGGGGTGTGGACGCCAGCGCTTGTCCAACCTCAGGCTTCCGACGTATTTTATTATCCACTGGACTAGCTCGTCGTAGGTCTTTGCCCCCTACCTGGTTAGGCTGACGTAGCCGTCGCCGTCTATTGCGACTAAGCCTTTTTCGATCATCCAGTTTAGGTACTTCTGGAGCTTGTCGTAGGACAGCCCCGAGACCTGCGCCAGGTTGGTCCTCTTCATGGCTCCGTTGTCGATGAGGGCTTTGATTATCCTCGCCAGCACGTAGAGGTTAGGTTTGAAGTTTTCTATACTCATGGTAGAGCCACCTAATCTCCCAGAGCAACGAGTCGAGACTCCACAGAGTCTTGAACGTGTCGACCACCTCGCCCCAGGTTTTGGCCAGGGCTATGGCCGCCGCCAAAACTACTGAACCGACCAGCACTGTGGTGTCTATTGTGCGAAATAGGAGGTTGTTGAGAATCGCGTAGGCAGGCGCCACGAAGATCAGCAGGACCGCTATCCACAGGGCCTCGTCTATGATAAGCAGGATTGGGTAGAGCGTCTTTGCCCTATTGACTCTATACTCCACGTAATCCCAGTCGAGACTCTCTAGTATTGCCAATACCCCCAGCTCCCCTTCCTTGAGCTTGTCGTCCCAATCTTGGTAAAGCCCCTTGACCTCGGCGGCTTTGTCCAACCTGTGCGCCGCATACCCCAGCGGAAAGAAGAACAACACGAGGTACACCAACACCCACATGATGTCTAATTGAGGATATGCGGTCCCCCACATGTACCACAAGACGCTGGCGATCCCCAGCGTCGCCACGGCCACGGTTAGCACCACTATGAAGATCTTGCGCAGTTCATTAATCTGGTTGTTGATGCTCTCCACGGTCTCTAACGCATCCCGGAGCCTCAGCACCTTCTCAGCCACGTCGCTCATCATGCCACAACCACCGAGTATATCCACGATAGGCGGACCATGGTTCCGCTAGATAGGCCAACCACTATCAAGGCTGGGGTTAGGCTGACATCGCCGCCGCAAGCTGTAGCGTTAAGCACGTCTATTAAATATGTGGCGTTACTTAGCGTTGAGGCTGAAAGCGAGCCTAGGTAGAGCAGGTTTGCATTGACGGGTCTCTCTCTGGTTAGTTCAAAGGACGCTTGGACGATCTTAAACGTTAAGTTGCCCGATATTGGAAGGGGGGAGCCTGGTTTGAACAAGCTTCCATTAATGTTGAGCCACGAATAGGACGAAGAGCACTGCGAGATGAAGCCGTCGAACCTTAATTCCCTAGTTAGGGTTATCTCAATAGGGGGCGGAGATACAAGACCTTTTTCAATCAAGATTTTACTGCCGTTATTTAGAATAACCAGCGCCGAGCCGCTGATAACCTCAACCCTCACATCTACTCTATACTTAAGATTAAATAGTGACTCGATGATCAAGGCATACGCATCGTTCTCATTAAGCAACACGTATTCAAACCCGGGTCGACTTGGGCTATTAGCCTTAATGTTGAGATCCACGAATTTAATTTCAAGTAGTAGTACAAACACCAGCACCACTATGGCGGACCTGGTCAATACACTTCTCCACTTGGCTTTATCGATCCTAATCACGGTTCATCCACTGGCTGGTGTAAAAAACGCTTACTCCCTCCGGGGGAGTCCGCATCGGCTAGCCGCATAGGAGGAGCCCGACCTTATGCGCCGATGGCGGGCTCATCTGCACGCGGCGGTAGTCGGCGCCGCGGGTATGCACTCCGCAACACCTGTTTCAAAGAGGGCTCGGGCTTATGAAGGTGTTGCCGGCGTCTCTACGGCGGCAGACGGGACGTCGCCATCCACACCTCAGCGCGGCGCTCCACGGGCCGTGGAGAGGGCTGCGGGTCCCGCCGAAGTGGAATAAGTTTTTGATGCCAGTACGGTGGGCCCCTCATGTTGGGGGCTGTCAAGTTCAGGTTGGAGCGGCGCGTCGGCGACGCGGAGACCGTCTGGCGCCGCCTCTCTAGGCTGTTAGCTTATCATGAGTAATTTAAATACCTCTACTTCTAAATATGGTGGTTGCCGAAAGATACTTAGATAGTAGGGAGTTTGCAAAGATGTTGGGCGTAGCCAGAGTGACGGTGATTAAATGGATCAAGAGCAGCCGAATCACTGCATACAACGTCTACGGGAGGTGGAGAATACCCTACAGCGAGGTTGAGCGGCTACTCGGGGGTGTAGCCAAACGCCGCGTGGCGATATATGCGAGGGTGAGCTCCAGCACGCAGAAGGAGGATCTGGAAAGACAGGTGGAGTCGTTGAAGCTTTGGGTTGCCCGCAACTTCCCCAACGCCGAATATGTAGCTGTCGTAGACATGGCCAGCGGGCTTAAGGAAGACCGAAGAGGGCTGAGGAAGCTGGTCGAAATGGCGAAGCGTCGTGAAGTAGACGCGGTTGTTGTGGCGTATAGAGACAGGTTGACGCGCTTCGGATTTGAATACCTTAAAGAACTGTTCCGTGCATACGGCGCAGAGGTATATGTCGCTTTTCAAGAGGAGTCCAAGGACTACGTCCAGGAGCTCGTTGAGGACTTCGTAGAGCTTGTGACGTCGCTCGCGGCTAGAATATATGGCATGAGGTCGAGAAAATACGAGAGGATAAGTTCGTGTATAAAACATGCCGTCTAAGACTCTGACTAGAACTGTTGCAGTTAACTGCTTCGTTTGACGCGCCGGATTCTGAGGAGCGTTGAAGACGCGTATAGGAGGATGGTTGAGGAGATGGCGGAATACGCCGTTAGGCATGGAGCATCCCAAGCGACGCTCCACAAGGTCTTCTACGCCAAGTTCCGCCGGGAGCATCCATGGTTGCCGACTAGGCTCATAAAAGGCGCATACCGCGACGCCACGAGGAGAGCTAAATCGTTTAGAGCCGCTAAGAAGCGGGGCAAGGCGTATACCGAAATGCCAGAGGTCAGGCACGTTACGCTCACGTTTTCGGACGCACAGGACTGGAGACTTGAAGGCGGGGCGCTCAAGCTGAGAATCGGCGGGAGGTGGGTGGATCTCCGTTGCTCCAGCCATAAGCAACTACATAGATATCTCTACGGCGGGTGGAGGCTGACAGAGGAGTTAAAATTGAAGAGGAGGGGGAAGCATTGGGTTGCGTATCTGACCTTCAAGAGGGACTTCGACGTGGATCCAGACCCGCGGAACGTCGTGGCGGTTGACGTAAACGAGAACAACGTGACTGCGGCGGTGTTTGTCGGCGGAGTGCTTAGGGAGGTGTGGCGGCTGGAAACCGGGCTAGGCCGCATGGTTATTGCATACGCAGAGAGGAGGAGAAAAATCGCAGAGGGGCGCCACACGTCCGACCGCGAGGTGGGGACGAAGCTGAAGAGGCTCCGCGAAAGAAGGCGGAAGCTGGATGTTGTGAGAAAAGCGGCCAAATTCATCGAGCGGCTTGCAGAAGAGCACAACGCCGTCGTGGCTGTCGGCAGAATCACGCAGAGGGCCAAAGAGAAGATGGAGGAAGATAAAGGCATGAGGCTGAGACACCGCATACATCAGTGGAGCGTGAGGACTCTGGTGAGGCTACTTGAGGAGAAGCCGATACAAGTCGTCGAGGTATCAGAGGCGGGGACCTCCTCCCGCACCCCCTCAGGCGTCCGCATAACATTCAGCCCCCTTGTGATCCGCACTGCGGTGAGGGGGGCGTCTGGGCGCGTCCGCCCCGTGAAGATGCGCCTGAGAGTTGGGAGGGCCGGGGACGAGGTGTGGGAACGCGACGTCTTAGGGGCTGTAAACATCGGCCTCAGGTACCTCCAGATGGGGGGCTTTGTGGCGTTGGCCCCGACGGGGGCCCATGCGGTGCGGGCGATGCTGGTGAACCCGCACCTAGGCCCAACCCCGCTGGCGGAAATATCCACAATCATCGACAGACACCGCTAGCGGGGAAACGCTGGAGGACATGCCCAAGTACTGGGGCGGCCATAGGCGGGTCGAGGTGCTCGGCGTCAGCTCGGGCAGATACTCCCTCAAGATAACCTTCGCCTTCCCCGGACCTCTCAACGTGGGGTATGCCGAGGCGGCAGTCGACGAGGCTAGGCGGGAGGTTCTGCTGAACTACGTCAAAGGCCCTTTCACAGGCGTCGTGAAGAACTACGTCGCCGGCTGCGTCCTCGTCAGCGATTGGGATGTCGCAATCAGCGCCTTATTCATCCCCCTCAAGCCTTGGATATCCTCCCACTTCCGGAGGGGAGCCGAACGCGCCCTCGAAAGGCTCACAAGCCCGTAGCGGCCCCGCCCGGCGCCTCCCTCTCTGGGATGTTGCGAACCGCCTTGGCGAGACCATATAAGGGCTCCCCCGGCCCAGATGAGAGACCTAATGGGGGCATCTTGGCGCACCATCCTGGCGGCGTCCCATATTCCACCCTAGGGATTCTCGGTTGCAAAAGCACCTACATCAACCAAAAACCAGCCCAAGGCTTAGCCAAACAGAATGAGGACGGCGATGAGCCGCACGGCGGCCGCGGTCAAGATCTGAAACCCATTGGTCAGCAGTAAATGGGCAGAAGCCGAGCTGATCGTAGACGCACGTAACACGTACGCGTGGATAAGGAGGGAGAGACGATAGGCGTGGAGCCCGGCATGGCCCGGAAAATTTAGATCAATAGAGAGGGAGGTAGGGCGGTGATTGAGCGCCTCGAAGAGGAGTTGTTTTCTTTAGGCCTGTAAGAGTAGCATCGCGGGGGATATTTTAGGGAGCTCCTAGGCGCCGGAAATCGCCTCCGGCCTAAGACGTCGTAGATGTGTGACTGCGTCAAGCCCGCTCGTTTGCTCCTCGCCGCATTCACGGTGCTCTTTCTTAGCGTTCGGCGTTTGACTGCTCGAGTCGGCGGGGGGTCTGGGCGGGTGGGCGTCTCTTTCGCGGGGAAGTTCGGGGGGCTGTGCCATGCCTGCCCCCTCTGCCTTGGTCGCTAGAAGTTCTGGCGGCGTCCCTCTTCAAGACAGTTGAACTTTGTTGACGAGGGGTTAACGGCGGACCCGGGAAAGTATTTTAACAGGCGCCCAACATGTGTCATGGCGGAGATCTTGGTGGGGAGGTGTTATAGAGTTTCTCTTGAGAAGCTTCGCCAGTTTCCTTGGGGCCGCTACGTGAAGTTCGCCTTCCTCTTCGGCTCGGCCGCCGCGGGAGGCCCCGCGGAGGATGTAGACATAGCTATCCCTAAGGCGGATCTGGAGACCTACTCCGAGTTGCTGGCCGACCTGGCCATGTGGCTTGGCGTCAGAGAGGACTACATCGACTTAGTCGAGGTGGGGCCCGAGACGTCCTGCCCGCTGGTCCTTGAGGCTTTGAGAGGTGTGCCTCTGCACGTGGAGGACTGGGACATCGTCTTCCGCCTCTTCAACGTCTGTCAAGACTGGGAAATAGACGCCAGGAAGCTCCAGCTCCACGAGACTTTGGTGGCGCGATGGCGCGCATAAAGGCGCTGGCTGAATACCTGCTTAAGCTCACAGAGTTTCTAGACCAGGAGGTGTGTAAGGGCTTTGACCTTGGCCAAGTAGTTAGGTGATGATTACAATAGATACTCGATTTTTTGCCCCTTATCTTCTGGCCCTTCTGGTAGCCGTCCGTTAACCTCCACGGCTGTCTATCACGGCCCCAATCCCGACATGGCCCTGTCTAAATAAGCGAGGCGAGAGGATGTCGCGGCGGATGTGTCGAGGCTCGTAGCAGAACGGATATAGACTGGCAGATCCTTGCCGAGTTAGCTACAGACTGAGTCGTGGCTGGCCTCTAGGAGAGTATGGGCACCTCCACGGTCTGGGGGACGTCCAGCAGTCCTAGGAAGAGGGGGGTTGGGATGACTCCCTCGTCTGCGGAGTCTCTGCTCAGGGTGTAGATCCGCTTAATGACGCCGAGGACTCTTCTGGCGCCTTCGGCACGGCCGTACTTCACCTCGATGCCTATGTGCGCGTCGCCGCTTCTCACCACCGCGTCGACTTCCCCGTCGTGTCTGAGGTAGAACACGTCGTACAGCCGGGCTAGGTGGGTCGCGGCGGCCGCCTCGGCCAGGGCGTGTTCGTCTGGGGGCTTGGCCATGGTCCAGCGGGCGAAGGCGCGGTAGATGAAGGGATCGATGAAGTAGAACTTCTTCTCCCTCCTCGGCTGTACCTCGCCCGAGGTGTCCATGGCGTATACCGTCTTGAGGAGGAACATCTTCTCAAGCAGCTCCACGTAGCTTACGGCGGTTTTGACCGTCCCGACCCCGAACGACTTGGAGATCGTGTGGTAGCTGAACCTAGACGGCGTCTTTTCCACTATGGCCCTCACGGTGAGCTTGAAGAACGTCTCGCTTCTCCGGAGCTTGTTCAAATCGCTGAGCACCGCCGAGACGAAGTCACCGTATGCTGCGGAGACTCTGCCGTATTTGAAGTACTCCCGCACGGCGTTGGGGAAGCCCCCCACGGCGAGATACGTCTCGAAGACGTCGACCAGGCGCGAGACGTACTGCAGAAAACGCATGTAGCCGCCGAGCACGTGCTCCAGCCCGCCCCGGGGAAGCCTAAGCCCGAAGAGCTCCGCGAACCTGCCGAAAGGCAGAGGCAACATGACCAAGTTCCTGCCGTGGCCCCTCCTGCCGGCGAAGGTCTCGGCCTCCCTCCTCGCCGAGATGGAGAGGGAGCCCGACAGCACCAACACGTCGTTTCTGAAATAGCCCATGTCTATCATGCTCTTGACCGCCCTAAACCACTCTCTGGGGTACGTCACCTCGTCGAGCAGTATGTAAGACGAGGAGATGCCCTCAGCCCTCCTCACCTTTAGGTACATCCTCAGCACCTCGGCCAGCTCCCTGTAGTCCGCAATCGCATCGCAGGAGAGGTAGAAGATAGACTTCGGATGGACGCCCCCCTCCAGAAGCTCCTTCACCAGCAGTATAAGCGCCGTGGATTTGCCCACCTGCCTAGGCCCAAAGACAAAGTTCAGCGAAAACGGCCTCAGCGACAGCCTGTCGATGAGATCCGGCCTCCACCTAACCTCAGACTCCGCATACCGACGGTAGATCTCCACCTCCTCAACCCCCTCCCTAGACGCCCACCAAGGGTTAAAATCCTCAATCATGTTTACTTACACTCCACAACACCTTAAAAACTTTGTAGACTCAAACTCCACAAAGTCTTATAAACCCCAAGCGCCGCGTCCACCCCTCCACCGTTGCGCGGTCAGGTTGCCAGGCGGCCTACACCGAACAACAAGCCGCACGGGCTCCGCCTCAGGTCATTAATACGGCGCAGAACGCCATCTTGCATGAGGTTCGTAACCCACAGACCCCGGTCCAGCGGAAACCCACCTCCTACGTCTATAAACAACGGACCTTTCGCGTGGGTCCTGAGCGCCCGGCGCCGGTTTCCAACAACAGTTACGGTAACCAACCGGCGACATCCGCATCAGCGACGTCTCTCCACCCAGCTAAACAGCGTAGGTCGCGTATGACCTTGGACACCCATAGAGACCCCTCCCTCGACCCACACGGCTCGCCGAATATCATGGTCACGGCCGTTACCAAGCCGTCGCCACGGATCCCCAGCCTAAATCAATACCGGGCCATACGATAAAGACCACCTGCAACAAATCCACTACTCCTACCCCTGCCCCTCCGCCGCGCCTCAGCGTCGTTTTCAGCAACTGATACCGACCAAGAAGACAACGATGCGGCGTCTTGGACAGACAAGGTAAGACCCCCAGGCTCGACGACTTCCCCACCACAGCAGGACACAGATAACATTCATATGAATTATGCCTCAAGCTATGCCTTACCGCATCTATATATCCGCTGTTGAACATAGCAAACAGGTTTTTACCGCACAGCCATCCACGGCCCATGAGTCCAACCCAAAACCCCAAGTTCCTGGCAATAATAGCAGCGGTAGCCATAGTAGCCGTCGTGGCCATAGCCCTCCTCGCGATGCAACCCGGCGGGTCTCCGCAACCCACCAAAACGCCCGGCTCTTCGCCTACAGCCACTCCCACCCCAACTCCTACCACTCCACCGCCTGCCACAACGCCTACAGCCATCAACTCCCCAACGCCTACTATGACATCCGTGCCGAGTCGGCTGAGCGGTGCGTTGACTGGGGGCGGCTCGACGTTTGTGGCTCCTCAGATGTTTACCTGGTCTAAGACGTTTTATCAAGTCACGGGGGGCAAGATCCAGGTTAACTACCAGTCCATCGGGTCCGGCGCCGGCGCCGCCCAGTTCCTGGAGAAGAAGCTAGACTTCGGCGCCTCAGACGTGCCGATGCCCAGAGACAAGTATGAACAGATTGCCGGCCGGTTTGTCCAGTTCCCCGTCGTCATAGGCTCCATCGTGATGGCCTACAACGTGCCCGAGATAGCCTATCAAAAGACGGGGAAGTACCTGAATCTGACGGCCGAGGTCATCTCCCTCATTTATATGGGCGAGATCAAGCAGTGGTGCGACGCGAGGATTAAGGCGCTGAACCCCGGCCTCGCCGATAAGCTCCCGTGCAAGGACATCGTGGCGGTTCACAGAAGCGACGGCTCCGGCACCACGGCCGCCTTCACGCTGTATCTCACCAGGGCCTACCAGCCGTGGAACCAGACGGTGGGCTGGAGCTACACGGTGGACTGGCCCGCCGACAAGAAGGCCAAGGGAACCGGCGCCAAGGGCAACGAGGGCGTGGCCCAGGCAGTTCTGCAGACTCCGTACTCCATAGGCTACATAGAGTTCGCCTATTGGGCTAAAAACAAGGATAAATACGACCAGGTGGGCGGCGTCGCTTTCGTGCGCAACGACAACGACGGGAAGTATTACTTCCCCACCGTTGAGAACGTGGCCACCGGCGCCGCCGCCGGCCTTGAGAGGTACACGAGGAAGTACGGAACAAAGCCCGCGCCCGAAGCCGACTGGAATCCCGTGTCCATAGAGTTCTCTAACCCGCCGCAGGGCTATCCCATAATGTCCTTTACATATGTCTTCTTGTGGAAGGACTACGCGGCTGAGGGCTACGGCGACGCCGCCACCAAGGCGGCACTACTAAAGGAGTTCTTCAAGTGGGTGCTCACCGATGGCCAGAAGCAGGAGAACGTAGTGGAGGGCTACATCCCGTTGCCGAGCGAGGTCGCCAAGATAGGTCTGGAGGCGCTTAATCTCGTAAAGCCATAAAAACAACCAGTATTTTTCCCCATGCTCGGGTTTCTCCTCGTCGTGCTTCTGATCCCGTACCTAATTGCCGCATATGCGCTCCTCTTTGTGAAGCTGAGGTGGGGCCTGAGGCTGTTCGGCGCGTTTATTGTGGCAACTATTGGCCTGTTGACCGCTATGTTTTTCGTGGAGGCCTACCCAATAATTGCGCGCGACGGCGTAGCAGTATTCCTCCAAACAGGCTGGGACCCCGTGAGGGAGAGCTATGGGGTGCTCCAGGCTCTCACTGGCACGGTCTTGACGTCAGCCGTGGCCATGGCGCTGGCCATGCCGATGGCCTTGGGAGTCGCGGTGACCATCAACGAGATTTTACCCACTAGGTGGAGGGGCGTATTTGGCTCCTTAGTAGACCTCACGGCCACGATGCCCACGGTGATCTACGGCCTCTGGGGGCTTTTCGTGCTGGGGCCTACCCTCCAGAGCCTGGTCAACACCCTGGCACGCGACACGATGACATCTCCATATACCCTCTTTACGGCAGGTGTCTTGCTGGCCATAATGATAACCCCCTACGCCGCCGCGGTGATCAGAGAGGGCTACGCCCTAGTTCCGAAACCTGTCGAGGAGGCGATATATGCGGTGGGGGCCACGAGGTTCGAGGCGGCGCTTATAAAGCTGAGGTACGTCAAGAACTACATACTAGGCGGCTTCTTCCTCGCCCTGGGTAGAGCCATGGGGGAGACGGTTGCGGTGGCCATGGTGGTGGGGGGCAACTTCGTCAGATTCACCACAAACATCTTCGAAAGCGGCATAACCATCTCTTCGCTCATAGCGCTTCAGTTCCCCAACGCCGCCTCGTATCAGTACATGGTGCCTGCGTTGTTTGCAGGTGCGTTGCTCCTCACCTTGTTCGGCCTAGCCATAAACGCAGTTGCGATATATATAATCCAGAGGGGGCAGATATGACCGCCGAACGGAAAGCGGGAGATATAACCGCCGTGCGCATGGTGATTAACTGGCTCGGGCTGGGGCTCTTCGCCCTCCTCGGCGTGGCTGCCGTCGTGCCGCTTTTCTTAATAATAGGCGACGTCTACATCAAGGGTATAGACGCCATCAACAGACTCGGCGGCCTCTGGCACTTCCTCACGGGGCTTCCGCCGACCCCCTACGAGGAGAGCGGCGGCATAGGGCCCATGCTCGTGGGCACGTTGTACATGACCGTGCTGGGCGCCCTCCTCGGCATCGCCGTGGGATTTCCGCTGGGCGTCTACATCGGCGAGATGCGCAGAGAGAAGTTCGCCAACGTCGCGCGGGCGGGGGTAAACGTCTTGGTGGAGTTTCCCACCATAGTGGTGGGTCTCTTCGTCTACGCCGTGATGAGCCTCGCAAAGGAGGACCTCAACCTATATCTGTTGGATCCGCTCTCCAGGTCCATCTCGCCGGTGGGCGGATGGATCACTCAATTTATAGGTCCGCTAGACGGTTTCAACGCCTACGCAGGCGCCGCGGCTCTGTCAATAATAATGATACCCTATGTGGCTTTGATCACGGCAAGCGCCTACGCCTCCATAGAGCAGCCGCTACGCGAGGCGGCTTACGCCACGGCTGGCCGGGAGTTCAACGCGTTGTTTGTAGTTCTCCGTAAGGCAGTCTCCAGGGCTGTCCTCACGGCGGCGTTGCTGGGGACGGCGAAGATCGCGGGGGAGACGGCGCCGCTTTTATTCACCGCTTTCGGCAACTTCTACTACGGTCCCTTCACCGGCCCCACAGCCGCGGTGCCGCTCTGGGTTTGGTACGCGGCGCAGACTCCATATGAAGTCCAGATAGCATCTGCCTACGGCGCAGCTGCCGTCTTGCTTACAATCATATTAACAATATTTATAACTGCCCGCATTAGGGGTTGACCATGGCCAAGGTCGAGTTCAAGGATCTGCGCGTCTCCTTCGGCGCATCCCCGGTCATAACAGGGGTTAACCTTTCTATACCGGATCGGAGCATAACGGCGCTCATGGGGCCCTCTGGAAGCGGCAAATCCACCATCTTGAGGGTCCTCAACAGGCTTATAGAGCTCTACCCCGAGGCCAGGGTCAGCGGCGAGGTCTATTTAGACGGGCAGAACATCTTTGATATGAACGTGTTG
>Ga0079998_110702_pt1 | contig 26025 bp, 29 predicted proteins | sample PerSpoBPS_BMetaG_FD_69201 | JGI IMG/M metagenome (GOLD analysis project Ga0079998, IMG submission 69201) | Thermal spring microbial communities from Yellowstone National Park, Wyoming, USA - Perpetual Spouter B (PS_B) MetaG (SPADES assembly)... | ecosystem: Environmental > Aquatic > Thermal... | reverse complement strand
TGTTGAGGGAGTGGCTTGAGCTGAGCGCCTTCGGCGTTGATTGGGTGAAGAAGTGGCTGGTTCTTAGGGGCTGGTTGAAATAGCTAAGGTTATGCGGAGGTTTACGTGGATGGTGGAGGTGGTGAGGCAGGTGGGCATCCTCCACCCCTACATGGTGGAGGTTTACGTGGCGAGGGACGGGTCTGAGGCGTGTCTTTCCCTCAACCCCGCCGAAGGCTTTTCGTGCCCAAAACGGCTCGGCGAAGGAGACGAGACTGGAGCTGGAGTTTAGGCGGTATGAGGTATATGAGGATAAGACAAGAGAGGTGTACCGCCCCAAGGGGCTATTGGCATACACCACCGCGGCGAGAGAATACGTGAGGATACTCTAATTTGGTGTCTTAAACTGCGTATACTCAGCAACCACTTGCCGAGACGGCTTTTTATAAGCCAAAAAACACACCAATTGGTGGCGAACCTCTACACGGCGAAGGGAGTAGTCATCTGCAGGTCGTGCGGCTTCGCGGCGCCGGGGCTGGACATGTGCAGAGCTACGGATACCTGCGTGGTCTGCGCCCGCGGGACGCTGGGCGACAGATGCAACGCGTGTCCAGACAAGGCGCGTTGCGACGTCGCAACTGAGGGGCTGAGGTTCCTGAAGTCGCTCGAGCCTGGGCTAGACGTTTACGTAGATCTTGGTAAATACGTGTCTATGCAGCTGGAGCGCTACGACAGGGTGGAGCTCGGCATAGCCTTCTTGAAAAACCTCATGGGCCTGGTGAAGCTTCTTCAGAGGGAGAAGAAGGAGCGGGCGTTTCCGGTCTGGGTGGCCTCGGTGTTGAGGGAAGACGTGGTGCCTAAGCTTGTGAGGGTGCCGTATGTGGTGAGGGTGGACATACACCGCCCACTCAGGGAGTTCTGCTCGGCGTATAGATGCGAGGGGCTTGAGGCGCCGCTTAACAATCTGTTGAGCGCGTTGGTGAGCCTCTCGCTGGTGGAGAAGAACGGGGACCCCGGCCGCTACTTCCGCCTCGGCGTGTAGTAGTTAACCACGGCCTTTAGGAGCACCACGGCATAGAACGACATGGCGAGGGCGGCCACTATCATAGCCACGTAGAGGTAGTGGAGGGGGTTGACGACGTTAGACGCAGGCGGGAAGAGGGCCGACGCGGCGAAGGCCAGCGCTATCGCCGTCACCGCTATGGTTGAGTATATCAGCTGGTTGGTGCTAGTGAACTCGCCTCTAGCCGTGGTTGCCCGCGAGAGGAAGATTAACAAGGCCGCGGCCGCGAGGACTATGAATGAGAGCAGAACCAGCAGGCTCTGCGCGAACACCGCCACCCCGTAGCCACTGCCTACGGCGGCGTTCATGCTTAGATACACAGGTAATTCGCTGGAGGCGTACACCACGGCGCCCACCAGCAGGGTTGCCAGGTAGAAAATCGCCGTGAGGAGGCCGTAGAAGGAGTACCGTCTCTTCGTCTCCTCGGACCGTTTATACAGAACTGCCCGACTCATGTCAGCTGGACGTACTGCCTAATTTTAATGTTACACGTCTTACAAAGCAAGGTCCTTTCCAGAGTTTTCCTCCCAGTCAGCTGATCCACGCGGAGGAACTGGCTCAGAACATCCATCTCCCTGCCGCAGGATGGGCACTTGGCCAGGTATGTAAGGTATTCGCTGTCCATGTATCTGCTAATGTTTATATTTAATAGTAATCCGCCGGACGTGGAGAAGGTCTCCCTCCCAGACCTCGTGGCCAGGGTTAGAAAAGGTGAAAACGTGGAGGTTGTAGGCTATGAAGGCGACGTGGTGTTTGTGGAGAGGCCGAAGGGAGTTGTGAAGGGAGACTTCGCCCAGGAGGAGCTAAGCGAGCTGAGAAAGAGGAAGCCCAGGGGGAAACCGACAGAGGAGCAACTGGAGCTCGCGGCCGAGGTCGCCAAACGCCTGGCGGAGGCCAAGAAGCTGTTTAAGATTATCTTCGGGCCCAAGGAGGCCACGATAAGGACAGGCACCGGCTTCATAAGGGTGGTGGAAGACGGCGTGAAGCTGGCAGGCTTCAAAAGCCTCGAGGAGGATCCCATCCCCCTGGTCATAGACGTCTTGAGGAGCTACGGCGAGGTTAAGTTGCTGAAGCCGCTGAAGTGACTTTTTTCAGAACCACCAAGTTGAACCTACCCCTCTTCTGTATCTCCACGTAGCCCGCCTCGCTGAGCCGCCGGAGGGATTTGTGGACTGTGCTCTTGGGCAGGCCCAGCTCCTTGATTATCTCGCTTTGGTACACCACGCCCTGCCGCTCCGTCAGTAGCTTAAGTATGGCCTTGTCCACCTCATGGAGGTCGTCCGCCGCCGCGTCTTTAGGTTCGGGCACGGCCCCGTTCTGGGCCTCGGCTATCAGTCTCTTCAGCCTGGCCCGCCCCGCATACGCCGCCACCGCCAGGGCGGCTACCTGTGCGAGCAGTAGGAGGAGGGCTAACATGAGGCTTGTGAAACCTCCTCCTCAAGCTCCAACGCCTCTACCAACGTGGAGACGCGCCTGGTGGCCTCTAGGAAGTTTTTCGCGGAGGCGACCTCGAAGCCCAACTGCTTCAGCGTCTCGGCGAGGCAAGTCTGCGTTGTGAATACCGTCATTTTTCTGGCGGTTTTGTCGTACTCCACCACCGTGAAGCCGCCTACCCCCGCCCGCCTGCTCTTCCTCATCTTCGTCACGTCTTTAGCCCCCTCGACGAGCCACCCCATGTGGAGCAACGAGTCTTTTATGTCGAGCAACACGGAGGAGGCGTCTGAGTCGCAGAGGGCCTTAAGCGCCGCGGCTACCTCCGGCAACGCAGGCGACAACCTGAGCTCGCCGTCGCCCAGCTCCACCCGCTCAGCCACAGCCCTCACAGCTAGGTACCCCATGGCGAGCTCCAGCTCGGGGGCCCTAAACACCAGGGCGTCGCCTTGGGTGAAAACTTCACACACGGAGGAACCGTAATGCAAAAATTTAAAGGTTTACACAGCGGCGTGGGCAGAGAGGTGGAGCTGGGGCCCTACTTGCGCTTCAGAGAGAAATACCTAGAGAATATACTAAACGGGCGTAAGCGGGTTACCGTTAGATACGGCATCGTGAAGCCCCGCTTCAGCCTTGTCTATATTGTGTGTTGCGACGCCATATACGCCGAGGCCTTCATAACTAAGGTATACTACACCAAGCTGGGGAAGCTCGGCGACGACGTCGTGGCGGCCGAGGGCCTCGGGTCCATGACGGAGCTGATAAACGAGCTCAGAGAGATATATGGAAACGTGGAGGAGGACGACCCCGTCTCCGTTATATACTTCACCGTTGTGCGGAAGTACGACAAGCCGGTGCCTCTTTCGCACCTCAGGTGATAGGACTTATAATACGGCCGAATCATATCTATGCGCAACCTGAAAAAACTGGTGGGGGCCTTCTCGGGGAGGTACGACTACCTGGTGCTGACCAAGGGCCCTAACCTGGCCTACGCCGTAGGCATGCCGGACGCGCTCGGCCTCGTCGTGGATCTCAGGAGCGGGTACTCCACCTTGTACGTCTCCCGCCTCGACTACTCACGGGCAAAGGCCACGACCGCTGTGGACAAGGTGGTTGCCGTCGCCTCGGCGGAGATACCGCCCAGGAGGCCTGGCGAGGAGCTCGTGGTGGCGCCCAGCATACTAGAGGCCTTAAAGAGCGTAGTAAGGGAGAGGGTGGCCTCTGACAACAAGGAGGTGGGGGTCGACGTGTCGGGGGAGGTGGCGGAGCTGAGGGCGGCCAAGGAGGAGTGGGAACTGGAGCTCATCAAGGCGGCTCTCAGGGTAACGGAGAGCGTGTATGTTAAGCTCGGCCAGATGAGGCTGGTGGGCATGAGGGAGCGCGACGTGGCTGGTCTGGTCTACAGATGGTTTATGGAGGAGGGGGCTGACGGCGTGGCCTTCGACCCCATCGTGGCGTCTGGCCCCAACGGCGCGTATCCCCACTACAGATTCGGCGACAGGAGGATAGAATACGGGGACTACGTTGTGGTGGACATAGGGGCCAGGAAGGGGGTCTACTGCTCAGACATGACGAGGACCTTCGCGCCGGGGCGCCTCGGCGTGTTGAAAGACGCCATGTACGCCGTATACGAGGCGGTCAAGGCGGCAGAAAAGGCGGCGCGGGAAGGCGTTGCCGCGGCTGAGGTGGACAAGGCGGCGCGGGACGTAATCGCCGAATACGGCTTCGCGCAGTATTTCATACACTCGACGGGCCACGGCGTCGGCGTCGAGGTGCACGAGCCGCCGCGGCTCTTCGCCACGTCTAAAGACGTGTTGAAGAGGGGCCACGTGGTCACGATCGAGCCCGGGGTCTACATAGAGGGCGTCGGCGGGGTCCGCATAGAGGACATGGTATATATAGACGGGGGTGCGGCGGTGCTTAATAGAGTTCCCCACATACTCTAGCGCTTCTTCGCGTATATGCCGTAGCCCTCCTTCGCCTTCTCCACGGCGAAGCCGACGCGCCTCAGCCTCTCGGCCACGCCCTTGTAGGGGTTTAGGCCTCTGTATTTGGTGCCGCTTTGGCTTACGTAGTGGAAAAGCCCCCCGCCTCTCTTCAGTAGCCTATAAAACTCGCGATACAGCGCCTCGGAGTACAGCCTCTGGGTGGCGTGGCTGAGCCGCGGCGGGTCGTGGATCACGTAGTCGAAGGCCCCGTCTCTAAGCGTTTCGGCAACGGCGAGGCAGTCGCCGATGACTACATCTATCTGGGGGGACCAAAGCCCCCTGCTGTATGGGTTGAAGGCGGCGAGAGTCAGCACGTTTATGTCCATCTCCACGGTGACTACATGTCTCGCGCCTTTTTTCAAAGCCTCTATGGCCGTATATCCAAGCCCGGTGCAACACTCAAACGTGCGGCCCCCCGCCCTCTCGATTTTCCACGCCGTGACTGCCAGGGGGTTTTCCAACACGCTGTGCATGGTTATGCCGTCTATCATAAGCGTCGGCGCCCAACCTCTTCTAAACACGCAGAGCTTGTAAAACCGCCCCCTAGCGATAGACAACTCACGCCACTCCCTGTCCAGCAAGACGTATACCTCGCAACTCTCCTCGTCTACCTCAGGTAGGTCGTCAAGAGATACCTCATAGAGACTCCCGCCGTAGGAAAAACGCGCCACCCCTCCGCGGTACTCCACAGAGGTCTTAGTAAGCTCTAGGTCAAACGACACAACCTCCCGACGGCTTCTTAAATCTTCCACTTGCCAACGCGACACGAGGGGCGCATGGAAAGGACCCACGTCACATGGCTGTGACCAAAATTTCAACGTACTCTCCCCTACCCGCGTCTTCTTTGACTCCTGGAAATAAATTTGTGGGATTTACCTAACTACATGTACGTGCAGTACGTCCGCTACACACCAGTGGGCGAATACCTGCGTCTGGTGATCCTGCAGAGGTTGGCCAGGGGGCCGGCCCCCATAGAGGAGGTGGACGAGTTGGCGAAGAGGGCTGTGGAGAAATTAGGCATAAGGTACAACTGGAGGGTGTGGCCTAAGCTCCTCGATGGCGAGGTGGAGATAAGAGACGGCACGGCGGCAATTACGCCGCGCGGCAGGTGGATCCTGGAGCAGACCGGCGAAGAAGTCGCCAAGTACGTCGAGAAGACTCTAGGCGTGACTCTGAGTTGACACTCTTCTAATCGCCAGGTCTAGCAGAGGTTCAAGCGCGTCCTTTAAGCCGCGTAGCGTCGCCTCGCCGCACTTGTCCAGCGTCTTTTTCCGAATAAAGAGAAAGACGTGGGGGGCCCGTCTCCACGCCTCGTTTATCGCCTGGACTAGCGGCGAAATCTCTGAAATTGGAATAGGTCTCGCAGCCGTAGTTATGTAGAGATCTTCTGTATATGGCTCGAAGCTGACGTAGGAGATTATCACGTCGTCGTGGGACAGTTTACAAGCTTCGCCAAGTTCTACATTAAGCCGCTCCACCAGCCAGCTCCTCAGCTTATTCACAAGAGCCCAGTGGAGAGGCCCCAGCCGATCTATAGACGCGTTTATTTTAGCGGAGTCTCTGAAGATTTCTAAAAACTCCTTCTCTCTTTTCCACAGAGGTATATACTCCAGAGGTCTTCTGGCGAGGAGGTCTCTAAACCTGGGGTCGCGCATAAACACCGAGATGAAGTAGTCATCGGTGGCCTTCCACGCATCTACGTCCCCAGCCTTTCCGGCGACAAACCGCGCCAGCTCGCAGAGATACTCACAGATGACCCCGTCTCCTCTCCCCTCTACACACCTCTCGATGTTGTCCGCAAGTATGGCCCGCCCCACCTCTGTGAACAAGACAGTTTTGTGGTGGAGGTAGACGTGGCGGTACAGGTTGTACCGCGTTATTAAATACCCCTCTAAATTAACCCGGGCCTTTTCGTCGAAAAGTATTTTGTCCTCAGCCACCTCGAGATTTTCAATTATTCTTTCAAGGTCGATATGTGTAAAGCTTGTGCCCACCGCCGCGCCGGTGAAGTACATATCTCGCATGATGTAGTCAAGCCTATCGGCGTCGAAAACCCCCGAGACGATGTTGCTAAGCACCTTGTATTTCTCGTTTCTCCTAAAGAGAATGTCCTTAACCAGCTCGGGGTCGTAACCCAACTCGGCGAGTCTTGGCGTAAGTCTCTCCACAAGCAGTTTAGTAGTCACCTCGTGGGGCTTACCTACGTCGAACTGCGCCAAGTCAACGTCTACGCACCTGTTTTTCACGGCCATGTGGAGGAGCTCGCGCGTCAAGGCCTCGAAGGAGTGGGAGAACGGCAGGTGTCCGATGTCGTGAAGCAGTGCGGCGGCTCTGAGATGTTTAGTTACGACTTCGTCAAACATTTCCATCTTTTGCAAAACTTTCTCGCCTATGAGGCTGGCGATGTGCATAACCCCAAGGCTGTGGTCGAAGCGCGTGTGCACCGCGGTGGGGTACACCAAGTAGACAAACCCCAGTTGCTTTACGTATCTCAGCCGCTGTATCAGCGGCTCGCCGTCTATCAGCTGTATCTCCTCCGCGGTCAGCTTGATAAAGCCGTGTATTGGGTCGCGTATCGCCTTCTTATACTCCACGGCTCAGATAACGCAGATATATAAAACGGAAAGTCACGCACCTCCGTGAAGGTGGCGGTGGTGGGCGCAGGCCCGGCCGGCCTCGCATTCGCCGGGAGATACGGCGACGCGGAAGTCTTCGAGGAGCACCTAGAGGTGGGCCTCCCGAGGCATTGCACCAGTTTGGTGAGCGGCAGATCGGCGCAGGTAGTGGGGATACCAGAGAGGCTTGTGCTCAACAAATTCGACGAGTTGGTGGTCACAGACCTGGAGGGACGGCGTATTTACTTCGGCGTCAAGGATAAAGTCTATTTAATCGACAGGCCGGGCCTGGAGCGCTGGCTCGCGGAGAGGGTGCCCAACATCCGGCTGGGGGAGAAGGTGACGGCCGTGAAGGGCGGCTACGTCTACACCTCAGGCGGAAGGCGGTACGGGCCATACGACTACGTAGTCGTGGCGGAGGGCTCTGCCCGCAGGTTCTCCAGCGCCTATGGGCACGTGGTGCGGCTACCGGGCCTCCAGGTGGACGTGAAAAGCGACGTGGGGCTACGGGGCATGACGGTGGTGTACAACCAGAAGCTCTCCAAGGCCTACTTCTCCTGGATCGTGGAAATAGACAAGGGACTCTACAGGTTGGGTCTCGCAGATACGTGTTGCACCGTGGACAAGCTGAGAAAACTGGTGAAGCTCGTCAGGGGCACGCCGGTGGGGAAGCCCTTCGGCGGCGGGGTCCTGGCGGGTCCCCCGCTTAAGCGCCTCGTGGAGGGCCGCACAATACTCGTCGGAGACGCGGCAGGCCTCGCGAAGCCGCTGAGCGGAGGGGGCATAATATTGGCCCTCCGCAGTGGCTACGCCGCTGCTGATGCCCTTGCGCGGGGGCGTCCGCTTAGATATGAGGAGGGCACATTGGCCACTAGGCTCAGGCTGAGGGCCGCCTTCGCCGCGTTTAGGGTGCTCTACGGGCAGAGGCTGGTGGACCGCCTCCTCGCTGTGTTAAACGGGGGGGATTACGTCGCGGTTGATTACGACGACCACGTCAAGACGCTCCTTGCCGCCGCCTTGACGGACCCGCGGGCGGTGGTCGCCCTAAAGGAGGCGTTGCGCTACCTAGCGAGTAATCGAGATGTTCTTCATCTCCTCTAGGAGCTTGGCGCCGGGTCCCTGGAAGTATCTGTAGACGGGCTCCAGCAACTGTGTCAACGCCTCCGCGGCGGCGTTTTTTAGATCGGCCGGGTGGATCTTCCCCTCTCTATATATGGCCTCCAGCTCCTCGTATCTCCAGACCTCCACGTCTCCGCCGTATTGTGGAGGTCTTCTAATGACGAATGGGGTTTTCCTCTCCTCCCTAAAGGCGGCTATGTGGATCAGCTCGAGGACGGGGTTGTACTCCACCTCCCGGGGCGGGCAGTAGGCCCTTGCTATCTTCTGCCTAACCTCCTCGGGGCTGTCGTGGACAAATATGGCGCTCTGCGGGATGCTTTTGCTCATCTTCAACTCGCTGAGCTCCTCCTTACTACCGGGCTTCGAGGTGATGTTAAGCGCCGGCAGAAGCTTGTGATGAAGCGCCACCGGCTTTATCCGCTTGTCGTCTACCTTCAGCGGGTAGAACCTGATCTTATGCGCCACCTCCCTCGCCAGTATGTGCGCCCTCCGCTGGTCAACGCCGCCGTGTGGTATGTGCGCCTCCAGCGCGAACACGTCGGCAACCTGGAGGGGCGGATACACGAGGTAGGCCAGGGGGATGGACTCGCCCATCTTCCTGCCCAATATGGTCAGGCTGTGCCTCACCTGGGAAAGAGTCAGGTGGCGGGTTACGTCCATAAGGAGGAACCAGTACTCGTCGTTGTGGTGATACAGATCCGACCCCAGGACGAACCTTGTGGCGTCGGGGTCGCCGCCGAGCACCTCGATTATCTTCTTAAAGGCCTCCACGTAGTACGTCACCGCCACCTTCCTAATTACATCTAGGTCACCTCCCAGTTTGTTGTTTAGCCAAGAATGTACATCGGCTAGGAAGATCTGAGTCTTGACCCCCACCTTCTGCAGATCCACCACCTTAGACATACTGACAACGCCCGTGCCGATGTGGATAAGTCCGCTTATCTCAAATCCTATGTAGTGCTTCAGCCTGTACCCCACCTGAAACAGCTCCCTCAGCTCCTCCATGGTGAGCACCTCCTCGGTTGGGTACCGCAGCACAAGCGAGATCTTCTCCTCAACGTCCATAGAGCTGGAAAAACCTGTATATATTAACCGTTGCGTCCAGACCTGTGGATGCCGCGGACTGCCTCAACAAGGTGCTGAGGGGGGAGGCGCCGAGCGACGTGCTCATCGCCAGAGGACATGTGAACGTCACCGCGACAAACAGGAGGACGCTTGAAATCAGCAAGGATCCCTACGTCATGCGCCGCGGCGACTGCATAGTGGCGTGTTGCGCCGAGAAGGCCGCGGGGGAGCTGAGGAGAGAGGTGCTACGGGCGCTCGCCTCCAGAGGCGTCGTGGTGGTGGTAATAGATGCAGGCGACGTGTGGGACGTCGTGACCGGAGAAGCCCCAGGCGCCGTGCCCACCTCGACATGGCGCATGGTGGTGAGGAAAAGCAGATACGTAGACGACTCAACGCTGGCCGTGTCGGCAGACAAGGCCGCCGCAGACCTAAACAGGGCGCTGGTAGCCAAGCTACGACAAGGAGCCCCCGTGCGGGTTGTGGTGGGGATCTGCTACTAGCGGCTCCGCCTAGCCGGGCTTGACGCCGCATCAACCGCGTCCTCCGCCGTGGAGCTACGCGGCTTCTCAGTCAAATATCTCGTCAAAAAAGATCGAAAAATTCATCTTCTTCTTTTAACACGAGGGGGTGGGGGGGGGACTAAACGCAAATTGGAAATCCACCTCAACAGCCCGGCTCACGCCGTCTCTTCTGGGCTGAGTCCTGCGGTTCTTGTCTCCAGCGCTTCTCAAGCGGGAGCTTGCATTTGCCGCTGTGGCTGGCGTGTTCTACGTATATATAGCCGCGGCGCGGCTTCTCTATGCATAGCTGGACTGAACTGCGTAGTCTTTTTGCCAGGAAGTTCTTCCACGTGATTTTCGTCGCGCTTTTAGCGGTGCCTCTCTTCGTGGAGGTCCCCGCGGAGCTCTACATAGCCGCCCTCACCCTCGTCGGGGGGTTTGTCTACTCTATACAGGTCAGACAGCCCTTGGTCTGGGAGGAGTTTAGGCAGAACTTCTTCAGATCTCTGGAGGAGGCGTTCACAAGGCTGGAGGAGCTACTCCCCCTGGAAAAGCCTCTTCTCAGGTCGCAGTACCAAGCCGCGGTTAGGCAACTGGAGGAGCTGATGCTGGCGGCCGAGAGAGACTACGAGAAGCGACACGGCTACCTGGGGATACTCATGGGCGCCGTGGGGTTCCTCGTGGCCGTGGCCATATTCGGCAAGGCCCACCTCTTGGCCTCCGTGGTCAGTATGTTGGTTTACGACGCCGTAAGCGCCGTGGTGGGGACCCTGCTCCAGGGCTGGAGGATAGCTGGGAAGCTCACCCTATGGGGCACCGGGGCCGGGGCCCTCTCTAACGTGTTGGCGCTTGTGGCGGTTGGCTACCCCGCGTCCTCCGCGCTTTTGATCACGGCCTTTGTGGTGCTGGCCGATGCCTTAAGCCCCGAGGACAACTTGACGATACCGCCAGCCGCCGCGGCCGCGTCCTACCTCTCCGGCCTCCTGTAAAAGACGCCCTCTACCCGTATCCCCAGCCTCCTCGCGGCGGCGGCCAGCCTACCGTCGTCAGTCACGAGGATGCATCCCCTTTCGGCAGCTAAGACGAGAAGCGAGACGTCGGCGGCTGAGAGGTCCACAAACCTCCTCCTAAGCTCCTCCACCTTTTTATCGTCGACTTCCTCCACCTCTACCCGGAGGATCTCCAAAGCGGCTTGCGCCATGGGGTCTCTCAATTCCTCCGCCACTTGTTTCGTGGTGTAGAGAGGCCCGGCGAAGACTCTCATGTCGCGTGCGTGGAAAAAGGCAGATGCGTCGAGGACGAAACAAGTCATAGACTCCTCAGCCGCTCCATCACCCTACTGAGAAACTGAAACTCGTCAAACACGGCCAACTTAAGCCTCTTCTCTCCTTTCCTCACCAAAAAGTCTCTGCCCTGACGCGTCTCTCTCCCGTCGCATACCAACACGGCATCCTCTCCTGTTTCTACAACCACTTGACTTGACATGAGGACAAGGGGCCTTAGAAAAAGCGTGTAGGGCGCTATGAAGGAGACGACCACCGCGTCGGCTCTGTAGTCCACCACAGGGCCGAAGGTAGACACGACGTAGCCAGAGCTACCGTGTGGCGTGGAGATAATCACGCCGTCGGCTCTGCCGACCACTTCTCCCTCGTCTGTCTTAACCCTAAAACTTAGAAGTCTCCCAGGCTCCCGTCTATATATCGAGACTTCGTTAAGCGCCCTGCAGTTATCATGGACAAGAGTAGAGAGCTCCAAAACTCGATACGCACCCCTCCGTACCCTCTCCACGGCTTCCTCCACGGAGATCGTAAATTCTGCGCTTCTGTAGAAATTCACCTTCCCCATCCCGAGATGAACCACTACGAAGTCCAACACGCAAGGAAACCGCCTCAACGCCTCCAGCAGAGTCCCGTCGCCACCCAGGATAAACACGTGGCTGAGCTCGCCTCCGCAAGTCAAGTCAACGGCGCCGTATCTGCTCTTAAACTCCTCAGCCAGAGGCCGCAGGTCAGGCCTGTAATAAACGGCAAACACCGGTGCAAGGTCCCCACACGTTAATATATATTCACAGAAGGGGAAAAAAGGAAGGGTTTATACGCCTACAGGAGGTACTGGAACTCCTCCAGCCCCAGCCTCTTAAGCGTCTCGTAGGTGGGCTTCCCGTCGACCCAGCCCCTCATCGCGTAGAACTCCTTTATGCCCTCGTCGAACATCTTCGCCGCGCTGTGACCCTTGGCGGGACCCGTCGGGATCTCCTGCCTCATCCTAGGCGGAAGCTCGTCCTTAACCCACCTGCCCTCCTTCACGTGGAAGAGCCTCTCTACGTTGAAGATGCGCTCGCCTATGGTCAGCATCTCCTGCGGCGTGGCGTCCCACCCGAAGGCGGCGTTGAACAGATGAGCAAGGTCGTTCTCGAACAAGCCCTCCTTGTCCAGCGTGTCGAACTTGCAGAACGTCACCGAATCTGCCAACGCCATGAGGTGCTGGGCGTAGACCACAAGCTTCACCTGCTTCTTGATGCACTCCGGCGTGTCGCAGAGCGGGTCGATCTTCTCCGGCACGCCGAGCACTTCCCACGTGGGGCTGTAGGCCTCTAGGTGGTCGCCGCCGCGGTTGGCTGTGACGTAAGATATGGCGAAGCCTTTAAGCGCTCTTGGGTCGTACGCCGGGAAGCCCTGGCCCCTCGACCCGACGAAGGCCTCGGGGTCGCCGTATTTCATGGCGAGGCGGTAGTCGCCCTCGGCCAGATCGTCGCCTACGCCGTCTCTGTAGGCCGTCTTAATCACGAGGTCGATAAACGAGGCGGGGTCGCCCCAGTCGATAGGTAGCTTCAGCTTCCCCTTCTTGGCGAGCTCCGCGGCGACAGCCAGGGTGTTGCCCAGCGAAATCGCGTCGAAGCCGAGCTCGTTGGCAAGCTTCTCCAGCTTCAACACGGCGTCTGTACTGCCGTTGCCGATGTTGGCGCCCAGCGCCCACGTGCTTTCGTACTCGTACTTCGCCTTGCCGAAGAACTTATACGGGCCGGACTTCACCTCAACCATCTGGGTGCAGGCTATGGGACACAGGGCGCAGCCGTGCACCTCAACCACGTTGTGTTGCTTTATGTATTCGCCGGAGATCTTCTCAGCCTCCTCGAAGTGGCCTGTCTCGAAGTTCCGCGTGGGGAGGCCGCCGATCGAATTTATGATGTTCGTAAGCACGTTGGTCCCATACATGTGAAGCGCCTTCGCCGTGGGCCCGCTCGCCAGCCTCTGCGCCAGCTTGCCTGTCTCCTCTATCCACCTCCTCCTGTCAACCACCAGCGAGTAGAGGTCGCGGGTGCCCCACACCACCACGCCCTTGAGCCTCTTCGAGCCCATTACAGCTCCGACGCCGCCCCTCCCGGCGAAGCGCTCATAGTCGCTGAATCTTATGCCGGCTATGCGTGACAAGTTCTCGCCGGCGGGGCCTATCGTAGCGACGCCGGCCTTCTTCTCGTCTGGCTCAACCCCCGCGTCCTCCAGCAAGGCCTTCGTGGCGGCGCCGGTCCACTTGCCCCAGATGTGCTTAGCTGGCCTTATGCTCACCTCGCCCTCCTTGATCAAGATATATACCGGCTCCTCCGCTCTGCCCTCCACGATTATGCCCTCGTATCCGGCCCTTCTCAACATGTAGGCGAAGTTTCCGCCCGCGTTTGCGTGCGTGAGTGAGCCGGTAAGAGGCGATTTCGTTACCACGGTAATCCTGCTGGTGGCCAGCGTGGCGAGGCCGCTGAGGGGTCCGGCGAATATGTAAAGTTTATTACTGGGCGAGTAGGGGTCTACGCCCCGCGGTATCTCCTTAAGCGCTAGGTAGGAGGCTAGCCCCCTGCCGCCCAAGAACTTACGCACAACATCCTCCTTGTATACCTCTTCAGTTATCTTCTCTGTGGACAAGTCAACCCTTACCACTTTGAACACCGTCATAAACTAAACCCAAAATGATATTTTTAAAGATTACCACCCTTTATATTTGTAAAGTGAATTAATAGTTTTTAATTAAGGTTTCAATTTGAGTATACTCAAGGCGGCCCACGCGGGAAAGGTTAAAAGAGCCAGTCGGTGAAGCGGCGGTGGGCTGGCGGCCCATCTACACCGTAGGCCCAGGTGTGCCGCAGGTGGGCACCTTGGCCTTCGGAGTAGTCGACAGGGGAACCAACGTGTTGGAGGTCAGGCCCACCAGCGTCTGTGCGCTTTCATGTGTTTTCTGCTCCGTCAACGCAGGTCCCCAGTCTAGGGCCAGGTGGGCGGAGTACGTGGTTGAGGTGGAGGCCTTGCTGTCCGCCTTGGAGGAGGTGGTGAGGTTCAAGAAGACCGACGACGTGGAGGTGCACATAGACGGCATGGGGGACCCCGGCGCCTACCCCCAACTGGTGGAGCTGGTGGAGGGCGCCAAGGCCATAAGGGGCGTCGCCGTGGTCTCCATGCAGACCCGCCTCTACATGCTCGACGAGGGGAGGATAAGGCGCCTCGCGGAGGCGGGGCTGGACAGGTTCAACGTAAGCATAGACGCCCTGGACCCCGCGCTGGCCAGTAAGCTGGCGGGGGCCGGGTGGTACGACGTGGAGAAGGTGCTCCAGCTGATCAAGACGGCGCTGGAGGCGGGGATAAACGTTGTGATAAGCCCAGTCTGGGTCCCCGGCCTAAACGACGAGGAGATGCCCAAGATAGCAAAGTGGGCCGTGGAGAACGGCGTCGGGAAGGGGGTTTACACGCCGGTGCTTATCCAGAAGTACATCCCACACAAGAGGGGCCGCCGCGTCAACGTGCGGCCAATGGCCTGGGGCGAGTTCTGGAGCCGTCTGAAGAAGATGGAGAAGGAGCTCGGAGTCCCCCTCATACCGAGGCCGGGCGAATACAACATCCACAAGGCGCTGGAGCTTCCGAGGCCCCACAGGGTGGGGGAGGACTTGGAGGTCGAGATCGTGGCGCGGGGCATATTCCGAGGTGAAATGCTTGGGATTCCCGTGTCGAGGAGGGGCACGGCGATTTGGGACAGGGCAATCACCGTGGTCTACGGCAGGGAGGCGTCTGACAGCCTTATAGGACGCCGCGTGCGCGTAAAAATCCTGGAAAACACCCACAACATATACCTAGCCCAGCCACTACGTTAAACACGACCACACAGGCGCCCCTCCCCCAGCTCCCACCTGGCGACCCTCCACGCTGCCGGCCGCGCCAACGCCAGCAACGAAACCGCCTCTAAGCGCCTCCCAAGCCCTCACCCTCCACCTGGGACCATCTCTACAACGCCTAGCCACGTACGATGAAGCCGCCGATGACCTCCCCAACACAGCCGCCACACGCCTAACCTCCGCAAGCTTAGGGACAACTCTCCTAAATCCTCACCACGACGCCCAAGAAATCCGACAAATTGCCAAGACGTGTCGTGCGGACGCCAGCTGGTCTTCAGATAAAGCGCCGAAAACCCAACGCCGTTCTTAGGCGTGGTGGAATCTATATAAATGTGGACGAACCTATAGATATGGTGAGGGTCAGGTCTCCTGCGTGGTATGACGGCGTGGACAATGCGCCGCATAGGCCTTATCTCCGTGCCGTTGGCTTTAATGAGTGGGACTTCTCCAAGCCTCTTGTCGCGGTGGTAGCGGCTTGGTCAGAGCTGGGGCCGTGTAACTACCACACCCTGGAGCTGGCTAAATACGTCAAGGAGGGGGTTAAGGAGGCGGGCGGGGTGGCGTTGGCGGCGCCTACCATTGTGGTGAACGACGGGATCAACATGGGCACCCCCGGCATGCGGTACTCCCTCATCAGCAGAGATCTAATAGCCGACACGATAGAGGCGCAGGTTAACTCCCACGGCGTAGATGCCTGGGTGGGGATAGGCGGATGCGACAAGACTCAGCCGGGCATAATCATGGCCATGGTTAGGCTGGACTTGCCCTCGGTGTATCTCTACGGCGGCACGGCCGAGGCCGGCTGGCTCGGCGACAGGGAGCTAACCATCGAGGACACCTTCGAGGCCGTCGGCGCATACCTCGCCGGCAAGATCACTCTGGAGGAGCTTAGGCGGATTGAGGAGCTGTCTTTCCCCACCTACGGCACTTGCCAAGGCCTCTTCACGGCGAACACCATGTCCATCCTCGCCGAGGCTCTCGGCGTATCTCTCCTAGGCTCAGCCACGCCTCCAGCCACTTCAGCCAGGAGGAGGGCCTACGCAACGGCGTCGGGCCGCGCCGTGTTGAAAGCCGCTGAGCTGGGCATAACGCCGCGGAGGGTAGTCACCTACGACGCGTTGTACAACGCCGCACTCGTCCTCTTCGCCACGGCAGGTTCCACAAACGGAATACTGCACCTCCTTGCCATCGCCTACGAGGCCGGGGTCAAGTTCACTCTAGACGACTTCGACGAGATAAGCAAGAAGGTGCCCGTAATAGCGGCTCTGCGGCCGGCGGGGCCCTACGCCATGCAAGACCTAGACAGAATAGGCGGCGCGCCGAGGATCCTCAAGAAGCTGTATAAAGCCAACCTTCTCCGGCCGGAAGCCTTGACAGTGGAGGGCGAGCCCATAGGCAAGCTGTTGGAGAGGTGGCAACCCCCCTCAGTCCCCGAGACAGGCATATTATACGACGTGGAGAAGCCCTACAAGCCCTACTCCGGGATTAGGATACTCAGGGGCAACCTGGCGCCCAGCGGCGCCGTCATGAAGATCGGCGCGGCCAACGTCCTCAAGTTCGAGGGGAAGGCCCGCGTCTACGACGGGGAGGCCGAGGCCTTCAAGGCCGTAGCGGCAGGCGAGATCAAGCCCGGCGACGTGGTGGTCATCCGCTACGAAGGGCCCAGAGGCGCCCCCGGCATGCCGGAGATGTTGAAAGTTACCGCCGCCATAGTCGGCGCAGGTCTCGGCGAGTCGGTGGCGTTGATCACAGACGGCCGCTTCTCCGGCGCCACTCACGGCATAATGGTGGGACACGTAGCTCCCGAAGCCGCCGTGGGAGGCCCAATAGCCCTTGTGGAAAACGGCGACAAGATAGTCATAGACGGCGGGGCCGGCCTTTTGAAGCTGGACGTGCCCGACGAGGAGCTGGAGAGGAGGCGGAAGAACTGGACGCCCCCACCGCCTAAATACAGCGGCGGTCTCTTGGCGAAATACGCAGCGCTGGCGCAACAGGCGGATAAGGGCGCTGTGACTAACCCAAGACCCCTTTGACGATTTCCGCCAGCCTAGCCACCAACACTTCGTGTTTTTTCAGTTCCTCTATTGGCGGTGGGGAGAGGCAGTTCTTGAAGGCGCTTGGCACCTCCAGCCCGCGTGCGCCGAGACACGCCACGGCCCTCCGCCACGTGGAGGCGTTTCTCGCGCCGCAGAGGGCCACGGCCGCTGTGAACACCAGCTGTTTCGCCGCCTTACACACGACGACGGGATCCTCAGCCTCCCTAAACCTCCTCAGCCTCGTCTCCGTCTCCGCGGCCTCGTTCCTAAACGCGGCGTGGAAATCCACCTCTAGGGGCCTCCCGCAGAGGAGGACCCCCCAGTGGGTGACGAAGTAGTGGAAAAGGTCCTCGGCGGGCTTCGGGAGCTCCTGGGCGTCGTAGCCCTCCGGCAGGTCCTCCGCGACGCCGTACGCCACCACATCAACGTCATGGGAAATGCCGTCTAGCGCCCCGCCGAATAGGTATATTGACGCGCCGCCGCAGAGGCGGCTGAAGTCGGCGTATACGCGTTTGACCAAGTCGATGGGAGGCGGGTCATACGGGTCGAAGCAAGCCGTGGGGATGTGCCGCTCCTCGCCCCGCCCCCTGATGTGTATCACCTCGAAGCCCCGTTTCACAAAGAAGTCGGCCAAGAACTGCCGGTGGCAGTGCCTCCAGTCCTCTTCCCTACACATCAACGCAACTGTCCTCCGCCTGGCCAGTTGCTCCAGCTCCTCCAGCTGGAGAAGTGCAGGGGCGTAGTGGTAGAGCCGCCACACATACGCGTCAAAAGTTTTCGACGTGGCACAGCCGGCGCCGGGCCCCCTCACGCCCAAGGCGCCGAGCTCGCCGAACCACACATACCCCACGCCGACCCTCCGCAGAGCCTCCCTCAAGTTCTCGCCTGAGTAGAAGCCCGTCTTGGACCTGGGGAACCGCCTCACGTCGGCCAGAACCTCGACGCCGCGGCTTCTCAACGCGTGGAGGAACTCCTCGGGGGAGAAGCCGCCGTAGCCAACGGTGTAAAGCATGTCCTAAAGTACATTCAGTTTATTAACCCCGGAGGCCGTTGCCCTTGATGGGCAAGCCGCAAAGATATATGTATGAGCTAGAGTGGGACATATGAGAAGGTTCGCGCTGGTGCTCGCGGCGGCCACGGTGGCCCTCGCTCTCTACCTGCTAAACGCGGCGCCGCACGCAACCGCCCAGCTGTTCTCCGCCCCAGCTACGGCGGCACCCCCACCGCGGCACTACAACGACACAGCCGAGAGGAGAAGGGAGGCGCAGATCGCCGCCACGCCGGCCGCCGCCATAAACATCACAGAGATGACCAACTCTACGAACATCCTTCGTAAGGCTTGGCCTATGAGTCTATCAAATGTCACCGCCGTTGAGTACTGCCCTGTACAGACCACCACCTGCGCCACGTCTACACCGGCGTCAAATGCCTCCGCTGTCTTAACCAAGTCAGCGCCGCCGGCTCAAGCGGGGGAGCTCGGCGAGGGGGTTCAAACCGCCGCGGCTGGGGGCGCCGCGCTACCCGCGATCCACTTGGCGTTTGGCGCGGCCGGGGCGGCGTTTTACGGGTACGGGCTCTACCTCTCGGCATGTGGCGGGCCGGTATGCCGATGGAGGAGGTTCAGGGCAATTGCGCCGCTGTCTGCGGCGACTGTGCTGGCGTCTGTCGCGTTGTCTGCGGCGTCGCCGCTGTTTCTTGCGCTGTCTGCCCCCGGCGTCTGGGGGTTAATCCACTACTACAGGGCGAAGAGGAGGCTTGCCCTATGGCTAAGTTCGACATTGACGTGATGGCCCGCATACTCCTTGCCCTCCTCCAGGGGCCCATGGGCAGGACGGCGCTCTTCATGAGGACGAAGCTGAACTACCCCCGCTTCATGCAGTATCTCGAGTACCTCAAGAAGCGGGGGCTCGTGGTGGAGCGAGACGGCGCCGTAAGACTCACCGAGCGGGGCCTCGAGGTGGCCAAGGCGCTGGACAAGGCCCTCAGCGAACTACTGTGATGTACCGCCAGTACATCAGGTTTATAACGCCGGACCCAGCTCAGCCACATGAAGGCCCTCCTCGCGGCGGCCGGGCTAATTGTTGCCATAGCCGCCCTGGCGCTCCTCATGTCTAAACCAGCGGAGCCGCCAGCCGGCGGATCTACGCCGGAGGTGCCCATCGGCAACAGGACGCCCAACAAAACCTACGCAGTTAACTGCTCAGTCTTCTCCGCGGCAGGGCTTGGCGACTTCGCCGTAGAGCTCTACAAGAGGCTGGCGCTGAGGGGCCTAGACCACAACCTAGTCGTGTCGCCCTACTCCGTGTACAAGGTCCTCGCCATGGCCTACGCCGGCGCCGCCGGCGAGACCCGGGAGGAGATCAAGCGGGTCCTCGGCTTTGGAGACAACCCAGGAGCGGCGGAGAGGGCCAGCCAGGGCGTGGAGGACGCCGCCTCTGCCTGGTTCCAGAAGGACATATACATAACCGAGTCGTATATGGAGAAGCTGTACTGTCTGGGGGCTGAGGTGAGGCGTGTGGACTTCAAAGGCGATTACCGCGCCGCGCTTGCCGAAATCAACCGTTGGGTCGAGGAGAAGACCAGGGGCTACGTGAAGGACCTAGTCCCGGTCGACTATCCAAACGGTCGAGACATCCGTGTCGTGTTGGTCTCCGCCCTTTTCTTCAACGGGAGCTGGTGGCCCGACAGATTTGGCAGAATCGGCAAGAGGGAGTTCCAGGGGGCTGGCCCGGTGGAGTACATGGCGCTGAATTTGAGAAGTTGCGGCGACCCCTTCCTAAGGGGCAGAGTTGCGCCCGACCTCACAGTGGTGGAGTTGCCCTTTGAGAAGACAGACGTGGCGATGTACGTGGTGATGCCCAGGTCGCTTAGAGACTACGTAGAGGGCTTGACCTACGAGAAGTTGCGGAGAGACATCTCTAACTTAACTGACGAGGTGGCGGCCGTGATGATGCCGCTGTTCCAGGCGCAGTTCCGCAACTCGGTCAAGTCCGTGTTGAGTGACATGGGGATCCGCCTCGCCTTTGAACCCGGGAGGGCAGACTTCTCGCTCATCACAGACAGGGGGCTTTATATAGACGACGTCTTCCACGGCGCATACATAAGAGCCGACGAAAACGGCGTAGTGGCGGCGGCGGCCACCGGCGTTGTGATGTTGCCCGTATGCCTCAAACAAGGCGGCGTAGAGGTGGTGGTGGACAAGCCCTTCTTATTTGTGCTTGCAGACAAAAAGACAGGCACAATATACTTCATCGGCCATATAGTGGACCCCTCTAGATGATGCCGTAGATGTACCACTGGAAAAGCACTATGTTTTTCGCCACCGTCTCGGGGTAGACGCCGAACTCCTCCGCGGCCCTCACGTAGTCGTAGCGGAGGCCGAGCTTCTTGGCGGCGTAGTAGAGTAGGGCGGCCACCACGCCTTCCGTCTTCAAGCCATCTAGCGCCTCCTTCCTCCTTAGGAAGTCGTAGAGAGCCCTTATCTCCTCTGCCACTCGGGGGCCGTATTTCTCCTTCACGGTCTCCAGCAGATGCTCGAAGCGGTCCTTCGGATATCTGAAGCCCTGTTGATACAGCCTGCTGTACCACTGGTAGGCGCAGAAAAACGAGGCGCCGTGTTTCACGGCTATCTTATCAAGGGGCGTCGCCTCGCCCGCCCTCTTCCTGCATATATACTCGGCGGCGACCTTGGCGCATCTATCGCCCTCGGCCCCCACGTTGGAAAGGATCGCATCTACGCAACTAGTCACGAAGTCGGTCCTGGGGGGCCAGTAGGATATCACGGGGAAAAAGACGTGGTGTTTTATATCAGAACCGGAGGGCGGCCTCTATATTCATCGGCGGGAAGTCGTCGGGGCTTATCCTCAGCTCAAGCAACTTGAGGCCCGGCTCCGTGACGAACTCCACCGCCTTGGGGATGTCCTCGTCTCTACTTATCGACATGGCCTCTACGCCGAAGGCCTCGGCGAGCTTCACGAAGTCTGGGTTCGTGTGGAGTGTGCCGAAGACCCTGCCCATCTTCTGGGCCTTCTGCCGGGCGTAGAGCACCCTGTAAGAGTTGTCGTTGATAACGATAATCTTGACCGGTATCTTCTCCCGCACCGCGGTCTCCAGGTCCTGGACGGTCATCATGAACTCCCCGTCGCCAACCACGGCGTATACGTCCCGCTCGGGGGCGGCCAGCTTAGCTCCCAGCGCCGCGGGGAAGGCGAACCCCATAGCGCCGAGGTTGAAGGCCGCCAAATATCCTCGCGCCGATCTGACCCTCACGAAGCTGAAGGTGTAGACGATGTGCATGCCCTGGCCGCCAACCATCACGAAACCCCGCGGGAGGGCCTCGTCCAGCTGGCGGAAGAACTTAGACGGATTGACGAACCCCTCGTACCTCCGCGAGAGGGCTTCCTGCAGGAGGCTGTTCCAGCCCGCCCTAACCTCCTCGATCTCCTTGAACCACTCCTCAGCTGGGCTGTACTGGAGGTCAAAGGATGCCAGCTTCCTGAGGAAGTCCACAGCGTCTGCGTAGAAGCGGAGAGTGTAGGGCACTGGCTTCTTCTCAGCCATGGGGTCCAGGTTCACCGCCACTACGTCGCCTCTGGGCAAGTAGTTGTAGCCGTATGTAGTTGTGTCCGAGAGCCCTGCCCCTACCGCCAGCACCAGGTCGGCCCTGAGCAGGGCCTGGTCCGCGACCGGGTTCCCCCCTCCAAAGCCGGCCCTGCCTAGGAAGAGGGGATGGTCCTCTGGGAAGGCCCCCCTGCCGTTGCCGGTGACGGCGACCGGGATCCTCCACCTCTCTGCAACCTTAAGAAGTAGCGCGGCGCCCTCCGCGTTGTTTACGCCACCTCCTGCCAATATCACAAGCCGTCTCGACCTCTGCAGAAGCTCCACTACCTGTTTAACGCCGTCGGGCGGGACAGTGGGCGGCGGCGTTATCTTCGCCTCGCATCCGGGGAATTCAGACGGCATAGACCACACGTCTTCCGGAACTTCCACAAAGACGGGGCCCTGGGGCTGGGAGGCGGCGATGGAATACGCCTCGGCAACTATTCTAGCCGCCTCAAGCGGCTTGTCTATTCTATATACCGCTTTGACTATGGGCCTGATTATGTCTCTCTGCGGCACCTCCAGCCAAGAGTCAAGCCCCGCTAACCTCCTCTTCACCGCGCCAGATATGAGGAGCAGAGGCGATGCGTCTTTATACGCATTTGCCACAGATATGAGCGAGTTGAGAAACCCAGGCCCTCCGTGCACCGCCGCGACGCCAGGCGCCCCCGTCAACCTGCCCTCTGCGTCCGCCATAGATACAGCCACTTGTTCGTGGCGCGTCGACACATACCTAATTCCGCTATCTTTCAACGCATCTACGAAATCAAGGATAGTGGTGCCGATTAGGCCGTAGACCCTCTTAACGCCGAGTTGTTTCAGACATGTGACGACAACCTCGGCGACGTTCATGGCATGTTAACAACGTTCTCAGGCCTCAGCCCTGCGAGGGCCCTAACCACGTTTTCAATCGTCACGTTTATGATGCGCATACGCGCCTCGCTGGTGGCACCCCCTATGTGCGGGGTGACCACCACGTTGAAGCCCTCCCTAGCCGCCTGCAGAAGCGGGTGGTCGGGCGTGGGAGGCTCCACGGAGAAGACGTCCACCCCGACCCCGGCGATCCAGCCCTCCCGCACAGCCCTCGCCAACGCCTCTTCGTCTGTTATCTCGCCCCTCGACACGTTTATGAGAATAGCCGTAGGCCTCATCATCCTTAGCTCCCTCTCGCCGATCATGCCCTTGGTATCCGGCGTCAGAGGCACGTGGATGCTCAAAATATCGCTCTCAGCCAACAACCTGTTAAACGGCTTGTACTCAACGCCCAGCTTCTCCACCTCCTCCTTGCGCACCACGTCATAGTAAATCACTTTGGCGCCGAAGGCCAAAGCCCTAGCTGCAACATCCCTCCCTATCCTCCCCATCCCCAGAACCCCCCACGTCTTGCCGTAGATCTCGCCGATGACGTTCATAAGCTCCCCCTGAGTCCACTGCCCCCCGACGAGCTTACTGTGGGCATATACGGCGCGCTTCAACAACATCAAGGCCAGCATCACTGTGTGCTCAGCCACAGAGACAGCGTTGGCCCCGCCTATGTTCGCCACGGGGATTCCCCTCTTCGCGCAGGCCTCCACATCTATGTGGTCGTAGCCGGCGCTCGGCTGTTGGATAAGTCTCACCTTCTTCATCTTCTCACAGAGCGATGCGTCGATCTTGATCCTAAACGTGTAGTCGCCCACCACCACGTCTGTATCGGAGATTTGCCTCGCCACCTCCTCGTAGTTAGGCTCGAAAACAGTCACGACGTCGATATCCTCCGGCGAGATTCCGTATCTCTGCGCCACCGGAGTAGCCCACATCTTAATCAAAGCTTCAGGCACAGGCGACAAGACCACAACCTTATACTTGCCCATAGAAGTCTCACAAAAACAATTTAAAAATATTAACAAAAATATTTAGTAAAGAACAAAATCAATAAACGAAAATATTACATCGGTGCAATATAGACAAAAACTAAAATATTACAGAAACGAGATCGAAACAGGTTCAGAACCTATGCTACAAAACCCTTAAAAGACATGTGAAAATCCCGCCATGGACCTAAGCCGCTACGACCTCGACCGCCTCGCCGTGGCCACGGTGGCGTCGCACACAGCGCTCCAGATACTGAGAGGCGCCAAGCGCTACGGCTTCAAGACAATCGCCGTGGCGGGCAGGAGGGAAGCCGCCGAGTTCTACCGCCAGTTCCCCTTCATCGACGAGGTCTGGGAGGCCGACTTCTCCAACTTCAGAAAGGCGGCGGAGAAGCTGGTGGAGACAAACGCCGTCCTCATACCCCACGGCTCCTACGTGGAGTACGTCGGCTGGCGCCAAGCCTTGGAGGCGCCTGTCCCCACCCTGGGGTGTAGAGAGCTCCTTAGTTGGGAGGCCGACCAACACAAGAAGATGGAGCTCCTCATGCTTGCCGGCATACCCACGCCGAGGACCTACACGTCGCCGGAGGAGGTGGACGGGCCAGTGATCGTGAAGCTCTTCGGCGCCAAGGGCGGCAGGGGGTACTTCTTGGCGCGGGACAGAGAGGAGCTGGCGAAGAGACTCGCCGCGGTTAAGGAGCCCCACATAATACAGGAGTACGTCTTCGGCGTCCCGGCGTACTACCACTACTTCGCCTCTCCCGTCTACGGCCGGGTGGAGGTCTTCGGCGCAGACATACGCTACGAGACGAACGTAGACGGGAGGACCTTCGGCTTGGTAGAGCCCACCTTCGTGGTGGTGGGCAACCTCCCCCTGGTGCTGAGGGAGTCCCTGCTCCCCACCATATGGCGCTACGGAGTCCAGTTCGCCAAAGCGGTCAAGGAGGCGGTTGGGTGCGAAATGGCGGGGCCCTACTGCCTCGAGTCCATCATAAAAGACGACATGTCCATATCTGTGTTTGAATTCTCCGGCAGAATAGTGGCGGGGACAAACATATACATGGGCTACGGCTCCCCCTACTCCGTCCTTTACTTTGATCATCCCATGGACATGGGCGAGAGAATCGCCCACGAGATAAGAGAAGCGGCAAAACAAGGCAAACTAGACAAGCTCTTCACCTGACGTAGCCGCGCCGGCGTATAAGACGGTTTTAAGAGACGTCCCATGGCTACTCGGCGGTTGAAGCGAGGCGATGCGGCTGGCTACAGACCGCCGCCCTTGGCGCCTTTGTGAGACAGCAATAAGGCCTTCAGCCTAGCTATGAACGTGGCTATGAGGCGCGCGGCGGTTGCGTCGTCTGGTATCTTGCTCCTCACGCCCTCGGGGTCTGGGCCGTTGTATTGATACTCATGTAGCTGAAGCGCAAGAGCCGTCAGCTCCACGGCGTAGGGCACCGCCTTCTCTAGCAACACCGCGATTTCCATAAGCCTACTCGTAGGCGCCGTCGCGGCGATCCACTCATAAAGCGGCACCGCGGCGTTTCCCACCCGCTTATACCCTCTATACCTCTCTTCAAGAAGAGCTAGATTCCTTAACGCAAGGTGAGAGAGAAGCGATTTCCACGCCTGGAAAGCCTTACCCGCGGCGTTTCTCAAGAGACCATCTGCCAGAAACGCCTCAGCCACCTCCAACTCCCCCTCAGCCTCCCCAAGCCTCTCCTCAGAAAGCCGTCCAATGTTTAGCCTCTTCACATACACGGTCTCGTCGGCCCACCGTCTTAAAAACTTAAGTTGCGAGTGTCCATGTACAGAGGAGGTTCAGCCAGTCTCTCTTTCTACAATAATCAATTTAATCCCCTCCAAACGTCTCTCTACGGGCGGCGGCCGCCCCACGGGCCGAGATACCTCCGTGCATGCCGCTTAGATTAAACGCTTGATGCCTCGTTGAAGAGTGCAGTCGGCGCCCTCACCTAGCCTGCGATGCATGTCACCGAGGCCGTGAGCCCTACACGTGACGGGGGAGTTGAAAGGGGCGAGGTCGTCGGCCCGTCCCCGCAAACCTCCTCTTCACTGTAGCTCTGCCATGTTGTACGAGCTTGCCGTACCTCTCTTCTTCGTCAGCCGTAGCTCCTCCGACGAGTCCGGCGGAGGGCGAGCTGGCGACGCGCCGAAAACGCCCCAGTTGCGTTGCGTTTATCTCAAACAGCTAAAAGCTTCGCGCCAGCCGTTACGTGGTGACTTCGGTGAGTTTTCCCTGCTCCGCCGCTTCTCTTATCTCCATCGCTATGCGCCTGCCAATGGAGATGGGCTTGCCGAAGTATAGCTTTGAGTACTGCCCGCCGATCCCTATGTAGACGTTGGTGCCGCCGCCGATCCTCGGCGCCACATCGTACACCACCAGCTCCAGCTCCGGCGTCACTATGAACTGAAGCGTGAATGGCCCGATCACGCCCGGCGGCACGAGGCGCTTGGCGGCCTCTACAAATCTGTACCCAATGTCGAAGACCTTCTCCAGGAGGGACTCCCTGATGGTGGCGGGCTCGTGGCCCACCTCTATGTACCGCACCTCTGGATCCACCTCGATCTGGTCCCGGGCGGGGAGGCGGAAGACCCCGTCGAGGTTGC
>Ga0079998_101025_pt1 | contig 26086 bp, 27 predicted proteins | sample PerSpoBPS_BMetaG_FD_69201 | JGI IMG/M metagenome (GOLD analysis project Ga0079998, IMG submission 69201) | Thermal spring microbial communities from Yellowstone National Park, Wyoming, USA - Perpetual Spouter B (PS_B) MetaG (SPADES assembly)... | ecosystem: Environmental > Aquatic > Thermal... | reverse complement strand
CCCTTCTTCTCCCTGCCCCCCGTCTCCACCTGCCCCGGCCACACCCCCTTCTGCCTCAGGTGGTGCTACGCCATATACGAAATCGCCAACTGGAGAGCCCACGTCCGCGAGGCGGCGGCCTACCTCCTCTCTCTGAGAGACGACTTCCCCGACGTCGCGGCTAGGTACCTCAGCAGGCTCCCCCACCCAGCGGTGAGGCTACACGTAAGCGGCGACTTCTACGACAGGAGGTACCTGGAGAAGTGGGCTGAAGCCGCGAGGAGGCTTCCCCACAAGACCTTCTACACATACACCAAATCCCTCCGCCTAATCCGCGGCGCCGACATCCCCAAAAACTTAATCATCCACCTAAGCGCAGACCCCATCAACTACGCCGAAGCCGCCGAGGTCTGGCGGGAGCTAAGGCGCGGGTTCATCACCTTCGTCTACACACCAGGCCGCGACGAAGAGCTCCAAGCCCTCCAGCACCTGCTCGAAAACACAGAGGCCACGATACTCCTCTTCCTCAACCACGTCCAACACGCGCCGAGGGCAAGGGTCGACGTTGCGCAGTTGCGCAGGCGGCTTAGAGAGAAGCTGGGCCCCGCCGCAAGCCGCGTGGTGTTTGACCCAGAGGAATTCGCAGGAGGCCCCCAGTGCCTCCAGTGCAAGCTCTGCTGGATATATAGACAACCTTTTAAATAGCCCCACATACAGAGCCATGGGGTATTGATATGCGGGGCGGTTCCGGTGAGGAAGCCGGCGGACGTGTACAGAGCGCTGGAGGCGCCGGTGCCCTGCCTCGAGCTCCGCCTAGACTACCTAGAGGTTGGGCTGGCCGAGGTGCGGCCGGCGCTTGAACAGGCGGCGGCTAGGAAAACCGTCATATTCACCGTGAGGAGGCGCGAAGAGGGCGGGGCTTGGCGCGGCTCCGAGGAGGAGCGTGCCAGCCTCTATCTAAGGCTCCTCGAGCTAAACCCCCACTACGTAGACGTGGAGGCGGAGGCCTCCATCGCGGGGCAGGTGGCCGCGGCGCGGGGAAAAACCCACTTGATAGCCAGCAGACACGACTTCGGAGGGACGCCGCCTGTAGACGTCCTCCTCAGCTGGGCGAAGAAGGCGGCGGAGCTCGGCGACGTGGTCAAGGTAGTGACCTACGCAAAAGAGCCGCGAGACGGACTGCGGGTGTTGTCTCTCATCGGCGCGGTGGAGAAGCCCACCGTGGCCTTCGCCATGGGGCCGGCCGGGGCCTACACCAGAGTCGCCGCGGCGGCTCTGGGGAGCCCCATAATGTACGTCTCCCTCGGCGAAGCCACAGCCCCCGGCCAGATGACAGCAGACGCCTACTACGCAGCCCTCCTAGCCGTCGGCGCGTCGCCAGCCGGCGAAGGACTGCCGACGCTCAGAGAGACGCTGGATTGGGTAGACGGCGGCCTCATGTACCTCCTCAAAAAGAGACTAGAGGTCTGCAGAGACATGGGCAGGCTGAAAAAGGCGGCGGGGCTACCCATATACGACGACGCAAGAGAAACCCAAGTCCTCAAGAGGGCAGGAGACTTCAAACAAATTTTCGACCTAATAATACAGATGTGTAAAGCAGTACAGATAGGTTTTTAGACTCATCTAACCTGAGCGGAACCCGTCTGCTGAGCCTTGCAGGGGATGCGCAGAGGTGCGCCGCCACGCCGTCTGCCGCGTTTGGTCTAGCCACTGCGGCCGTTTCTGCACCCAGCTCCACATCTCCGCGGGCTACAGCGCCGACGCTCTGCGCGCCGATAGACCCAGAGCTAGCCGCGTTCAGGCCCAGCGGCTTTGAGCTCGCCTCCTCCACGGCCTCCCCACCAGACTGCTGACGTCAAGTTTGTACGTCTACCGATGTCTTGTGGTTAAGACTGGGAGTGAGACGAGATCTCCATCTTTATCAGATGAACAGCGTCTCTGGCGCCGCGGCTGTCTACCACAATCTCCAGCCTGCCGGGCACGCAGGCCCTAGGTCTGAAGAGGGCGCGCCACTTTGTGTAGTTAACCCCGTCCCAGCCGAACTTCGTCTCGTTTATGTAGAAGAGGAAGCGCCTAACTTCTTTAGGCACCTCCACCACCTTTACAACCACAGATACGTCGCCGTCCGCCACGTTGCAAAAAGCCACGTCCCACCGCACAACCGAGCCAGGCGGAGCCCACACAAAAAACTTCTGAGACCCGTTATACCCCACCAAAACCACATTCCCACCCGCAACCCCCTCAACCGGCGCCGCCGACACAGGAAACGCGGCCCCGGGCACCAGACGGAAGACCCCCAGCCAAAAGACAAGAATCGCCGCCAAGCCGAGCAGAACCAACACAACACTACGTCTCCTCTCCTCAGCCTCCAGCTGCTCCTGCTGGACGCCCGCCGGCACCGCGGCCTTAGACTCAGCCTGCGTCATATCACCCCAACGCAGTAACGTTGTACACCCTCAGCAGTCCGCCTCTGAACCCCACGTACTGCGGTGCGGCTGTGTATCTACAGCCGTATCTTGCCAGCACGGCGCCGTATTGGTCTCTGATGATGATGTCGCCGAGGCCGTTGAGCGGTCTGAGCTCCACCCACCGCGCCGACGGCAGAGAGCCAAGCGGCGTAGACGAGCCGCCGCAAAGCGCCGTAAACGAGCTACCGCTGGCAGAGACGCCGAATATTACGCCTAGCGAAGAATCGAAAACTGCATACGTCCCCACGCCGGAGAAGTTAGCCACGTAAGTCAAGGCGCGGGTAGGCGCAGTGATAAGCGACATATACGCCGTCGCCGAGCCCGTCACCAGTAGGTAGTTGTAGGACTGCCACACGTTGCTACCAGCCGTACTCCAGCCGGTGGGCGGGGGACATGCGCTGTATTGAATAGTCAAGTCATCCCAATACACCCAGAAGTCGTTGGCTGTGCCGGAGGCGTAGTAGGAGGCGTCTACGGCTGTAAACGCCACTGCCAACACGGCGCCTTGGTCGTACAGGGTGTAGCTCCACTGGTAGTTGTTGCCGGTGGCCATAGAGCCGGCGTTGACAACCACGAAGCGGGGGTCTGTAGTTGTACATGCACCCGTGGTACTCACAGTGCAGACGTAGAGCGGGTTCCCACCAGATCTAAAGAAGGCCGACACTATTGCGCCGGAATACGACGACGACACGTCGTATCGATATATGATGTATTCCTTGTCCACCTGCCCGTCGCCGTTTGTATCTACGCCTATGGAGAGATAAGCCACGTTGTTCTGAACGTCGCCGGCATCTCTCACATACCTACCCCACGCCGAAACTGTGGTGCCGTAGGCAGGGACGGGGCTGGGGAGCTGGTAAACTGCAATCGCCGCGCCCCAGTCGGCAGAAGGGTTGTTAGTCGCGCCGTAGGCGTCCACCTGGGTGGCGAGGGATGGCGGCGAAGTGGGGCTTGTCTGGGTGTCTATAAACACGTTAGTAAACGGCTGACCCCGCGTATACGCCGACACTGCGCCCGGAAGGCTACACCTATATCCAGAGATTGCGAGATTGTCCCAATACACGTAGAAGTCGGCATTCCACTTACCTGGGGCATAGTACCTATCCACGGCGACTAGCGCTATTTTTTCTATCGTGCCGTAGCCCACGTATTGATATACGGAGCCGGAGAAGAAAGTAGCCCAGGATGTGGAGAGGCTACCCAGCCTCACCACTATGTGCCCCGCTGGGCACCCAGAGGCGCCGCTACCTATAGTGTAGTCGCACACGTACTGCGCCGCGCCGCCCATGACGTTATACACACGTGTAGTATAGCCGGACCCATCGTCTCTAGCCAAGTAGAGATACACCACGGAGCCGTCTGGCCTCCTCACCTGGAGCTCGATGTAGGCAAGGTTATTCCGAGTGTCGCCAGTAACTATGCCGTACAGGTGTTGTATAGATATGGTGGCTTGTGTGGTGGGACTCAAGCTGGACACGTCGATCACCAGCGCTGCAACGCCGTATCCGTCTGACGCGGCGCCGTCTACCATAGTGCGCAGGGAGGGCCGCGGGTTGCCCACGGTGGAGCTCACCTCCACCCAAGCCTCGGGGCCGTAGGTGACTACTTGATACGGCAGGTTTACAAGCGTGGTGTTAGAAGCGCCGTCCCAGCCGTAGCTGTAGGAAACGGGAGAACAGTAGTTAAACGGCTCCGAGAATGTGGAAACGCCACACGAGAAGGTCTGTTGGTACAGTTTTGCCATTGGCTCCGCCGTGAAGTTTATCAGCTGTATGGCTGTGGTTCCGCCTTGGCTGAACCAGGCTCTGGCGAGGATGGAGAAGCGTTGGGTGGCGAGTATCCGCCAGTCTAGCGGCGTGGCTCCGGCGATGGGCACGGGGGGCCCGGCGTCTTGGCTTTCTGTAATCTGCACCTGGCCCCCCAGCGCAATGGCGTACTGCCCCGTGCCGTATCTGCCGACTGCCTCCAGCCGCGCGCTCCAGCCGGGGTCTCTCGGCACGAAGTACCCAACGGTGTAGAGCTCAGGCCACCCCGGCACAAACTTCACCCCGTAGTAAGTCACGTTGTATATATCCGACGGGGCCCACCGCGCATCTGCCAGAGGCCAAACCGACAGGTTGAGGTTTTTAGAGACGGGCGGCAGAGTGGCGTTTACCTCAAGCCGCACGACGTTTAGAAAGGTTAGGGCCGCCAAGACGGCCAAGACGCCTAGCAGAAGCAAAGCGAGGCTCCTCATGCCCCCGACGCCAGTAGGTCTAGTTTTTCTCTATCTTCTAGGCTCAGGCTGTCGGGGGTGACTGAGGCGAGTATCACATCCGCGGCGGCTTTGGGGTTTACGAAGTAGTAGGTGAAGGGGCCTATTCTTACGGACTTCAACCTGCCCTCCCGCTCCAGCACGTAGAGGTGCCACTGCACGGCGCCCCAGCTCCTGCCGGTGGCCTTGACTATCTGCGAAAGCGTGGCGGCCCCCATCTTCTCGACGGTCTGCACAATCTCCCGCCTCACGGGGTCGTCGGCGGCGGCCCGCTTGATCCTAGCCACGATGGGCAGGAGGGGCAGGGTCAGCCACTCCCTCCTGTTGCTCGCCAGGTGGCTGAGGCCCGCCGCCGCGGCTACGCCGGCCGCCACCGCGAGCACCGGGGCCTCCGGGGCCTTAGGCGCCGCGGGCGGAGGCGTCTTTGGATACTCCACAGCCACGTAGCCGCTGAGCGTAGCCGGGCTCTGTGCAGTGTTTACGCAGGCGACCGCGACGGGCCTATCCACGACGAAAGTCCCGGTGGCGTTGCAGAGCTGATGCGGAAGCTGCGCCGTCACGTACGCCGTGGAGTTAGGCGGCACATACACTGGGAAGAGCCAAGCCGCCAGAGGCGCAAGGACAATAAACACAGTGGCGTTCACAGCAGACTGTAAATCCTAAAATTTATATTTAACGTTGTGGACGGCGGCGCTGTGCCGCCCGTTAGATTATGAAGGGGTCGCCGAGCCCCAGCGCCCGCGCCACAACTGCCAGGAGTATGATATATATCCATGCGGCGGCGGCGAAGAGGTAGGCGAACCACCTACGTCTAAACATGCCCCAGTACGTATACGCGATGGACACCAGGAGGAGGGCGAGGGCGAGGATGTAGGTAAACCTTGCGTAGAAGAGCCCCCACTGCAGGACCAGCAACGTGAAGATGAAGCCGCCGATGAAAGACACCACGGCGCCGGTCCACACCGTGAAGGTCACGGGCCTGGTGTAGTAGAAGAGATATATCAAAGGCGCCAGCGCCGCAATTACGCCGCCGGCGGCGGATATGAGGACGACCTCTGCGAAGTTCATATCAAAACAGCCAGAGGCTGTACCTCCCCGCGGCCAGGGCGGCGACGTAGAGGGCGAAGAGGTAGACATACGGCGTGCACGATATAAGCGCCAGCTGGAGGTCGCGGCTCGTCGGCCTCAGCGCTATGTGTAGCTGAATCATCTGCGCCGCGGCCACCAGAGCCAGGCCGAGAACTGCCGAGAGCCTCCAGGCGGATAAGCCGCCGTAGGCCACGGTGATCCATACGGCATAGACGTTAGCCGCAGTGGCCAGCACGAGAAACGGCACAATTACATCTCTGTGTTTAAAGAGGAGTGGAGGCACCAGCCCGAAGTACCTCGCCACAAGCCTCTCGGCGTACACCCTCCCAAAGGCCACAGCCATGCCGGCAGCCACCCCAACAAGGAGCGCGACCCAATTCATAAGACCTCCCTAACTGCGAAGATAAATATTTTGCGTTTAGCCGCGGCGGCGTCACGACCTCCAAGGTTGCAGAACCTCGCGTCTCACCGCGACTACGTTAGGCCAGCCGCGCCACTGCCCAGTGGGGTCTACCACCACGTATAGAGGCTCTTGCCAGCCCGCAGGCGCGCCGCAGGGTGGCTCGCAGAGGCGGTGGGGCTGGGGGCCGTAGATCCAGTAGGTGACGTTGCCGACGCGGTATATCCACACGTCGCCGACTCTCTGCAACTCGCCGCCCGGCCTAAACAGAGAGGCCTTTACGGTGAGAAGCGTCGTCAAGGCGAAGCTGTATCTAAACACGGCGCCCCAAAGGCCCACCGGCGTGTTGTAGGTGTACACATACAGCCTATATATGCGGGCGACAGCCTCTGTGTAGTTTATAGTCCTAAGCCCCGTGGCGTATGTAACAGTATTGTTAACCACAGGCGCGTCGAAGACGGGGCCCGTGGGGGTGGGCAGAACCACGCCTATTTCAGCCCTAAGCGGCGGAGGTCCAGATATGTTGAGGCGAGGCGTCGTGAGACAGTCGGCCTTGTATATATACAGTTGCGACGCCCCCTCCAGCTTTATAAACGCGCCGTACCGCACGGAGCCTGAGCTTGAAGGCACCACGGCGGGCGGGATGACGTTAGGCGCCACTTCTCTATAGCGCTGGGTCTCTGCAAGAAGCACCGACTTGTTGTACACAAAAACGCAACCAGCCACGGGTATCTGCGCCATTGGACGCTCCCATATGTACAGTGTACCGCCTTGCCCCACTTGTACAAACTGCCAGCCGGAGCCGTTGAGCGTAACCACCGCCCTCTCCGTAGCCCCGGGGTACCAGTCCACCAGCTTGACCCTCAGCAAAACGGCGTCGCGCCAGCCTGAGGGGTGGGTGAAGTTAACCCAACAATCCCCCTGGAACCCCGGCGGCACCACTACGTCAACAGAGTAGGAGCCGGGGGCCTCGCCGACTGAAGACGCCGCGACTGCGCCGCATGTGGAGGAGATAAAGACTGTGGTTGGGTAGAACAGCTTGACCTCGATGGCTTTTGGATAGGGCCAGGGGGCGTATGGAGAGCTGTAGAGATGAAGAGTCTTGTTCGACACATAGACGTAGTAGGGGAGCTGGCCCGCGGCGACCTCCGCCAGGGGGCCTGCGCGGAAGGCGTAGTCGCCCCCCGGCGCCGTGAGGGCGATGATGAAGACTAGGGTGGGGAGGAAAAAAAGAAGTGTTCTTATTACCTGCTCACGCCGCATCTTACTGCGGCACCTTCTCGATGTTGATCTGGTAGGCGGCGAGCGTCCTGTAGTACGGCGCGTTGGCGTCGATCACTAGGTCAACGCCTAGTATCGCACACTGACCCGGCGCAAGCGTGACGTAACTCGTCGTGGTGTCCACGGCGGCCTCGTCCCGGATCTCCACTCTGTTATCGGCGGCGCCAGGCGGATCTACTATCCTGACGGCCATGTATCTGATGTAGTTGTCGCCGGGGTAGTAGTCTTGTAGGAGCGAGACGTCGGATATCCTGATATTGACCGACACGTTGTAGTTGTTGCACACCCTCAGGGCGTTGGTTATGTTGACGATGTCGCCTGGGACTCCGGTCACATAGACGCGGGTGATGTTGAGGCCGGTGGTGGAGTCGTAGTACCAGTCAGCCTTTACGAAGGTGCCGTTCATGACATTGGTGTCGTTGCCGACGTACTTTATCACAGGAGGCGCCGTAGTGTTGACATACCAATAAGTCACGTTTATGATAGACACCGCGGCAAACAGCGCAACCGCTCCCAGCAACACAGCCAACAACGCCACCCTCCTACCCACGTTTTTGTTTCTCGCCATGGACGCCTTAGAAACCTGCAAATTTATATTTAACGTTGTGCCACAACGCCGAGAGGCGGGAGGCCGCCTATGCATGCGGCCGTCTGAAAGCCACACCGTCAATAAAACCGAAGTTAAGGCTCAGGTATCTGGTAAAAGGAAAGGCAAGTTCTTAAAAAAAAGATTGGGTTTAGGCGGCTACTACAGGCTCATTACGATGGGCTCATTCTGATGTCTACCTGGTACTGGCCCAGCACCGTCCTGCCGTCTGCGAGGCTGCTCGGTATGGCGGGGTCTATGGCTACGTATGCGCCTATCTCAATGCACCCGCCTGTGCCTATGGTGTAGGGGCCTGCTGTGTTGTACGTCGTGGAGCCGACGAAGCCGACGCCTTGGCCGTCGGGGCCCTTTACGAGGAAGGCCCTGATGTAGCTTTCATAGCCGGTGCTTCCCACCGGGCCGACCCAGACTAATTGAGCGGTGATGGGAGTGGTGCCGTAGTAGTTGCAGACTTTTATCACTGAGGTGTAGTTTGTGGGGTCGCCTGTGAAGCCGATTATAGATATGCGCGTGATGTTTATGCCTCTGTCGCTGTCGTAGTAGTAGCTGACCTTGACGTATTGGCCGCCGGCGACTGCCGTGTCGGTGCCTGGGTACTTCATGGCGGGCGGCTTTGTGGCGTTTATCAGCCAGTACGTCACGTTGGTGAACGTGACGGTGGCCGCCACCAGCGCGGCCGCCGCCAGCGCCACCAGCGCCATTAGGGGTTTGTAGTTCTTTTTCTTTGCCATGTATCGGTGTAACTCCGGGGTTTAAATATTCAACGTTGTGCCGTGCAAAATATTTAGCTGGGCCTTGGTTTGGCCTATGCGGGTTGGCGTCGTGGGTGGGGGGTCTATGGGGGTGTGGCTGAGGCGGGAGCTGTCGACGAGACATCAGGTGCTGATCTACGACGCGGATCCGGCGAGGTCCGACGCGGGGTCGCTGGAGGAGTTGGCGAAATGGGCTGAGGTAGTGGTTGTGGCTGTTCCGTTTTGGGAAACCGCCGGGGTGCTTAGGGCGCTGGCGCCGTTGGCGGGGGGACGTCTCGTGATGGACATCGCCACCTTTAAGGAGGGGCTGGCGGAGGCGTATGCAGAGTTTCCGCCGGGCGCCAAGGCGGCGTCTGTACATCCGCTGTTTGGGCCGGGGGCGCCGTCTATAAGGGGCAAGAGGGTGTTGGTGATGGACGTGGGGAGGGAGGGGGCCCTGGAGGCGTATAACTTCTGGCGGGAGCTCGGCGCCGACGTGGAGTGGGGAGACTTCGCGAGACACGACTACTACGTCTCGCGGACGATTGCCCTTAGCTACGCCGTGGGGCTGGCCTTGGCAAGGATATACGCGGAGGCCGGCGAGGAGGTCATAAAGTACGGGGGCACCTCCTTTAAGTACCTGGCCGCCTACGCCTTTTCTCTGCTTAGAGATCCAAACGCCGTGAGGTACGCAGAGAGGGCCCCCCTGGGGGAGTACTTGGCGGCGTTGAGGGGCGGCTCTGCGCCGAGGGCTTTGGTGGACCCGGACGAGGCGTATAAGGCCTTCTACAAGGCGTTGGAGGTGCTTGAGGAGCTCTGGCGGCGCTACAGCCGCCGGAGTGAAGATTTATAAATCGCGCGGCGGGTTTTATGTAGTGTTGAGCCCTGAGGAGAAGCGGCGGTTTTTAAAGGCGCTGGAGACAGACGAAGAGTTTAGACTTGCCGTTGCCGGCCTGCTGGGGCTGGGCGAGATATTACAGGAACTCAGAGACCTGCGGAGGCGCATGGACAGATACATCAGATTAAGCGAGAGGAGGTGGAGAGAGTGGCGAGAGACATGGCGGAAGTTCCTAGAAGAAAACGAAAAACGATGGGAAGAGAATAGAAAACGGTGGGAGGAAAACGAGAAGCGGTGGGAGGAGAATAGAAAACGTTGGGAAGAAAACGACAAGAGGTGGCAAATGTGGTACGAAACGTGGAAGAAATTCCTAGAAGAAAACGAAAAACGATGGGAAGAGAATAGAAAGCGGTGGGAAGAAAACGAGAAGAGATGGCTGACGTGGTACGAAACATGGAGGAAGTTCCTAGAGGAGAACGAGAAGCGGTGGGAGGCGCAGTTTAGTTTTAATAGGTGGGTTCGGTCCGCCTTGACGGAGATTAGGGACGCGCTGGGCGGCGGGTTTGAGTATTTCGCGGCTAGGGTTGTTGAGGCTGTTCTTCGCGAGCGGGGGGTTGAGTGTGGTGTACGCGTAAACGTTACTCTTCCCGTAGACGGCTTTAAGGAGGTTGATCTCTTCTGTCCAGAGCCGCTGGTGGTGGGGGAGGTTTCTGTGGCGGTGAGAAGCGTGGAGGAGGCTGAGGGTCTTCTTGAGCAGTTGCGTAGGGCGGCGGAGGCGGGCGAAAAGCTGACTAAACGCCGCCCCTATTTGAAGGTGCTGGCTGTGGAGTTCGCCCCGAGGGATGTCGCCGAGTATTTAAAAGCGCGGTGTGAGGGGGAGGGTGTGTATTTAATATTGGGAAGGGATTACGACCGTCTTAATATTTAAAGTGACGTATTAGCAACGTTGATGATTCCCCGTTTTGAATATATCCGCGTCTTTTCTCTGCCCGAGGCGGTGGATGTCTTGTCTAGGCGTGAAGACGCGGCGCCCCTTGCCGGGGGGCAGAGCTTGATCCCTATGCTTAAGCTCCGCTTGGCTAGCTACGGCGTTCTTGTAGACATTGGGAGGGTGCGGGGGCTCCGGTATCTCCGCTACGGCGACGTGGTGGAGGTGGGGGCTCTTGTGCGTCATTACGAGCTTGAGGAGTCGCCGTGTGGCTTTCTGCGGGGGGTCGCCGTTAGGATCGGAGATCCGCAGGTGAGGTCGTTGGGCACCGTCGGCGGCTCTCTCGCCCACGCAGACCCCTTCGGCGACTGGCCGGCCGCCATGCTCGCCTTGGGCGCCGTGGTGAAGACGGCTGGGCCCGACGGCGCAAGGGAAATCGCCGTAGACGACTTCTTTAAGGGGCCCTACCAGACTGCGCTGGAGAGGGGGGAGCTTGTGGCGGGGCTGGAGTTTAGATGCCCGCCGCGGGGGGCCTACGTGAAGTTTGCAAGGAGGCATAACGACTTCGCCTTGGCGGCTGTGGCCGTGGCGGCCGAGGTGAAGGAGGGCCACGTTTCGTGGGCGCGGGTGGCGGCGCTGGGCGCTGCGGATAGGCCCGTCCGGCTAAGGAAGGTAGAGGCGCTTCTCACCGGCGCCCCCTTAACCGCAGACGTAATCGCGTCGGCCGCCGAGGCCGCGGCCAAGGAGGCCCAGCCGCCTGCCGACTTCAGAGCCTCCGCCGAGTACCGCAGGGCGTTGTTGTCCGTTGCTGTGAAGAGGGCGTTGGCGAGGCTATGAAGATCACGCTGAAGGTCAACGGAGTTCTCCACGAGGTGGACGTGGAGCCGAGAAAGCTTTTAGTCCACGTGCTTAGGGAGCTCGGCTACAAGTCCGTGCGGGTGGGTTGCGACACTGCAACGTGCGGCGCCTGTACAGTCCTCATAGACGGCAGGCCTGTAAAGACCTGCAACGTCTTGGCCGTGCAGGCGGACGGCGCCGAGATATACACGGCCGACTACAGCGACGAAGTTATGGAGAAGCTGCGCGGCGCCTTTAAGCGGCACCACGCGGCGCAGTGCGGCTTCTGCACCTCCGGCATGTTGACGACGGCGTACTACCTAGTGAGGCGGGGCGTGAAGAGCGAGGAGGAGGTGGTGGAGGGGCTCAGCGGCGTGTTGTGCCGCTGCACTGGGTACCAGAATATAGTAGATGCGGTGAAGGAGGTGGCTGGGCTATGAAGTACGTCGGCAGGCCCATCCCCAGGGTTGAGGACGAGTTGATCCTGCGGGGCAAGGCCGCTTATGTCGACGACGTGGAGCTCCCCGGCATGTTGTACGCCGGCTTTGTCAGGTCGCCGTATGCCCACGCCAGGGTCCTCAAGGTGGATTTCTCAGACGCGTTAAAGATGCCGGGCGTCGTGGCGGCGTTCGGCCCCGGCGACGGGGGGCCGTTTAACTTCGCGCCGGGCGGCAAGGTGAGGTACCAAGGCGAGGCCGTTGCCATGGTGGTGGCAAGGGATAGATATCTCCTATACGACGCTCTGGAGAAGGTGGCTGTGGACTACGAGCCCCTCCCCGCCGTGTTGGACATATACGAGGCCTTGAGGCCGGACGCCCCGCTGGTCGACGAAAGCCTCGGCAGCAACGTGGTGCATGATAAGGTGTACGAAGGCGGCGACCCCGACCGCGCCTTGAAGGAGGCCGACGTCGTGGTGGAGGGGAGGTTTGTCATACAACGCATCATACCCTCAGCCATGGAGCCGCGGGGCGTCGTGGCTACTTACGACGGCGACGTGCTCACGATATGGAGCTCCACCCAGGTCCCGTTCGACGTGAGGAAGGAGGTGGCCAAGGCCCTGGGCCTCCCGCTGTCCAGGGTGAGGGCGATTCAGCCCTTCGTCGGCGGCGCCTTTGGCTCGAAGCTTTTAGTGTACCCGGAGGAGATCTGGGTGGCGGCGGCCGCCTATAGGCTCAAGGCTCCTGTCAAATGGGTGGCCGCCAGGAGCGAGGACTTCAAGGCCGCCACCCACGGGAGGGCCTTGACGCTTGAGTATAGGGTAGGCGCCTCCCGCGACGGGAGGATACTGGCGGTGACCGGCACTGTGTACGCCGACGCCGGCGCCTACTACTGGGGTGAGGGGCTGGCGGACACGGCGGCGCAGATGCTTCCGGGGCCTTACGACATTAGACACGGCAGGGTGCGGGCGGTGGCGGTGCTCACCAACAAGACGCCTCTAAGCGCCTACAGGGGGGCAGGCAGGCCCGAGGCCACGCTCTTCATAGAGCGGATTATGGACCACGTGGCCGACGTGTTGGGGATGGATAGGGTGGAGATAAGGAGGCGGAACTTAATTAGGCAACTGCCCTATAGAAACGTCTTCGGCATTACGTATGACACTGGCGACTACCCCACCGCCTTTGAGAGGGGGCTTGAGAGGCTGGGCTACCGCGACTTGAAGAGGTGGGCAGACGAGGAGGCGAAGAGGGGGCGCATAATAGGCGTCGGTTTTTCCGTCTACGTCGAGATCACCACCTTCGGCTACGAGACCGCCGTGTTGAGGGCCGAAAGAGACGGGAGCTTCACGCTCTACACCGCCTTGACGCCCCACGGCCAGGGCCTAGCCACAGCCCTGGCGCAAGTGCTGGCGGACGAGCTGGAGGTCCCCATGGAGAGGATAAAGGTGTTCTGGGGCGACACGGCCTACGTCGGCGACGGCATCGGGACCATGGGTAGCCGATCAATAACGGCAGGCGGCTCGGCGGCCATATTAGCGGCCCGGAGACTGAAGGAGGAGCTGGCCAAGGCAGCCGAGAAGCTTCTGGGTTGCAGGCCCGTCTACAGCGGGGGGATCTTCCAGTGCGGCGGAAACAGCGTGACCATAGAGGAGGTGGTCAAGGCGGTGTACAGAGGCAAAGCCGAGGCGCAACTCACCGTCGAGGCCATATACCGCGCAGACGCCACGTTCCCATTTGGCGTTCACGTCGCGGCGGTTGAGCTGGACCCAGAAACCGGCTTCGTGAGGCCTCTCTTGTATAGGTCATACGACGACGTCGGCGTTGTGGTAAACCCGTTGCTAGCGGCTGGGCAGGCCATCGGGGGCGCCCTACAGGGCATAGCCCAGGCGCTGTATGAGGAGGCCGTATACGACGAAAGCGGTAACCTCCTCACGCCGAACCTCGCGTTTTACTACGTGCCCACGGCCGCCGAGGCGCCGAGGTACGAGGTCTACTTCGCCGACGAGCCTCACCCGTCGAAACACCCCACAGGTACCAAGGGCATCGGCGAAGCCGCCACCATAGCCTCGACGCCCGCCGTCGTCATGGCGGTGGAAGACGCCATACGCAGGCTTAAGCCCGGCGTGAGGATAGACAAGACGCCCATCACCCCCGAAGACGTCTGGCGGCTCCTGAGGTGAGTTGCGTCGGCGTTGTATTAGCCGCCGGCGGCTCCACGCGCTTCGGCGGGGACAAGCTCCTTTTCAGATACAGGGGGAGGCCGCTTGTGTGGTGGGCCGCGGAGGCCCTGCGGCGGGGCGGTTTGGAGGTCTACCTCGTGGCGGCGAGGCGGGAGGTGGCGCAGGCGGCAGGCGAGGTATACGGCGTCATCTACAACCCCTGGTGGCGCCTCGGCCTCTCCACGAGCGTTAAAGCCGCCGTGGCGGCGCTTTTAGATAAAAAATGTGTTGTGTGGATGCTGGGCGACATGCCCTGCGTAAAGCCGTCTACCGTCGCGGCGTTGGCCGGACGTTGCAAGGGCGGGCTCGTCGTGCCCACTTATAGAGGGGCGAGGGGCAACCCCGTGGCCTCTTGTAGAGACACGTACCCCCTGGCTCTCGCGCTGGAGGGCGACGTGGGGCTTAGGGCACTCTTTGGCCGGGTGCCGGTGGAGGTGGTGGAGGTGGACGACCCCGGAATCCTTGTGGACGTGGATACGCCGGGTGACTTGGAGAGGCTTAACTGCTAGCTCTTCCCAGCGCCTTGGCCAGCTCCCTCGCCTTCTGGACAAGCTCAGTGAACTGGTCGAAGTTTAGCTGTTGCTTGGCGTCGCTCCACGCCCTGTCTGGATCTGGGTGCACCTCGACGATGATGCCGTCTGCCCCCGCCGCTAGGATCGCAAGCGCCAGGGGGATGACGTAACGCCTATCGCCCGCCGGGTGGCTCGGGTCGCCTATGACGGGGAGGTGGGTGTGTTGTTTTACATATGCTATGGCCCCCACGTCTAGTGTGAAGCGCAGGGTTTTGTCGAAGGTTCTTATGCCCCTCTCCACAAGCACCACATCGCCGTTGCCGTGTAGCGCGATGTATTCAGCGGCGAGAAGCCACTCCTCTATGGTGTTGCCGAAGCCGCGTTTGAGGAGGACTGGCTTCCCCGCGCGGCCCAGCTTCTTCAGTAGCGTAAAGTTCTGCATGTTCCTAGCCCCAACCTGTATGGCGTCTGCGTACTTCACCACCAGGGGCATGTCCTCGGGGTCCATAAGCTCTGTGGTTATGGGGAGGCCCGTCTCCTCCCGCGCCTTGGCCAGCAACTCCAGCCCCGCCTCGCCGAGTCCCTGGAAGGTGTATGGGCTGGTTCTCGGCTTGTAGGCGCCTCCCCTCAAGGCGTCTGCACCGGCGTTTTTCACGAAACGCGCCGTCTTGAGTATCTGTTCCTCAGTCTCCACAGAACACGGCCCCGCAATTATGAAGATCCTCCCCTCCCTCAGCTCCCTGTCTCCTATCCAGACGGGGGTGGGGTCCCTCTTCCACTCTCTAGACACGAGCTGGAGCTCGGTCTTAAGCTCAACGACGGCCTTGACGGGGGTTTTGAGCCCCTCCACCCGGGCGTGCGGCGGCGTGACAACTATATAGTTGCCCCATAACTCTACATACCAAGCCGGCACACCTCTAGACTCCACCTCCTCCTTAAGCGCCTTGCCCTGCTCCCTGCCCCCTACTATAAACAGCATGGCTGGTGGAAGTCCCGGTGTTAAAAGGCTATCTGAGCTTAGAAAGCAGACCCACCAGCGCAGCCGCCACGGCCTCCTTGAGGGCTTGCGGCGTCACGGCGCCTTCTCTGTAGTCTCTCTCCAGCGCGTCTGCGCTCTCGTATCTGCGCCCGCCGACCTCCAGCGGACCTGCATAAGGTATCAGGAGGTGCGCCGCGATTTCAAAAACGGGGTTGAACTTGGACTCCCTGGGCGGGCAGTAGGCTACCCATATCTTCCTCCTGACCTCCTCATCGCTGTCTGTGATGAATATGGCGCTCTGCGGCTTAGACTTAGACATCTTATACATGGCGTAGACCTCGTCGAGCTCTCTGTGGGTCCCCTCCATCCTGCCCGTGCCAGACAGCGAGGTGATTATGGGGGTGTGGAGAGCCACCGGCTTCTTAAGCCCCAGCTTCTCCGCCACGTCTCTAGCCAGCATGTGGGCCCTCCGCTGGTCCATGCCGCCTACCGCCACGTCTACGCCGAGGTAGAAGATGTCCGCCACCTGCATCACGGGGTATAGCAACTTCGAGAAGTCCAGCTCCACCTCCTCGGCGCGTCTCCCCATCACGGGGGTGGCTCTCCTGACTCTGGCCAGGGAGGTCTCCTTGGCGACCCGCACCACCAGCTCCCAGTACCCGGGGTCCCTCGCGATCTCGTCGCCGTATACGTACCTGAACTTCCCCATCTTGTCTAGCACAGCCCTCACCTTTTCGCCGTGGCCTCTCAGCTCCTCCAGCGGCCCCTTGTCGTTTATCCAGCCGTGCCAGGTGGCCACCAGCACAACCACGTCGAACCCAGCCTCCCTCAACTCGGCAAGTTTATAGGCCCACACGAGCCACCCCACGTGTATAGGCCAAAGGGGCTCAAACCCCAGATACGCCACCCCGCCCCTAAGGCCCAGGAACTCCTCCCTGGTAACTACCTCCTCCACGTTCCTCAGTAGACGTTCCATAGTATTTAGAGAATTCCTAGCTATAAATATAGGTCTTTTCCGGGCCTCCGCCTCCGCGCCCGCGTCAAGAGGGGTACACCGCGGTATTCCGTACTACGCCCATATACGCCCTCACAAAACCGCGTCGAAGGGGAAAACCGAAAGGTTAAATATTGGGTTTTTTCAATGGACGTATGCAGGGGTATTTACAGTCGGGGTGGAGAGAGGGGTTTCGGGCCTAGAGGGGCTTGTGTGTAAAGCCAGAAGATACGTGGTGCTTATGGCCGGCTACGACCCCGGGATACATCTCGGTTCGTCTCTTTCTGTGCTCGAAATTGTCGCGGCGCTGTATGGCACTGGGAGGCTTAAGTTCAACGTGGCCAACGGCGCCCACAACAGGAACTACCTCGTGCTCTCCAAGGGCCACGCGGTACACGCCATCTACGCCCTGGCGGCTGCCATGGGCTACCTCACAGTGGACGAGCTCAGGGAGACCGGGAGCATAGGTAGCCGGTTGCAGAACCACCCGGAGACAGACACGCCCTTTGTCGACGTGCCCAACTCGGGCTCCCTGGGGCAGGGCGTCAGCATGGCCGTGGGGCTGGCGCTGGGCTTGAGACTAAAGGGCGAGCCGGGCCGCGTCTACTTGGTCACGGGCGACGGCGAGCTCGACGAGGGGCAGACTTGGGAGTCGCTTGCCGTTGCGGCTCACTACAACCTCACAAACCTGGTGACGATAGTAGATCTAAACAACGTGCAACTCGACGGCCACAGCGAGGAGGTTCTGCGGAAGGGCGACGTGGCGGGGAGGTTCAAGGCGCTGGGGTTCGAGGTAGTTGAGGTAAATGGCCACAACCTGAGGGAGATTACTGCTGCGCTTGAGAAGGCCGAGAACAACGCCAAGCCCACGGCTATTGTAGCAAGGACCGTGAGGGGCAGGGGCGTGCCGCCTATAGAAGACACAGCGAGGCAGAGGCTTTCGAGAGACGACGCGCTCAAGTACGCCAACGACGTATGCTAGACCTCGAAAGCTTGACGCCTAGGGAGGCGCTGGGCCGCGCCCTCGCCGACCTCGGCGACTTAAGGAAAGACGTGGTCGTGCTTGTGGCAGACACCGGCGAGACCACCAGGGCGAGGCTCTTCGCCGAGCGGCACCCGGAGCGGTTCTTCAACGTGGGGATAGCTGAGCAGTCCCTAGTGGGCATAGCGGCGGGGCTTGCCTTGGCCGGCTTCATGCCCTACGCCTTGACCTTCGCCGCGTTTATGACCAGGGCGTGGGAGCAGGCTAGGAACTCGGTGGATCGACTTGGCCTGCCGGTTAGGCTGGTGGGGACGCACGCCGGCTTCGCCGACGCCTACGATGGGCCTTCGCACCAGGCGCTGGAGGACATCGCGTTGTTTAGAGTCCTGCCCAGCTTCACGGTGCTCGCGCCGGCAGATTCCTGCGAGGTCTACAGAGCCGCGACTGCATCTGCCGCGGTCAAGGGGCCTGTGTACATAAGGGTGGGGAGGGACTTCCACATACCCACCACCTGCGGACTATACGACAGGTTTGAGGTGGGCAGGGCCTACGTGGTGGCGGAGGGACGCGACGTGGCTATATTCACCACGGGCATCACGTTGCCTTTCGCCGTAGAGGCGGCTCAGTTGCTGAAAGACAGGGGCATATCAGCCGCTGTGGTGCACTTCCCCACTGTGAAGCCTCTCGACTACGCAACAGTTGAGAAATACGCTGAGGCGACTGGAGCCGTGTTGACCGTGGAGGAGCACATGGTTCACGGCGGCTTCGGGTCGGCGGTGGCCGAATACCTGGCCCAGACGAGGCCCACCAAGATGGCCATAATGGGTCTCAAGTCCTACGGCAGAACCGCCAAAAGCCCCCAGGAGCTGTACCAGCTGTTTGGGCTGACGCCTGAGAACGTAGCGGCCAGGGCTGAGGAGCTTGTGAAGCTGAGATGAGGCGGTTTTACTACAGACACAGCAGAGGCGTAACCGAGGTCGTAGTGGGGAGGGGGCTCCCCTACGCGTCTTGGGCAGAGAGGGCTGTGGTGGTGGTTGAAGAGGGGCTTCGGCCCCCCCTCGTGGGGGGGCCCACTCTCGTCTTGAGGGGCGGGGAGGAGGTGAAGAGCTTGGAGGCTTTGACGCGGCTCTACAGCTTCCTTGCCGAGGCCGGCGCGGACAGATCCACTGCGTTGTTGGCGGTGGGCGGCGGGGCGCTTCTAGACTTGGCCACCTTTGCGGCGGGGACCTACATGCGCGGGATGAGGCTTGTGCAGGTGCCGACGACTCTTCTGGCTATGGTTGACGCGGCGTTGGGGGGGAAGGGCGCCGTGGACTGGGGCCCCGTCAAAAACCTAGTGGGCGTCTTCTACCAGCCGTCCGCCGTCTTCTGCGACCTCGCGTGGCTCGACACCCTGCCGGACAGAGTCTACCGCTCCGCCTTTGCCGAGGTGGTGAAGTACGGCGTGGCGCTGGACGGGGAGTTCTACCGCTGGACGGCAGAAAACGCCGACGCGTTGCTGAGGCGTGAGGGGGGAGCCGTCGAGGAGGCTGTCTACAAGTCGCTTAGACTCAAGGCGCAGGTGGTGGAGATGGACGAGTTCGAAGAGAGGGGGGTCAGAAACGTGCTCAACGTAGGCCACACCGTGGGGCACGCCCTGGAGAGGGTCCTAGGCCTCCTCCACGGCGAGGCCGTCTCCATCGGCATGGCGGCCGAGCTCCGTCTGGCGCAGGGGCTGGGCTACCTCGCCGAGAGCCACGTCAAGGAGGTGGAGGACACCTTGACGAAGTTTAAACTCCCCGTAAAGGCTGAGGCGACCTGGGAACAGCTGGAAAAGGCCGCGGCCCTCGTTAAGTTCGACAAGAAGAGGAGAGGCGGCTACATATACATGCCGGTGGTGGTGAGGCTGGGCAAGTGGGTCTTGGAGAAGGTGAAGGTGGAGGACGCCGCCAAGGCCTTGACCTACGCGGTGCATGTTCTGCATTAGCCCCGGGAGGTTCGAAGGCAGGTTCGACGCCCCGCCCTCCAAGCCTTATTCGCAACGCCTACTGCTGGCGGCGGCTCTGGCGGAGGGCGAGGCGGCCGTCAGAGGCGTCGAGTGGAGCGACGACTTCGTGGCCATGTACAGGGCTGTGCAACCCCTGGCCAGGGTAACGGCTGAGGGCCGGGACGTCTACGTGAGGCGGCGGGAGCCCGACTTCTACCGGGCCTTCAACGTGGGAGAGAGCGGCTTCACCCTCCGCACAGCCGTGGCGGTCTACGCCGGGGTGCCGGGCGCCACCGCCGTCTTCTACGGAGGCACCCTCCGGGGGAGGCCTATAGACGAGCTGGTGGCCGTCCTCAACAAGTTGACAAAAGTGGAGAAGGCGCCGGGGGCCGTCTTCATAGGGGGGAGGCGGCTGGAGCCCTTTGAGGTGGAGATGCGCGCAGACGTCTCTTCTCAGTACATCTCCGGCCTTATGTACCTCGCCGCCGTGACGGGGGGCGGCGTCGTGAGGCCGGTAGGTGCCAGGAAGTCTTGGAGCTTCGTGGAGGCCACGGCAGAGGTCTTGAGGACGTTCGGCGCAGAGGTGAGGCTGGGAGAGGCCGTGGAGGTCAGAGGCGGGTTGAGAAGCCCCGGCGAGGTGGAGGTGCCGGGGGACTTCAGCCTCGCCGCCTTCCTCATGGTGGCCGCCGCGGCCACCGGCGGCCGGGTGGAGATACGCGGCCGCATCGCCGACGTGGATAAGCCGGCGCTGGAGATACTCCGCAAGATGGGGGCAGACGTAGTCGAAAAAGAGGGCGCCGTGGAGGTGGGCGGGGCGCTTGCGAGAGGCGTCGACGTGAGTCTCGGCGGCAACCCAGACCTCGTCATGCCGGTGGCTCTGGCGGCGGCTGTGTCCGGGGAGGAAACCGTAATTAGAGACGTGGAACACCTCCGCCACAAGGAGAGCGACAGGATATCCACTGTGTTGGACGTATTGCAGAGGATGGGCGTGTCGGCTTGGTACAGAGACGGCGTGCTCCACATAAGAGGGCCTCCCAGCAGGGGAAACGTCGTCTTTTCATCGCATGGAGACCACAGAATAGGTCTGATGGCCCTCGCCGCCGCCAAGGCCGTGGGGGGCTGTATAGACGACGTGGCGCCTATTGCCAAGTCTTGGCCCACGGCGCTTTTGTATATAAACCGCTAAATAATAAACGCCATGAGGATTGTCGTCACAGGCGGGGCCGGCTTCATAGGAAGCCACCTGGTGGATAGGCTGGTGGCCGAGGGGCATGAGGTGGTTGTGGTGGACAACCTCTCCTCTGGGAGGAGGGAGTACGTAAACAAGGCGGCGGAGCTCTATATACGCGACCTCAAAGACCCCGACTGGGGGGTCGGCATACGCGGCGACGTGGTGTTTCACTTCGCCGCGAACCCCGAGGTGAGGCTGTCGGCCACGGAGCCTGTTGTTCACTTTAACGAAAACGTGCTGGCCACCTTCCACGTCCTCGAGTGGGCTAGACACGCCGGCGTGAGGACGGTGGTGTTTGCCTCTTCCTCCACGGTGTACGGCGACGCGGAGGTCATCCCGACCCCGGAGGAGGAGCCGTATAGGCCGATCTCGGTGTACGGCGCGGCGAAGGCGGCGGGGGAGGTCATGTGCGGCACCTACGCCAGGCTCTATGGCGTAAAGTGTCTCGCCGTGAGATATGCAAACATCATAGGTCCACGGCTGAGACACGGCGTGATCTACGACTTCATCATGAAGCTCAAGAAGAGCCCAAACGTCCTGGAGGTGCTGGGAGACGGCACCCAGAGGAAGAGCTACCTATACATAAAAGACGCCGTAGACGCCACGTTGGCCGCCTGGAAGAAGCTGGAGGAGCTCAACGAGCCCTTCCTCCCCCTCAACGTGGGAAACGTCGACGCGGTCAAGGTGCTTGAAATCGCGCAGATAGTGGCCGACGTGCTGGGGCTCAAGCCCGAGATCAAGCTCGTGCCGGCGACGCCCGACGGCAGGGGGTGGCCCGGCGACGTCAAATACATGACCCTCTCCATAGCAAAGCTGACAAAGCTCACGGGCTGGAGACCTACCGCATCCAGCGCAGAGGCCGTTAGGAAAACGGCGGAGGATCTGGCAAAGGAGTTATGGGAGCAGACACGGCCCTAGCGGCGGGGCTCCTCGCCGCAGTCATACTCTACACGTGGCTCAGGCGGAGAAAAGTCAGTTGCCAACCCTGACGACCCGCCTCCCGACGTGGGAGGCCCTGGGCGTCTCCTCGAGAAGCGTCGGGAGCTCGGAGAAGCCGTGCACCGTATACACGGGCTTTACGGCACCTCTCGCCAACAGCTGAAGCGCCTCCTCTAAATCCTTCCTGTTCCCCTGAATCACGGGCAAGATCTCTATCTCTTTTAGTATCAAGATGCCGAGGGCCACCGGCGTTGGTTGCGGATCGACGTTGCCGATGAGCGCGACGCGGGCGCCCCAGCTTAACGACCTCAAGGTCTGCTCCAAGGTGGGCCCGCCGACGGTCTCCACCGCCCCGTCTGCCCCGCCCAGCTTCTTGATCTCCTCCGAGAAGACCTTGCCGGTCACCACGTGGTCTGCGTATTTGGAGACGGCCTCGGCCTTGGCGGGGCTTGTGACCGCTATTACCCTCGCCCCGTAGGCCTTGGCTATCTGCACGGCGTGTATTCCCACGCCGCCGCCGGCGCCGGTAACTAACACCCGCATGCCCGGCTTTACGCCTATCTTCCTCACGCCCCGCACCACCGTGGAGAGGACGCAGGCCGCGAAGGACGCCGCCTCGAAAGACACGCCGGGCGGGATCTTAACCAGCGACTTGGGGTCGGCCGAGATGTACTCCGCGAAGACCCCCGGCAGATCTTCGCCGTAGATCTTCTTACTGCGGCATAGATACTCCCTCCCAGATCTACAGTACTCACACTCGCCGCAGTACTCATAAATCATCCCTGCCACTGCGTCGCCCGGCCTGAGGCCGGAGACCCCCTCCCCCACCTCCTCCACGACCCCCGCGAACTCGTGGCCAGGCGTAGCCGGCGGTTTAACCCTCTGGAAGCCTTGCCAAGCCAAGTAGTCGCGGTAGCAGACCCCAGCTACCGCCACCCTCACCACCACCCTGCCCGGCGCCGCCATGGGCTTCTCGGCCTCGGAGAGGATAGGCGGCTCTCTAAACTTGTGAAGAACGTACGCCTTCATCAACTAAAGAAGCCCCCGGCTTATAACTATTCCTCAGCCTCTACAGCCCGCACGCCTATGCCTAACAGACGCCTCACTACTCTATCTATCAGCCGCACATAAGCCCCCTTGTGGCCTATAAAGGCGCCGAACTCGCTCCTCTTCACCTGCACCAAAAGCTCAGGCCCCGCGAAGTCGGCGTCTGCTATGTGCTTCGAGATCCAGCCCACCGGGTGCACAGCCCTGATCCACTGCTTGAAGTCCAGCGTCATCTCGAGGAGCCTCAGCCTGGCCCCCACCTCGTTCTCAATAGTCTTGATCCTCTCGCCGCCCCGCCCCACCACCCTGCCCAGCTGGCCCTCCTTAACCACCAAGAGGGCGTCAGGCACGTTCTCCCCCCTAATGCCCAGGGAGTCCTTGTCGGCTCTGAACTCCACGGCCGTGATGATGTCCGCGTCCGGGGCGAAGATACGCGCCGTCTCGTATATGTAGCGCTCCGTCTCGGAAAGTTGCCTCTTCCTCATCCTCAGCTCCAAAGCCAGCTTGATGCCCCTCCGAGCGCCGGGCCTCACGATGTCCTTTACGCCCAGGTCCACCACCTCCGCCTTCTCCTCCCCCAGCAGAGCCTCCCTGAGGAGCGTAGCGCCGTCTTTTTCCGCGTCGGCGGGCCTCTGGAAGATGGGGTCGCCGGCCACCATCAACCTGCTACCCCTCCCCAGCCTGATGAGCATCTCAGCGGCGCTCTCCGGGCGGACGTTCTGCGCGTCGTCTAGAAAGATGACGCTCTCGTCGAAGGTCCTCCCCCTTAGATACGACACATCCGTCACAATGACCTTCTCCTCCCGCAACAGCTTCTCCACGTAGGCGCGGTCGGCGTAGGGGCCCAAGATGTCCTCAAGATAAGTGGAGGCGATCTTGTAGTACATCTCCCCAAGCCTCTCAGGCGTCAACACCTCGCCCGTGGCCACGTCCACTATGGGCCTCGCTATGATGAACCTCCTCGCCCTACCGCTCTCCACAGCCCAGATGCCGTATGCAATGCTAAGAAGCGACTTCCCGGTGCCGGTGGGCCCGAAGAGCCCAACCAGCTCGTTCTCGGGATCCCTCAACACGTTGACAGCCCTCTCCTGCCCAACAGTCATGGGCTTCAGCCTGTCGAACATGGCCGTGCCACACATAATTGCTTATAAACATTATACCCAAACACAGCCATGCAGGCGCCAAAGGTGGCCGTGGCGGCGCTGGCGGTAAAAGACGGAAAGATCCTCCTAGTGAAGAGGAAGTACCCACCCAGCGCGGGCAAGTGGAGCCTCCCCGGAGGCCACGTCGAGCTGGGGGAGAGGCTCGAGGAGACCGTGTTGAGGGAGCTGAAGGAGGAGACGGGGGTAGACGGAGTTGTGAAGGGCTTCCTCGCCCCCGTGGAATACATAGAGCAAGACGGCAGACAGGTGAGGTACCACTTCGTCATCTTGGTCTACCTCGTAGAGGCGGCAGGCGAGCCCCGCGCCGGGGACGACGCCGCCGAGGCCGCCTTCGTGCCGCTGGAAGAAGCGCTGAAGATGGACCTCACAAAAACCACTCTCGAAGTCTTGAGTGGCGTTTTCCGACGCAAAGAAGAGGGAGAAAATGGTTAGAACACCCTCACGTACTCCTTCGTTGCCGTGGTGAATGCCAATAGGCCTTTTGGTCTGTATACTTCTCTTGTCTTGTCTTCGTATGTCTCGTACCGCTTAAATTCCAGCTCCAGCTTTACCTTCTTCACGGCTCCGTTTTGGGCGCAGAAAGCCTTCAACGAGGTGAGGGAGAGACATGCCTCCGACCCGTCCACCGCCACATATACCTCCACCGTGTAGGGGTGGAGGATGCTCATAGGTCTCTGCCTCACCACATCAACCATCCACGGGAATTTACGCATAACCTTGGCGATTTCGATTAACCTTTCCTTAAGGACCAGCCACTTCTTCACCCACTCCACGCCGAATGTCTACAGCAAGGGTTTCCTCAAGCGTAGTTGTTTTTAAACCGGCGCATGGGGTGTGGCGTAGAGTGGAGAAGCCGCCTCAGCCGGGCTTTCCGCCGCGGCGTTGTATTCTGTGTATCACGGCCTCTACTCAGAGGCCGTCGTCTCCTCCGTTGCCTCGGCTGTGGCGCTGGCGGAGGTGAGCCGGTTTAGGGAGGCGGTGCAGTACGTCCAGAAGGCGGCTAAGGCGCTGTACAAGTCGGCTAGGGAGGTGTTTGAGCGGGTTAAGGTGTCTCTGCGGAGGCTGGTGAAGCTCTTCGTCGAAGCGGTGACGCGGGTGCTGGCTTGGGTGGATGAACACAAGGCATACCTCTTCCTCATGGCCGCCGCAGCGGCTGGGGCTGTTGCGCTAAACATCGCGTTGGATATGTGGGGTCTCGTGGAGCTGGAGAAGTTGGCGCATTTCGCCATGGGCACGCCGCCGTTTATACCCGCCGGCGTTGAGAGGTACTCAAGGGAGGAGGTGTTTAGCATTTTGAGGAACGACCCCGACCCCTACGAGAAGTTCAAGGAGATTGCCAAGGCGGCAATCGCCAAGAATGAGAAGCTACCGCAACCTTGGGAGTCGTTGAGGGTTTTGATAATGCCGAAGCCGTCTGAGGAGAAGAAGCTTATGATGGGCAAGGCGTATAGAGAACTTGACGAGGGGAAGAAGAAGGCTCTCTTCTACGCAACCCTCGCGCTGGAGGAGGCCTTCGGCGTCTACAAATCTACATTGAGAGAGTACGCAGAGGTGCGTGGCAAGGCGTTGCAGAGGGTGGAGGTGGGCGAGTGGCCGTTTAAGAGAGTTATGTACATGCCCGACCTAGACCGTCTAACACAGCTATCTAAGAAAGAGGAGGCGGCCTTCGAAAAGGCTCTGGAGGTCCTCAGGAAGCGGCTGAATGAATACGCTGTAAAGTACAGTCTGAGGGACCTCCTAGACGTGAAGGAAGACGCGGCCAGAAGGCTGGCAGAGGCGGAAAAAGCGGAGCTCTCCGAGTTTAACGACGTCAGCTTCGGCGTTAAGGCCCTTGCGGCCTTAATCGCGTATAGGGAGTATGCGCTGGGGAGGAGGGGCGTCTTCGGCAAGGCGGCTTGGCATTGGCTTGAGGTGGGCGGGTCTTCCTGGCTCCTCTACTACGCGCCGACAACGGCGTATAACAAGGCCGAGAGGGCGGAGGCGGTGAGGCCGGCGACGGTGGAGGAGATGGTGGCGGAGGCACTCCGCCGTCTCTTCCTAAAGCCAGGCGCCAACCACTACAGCCGCTTCATCGAGGAACTCACAAAGGGCGGCAGGCTGGCGCTGGAACTTGAGGAGGAGAAGACTAAGGAGAAGACCGAGTCTTACGTGTTTAGGCTCTACAACGTGAAGGAGGGCGGTGGGCTCAAGGAGCTGGGCGTAAGG